>Ga0209467_1000282_pt1 | contig 84539 bp, 75 predicted proteins | sample Higcelwee11metaG_FD_187175 | JGI IMG/M metagenome (GOLD analysis project Ga0209467, IMG submission 187175) | Freshwater pond sediment microbial communities from the University of Edinburgh, under environmental carbon perturbations - High... | ecosystem: Environmental > Aquatic > Freshwater >...
TGAATAAATGAAGGTCTAAAGATAGCTAGCAGTTTTTGAGGCATAGGTATGTCTCGGGAGTCTCTTTCGCCTCCGACCTCAAAAACTGCAGCGCGGCTTGTCCGCGCCGGTAGCTGCCAGGCTTTTTTATTTATCCGTCTCTGAAGAAACGGATAAATAAAAAAGCAGGAGAATCGCTATGCGATTCTCCATGGCTTTCATTTTTTATTCAAACGGCTCACCGTAAGGTGGGCCATTTTCATAACTGAAGGTCTAAAGATAGCTAGCAGTTTTTGAGGCATAGGTACTCCTCGGGAGTCTCTTTCGCCTCCGACCTCAAAAACTGCAGCGCGAATTGAACACCTGAAACACGTGTTGTTTACATTACAACTGTAAACGTATTATACTCGTGTTCATGCGATCACGCCTTTCCGTGGACAAGATTCAGTTATTCTCGTATTTCCTGCTCGTGTCGGGGATTGGCTCATTGTTGCTTTCGATGCCTTTTGCGTATAAGTCAGGAATCCCGGTTCCATATATTGACGCTTTGTTCACGTCAATGTCAGCTACGTGCGTGACGGGACTCTCTACCCTGCCCATGGATATCTACTCGGTAGCCGGCTTTATAACAATAATGTGCATTATAGAGTTTGGTGGCCTTGGACTGGTTTCGTTTATTTCGCTTTACATAATAGTTCCCCAGCGAAAGATTTCTCTCGTCAACAGAGCGGTCATAAGGGATTTTTTCATCGATGACGTGGAGACAGAGCCTCGTCGGATTTTACGTTCTATCTTATTCTTTACCCTGGCCTTTGAGGGCGTTTGCGCCTTTATCATGTTTTTCGCGTTCAAGGGGGTAGGTTCCGAACAGCCAGCGCTTGATGCGTTGTTTCATTCCGTATCCGCATTCTGCAATGCCGGTTTTTCAACCTATAATGATTCCCTTTGGGAATTCAGGGATAACTATGTTATTCTCGGAACCGTCATGCTTCTGATTGTCGTAGGCGGAATTGGATTTACCGTATTGACCGATGTGTTTAGATCGCTCGTACAGAAAAATAAACGACTTGCTTTTCATTCCAAGTGCGTTTTGATTATTACTACTATGCTTCTTCTTTCCGGTGCGTTAATCTTCTTTTTCTTCGAGCGAACAGGTTCCATGAAAGGTTTGGGAATTCGTAACCAGTTGCTATTATCGCTTTTCCAATCCGTTACTCCGCGAACCGCGGGATTTTCTGCTATTCCCCAGTCTATGCTGACTCCGATAAGCAAACTGATTACAATGGTGTTGATGTTTATCGGCGGATCTCCGGGTTCGATCGCGGGAGGCGTAAAGACGACCACCATGATGATCATCGTTGTGTATGCTATACGAGGCAATACGGATCGAAGGGGCCTGAACGTAATGGGACGTAACTTGGACACCCCGGTTATAGAAAAAGCCTTCAGTATTGTCGGGAAAAGCATTATAATCGTCCTTGTGTCTTTGAGCGCGCTTCTCATCTCGGAGAACCAAACGCTACTGACTTCCAGCATTACGATCTTTGACCTGACATTCGAGGTAATATCCGCGTTCGGGACCGTCGGGCTGTCACTGGGCGTGACCGAAAAGCTAACCGTGATTGGAAAGGTTATTATCATTTCGACAATGTTTATCGGGCGAACGGGCATATTCGCCATGGCAATAGGTTTTGCGCAAAACGAAAGGGAGAGATTTTTCGAATATCCTTCAGCTAACGTGTTGGTAGGATGAAGGGGGCGGCATGAAACAATTTGCTATTATCGGTTTGGGTGCCTTTGGCCAGAGGATGCTTGAGGAACTTTTGTCCGTTACCAATGAGATCATCATCATTGATAAGGACCGGGAGATTATCGAAAAGTACAAGGACAAGGCAAAAGCCGCATACATCACCGACGTGATTAACGAGGTAGCCCTGCTCAAGATCATTCCTCCGGAGATCGATGCAGTTATCGTGGATCTTGGCGGTAAGATAGAGGTATCGATAATGGCCACTAATTACCTCAAAAAACTTGGCGTGAAGGAGATTATCGTTAAGGCCCAGACAGATGAGCATGGTGAAGTTCTTAACATGGTCGGGGCGACGAAGGTCATTTTCCCGGATCGGGAGGCCGCCAAACGCATAACGCCGATGTTGACGTCTTCACTGATGTTCAATTTTATGCCAATTTCCGAAAACCTGGCCTTGGCCGAGGTGAGAGCTAATGTAGATTGCGTCGGGAAAACGCTTCTTGAGGCAAATCTCAGGAAAACGCACGGGCTAAACGTGGTCGCCATGAGGAAGATGTCCAACGACGATTTTTATTTTATCAATGATCCATCGTACGTTTTCTGCGAAGACGACGTGCTCTTGGTGGCGGGCTCGGAGGAACATATCAATCGCTTCTCTGGGAATGTTGAGCGAAAGGGTAAAAAAGATCTTGGCGACGTGTTCCGTTCTCTCTTCCCGAAAAAAGGTTGAGTTATCCGCCCTTACATTTTCTCAACGATTCCTTCTACCGTGGCCCCCTAACGGGGCACGAGTGGACATCGTTTGACTTCTGCCCATTCGGGCTTAGGCGTTGGTCAGGTTTCTCGCGTACATACGCGACGTTTCCTTGAGCCATCGAGCCTCTTTATCGGCAAGATGTTCCTCACTCATTCTCCATGTCCAGTTATGGCCGACGGTCGACGGTTCGTTCATGCGGCCATCACTTCCGAGCGCGTATACGTCCTGAATGGGGAAGATCGCGAAGACTGCGACCGACATAAGGGCCATGCGGATTAATTCACCGACAAGATCTTTGTCGGTACTATGGCCACCAAGGTATTTTTTTACCATATCAACCTCCGGAGCGGCCGCATGATCAAGCCAGCCCCTCATGGTGTCATTGTCGTGGGTTCCGGTATACACGATCGAGTGTTGATTATACATATGGGGTAAAAATGCGTTGGTGAAACCGTTTTTACCGGCCTCGTTCGCGTCAAACGCGAACTGCAGGACCTTCATCCCCGGGAATCCGAAGTCATCCCTCAGTGAACGAACGTCGTCAGTGATGACTCCCAGATCTTCCGCCAGGATCGGTAAATCGCCGAGTCGCTCCTTGATTGCGTTAAAGAAGTCGTGATCGGGCCCCTTGATCCATTTACCGTTCATCGCTGTGGGTTCGTTAGCCGGTACCGACCAGTAAGCCTCAAATCCCCGGAAATGGTCTATCCTGATATAATCTACCATCTCAAGGGTCGCGGTTATGCGGCGTTCCCACCAGGAATAGGAATCCTTTTTAAGAGCGTTCCAGTCATAGAGTGGATTGCCCCATAATTGGCCGGTCTCGCTGAAGTAATCTGGCGGCACTCCCGCGACAAACCTTGGCGTTCCGTCCTTGTTCAATTGGAAGAAATGTTGATTTGACCATACGTCGGATGAATCTGAGGCGACGAAAATCGGAATATCCCCGATTATCGATATACCTTTGGTATGCGCGTAAGCCCTGAGCGCTTTCCATTGTCGAAAAAAGAAAAACTGTATGGCTTTTTCTTCTTGTATGCTTTCATGGTGTTCATGAATCCATGAGTCGAGCGCTTTCTTGTTCCTCGTCGCAAGGTCCTGTGGCCAGTAATTATTCCAGAGTCTGCCTGAAAGTCCCTCGTCACGGGCTTTTTTATCATAGAATGCTTTAATGTCCATAAAGAGGGCATAATCGTCGAGCCAAAGTTTATTTGTCGCAAGGAAATCTTCGAAGTCGCGGCTTGTTCCGCTATGAAGAAAATTCCTTGCTGCATCCCTGAGCAGGGGGAGTTTCCACCAAACTACAGAACCAAAGTCGATCGGACCGGAGGATTTGATATAATCCGGCGGTACGATATCGTCCGGTTCAAGTATTTTATCCTCTACCAGCAGATCCAGGTCGATTAAAAGGGGATTGCCGGCAAACGTCGAAAAGGATGCATAGGGTGAATCGCCATAACCGGTCGGCCCCAGAGGGAGTACTTGCCACAAGGATTGGCCGGCCGATGCAAGCCAGTCGATGAAACGATAAGCCTGAGGGCCGATTGTACCTATCCCGGGCGAATCGGGCAAGGATGTCGGGTGAAGAAGAATGCCGCTTGATCGACGTAATGACATAATATACTCCTGGATTCCAAGGACAGAAACGTAAGGTAAACCGGTTTACCACTTCACTATAAAAGAAAACTTCATGGAATGCAAGGACTTTATGGCAAAAAAAAACCGCCGGTTAGGGCGGTTTTCGTAGAGGTTACACCCCTTACTTATCGGCGATAAGAAGCGTTTTAACGTCAAGTTTCAAATCGGTCACATACTCGTTCCTGTCGTGCTCTTTAAGAGCGACGATCTGGATGCAATCCGACTTTGAATCAAGGTGTAACACGACATCGATATCCGCCTTGAAAGGAGCGAGGGCCTTCGGGAATCCTTTTTCCGAAGGTTCCGCGTTCGCGCTATACCAGATGGATATTCCCATTTCCTTGGCGAAGGCTTTCATCTGCTGCATGCTATCGGGAACGGCCTTTGTAAAATCGAAGCCGTCAATTATCACCGCTTCGGGTTTCGTGCCGCCGTCGGCAAGGGCCTTGATGGTTTTAATGACCTGCGCGGTTTTAACGGAATCCTGGTTGAAATTGAGCACGATCCGCTTGCTGATCAGCTCAGCCTTAACGTCCGCGGCCTTGTCGAGGTTCTTTTTCTTCGCGAGTTCGTTAAAGATATCCTCATACCAAGTCATTACGTATGCCGTTTGCTGATTGAACGAGACGTGAACCACAGGGTTTCCCTGAAGCAGTTTGTCAATTCCAAGCTGAACGAGTATTGATGTTTTTCCCAATCCCTTTTTCGATACGATAACACCGATTTCACCGGCCTTGACACCCCCGCCGAGGGACTTTTCAAAGTTCCGGACAGGGCTCCTTTCGATTAGATCCTGCTTTACCATTGACGTCTCCTTATTTGTGTTCAGCTTTGCGTTTCGCTTCATACTCTTTGATAAGGTTTTCCGCGACGCTGTTAGGTACCTTGCCGTACTTGGCGAATTCCATTGAATACTCTGCCTTACCCTGGGTTGAGGACCGCAGGATCGTCGAGAAACCGAACATCTCGCTGAGGGGAACCTCGGAGTCAACCCGCGTGAAGGCATCGTCCTCTGTTGACGAGAGGATTATACCACGGCGCTGATTGATAAGTCCAAAGATATTCCCCTGGAATTCCTGGGGACCTTCGATAGAGACCTTCATGATCGGCTCAAGGATAACCGGCTTTGCCTTCATGTACGCTTCCTTGAAACCGCCGATTGCGGCGATCTGGAACGCGATGTCCGAAGAGTCGACCGGATGGAACTGACCATCGTTGATGGTCGCGCGAACCCCGACGATCGGGAACCCGATCAGGGCGCCCTTCTTCATGGATTCCTTGAAACCCTTGTCGCACGAGGGGATATACTCGTTCGGTATTGAACCGCCCTTGATCGCGTCGACGAACTCGTAGTCCTTCTCCTCGATCGGCTCGATGAATCCCGCTACGCGTCCATACTGACCGGAACCGCCAGTCTGCTTCTTGTGGGTATAGTTGAAGTCGGCCCTCTGGGTGATGGCCTCGCGGAAGGCGACCTGCGGCTTGCCGGTCTCGACTTCGCAGTTGTATTCACGTTTCATGCGCTCGACGTAGACTTCAAGGTGAAGCTCGCCCATTCCCTGGATGATGGTCTGGTTAGACTCGGGATCGACGTAGCAATGGAAGGTCGGGTCTTCCTTGGTAAAGCGATTGAGGGCCTTCGCCATCTGATCGCTCGCTTTTTTATCCTTGGGCATTATCGCGAGGTCGATAACCGGGTTCGGGACGAACATGGAACTCATCGCGTAGTTGAGCCCACCGCCGCAGAAGGTATCGCCCGAGGCGCATTCGATTCCGAAGAGGGCGACGATGTCGCCGGGAACTCCCTCATTGATGTCTTCCATGGTCGATGAGTTCATGCGGACGAGGCGCCCAACCTTGAATTTCTTGCGGGCGCGCGTGTTATACAGTTCGTCGCCCTTCTTGATCATGCCCTGATAGAGGCGGACGTAGGTAAGCTGGCCGTATTTTCCGTCTTCGAGCTTGAAGCCAAGCGCGACCGTAGGCGAGGTCTCGTTGCATGTGAGGACGACCTGCTCTTCGTTCTTGTCGAGGTCAAGCGCGATGTTCTTGACTTCGGTCGGATCGGGAAGATAGCGGGTAACGCCGTCGAGCATGGGTTGGATTCCCTTGTTCTTGTAAGCGGAACCGAGGAATACGGGAACGAACTGCTCGGCAAGGGTTCCCTTGCGGATCGCGGCATGGACCATATCCTCGGTTTCAGCTCCCTCGAGGAAGGCCTCGGCGAGCTCATCCGAGAACATGGAGGCTGCGTCGATGAGTTCCTCGCGGTACTTCTGGGCGTCGGCCTGAAGGTGAGCGGGGATTTCGGCGATACGGATATCAGTGCCGCTTTCGCCCTCGAAATACATGGCCTTCATGGTGACGAGGTCGACGACGCCCTCGAGTTTGTCCTCGAGACCGATGGGTAACTGCATCATGTACGCGTTAAGGCCAAGTTTCTCGCGGAGCTGCATGCGTACCTTGAGCGGGTTTGCGCCGGTGCGGTCGCACTTATTGACGAAGGCGATTCTCGGAACGTGGTAGCGCTTGAGCTGGCGGTCGACCGTGATCGACTGGGACTGAACGCCGCCGACCGAGCAGAGAACCAGGATGGCGCCGTCGAGAACGCGGAGCGAGCGCTCAACCTCGATGGTGAAGTCCACGTGCCCGGGCGTGTCGATAACGTTTATCGTGTAATCCTTCCACTGTACCTGGGTCGAGGCGGATTGAATCGTGATGCCGCGCTCGCGTTCAAGTTCCATATTGTCCATAACAGCACCGACGCCGTCTTTACCGCGGACTTCATGGATCGCGTGGATCTTGTTGCAGTAAAAAAGGATGCGTTCGGAAAGCGTTGTCTTTCCCGAGTCGATGTGGGCGCTGATACCGATATTCCTCATTTTGGAAATATCAATAGCCATAATCATGTACCTCACTCATTATTGATTTTGCGATATACGCAAATGTTTTCATAAACATGTAATCAATTGCAGTATATCGGAAAAAAAGAGGCGTTGCAATACCGGGAATCGCAGGCTATCTAGTGAATGCGGTTTTCAGGTAGAGGCTGGCATAATCCGTTTCCGGCGAGCTTCCCCTGGACAACTCGACCGATATAAAAACCGAGAGATATCGACCCGCGAAGAGCGTCCCCGAACCCAATAATGTAGCCTGATACTCAGGCGGAAAATCGATTTTATCTTGTTTTCGGACCCCGGCGAGCTCCAGCCGAAACCGGTCCGCTGAATGCCATGCCAGGGCAGACTCGAACTTGGTATTCTCCATCATGCCGATATCCCCCGCTGATTCCGGGATGTACCCCGTGCCCGAGATCTCCAGCTGGATGGATGGGTGAAAGAGCCTGTATGCCCTGACCGAACCCGCGATCGTAATCCCCTCGTTCTCCTTTTCAACGCTTGCTTTCAATCTGGATGAAGCGTCTCCCAATACAGCCTGTAAGCCATAGTATCGTCTGACGCTGTCCGCCGCGTTGAATTCTTTGGTGAGGAGAAGATCCTCGGCCGCAATGAAATTTAGCTGAAACTTGAATCGGTTCGACCCGGGGAACGGTATCAACAGGCCCGGGGCAACGAGTTTTCGTTCCATGATCGTGTCAACGGAGCCGGCAAAGTCCATAAATCCACGGTCGGCGCGGTACCAGGCTCCTCCCAGGGAAAGGAATTTCCACGTAATGCCGAGATCCGCGTGACAGGCTCCCCTTGTTTCCCTGAGTTCCGTGATATTCCCGAAGGCCGAACAACTTGCGGAGACGAACCGGTTAAACAGAATAAACTCCGCCGCGGGGTACAGAAGATGCGTAGCGGGCAAATAAGGCGAGTACATGAACCAGGAAGTGTCTTCCTGGGGGCCTATTTTTCGTAAGCCCGCATACAGCGACACGCTGTATCCAAATCCGCCGGGAAACAGGTTCGGAATCGTGCTCGAGACGCATCCCCATCCCGGTTTATCAGTCGCTTCATCCGGCGCGGCGACGAGGGCGAGCCGGAACGCCGGTGGCCCGATTTCCGCACCGACGTATTCCGTTTCAAGACTCGTTCCAGGCCTGAGGATCATTCCCCCGGTGGGACGAACGGGTCGGAATACGGGCGCATTGCACGGCGCTACGGGATTCCTTGCCCGGGCGGGTATACCGGTTCCCGTGATAGACCCGCCGAATAAGGCAATATGCCGTAGAGGTTTGATCCTGATATTCCAGGTTCGGACTTCGGGATCCACCGTATCCAGGTCATCGGGGTCGCGCAGAATCAGGTTGCCGTAGAGTAGGGGTGAATTAAGCGAAAACCGGACATCCGTATACTCCGGGGGATAGCGGTACCATTGCGTGATTGAGAGTGATGGGGAGGGGGGAGAAAGAGAATACGCCCGCGAGGGAGCTACAAGAGGGCCGAAGAAGAATAAGGCCAGGGTGATAATCCCGGCCCGGGGAAAGGTTTTAGAGTGCATACCGGTTTATCAGTCAGGAATTCGTCTCCTGGCCGATAAACCGCACACATTGTCCTTATTTTTTCGTCTTTACTTCCGAGACATAGCTCTCTTTATCGACGTCCTTAATCTCCCTGACCGTACCAAGCCAGTACTCGGCCTCCTGCTTGGTCTTGTAGGGTCCGATCCTGACGCGGTATACCGTCGATGCCCCCGATGCCTTGGTGAAGATCTCCGCGTTCAAGTATCTCGCCGCCAGGGCTTTACGGGCTTGTTCGGCGTTTATCTTGCCGATATAGGATCCAGCCTGTATCCAGTATTCGGTAACGGTCTTTTTTACGGGAGCCGGGGCCGGTTTCGCTACGGTCTTCTTTACCGCTTTCGCGGGCTTTACAGGTTCCGACACGGCAACGGGTGCGGAAGTTTTTTCCTCAACCTTCGTTGACAGTACCTGATCGGCGTTCTTGGGGGTATCCTGCCCGGGGATGTTCTCGGGAGGAAGCCCTCCCTCCTGGGGATTCAGGGGGTTTTTCTTCGTCAAACCGTTTACGTCCACGACCCCGTAGTTCGCCGTGGCGTTTTCGCCGTTGACGATTGTCAGATTGATGCTTCCGGGCGCTGGCATTATTTCGGTACCAAGCCCGGGTAGTGAGCCGGGATCGCCGCTACCTTTGCCCGGATCAGTCTGCTGTATTGTGTCCGTTGGATTATTGGAGGAATTGTCGAGTTGTACCTGGGACAACGGCGGCTGTTCTGGTAGTGTTTGACCGGTGCTGCGGGACGGTGAATAGAGAACCAGCGCCGTTCCAAAGATAACCAAAATGAATATCCCGACGGTGATCACTATCCATAAAATCTTTTTTTGTTCCATAACAGGCCTCAATAACCCCTTAGGGCGAGTAGTTTGTCGAGTTCCTTTTCGAGAACCCTGGTGGTTCCATGGTTGTTCACCTTCTGTATATCGACACTTTTCGCAAGGTATTGAGCAAAGAGATGTTTTTGCGCGTAAAAACGCTTAAAAATCTGGAATATCGGTAGTTTATCGCGCCGTAATGCCCTGAATAAGCGTACTGCGACGCAGGATGAAACGAAAATAACGAAGGAACATCGGTCAAGCACGGGGGATTTATGGAGGAGCGGTGCGTTGATCACGACGACCGAATCAGGGTGTGCGTCGATGTATTCATCGATGAGCTGATTAATCCGGGGGTATATGATGGACTCGTGGCGGGTGAGGAGGGCCGGATCGGAAAAGAGGAGGCAGCCTAGGGCTCTTCGGTCGATATCGCCATCTGTTGCGACAAGGGATATGCCCCGTGCCTCCGCAATGGGCCCGAATTCCGCGAGAACCGCCGGCGCGACGTCGCGCAGGGCCTGATGGGCGACTATGTCCGTATCGAGGACGAGAAAGCCCTTGCGCGAAAGGATCTCCCCTGCCGCGTTTTTTCCCGCGCACATGGGGCCAGTCAGGCCGATAACCGTTCCGTTTTTGGTACCGTTGCCCGGCTTGATGCCCATCAGTGGAATTCCCCCCAACTTTGTCCCGATTCAACGCTGACCCGCAGGGGAACCGCAAGCTCGATGACCGCTTCCATCTCCCGCTGTAGCAGTTCCCGCACCATAGCCGTTTCGGCTACCGGGGATTCCAGGATCAACTCGTCATGTACCTGCAGGAGCATGCGGGATTTCAACCCTTCCTGTCTCAAGGCGCGGTCAACCCTGATCATGGCCGTTTTGACGATGTCGGCGGCGGAGCCCTGGATGGGCGTGTTGACGGCGATCCGCTCGGCTCCGGCCTGCTCAAGCTTGTTTTGGCTGTTGATCGCGCGGATATAGCGGCGCCTGCCCATCAATGTCTCGACGTATCCCCGCTCTTTGGCCTGCAGTTTGCACTCGGCGATGAAGCGCGAAACCCCGGAGTAGGTTTCGAAGTAGGTATTGATGAACCCGGCAGCCTTGCCTCTCGGTATCCTCAACTCGTTCGCGAGGCGGAAGGCGCTCATCCCGTACATGACCCCGAAGTTGATCGTTTTGGCCGTACGGCGCATCTCGGCCGTCACGTCATCGGCCCCGACGGCGAAGATGAGGCTGGCCGTTCGACGGTGAACGTCGACGCCGGCGAGGAAGGCCTCGATCAGGTTCGGATCGCGGGAAAGATGGGCCAGAATCACCAACTCGATCTGGGCGTAATCGGCGGAAACCAGCTCGAATCCGGGAGCGGAGCGGAAGGCCATGCGGATGCGGCGGCCGTTGTCGTCCCTGACGGGGATATTCTGCAGATTTGGGTCCCTGCTGGAAAGCCTTCCCGTCGCGGTTCCCGTCTGGATAAAGCTCGTATGAACGCGCCCGTTTTCGTCCGCGAGGGCGGGAAGGGCATCCACGTAGGTCGACTTGAGCTTGGCCAGGGCCCGGTAATCGAGGATCTTCCCGGGAAGTATGTCCTCCGAGGCGAGGTTTTCGAGAACGGAGTTATCGGTTGAAAAGCCCGTTTTGGTCTTCTTCCCCGGTGACAGCTTCCGCTCGGTGAACAGAACCTCCTGGAGCTGTTTCGGGGAGGCTATGTTGAATTCATGCCCGACGCACTCGAAGATATCCTTCTCCGTGATCGAGATCTCGGAGGTGAGTTCCTGGGAGAATGACGAAAGGGTTTCCTTTTCAAGGCGGATGCCTTCCAATTCCATGTCCGCCAGGATCGGGATGAGAGGCATCTCCATCTCCCGGAAGAGAATCTCTACCGGGGAATCTTTGAGCCGGGGAGAAAAACGCTCGAAGAGCCTGAGCGTCAGGTCGGCGTCCTCGGCCGCGTATTCAACCGCCTGGGGAATCGGAACGTCGGCAAAGGTTTTTCCCTTGGGCACGATCTCGTCGAATGAAATCGTTTCGAGGCCGAGCTGGCTCGCCGCGAGGGATTCGAGCCCGAACGACGACCAGTCGGGGTCGAGGAGCCATGCCGCTATCATGGTGTCGAAGAGCCTGCAGGCGGGACGACTGTCGGCCAGGTCGTCAAGGTATCCCCGCCGCTTCAGTATCTCGAGGTCGAACTTCCCATTATGGGTGATCAACAGAAAATCGGGGTTCGAGAACAGGCGTCCAAGGGCAGTTTTCGCGCGTTTTTCTTCCATTAGCGTGGGCCCTGTTTCCCCGAGCTCCGGCGCGGGCCCCCTGATCGGGATATAGACCGATGTCCCTGCCTTCATGGCGATGGAAAAACCGACCAAGGCGTCGTGCATGACGTCAAGGCCGGTCGTTTCGCAGTCGAAGGCGGCGAATCCGAGCGAAAGACACGCATTGATCAATTCGTCAAGTTCCCCGGGGTCTGTCAGGGCCCGATATTCTCCCCTGTTTTTTTCCAGTCCGGTTTGGGGCAGGTCGTTGGAGAGGGGCGCTGTCGAGACCTCCGGATACCCGGCGGCCGAACCGCCGGTCGATCCGGCTATGGAACCAGTCGTCGATCCGGCGTCGGAGTCCTTTCCGCAAGCCTCTCCCGCGAAGAGCGTGGCTACGCTTGGCAATCCCTCTCTCATAAGAAGTCGGCCGGCGGCAATACAGTCGAGGGTCATGGACGCGTAGGAATCCAGATCGGCGTCAAGGGGAACGTCGGTGCAGAGGGCGATGAGTTTTTTGGAAAAATACGCCATATCCTTGCCCTCGATGATTTTTGTGCCGATGGCGCCCTTGAGTTCGCCGGTATTCGCGAATATCCCGTCGAGGTCGCCGTACGAGGCCAACAATTTGAGGGCTGTCTTGTCGCCGACGCCCTTGATGCCCGGTACGTTGTCGGAAGCGTCCCCGGTGAGGGAAAGCAGGTCAAGCATCAACTCCGGGCCAACGCCCCATTCCCGCTTGACGCCCTCTGAATCGATATGCTCCCATCCGCCCGTTTTCCCCGGCTTCAGGATCGAAACGGGGTCGCCAACCAACTGCATCAGGTCCTTGTCCCCGGATATGATATGGCAAGGTCTCCCTTCTGCCTTGCACCGCGTCGCGATGGAGGCGATGATGTCGTCGGCCTCGAAACCGTCCTGCCGAATGATGGATACCCCGAGGGCCGTGAGGATCTCCTCGATGATGGGAATCTGGGCATGGAGGTCTTCCGGAGTTTTCTGGCGGGTTGCCTTGTATTCCGCGTACAGTTCGTGCCTGAATGTCGGGGTTCGCGAGTCGAAGGCGGCGATGAAAACGGGCGGAGCGTATTGCTGAAGGAGTGAATGCAGGGTACGGAAAAAGCCGAAAACCGCGGAGACGTTTCTTCCCTCGCGGTTTGTCAGGGGCCTCGAGATGAAGGCGAAATAAGACCGATAGATGAGCCCATAGGCGTCAAGGACATAGACGGGATTCTTCATGGGAAAAGTATAGCATAAAAACTACTGGTTGATATCGATGCGTGTTGCCGTGTGGGCGTCCGAGGAATAGATGCTGTTTCGCTTCGCGTAAGGATTCTTGAGCGAAACCACCTTTTCCCGAAGGAGCTGCATGTGGGATTTGAGCAACTCCCGGTTTTTCTCGTTCTGGACCAAGACTTCCTTCTTAAGGTGTTCCAGGTCGGTTTTCAGTCGGGGAATTTCCCTTTCGGAGGCATCGGGATGCGTCGAGCGGTATATATCATCGAGAGGATCGATTACCTTCTGTATCGTGTAGATTTCGGAGACGATCGACTGTTCAACCTCGGTGTGCCTGACTATGGCGTCGACGTTGCCGGAGCCGATCATCTCTTCCTGTTTCTCGAGTACGACAAGATATTCCCGGAATTTCTTCCGTTGCTCGTCCAGAAGCTGTTTGAGGCGCTTCAGGATCGCGACTCGCTCGTCGACCTCTTCCCGGGTCAGTTCCCGTGCCATGCCGACCGTCAACCCGCGATGTTGATGCCGGCGGGCGCTGACTGAACCTCGGACGGCACGGCGTTATTCGAGACGACTTCCACCCAGGCGAGACGAAGCTGATCCATCATGCCCTTGACCGAGACGAGTTTCTCCGGTTGTTTATCGATATTTGCCTGGACGAGTTGCTGATTGAAATACGTATACAGGGAAAGAAGATTCCGCGCGATCTCGCCGCCCGCTTCCATATCGAGGGAGGCCATGAGTTCCGTGATGATTTCCTGGCTTTTTAATATCCTGTTGCTGGCCTTTTCGATCCTGGCCGGCTCTTTCCTGAAATTCTCGTCAAAAAGCGAAATCGCCTCGCCGAGCTGCTTGATCGCCTCATCGTACAGCATGATGATGAGCGTTCCCTGACTGGCCGTCCGAACCCTCGTTTCGCGATATGCGCTTAAAGCCTGATTGTAACTCACGATGCCCCCTATCATTCTGCGAAAAGTGTCTGGATGACACACCCCTGTTAACCCTATCGGCAGGCTTAATCATTACTTTAGATGATAAACGGGGAAAACGCCAGTAGAAATCCTTCCCCGAATTCACTTTTAAAAAGCTCGACTCGGAAGGGCATTTTTCGTATTATATAGAGAAGTAAGGCGGTGGCAATAGTTATGAGTACTCCCGAAGGCAACAGGAATAACCGGAATAATCAGGATGATCCCTTCAATTTCTTCAAGATGAGTCCCGAACCCGGAAATTCCGGCAAGAACAAACGGCCCCAGTTTCCGAGGATACCCGTTTGGGCGATACTTCTGGCCGTCTTCGCGGGGATGGTTATCTTCAATTATCTCATGATTTCCCGCACCGATTCCTTGATCCCGTTTTCAGAATTCCGGGAGAGGGTTTCGTCAGGCGAGATCATCAGGGTCCAAATCACCTCGACGTATTTTACCGGTTACGCGGAGGCCGAGCCCGCCGCCACCACGACTGCCCCGGTTTTCAGCCTTCTGCAGGTTCCCTCTTCCCGAGTCAAGTCATACCGGACCGTGGGCCTGCTTTCCGAGGACTTCGTGCAGCTCCTGAACGAACGGAGGGTCGTCTACTCGATCCAGGCCGAGGAGCGGAACGTTTTACTCGATTTCGTCTTTCAGTGGATCCTTCCCTTCGCCATCTTCTTCTTCATGTGGCGTTTCCTCATGAAACGCATGGGGGGAGGGGGAATGGGAGGCCTTGGCGGCAGCATCTTCTCCGCCGGGCAGGCCCGCAGCGCAGCCGTTGAGGAAGGGAAGGTTACGACCCGTTTCGCCGATGTTGCCGGCGTCGACGAGGCCAAGGAAGAGCTCGTCGAGGTGGTCGATTTCCTCAAATTCCCAAAAAAATACACGGACATAGGCGGTAAAATACCTCGGGGAGTGCTTCTCGTGGGCCCCCCCGGTACCGGAAAAACCCTTCTTGCCCGGGCGGTCGCGGGCGAGGCGGGGGTTCCGTTTTTCCGCATCAGCGGCTCGGATTTCGTCGAGATGTTCGTCGGCGTGGGCGCTTCCCGCGTACGCGATCTCTTCAAGCAAGCCCGGGAAAAGGTTCCCTGCATCATCTTTATCGACGAGCTTGACGCCATCGGTAAGTCAAGGCTGAACTCCATGTCCTCGAACGACGAGCGGGAACAGACCCTGAACCAGCTCCTCGTCGAGATGGACGGATTCGACGGCTCCAGCGGGCTCATCCTGCTCGCCGCGACGAACCGCCCCGACGTGCTCGATCCGGCCCTCCTTCGGCCAGGCCGCTTTGACCGGCAGGTCGTCGTTGACCGCCCGGACGTGAAGGGCCGCGAGCAGATCCTCAGGATACACGCGAAAAACGTCAAGATAGCCCGCGAGGTCGATCTCGGGGCCATCGCGCGCACGACCTCGGGCTCTTCCGGGGCCGATCTCGCCAACATCATCAATGAGGCAGCCCTCCTTGCCGTCCGCGCCGGCCGTAAAGAGGTGTACATGGAGGACCTGCAGGAGGCCGTCGAGAAGGCAATCGCGGGACTTCAGAAAAAAAGCAGGGTGATAAAGGAAGACGAGCGCAAGATCGTGGCCTTCCACGAGACGGGTCACGCCGTGACCGCCGCGTTTACCAAGGGCGCCGACAAGGTTCATAAGGTTTCCATCATACCGCGAGGAATCGCGGCCCTCGGCTATACGCTGCAGATGCCGGAGGAGGACCGCTACCTCCGGACCGAGGAAGAGCTTCTCGGCGAGGTCGACGTTCTATTGGGCGGGCGAGCCGCTGAGGAGGTCGAATTCGGCCAGATATCGACGGGAGCGTCCAATGACCTTTCCAGGGCGACCGACATCGTACGCCGCATGATAACCGATTACGGGATGAGCGGGAGGTTCAAGAACGTCGCGCTGAGTCAGCATGGCGCAGGGTACGGAACCGCAGATCCCAAGCTCGTTCGCGATTACTCGGAGTCGACCCAGCAGTATATCGACGAGGAAATCTCCAGAATCATCGACGTGAGGTATACCGCGGTGAAGGCCCAACTTGCCGAGAAAAAGCCGCTCATGGTATATATCGCCGGCCGTCTTCTCGAAAAGGAAATCATCGAGGGCAAGGAATTCAACGATATTATCTCGGCCGAAGGAAATCTGGGTATCCCGCAAAACAATTGACGGAACAGGGGCTTTCTGCTTTACTGGGGGGATGAGAATGCCCAAGTTCCGCTTATTTTTCGCGGTGTGTTGCCTGATCTGTATCACCGTGACCGCAGGGGCACAGACAATTACCACCGCCGATACCTTTTTTTCGGCGGTGTCCGACGCCTATGCGGCCATCAAGGATTATTCCGCCACCATATCCATTACCGCCGGTTCCGGATCCAAGGCAGAGGCCATGACCGGCCGAGCGGCTTTCAAGAAACCGAATCTGCTCAGGATCGATTTTACCAATCCCGACGAGCAGACTATCGTGTTCAACGGGGACCAGCTCACCATCTACCTTCCCGGGTACAACGTCGTTCTGAGCCAGTCCGTGGACAAGGGAGCCGGGGCCTCCGGCGCCTCGCTCGCCACCCCCCAGGGGCTCGCGTTGATGAAACGCTATTATTCCATCGCCTATGAGACGGGCTCGGAACCCGTTCCCCTCGACGAAGGCTCCCGCGATAGGGTAGTCGTCCTGATCCTGGCGAGAAAGACCACGACCGAGATGTTCAGGACCATACGCCTGATGGTAGGGGCGGACGACAAGCTCATCAGGAGAATCGAGGCGGAGAACATTTCAGGCGAACGCATCGTTTTCAATTTCTCGGGATACGCATTGAATCAGGGAATTCTCGATAATCGCTTTATCTATGATTCGCCGGCATCGGCCAACATATTCAACGATTTCCTGTTCAGCGAGTAAAAAATACGGAGAGGCGTTAATTTATGGAAGCATTCGGAAAAAAACTGACGGACGCACGGAACGCGCGCGGACTCGACCTCGAGCAGGTCTCGCGGGAGACGAATATTACCCGCAGATACCTCGAGGCTCTGGAGAAGGAAGACTTCACCGTTTTTCCGGGCGAGCCGTATCTTCTGGGTTTTTTGCGCAATTACTGCGATTACCTCGGACTGAACAGCAACGAGATCATCACCTCGTATAAAAACTTTAAAATCCAGGAAGCGCCGGTTCCGCTCAAGGACCTGATGCCCGCCCGCCCGTTTTCCGACCGTTTCGCGGGCGGTACCGTCGCGAGGCGCGTCCTTCTGGTCGCCGTCGTCGCCCTGGCGGTCATTCTCGTCATTTGGGGCGCCGTCTCCCTCGGCAGTCTCGTATTCTCGCCCCGTGATGACGCGGTCGTCGAGACCGAGACCCGAAAGCCGGCCGAATACGAGGTATCCGGCGCCGATTTCCGGCAAAGGGTTTTTTCGGGCGACATACTGGTCGTTACGACGGAAGGCGGAAGCTACCGGATGACCGTCGAGGCGACCGCGCCGTCGCTCAAGCTTGAAACACCCGCCGGAAGCCGCCTTGTCGACCTTGGGCAGGACCTGCTGATCGATCTTTCCGGCGATAATGAGCCCGACGTGAAGGTTTTCGTCGCCGATCTTTTCAAGAACGACCCGACGAAGGGCGCCGATATACAGATATCGTCAGGGAATGCCCTCGTGCAGGGCGACGCAGGGCAGGAAGTGGTCGCGGCCGTTACCCCGGACGTTACCGTTGCCGTCTCCGGAACGACGACGCCGAACGCGCGCCAGCAGGTGCTTTTCGAGGGCGGCTCCGCGTATCCCGTGACCATGAACGCGACCTTCCGGGGCTATTGCCTGTTTCGCTATGAGTCGGACCGGACTAACCGCGAGGAACGCTATTACCAGAAGTCCGAGCTGTTGACCGTCCAGGCCAACAACGGGATTCGCATCTGGGCCTCGAACGGCAACGCCGTCAAGATCCAGATGATAGCAGGCGGCAAGACGGTCGATCTCGAGATAAGCAGGCCCGGAGAGGTTATCGTCCGCGACCTCAAGTGGGTAAAGGACGAGGATACCGGGCGTTTCAAATTCTTGGTGCTTGATATTGATTGAGCTGCTGTATTTCCTCGATCAGCATGGATGCGCCAAAAATCAGGTTGACGGGGAGTTGATACTCTCCGCCATGGCCGGTCTGGGCTGGACGATGACCGGGGAGCCGGAAAAGGCGGATCTCGTCATCGTCAACTCGTGCGGCTTCATCGAATCGGCCAAGAAAGAATCGATAGACGCCGTGATTACCGCCCGCGTTTCCTGCCCCCGCGCGAAGGTCCTTCTCGCCGGATGTCTCGCGGAACGCTACGCGGACGAACTCGCCGAGGGGCTTCAGGAGGCTGATGCCTTCTTCGGCAACGGCGACCTTTCGCGGCTTCCTGAAATCATCAAACTTCTGTTTCCCGAATCCTCCGGCGTCGATCCCCTCGGCTCCGGTACCGCCGCTGCATCCCGTGACGCCGTTGGCGCAGATGCAGAGTCCCAGCGGGCGCCCGTTGTCAGGCCGCCCCAGGTAGGCGTTTGCGCCGGCTCCCGGCCAGTTCTCCTTTCCTTTCCCCGATCGGCCTACGTCAAGGTTACGGAAGGCTGCGACAATCGCTGTTCCTTTTGCGCCATACCGCTTATTCGGGGGAATTTGCGTAGCCGTACCATCGACGAGATCGTGAGCGAGTGTCGGGACCTCGTCGGACGGGGGATCTTCGAGATCAACCTGATCGGGCAGGACCTGTCCTCCTACGGAAGGGGCTCAGGCGACGATGTCGGCGCGCTCCCGGGCGGCGCGAGCCCGCTGTCCGTTGTATTGCGCGCCCTTTCCGGCCTTAAGGGCGATTTCCGCGTCCGGCTCCTGTACCTCCATCCCGATCACTTTCCCCGGGACATCCTTCCCGTGATGAGCGCCGACGTCCGTTTCCTTCCGTACTTCGACATACCGTTTCAGTCCGCCGACGCGGACCTGCTTGTACGCATGAACCGCAAGGGTTCCGCGGACTCCTATCGTTCCCTCGTGGGCGACATCCGGTCGGCATTCGCCGACGCCGGCAGCCCGTACGGCAAGGTCGCCCTTCGCACGACCTTCCTGACCGGTTTTCCCGGGGAAACCGATGAGGCCTTCGAGACGACGGCCCGGTTCCTCGCGGATATCCGGAGCATGTGGTCCGGGGCCTTTTCCTGGTCCCGCGAGGATGGAACCCCGGCCGCGGAATTCAAAAAGCGCGTTCCCAAGAAAACCGCCAAGATCAGGCTCGATACCCTTCGGGAGATACAGATTCGCATAACCCCCGAGGAGCTTGAGTTTTTTATCGGGAAAACGGTCGAGGTTCTCGTGGAGGAATTGGTGCAGGAGAGCGGCGAAGACAGCGTGTCTCGGCCGGGCCCCGATGGAGAGACCTCCCCCGACGCCATGATCCCCGCCTCCCGTCTCGCGCTCGGCCGCGCCTGGTTCCAGGCCCCCGAGGTTGACGGGTCGACCGTCCTTCAGTTCGAGGACAACCAGTTGGATCGCGACGGGAAGCCGATCGGTCCCGGTTCCGTGGTCAGCGCCGTCATCATGGGGGTGAACGGCGTCGACGTCGAAGCGGTGGTGCGATGAATGCGCCCGACTTCCTTTCCGTACTGAATCCCGAACAGCTCGAGGCTGTTACCCATGAGGGCTCCCCCCTGCTTATCCTTGCCGGGGCCGGCTCGGGCAAGACCCGGGTTATTACCACCAAGATAGCCTGGCTCATCGCGGAGCGGGGCATGGAGCCCGAATCAATCCTGGCGGTGACCTTTACCAATAAGGCCGCGCGGGAGATGAAGGAACGCGCCATGAGGCTCGAGCCAAGGGCCGACCGCTCCGTGCTCCGCACCTTCCACTCGTTTGGCGCCTGGCTTCTCAGAAGGAACGCCGCCCTCGCAGGCCTTGATCCCTCTTTTACCATCTACGACGACGATGACGCGATAACCCTGCTCTCGAAGGCTATGCCCGCCCTTACCCGGCAACAGGCCTCGTCCGCGGTCCACAAGATCTCGCGTGCGAAGGATTACTGCTTTGGCCCCGACGATCCCCTGCTCGCGGAGATCGATCCCGATCCCGATTTCGCCGAGGTGTATCGCCTCTACGAGCGCCGCCTGAGGGAAACGGGCAACCTCGACTTCGGCGACCTCATCCTCCTTCCGGTCAAGCTACTCAGGGAGAATCCCGAGATAAAGGCGCGCCTTTGCGGACGGTTCCTCGTGGTCATGGTCGACGAGTATCAGGACTCGAACGTCGCCCAGTTCGAGTTCCTCAAGGCCATCACGGGACCCGAGACCTATCTCTGCGTCGTCGGCGACGATGACCAGTCCATTTACCGTTTCCGGGGCGCGGAGGTGCGCAATATCCTTACCTTCGCGGACTGGTTTCCGGGAACGAAGGTGATACGGCTCGAGCGAAACTATCGGTCCGTCGCCCCGATCCTGTCGATCGCGAGCGAGGTCGTCGCCCATAACGAGGGACGGCTGGGGAAGACCCTGCTTGCCGAGCGGGGAGGGGGCAAGAAGCCCGTTCTCATGTTCCTCGGCAACCAGGACGAGGAGGCCTCTCTCTGCGCGGAGCTCGTTTCCAACGCCCGAAAGAAGGGCTGCCCCTACGCCGACTGGGCTATCCTCTACCGGACCAACGCCCAGTCGCTTGGCTTCGAGACCGAGTTCCTCCATCGCAAGATTCCCTACAAGGTCGTCGGTTCCCTCAAATTCTACGAACGCGAGGAGATAAAGGACGCTCTCTCCTTCCTCGCCCTCGTCGCCAACGGCCGCGACGAGGTTGCCTTCAGGCGCATCGTCAACAAACCGGCCAGGGGACTCGGCGAGGTGACCCAGGACAAGATTATCGAAGAGGCGCGGAAGATCCTGTTCGAGTCGGCGGGTTCCGGGGGCGAGTTCTCGTTCGACGACAGGGCCGACCTCGTTTCGGCCTCGCGCCGCCTTCTCGATACCCTTCCCAAGCGCGCCCGTTCGGGCCTGGCGGAGTTTCTCCATACCGTCGACAGCCTGCGCTCGCTTATCGACGCGGGGACGAAAGCGGCCGGGGAGGACGTTCCCGACGCGTCTACGCCGGAAACGCCCGCCGAACCGGGCGCCGCGCCGAAGAAAAAAACGCGCAAAAAGGGCGCTATCGGGCTCGCCGTATTCGTCGAGCGACTCGTGGACGATTCGGGCTTGATCGCCTACCATCAGGGTCAGGACGAGATCGCCGGGACCCAGCGGGTGGCGAACCTCCAGGAATTGGTCAACGCGGCGAGCCTGTATAGCCTTGACCGGGAAGGACTCACCGAGTTTCTCGAGCACATCGAGCTTGACCGTTCCATGGCGGGCGAGGAGGAGAACCCGGACTCCGTTACCCTGATAACCCTGCATAACACGAAGGGGCTCGAATTCCGGCGGGTCGTCATTACCGGCCTCGAAAACGGCATCTTCCCGCGCGACGACAAGCGTGGCGACGATCTGGAGGAAGAGAGGCGCCTTATGTACGTCGGGTGCACCCGGGCCATGGACGAGCTCTACCTGACCAGCTGCGCCTCGCGCCGCCTGTACGGACGGACTGCCTTCACCGAGCCGAGCTCCTTCCTTTCCGAGATCGACCCGATGTCCGTCGAGGTCCTCGGCAAGGCACCTCGAGCCTTCCTTTTGCGCTCCCGCTCCGGGCGCGAAGATCCCGCGACCACGGGCGCCGGTGAGGTTCTTCCGTTCGATGAGCTCGCGACGCGCTGGAAGGTTGGCCGGAAACTCTTCCATGACGATTACGGTTATGGTATCATATCGAAGGCGTTTTACGCCGGCGACGAGCTCGTCATCCTGGTCCATTTCGAGACGGGCGGGGAAAAGCGCTTTATGCCGAGATACCAGGCGAGAAGCCTCATGCTCGTCGAGAGCGAATAAGTTTTCAGCAATTGATGAAGGATATACGCATGGATGAAAAATTGGGCGGGATCGACGGGACGACCTTCGAGAACCTGCTGTACCTTTCCCGGCTTTCCCCGGAAAGCACGAATACCGAGATCCTCGCGGGCCAGGTTCGCCAGATCGTCGACTATTTCGGGGTTCTCACCCGATTTTCGGGCGATGAAAATCCCTATGATGCCTACTCCACGACGACGGAAGACGAGTTGCGGGACGGCGAGGTGATCAAGGCCCTCGAGCCGACCGACCTCAAGAAGATCACCCCGGAGTACATGGACGGTTATTTCCGCGTGCCGAAGGTTCTCGGCGGCGGGGCATGATCCGTCCGGTCCGCAGGGGCGGCGCCAGCGCGTGCCGGTTCGGCGGGCGCTCGGGCGGGCGACAGAATTACGTCAAACCAAGGATTAACCGATGAATATTTGCGAAATGAGCTTTTCGGGCCTCAAGGCCAAACTTGAGTCCGGCGAGCTGACAAGCCTCGAGATCGTTCGGTCTTACCGCGCCGCCTACGAGGCGGATAACCTGACCTCAAAGCCCCTCAAGGGCTATATCGAGATGTACGATTCCGCGGAGGAGGCGGCCCGGCTTGCCGACGAGGCCAGGGCTGCGGGGGATAAGCGGCCCCTTCTCGGGCTACCCTTCGCCGCGAAGGACAATATCTCCATCAAGGGAAAGAGCTGTACCTGCGGAAGCAGGATACTTCAGGGATACGTGGCTCCCTATAGCGCGACCGTCACGTCCCGGCTCATGGCCGCGGGCGCCATCCCCCTGGGGAGAACGAACATGGACGAATTCGCCATGGGCTCCTCGACGGAGTACTCGGCTTACGGCCCGTCGCGCAATCCCGTTAACCGCGACCTGACCCCGGGCGGAAGCTCGGGCGGGTCGGCCGCGGTCGTCGCGGGCGGACAGGCCCCCCTGGCCCTCGGGACCGAGACCGGCGGCTCCGTGCGCCTTCCCGCGTCCTATTGCGGGCTCTACGGCCTCAAGCCGACCTACGGAACCCTGAGCCGCTCGGGCGTCGTCGCCTTCGGTTCCTCCCTCGACCAGGTAGGCATCCTCTCGAGAAGCGTCGACGACATTGGCCTCGCCCTTTCCGTCATGGCCGGCAAGGATCCCCTCGACGACACGAGCGCGGACCTCGACCTTTCGTCCCTTGCCCGTCTCGAGGGCGCTGATATACAAGGTCTTCGGGTCGCCCTTCCCGAGGAGTTCATGCGCGAGAAGGGACTCGATCCCGAGATCGCCGCGATCTTCGGGACGGCCTGCGACTGGTTCCGCTCGCGCGGGGCTATCGTGGAGACGGTGTCCATACCTGTCCTCGAGGCCGCCATCGGCTGTTACTACGTTATCGCGCTCTCCGAGGCCGCGAGCAACCTTTCGCGCTTCGACGGCATCCGCTACGGCCTGCGGAAGGACCCGGGAGAGGGCTACGACGAACTCTACGTCGCGACCCGCTCCGACGGCTTCGGCGCCGAGGTCAAGCGGCGCATCGTTATCGGCAATTACGTGCTCTCGACCCATTTTTCCGGAGACTGCTACAAGAAGGGGATGAGCGTGCGCGCCCGCATCCAGCGGGACATTGGCGACGTTTTCGGGAAGTACGACATCCTGCTGTGCCCGACCAGCCCCACCGTCGCCTTCCCCCTCGGCTCCAAGGTCGACGATCCCCTGGCCATGTACCTCTCGGATCTCTATACGACCTTCGTGAACCTCGCGCGAATCCCGTCGCTGTCGGTTCCCATGGGGGCGACGAAGGCGGGATTGCCGGTCGGCGTCCAGATTTGCGGACCGCATTTCGGCGAGGAGAGGATACTGAAGGTAGCCAAGGCATGGGAGGCATCACGATGAGCGACACCAGGACGATCGATACGGCCAAGGTACATACCGACGGGGACCTTTCGTACGAGGTGATAATCGGGTGCGAGATCCACTGCGAGCTCCTTACCCCGACCAAGGCCTTCTGCGCGTGCGAGAACCGCTACGGCGGGATGCCCAATACCCGGGTTTGTCCCGTGTGCCTCGGCCTTCCGGGAGCCATGCCGATCCCGAGCCGCGAATACATCGAGCTCGGCGCCATCGCCGGCTATGCCCTTTCATGCGGGATCAACAAGTTTACCAAGTTTGACCGCAAGCATTACTTCTATCCCGACCTGGTCAAGGGCTACCAGATTACCCAATACGACATCCCCCTCTGCCACGACGGGATCGTCATGCTTAATCTCGCGGCCGCCGACGAAGCCCCACGGCTCAAAAAGGTCCGCATAGAGCGCATCCACCTCGAGGAAGACGTCGGCAAGAGCCTTCACGTGGAGGGAACCCACAGCTACATCGATTACAACCGCTCCGGGGTTCCGCTCATAGAAATCGTCTCGAAGCCGGACATGTCGAGCCCGGAGGAGGCGGCCCTGTTCATGCAGACCCTCCGCGAGATACTCCGGTACATCGGCGCGACGGACGGAAACCTCGAAGAGGGCTCCATGCGCTGCGACGCGAATATTAACCTCAAGATATTCGAGAACGGGAAGGAATTCCGCACCCCGATATCCGAGATCAAGAACATGAACTCCTTCAAGTCGATCCGCGAGGCCTGCTCGTACGAGATCAAGCGGCAACTGGGGGAATTCCGGACGGACCGGCAGGCGTATACCGCCGGCTTCAAGCGGACCCTCGGTTGGGACGAGGCGAAGGGCGAGACCGTTCTCCAGCGCACCAAAAACTCCTTTATCGACTACCGCTTCGTGGTCGAGCCCGATATCAGGCCCGTCGTCCTCAGCGACGATTTCCTCGCCAAGGCCCGCGCGAAGGTCGGCGAGCTTCCCGCCGAAAAGAGGGAGCGGTTCCGCCGGGAATTCGGGCTTTCGGACTTTGACGTGAATACCCTGACCACGGAACGCGAGCTCGCCGAATGGTTCGAGGCTGCGGCCAAGGACTCCTCCGATCCCAAGAAGGTCGCCAACTGGGTTCTCGCCGAGGTGCTCGCCGTCCTGAACGAGAGGGGCGCCTCCCTCGCCGATCTCAAGATCGGCCCCGCCCATATCGCGGCCCTGGTCAACGCCCTCGCGAAGGGGACGATCACGAGCCGCCAGGCGAAGGACGTTTTCGCCGAGATGCTCGATACGGGCTCCATGCCCGACGCCATTATCGCGGCGAGGGGAATGGCCCAGGTTAGCGACGAGGGGGCTATCGCCGCGATCGTCGACCAGATTCTCGACGAGAACCCCGCGGCCATCGTCGACTTTGCCAAGGGCAAGACCAACGTCGTAGGCTGGTTGACGGGGCAGGTCATGAAGAAGTCCCGGGGACAGGCGAATCCCGCCATGGCGGCCGACCTGGTGCAAAAAAAGCTTGCAGAACGCCGATAAGGCGGTACAATTTGACTACTATGGAAAAAATGGGCGGCATTGATCTGAAAAACGAGATACTCTCGCGGTATGGCACGGTTCGCCGCGCCTACGACTACCATCTCTACACCGCCAAGGGGGTACGGCTTCTCGATCTCTGTCAGGAACAGGGCTCGGCCATACTCGGATGGCGCTCGGGAAAGTCGAAGCTCGCGTTCAAAAACGCCCTCGACCGCGGGATCACCGGTACCTTCCCGACCGAGGTCGACGGGGAACTGGTCCGCGCCGTGCGGGAGGTTTTGCCCTATTACCCCGCGGTTCGCTGGTACGCCTCACGGGAACGCGCGCGGGTGGCCTGCGCCTCCGCCCTCGGTCTCTGGAGCGATATCCCCTTTATCGAGTCTCCTCTTCTCCATCCGGAGGCTTCTATAGATATCGGTCCCGGAGGGGATTCTCCCCATTCCGCGGCCCGACAGCTCTCGGGTATCCCGATATGGCGCCCCTGGCTTGACGAGGCCTTCTACGCAATGAGCGACCGCGTGGATTCTTCCTTTCTCAGGGTCGCGAACGATACCACCGACGCCATGATCCTTGCGTCCCCGCTTCCCTTCGCGGGGGGCTGTACCCTGGCCGTTTTCTCGGACCGGATCGCGTCCTCGGGGAACGACGCTGCGGGGCGCGCCGGGGTACCGGGCGATCTTCCGGGGCAATCCGGCATCCCTTCCTCGGACCCCGTCTCTCCGGCCCTTCTGGCCGCCCTGGCACGCGCCTGGATAGATTTATCGGCGGCTCTTTTCGAGCGTACAGAGGCGGACTGGGCCCGTTTTGACCGCTATGTTTCCCCGTACTGGGACAGGCGCGGCCCCTATCTCGTGCCCAAGATGCGCCAATCCCGTTACCCCGCGTTCTTCTCGTCATGCCTTGACAGGGGAATCCTGATTTCTCCCGACTATTTCACGCCTTCCATCGTTCCCATGGTCGCCGATCCCGGCGAATTCCGCGCTCTCGAACGGGATCCCGTTTCATGAATACCGTCCAGGATCTGTTGGGGGAGCCCGCCGTCTTCGGTCTTCTTGTGCGGTTAACCCTTGGCGCGATCGCGTCCTTCCTCGCTATCCTTTCATGGACAAGGGCACGGAGCGTCGCCTGGATGTTCGTCATCGTCGGCGTCCTGTCGGGCTATGCGGGTATCCTGTACAGCGCCCTCCGCGTATTTGGCCTCTTTTCCGGCCCGGAGATACTGATTTATGGTATATCTCTCGGGGTTCTCGTTTCGGAAAACGTGCCAGTGCTCCTGTTTATCCTCGCGTTTATATTCTTTATTCGTAACGATAGATAGAGATAATAGATTTTTGAATGACATAAAGCATCCGTTTGTTAGACGAAACCCCCATATTTGTTAAAAAAAACTTGACGTCCTAAAAAACAGCAGGTATACTAGACCAAAAGATAGGGGTAGCACAAAAAACCGTTGGTTTGACTACTCCAAAACTTTAAGGAGGAATTTCTTAAATGAAGAAAGCTCTTGCAATTCTTATGGTGCTCGCACTGGTTGCTTCTGCTGTTACTGCTGAGGTAACGTTTGGTGCATGGGGACGCGGTATTTTCCTGCCCATGTATGACAATGCTGTTGATACCACCACCGATACCGGTCCCTCGTGGGGCGGTTGGGCTGGCGATCAGAGCCGCATTGGTTTCACCATGAATGGTGTTTCCGACAATGTCGGTTTCCAGATTGACGGCAACGTTGATGGAAGCGCGTTCTCGTTGGGCGATGTCCAGAAAATCTGGGTGAAGCCGATGGACATGATCACTGTCTCCCTTGGTAACATCTACGACGACACCCTCCGTGGCAATGCCGCGTTTGGTTCGTTCAACTGGTACCGCGCTCTTGGTAACGGTGACGGCGAAGACATCACGTTCAGCCGCATTGGTATCAACCGCACCGCTGAGGGTTTTGAAGTTGCCGTGAAGCCGAATGACGCCATTTATGCCGCCATTTACTTCTACGACCTCGACAAGAACCTCACCGAGAACCTGTTCAGCAACATGCAGGCTGCTTTTGGTTACAAGATCGACGGCGTTGGACAGATCAAGGCCCAGGTCATGACCGCTGCTACCTACACTGTAAAGCCGGACAAAGACGACATGCAGACCACGATCGAAGTTGCCTTCAACTATGTTGGCGTCGAGAACCTCTTTGTTGAGGCCGGTTTTGCTATGCCCACCAACAGCGACATCCTGACCACCATCACTGTCGCCGGTGTTTCCGGTCAGGTCGAAGACTACAAGAAGATCGCCCTCTATGCCAACTACAAGATGGACGCTCTTACCATCCACTTCACCAGCCTCAACAAGATGTTCACGGCTGTTGACACCGAAGTTCTGTACAAGATCATCGCCGGTGTTGACTACTCCCTGGACGGCGGAATCGGGATTTCTGGCGACGTAACCTACACTGGCGTAACCATCGACGATGTTGATCCGATGATCACCTTCTTCGCTGGCGCAACCAAGGGATTCAGCAACGGTCTTATCGGTGCTGGTATCCAGGTCCTGAACAACGGTGAAGACACCATGTTCGGCGTCCCTGTTCGCATGGAGTACTGGTTCTAAGTTAGGCGCGAAAGCGCATAACTGCTGAATTAGCAATCCGAACCCCCGGGCTTTTAGCTCGGGGGTTTTCATTTATTAAGCCTTGTTCATCGTTCATGAGCTATGCTATAGTCCTTCCATGAAAACGAATCATTACATTGTATTAGTAGTTAGCGCTTTATTCTTCGCATCATGCGCCTCTTCTCCGGATGCAAACCAAAATCTCGCCCCTGAAGACGTTTACGGGGAAGGAACGGTCCTGTCAACGGATGCCGCGGGGACTCCAGCGTCGAAGAATCAGGTTGCCGAGATCGATCCCTATAAAATCGCGAATCTTTCAATATCCTGTACGACCATGTCCGGCTTTGGCATGGAAAAGAAGACGCTTTCCGTATCGTTCGCGCCAAAGACTAACGATGTGTTATATGATTTCTCGTATCAGGGAAACAAGATGACGTTAACCCTGGATGCCCAGGACAGGGTTATTCTCCTGTCCGCGATAAAGTCTTACCTGGATGAATTCGAGGCGAAACAACTCGAGCGGAAAGGGGATAAGGATAGCCGCTACGGGACCATCAACGGGTATATTTCTTGGGGTGTTTTTATGAAGAACGCTGAGGCAACCCCCAAGGTTAAAGTCGGATACGAGTTCGTTGACGAGGCCCCGTATTTTATCATGACCTTTCCGGAGGCCGACAATCTGATTTATCTGAAAGAGACTGGCTCGAGAATCAAGCGTTCGGGTTACATGCGCTGGTTCATGACGCGCTCACAGGCTACGGAATTCGGGAATATCATGGATCAGGGCTTTCTGGAGTCCACGCTTGGTGAACAGAACGTTCCGACGGCCAGTTCGGATCCGGACGTGTATTAAGGTTTATTTCGGCGGTTGTTCATTCAATAAAAAACCGGGTATAGCCGCTGGGCGATACCCGGTTTATTTTTATGTCTTCCGTGATCGAGTAGCCGTTGCCGTTTTGGAGGCTGTCGCAAAACCGGTCCAGTCGTTCCGGCTTGCCCTCGGCAAGGACCTCCACGGAGCCGTCGGGAAGGTTCCGGACCCAGCCTGCCAGAGCGAGCCTCGAAGCCTCCCTGGCCGCCCAGCTCCTGAAACCCACGCCCTGAACGCGGCCGAAAACCAGGATATGCAGGGCAACCGGTTTGTCGGGAGCGTCAGGGGCTGCGGGCATGGATCAGACCTTGACGTTCCAGTGATTAGCGTCGGCGATCGTCCCGTACTGGGTACCCTTCAGCTTTTCCTGAAGGCGCTTGCCGAGTTCCCCGGGCTTGCGGTCGTTAAAGACGATCTCCCGTCCCTTCCAGGTGACGCTCTCTATAGGGGTGATCCCCGCGGCGGTTCCGGTGACGAAGCATTCGACGCATTTCTTTGACACCTCCTGGATGGAGATACGGCGCTCGCTGACCTTTACGCCTTCAGCGCGGGCCAGGGCGATCGTGGATTCGCGCGTGATGCCGGGAAGTATGGTGTCACCGAGTTCCGGGGTAACCAACTCGCCGCTTTTAAGGCGGAAGAAGATGTTGCACGAAGATCCTTCATCGATGTACTTTCGGTGCTTCGCGTCAAGAAACACGACCTCCATAAATCCCGCTTCCTCGGCTTCCTTCTTGGCGAGGGCCGAGGGTACGTAATTCGCCGCGCATTTGATCCAGCCCGTTCCGTTGGGGGTTGCACGGATACGATCGGTTATGACCGCCTTCGTGTTTCCGCCCTTGAAATAGCTGGAAACCGTCGTCGCGCAGATGACGACGTAGGGGGCATGAGAGATGCCGACGCCGATGGCGCCCTCCGAATACATGAAAGGCCGAAGGTACACGGCGCTCGCCGAGGCGAAATTGTCCTTTTCCCATTCGCTCTTGTAGGAAGGGACATACCCAAGGGTCTTGTTTCTCTTGATAAACTCTATGGATGCCTTGAGGTACAGGTCTTCCGGGAAGGCGGGGGCATAGAGCCCCTTCATCGAGTTATGGAAGCGCCTAGCGTTCCTGTCCGGACGGAAGATCGAGAGGGAGCCGTCTTTCTGCGGATAGGCCTTCATGCCCTCGAAGCAACCGAGGGCATACTGCGTGGTATAATTGACCAGCGGCAGGGGGAATACGTTGCGTTTCGCGTATACCTGCGTCTGTTCGGCCTCGCTCATGGCTGAAAGCTGATCGAAGGTGATTGAATCGGCCTGGAACCATTGCTCGTCCCAGTTACCGGTCGCGGGATTGAACTGCGCCACATACGAAATGGGGTACATCGAAAGATTGAATGCCATCTCTTGTTCCTCCAAAATGCCGAAAAAAAAACTACAGCCATTGTATAAACTTCTGAAGTGATGGTAAAGGGCCTGAAGTTTGGTTTTGATTCAACTTTCCGAAAAATCCGCGTTGTGGGCTTACTGACGGAAGGCGTATTGCCCTTTCGGTTCATCACCGTTAAAATGAAAGGCAGAAAACCGAAAATGAGGAATACATGGCAATAAACTGCGGCATTGTGGGACTACCGAACGTCGGAAAGTCCACCATCTTCTCCGCGCTGACCAGCGCGCCCGCGGAAGCGGCGAACTATCCTTTCTGCACGATTAACCCGAACGTAGGTATCGTCGACGTTCCTGACGCGCGCCTTGATTATCTGTCGAACGCGTTCAAGCCGAAAAAGACCATCCATGCGGCCGTCGAATTCGTCGACATCGCCGGTCTCGTAAAGGGAGCCTCGAAGGGCGAGGGCCTCGGCAATCAGTTCCTGTCGCATATCAGGGAAGTCGGCGTCATAGCCCAGGTCGTTCGGTGTTTCGAGAATCCCGATATAATCCACGTGAACAACAAGGTTGATCCCGCGAGCGACATCGAGACCATCAATATCGAGCTCGCCCTCGCGGACCTGGAGGCCCTTGATCGCCGTGCCGAGAAGGTTAAGCACGCGGCGCGCGTACAGGGAAAGGACGCGCAAAAGGAAGCTGACCTTGTCATGGGCGCGATTGGCAAGATTCGGCCCTTGCTGCAGGAGGGCCGCGGCGCCCGCTTCGCGGAGCTGTCCGACGAGGAAATGGCCGCCATATACGAAAGTCACCTTATCACCATGAAGCCCCAGCTGTACGTCTGCAACGTGGACGAGGCGGGGATGAAGGGCGGCAATGCCCATATCGAGACGGTACGGAAGATCGCGGAGGCCGAGGGGGCCGACGTCGTCACGATATGCGGAAAATTCGAGGCGGAGCTCGCCGACCTTGAGAGCCAGGAAGAGCGCCTCGCCTTCCTCGGGGAGATTGGCCTCAAGGAATCGGGCCTGACGACCCTTGCGCACGCGGCGTATCACCTTCTTGGCCTGAGAACCTTCTTTACAGCCGGCGAGGATGAATGCCGCGCCTGGACCATCCACTCCGGGGATACGGCGCCGAAGGCCGCGGGCGTAATACACACGGATTTCGAGCGGGGCTTCATCAAGGCGGAGGTATACAGCTTCGACGATTTCGTGAAATACGGGACCGAACAAAAGATACGCGAGGCTGGACGGTACCGCCAGGAAGGGAAGGAATACGTCGTCGCCGACGGGGACGTTATGTTTTTCAAATTCAACGTGTAGGAGTGTCGCATGAAAAAGACGCGCATTGCCCTGTGCGCCGGGATCGCGATCCTGGCCTTCGTAATGACCGGCTGTACGGAAAAGACGGTATCCGCCGTGCCGGAAGGATATACACTGGTCTGGTCGGACGAATTCGACGTGGACGGGGCACCCGATACCGAGAAGTGGGATTTCTCCATCGGCGGGAACGGGTGGGGGAACGGCGAGGCCCAAACCTACACCAACAAGCGGGAGAACTCGTCAGTCGCCAAGGGCAAACTTACGATTACCGCGCGGGACGATAATGGCCTGTGGACGAGCGCCCGCATGAGGACGCAGTTCAAGGCGCGCTGGACGTACGGCTATTTCGAGATTCGGGCGCGCCTCCCGAAGGGCGTCGGAACCTGGCCCGCTTTCTGGATGCTTCCCGAATTCGACAAGTACGGGACCTGGCCGCGGTCAGGCGAGCTTGATATCATGGAACACGTCGGATTTGATCAGGATATGATCCATACAACCGCCCATACCAAGGCCTTTTACCACAGGATTAACACCCAGAAGACCCATTCCGAGATCGTCAAGGGCGTTTCCAGGGGCTTTCATGTGTACGCGATGGAATGGGACCCCGCCTACATCCAGTGGTACGTCGACGGAAAGCCGTTTTATCGCTTCGATAATACAAACGTGTCTATCGAAGAATGGCCCTTCAATATCCCGTATTACATGATCCTCAACCTCGCCATAGGCGGCTCCTGGGGCGGTCAAAAGGGGATAGATCCCGAGATGAAGAAGGCCGATATGCAGATCGATTACGTCAGGGTATATCAAAAGCAATAAACAGGCCATCATTCGTCATTTTCCATATAAACAGCTCCGGAGGATCCCATGGATTTCCGGAGCTGTTTTTTAGTTACCTTTCGGCTTGGGGCGCTTGGCCTTGCCGGCTTGTGTTTCCTGTCATCGTGTCGGGATATACCCGAGTATGCCCAGGATGGGGATTCCCGGATCAGGATCATGACCTGGAACGCCCAGACCTTTTTCGACGCGGTAGAGGACGGGACCGAGTTCCCGGAATATCGCGGCGGGAAGTCCGTCTGGGACGAAAAGCGGTACCGCGCCCGGCTGGAGCGCCTCGCCGAGGGGATTGCCCTGTGCGGGGAGGCAAGCGGGATGGATCGCGGTCGCCTCCCCGATTTTTGCGTCCTTCAGGAGATAGAGACCGCGCGCATTCTCCGCGATCTTTGCAATACCCTGCCTCAGCGGAACGGGTATTTAAACGCCGTTTTTGTTCCTCCCGGGGGTGGGAACGCGTTCGGTTCGGCGATCCTTTCCGTCCATCCGGTCGAGTCCGTCAGGGCGCACACGACCGACTCGGGCGCGACGGCCCTTCGCCCGCTTATCGAGGCTGAATTCCTCGTCGCGGGCGAGCCGCTCGTTCTTTTCGCGGTTCACTGGAAATCGAAGGCGGGATCCGATGAAGGAGATAGCCTCAGGATCGCGCAGGAGAGGCTGTTGGCCTCGCGGATCGCCGCGCTCGAGGCGGAGCGTCCCGGGGTTCCCTGGATAGCCTGTGGGGACTTTAACCAGAAATCCGACGAGTTTACCCTTCTCTCCGGCGTTCCGGACGCCTGGGACTGGTGGCATGGGCGCTCTGAATCCGGTTCCCCGTCGGGACCTGCCGGGTCCTATTACTATCAGGGCGTATGGGAGGATATCGACCATTTTCTCTATTCGTCCCTGTTTGAAGATGGAGTTGGACGGGAATTCGCGGGCCTTACCGTCGTGACGGAAGGTCCGATCACGGACCAGGAAGGACACCCGTATCGCTATGAACTTTTTTCCGGCGAGGGCTATTCCGACCATCTCCCCCTCGTCATGGAACTGACCCTCGCCCAATAAAAAAACCGCCGACCCGGTAATCCGGATCGCGGCCTTCTTTCCAAGTATTCTCTTGGTCTTATCCAAGTATTTTCTTGGCTTTTTCTTCTCTTTCCCCATCCCCCCGTCGTCGTGTTTTCGGAAGGTAGGTCCAGGGAGGGAACCCTTTGGCTCGAAACCAAAGGGTTCCTTCCTTGGTGAATTAGGCGTTGAGCCTCTTTTCCAGAGCATCGAGTTCCGCGATCAGCTCCTTCGGCATGTGAGAGCCGAACTTGGAATAATGATTCTCGCGGATGTCCTTGAGTTCCTTCTTCCAGCCTTCCTTGTCGACGGCCAGGATCGAGTGCATTGCCTCGGGGGTAACGTCGAGGCCCTTGGTATTGAGCGCGCCGTCCTTCGGCATGAGGCCGATCGGGGTGTCGATGGCGTTGTCGACGCCGTTGCAGCGGTCGAAGATCCAGGCGAGAACGCGGCTGTTTTCGCCGTATCCGGGCCATATGAACTTGCCGTCAGCGTCCTTGCGGAACCAGTTGACGTAGAAGATCTTGGGAAGCTTGTCCTCGGTGCTCTTCTTGCCCATGCTGATCCAGTGCGCGAAGTAGTCGCCCATGTTGTATCCGCAGAAGGGGAGCATGGCGAAGGGGTCGCGGCGAACCTGTCCGACCTGGTCGGAGATAACGGCCGCGGTCACTTCGGAACCGACGATCGATCCGAGGAACACGCCGTGGTTCCAGTTCTTGCTCTGGTGAACCAGCGGGATGGTGGACGGGCGGCGTCCGCCGAAGAGGAAGGCGCTTATCGGCACGCCCTTCGGGTCATTCCATTCCTTGGCGATGCAGGGGCACTGCTCGGCGGGGGCGGTAAAGCGCGCGTTCGGGTGAGCGGCTTCCTTGCCCTTCTCGCTCTTGCCATTCTCGGGCTGAACCCACTTGTTACCCTGCCAGTCGATGAGCTCGCCGGGAGCCTTGTACCCGATCTGTTCCCACCATATGTCCCCGTCCTTGGTAAGGGCGCAGTTCGTGAAGATGGTGTTCTTGCTGGCGGAAACCATGGCGTTCTTGTTCGACTCGTCGTTGGTACCGGGGGCAACGCCGAAGAATCCGGCTTCGGGATTGATCGCGTAGAGGCGTCCGTCCTTGCCGAACTTCATCCAGGCGATATCGTCGCCGATGGTCTCGACCTTCCATCCGGGAACGGTCGGGATGAGCATGGCGAGGTTGGTCTTTCCGCAAGCCGACGGGAAGGCGCCGGTCACGTACTTGACCTCGCCCTTCGGGTTGGTGAGCTTGAGGATGAGCATGTGCTCGGCGAGCCAGCCTTCCTCGCGCGCGATGACGGACGCGATGCGGAGCGCGAAGCACTTCTTTCCGAGGAGGGCGTTTCCGCCGTAGCCGGAACCGTACGACCAGATGGTCCGCTCTTCCGGGAAGTGGGAGATGTACTTGTTGTCCATGTCGGCGCAGGGCCAGATACCCTTGTCGCTCTCGCCGGCGGCGAGGGGCTTGCCGACGGAGTGGAGGCAGGGAACGAATTCGCCGTCCTTGCCGAGAACGTCGAGAACCTTGGTTCCGACGCGGGTCATGATGTCCATGTTGCAGACGACGTACTCGGAGTCGGTGATCTCGATGCCGATCTTGGCGATGTCCGAGCCTACGGGGCCCATGGAGAAGGGAATGACGTACATGGTGCGTCCCTTCATGCAACCCTTGTAGAGGTTGGTCATGGTTTTCTTGAGCTCGGCGGGATCGATCCAGTTATTGGTGGGGCCGGCGGCATCCTTGGTCTTTGAGGCGATATAGGTGCGATTCTCGACGCGAGCGACGTCGGAGGGGAGGGAGCGGAACAGGAAGCTGTTTTTCTTCTTTGCGAGAGGGGTTGCGAGTCCGGAATCGACCATTCCCTTCATAAGTCGATCATATTCTTTCTCTGACCCGTCGCATACGTAGACGCTGTCCGGCGTTGTCAGCTTGGCGACTTCTTCGACCCACGCTTTTACCTTGGGGTGCTTGATGTCATTAATCGTCATAATAGCTCCTTGATACTTGAATATTGACGGCAAACGATGATTGCCCTCAACTGTCTCCAGCGTAGCGAATTTTGCGTAAATATGCAAGATATGTAAGGAGAAGTTTACAAATGCGCCAGATTCGACCGTTTTCGCTTTTTGGGGAGCTCAGGCTACAAGGTTGATTACGGCGCCGGTTTGGGGCATGGAGGGCTTATAGGGCATCTGGTCGGCGAGGGCCGCCGCGTTGCGGATCTGGTCCTGGTACTGGGTAATGAGGGCGTTGATCTGGTCGTCCGTGATCTGTCCCTGCGAGCTGATCTTGGGCTCGACGTTTTTCTGCTTCATGCTGACGAGCTGGTCTATGAGGGTGTTGAGAATCTTGATCTTGTCGACCGATACGCCCTCCTGGCCGTTCCTGGCCGGGATTCCGGCGACGTACTGGAACTGCGAAAAGACGTACTGGCTCGGCTTTACGGGCACGTAGGTCCTTCCGCTCGCCGATATGGTGGACATCATGGTATAGGACATGGTTCGCAGCGGACCAACATTTGACATCATGACGACATCCTCCATCCACAGTATCGGACGGGGACTGGCGCCGGATAAGCGAAAACGGCGGAGAGGGATCGCTTCAGACGCCTTTCAATGGGTCTTTTGCCACAGCGCGATCCGTTCCTGAAGCGTCGGGACAGAGTCCTCCATACCGGAGGGAGCCCCCGCTATCGAGGTAAGGTAGGGGATGACTATGCCCGCCTTGATGGTCTCCCAATTGTTGGGCAGGATGCGCGGGACGCCCAGGGTGTCCGCCGGGGGCAAGTGCCCGAGAAGCGAGGGGTAAAAAAGGGGATACACCTTTTCGTTAACCGGCTTGAGGGCGGAAAAACCACCCGATATCCCGAAAGCCTGGTCCATGGTACCCATCTGTTTTGATCGGTCGAGGAGGGCTCGCTGGTTTTTCTCGCCGTAAAACCAGATGATAAAGGCCTCGGCCGCCTCCATGTTTCGGGCGTGCTTGCAGATCCCGAGGTAGACGATATCGTCCCTGACGGGCGTTTTGTTGTCCTTCATGACCCAGCGAAAATCGATGTTCTGGATCTTGTCCCTTGGAAGGACCAGGAGCTGTTCGCTGGACATGTACGAGAACAGGCTTCTTCCGGCCGTGACGAGTTTGTAGGGAGGGTCATACAGGTACTTGAACTGAAAATCGTCTTCCGCCCGGGGCGAGGAATTAATCTCCGTGGTCCAGGCCCTTATATAGCGAATCCCCTCGTTGAGGCTTCCCTCGTTCCAACCGAAAAGCGAGGAGCCTTCCTCAAAGCGGGCATTGTACATCTGCGCGACGAGGTAGAGGAATTCGCTGTTCCACCTGGGCGAAAAGCCCATCTTCGTGTAGATGCCGTCGTGCTTCTCGTTGTAATCGCGGGATAATCCCTGTATTTGCTCCAGCGAAAGCGAGAAATCATTCTCGATGAGTCCCTTGTTCTCGGCGGAAAAGATGAGGGCGGGAAGGTTGAAGCTGACGGGAAGGAGATACTGGCGGCCCCTGACGTTCCCGAGGTCAAGGAGGGCCGAATAGAATTGCTTCGAGTTAATCCTGAGTTCCGCGAAAAGGTAGTCGATTGGGACGAGGCGGGATCTGGTTTTCTCGCCCTTGAGCCAGGGCCCGATAATGATCTCTGGCGGGTTCTTCGCCCCCATAAGCGCGCCGGACGGGTTTGCCTTGTATTCGACGACGATGCGGTGCCTGTCCTGGCTGTTGTTGAAGAGCTCCACGTACGAGGCGAATTCCGGCTGATTGGTCCAAATCACGGCGATATCCCCGGATTTGCGCGAACAGGCGGTCAGGGCGGCCAGGATGAGAAAGCAGAAAACTACGGCCGGGATTGAGGAACGACGGGATAAGGAGATCATGGAGCTTACTTTAGAGGGACTTTCCTCCTGTTGTCAATCCCGATCCGTGACTGTATACTTCTCATATGGTAATCATAGACCCTGCGGTTCCCGAGATAATCGTCAAGATCTCGGACCATTTCAACAGTAATATCGCAACCCGCTTCCTCCGCCCACTGCTCGCGGGGATCCTTGCCGACAACGACATGGCGCGAAGGATATCGGAGATTACCGATCATCCCGAGGCCTACGCATCGCAGGGGATACATATCGACGAGCTCTACCTGCAGATTCAGGCCCTCGCGAGGTTCATCTACCAGGTCAGAACCGACATTCTCCCGAATCTCCGCATCCTGACGGGAGGGGGAGGCTCGGGCGACGCCAACAAGGTGTACCGCGATATGGCCATGAGCAATTTCGGATCTAACGTGCAGCTTCTCGCGGATTACGTGAACGAGTTGTATCTCCGGACGGTGGATTACGACAAGAGGCATAGCGGGAACTCGCGTCCCGTATACCGGAATATCCCGGGACTCGAGGAAATCGGAAGGTATCTCGTCGAACGGTAAACGGTCGGCCGAAGTCAAGAACCAGTCAATAAAAAAACAGCCCGGGACGACCGGGCTGTTTTTTTTGTCCAGGGCCTACTTGCGGGCCATCTCCTCGGCTACCTTGAAGATCGTGGTATATACCCCCTCGAGCTTCTCGGTATCCACCGACGAAAAGGCGACGCGGATGTGCTGGGGGTCGATAGATACGGTCCCGATCCCGTACTCGTGAAGCAACTTGACCCGGAGTTCCTCGGCACCGACTCCCTTGCATCGCATGCTCATGAAGTAGCCGGAATTGAAGGGAAGTGCCTCGAGTACCGGATGTCCCTTATGCGCGTCGATGAAGGCGCGAACCACCCTGTAGCGTTCCTCGAGCATCGTGCGATAGGCGAGCTTCTCGGCCTCCAGGCGCGGGTCGGCGAATATCTTGAGCATGATCGACTGGGACGGCGTCGCCGCGCAGGAAACCGACGAGCGGATTACGCCCATGAGCTTCTTGATGAGGGCCTCATACTGGGAGTCGCTCATTCCCTTCGAACCGAAGGTCAGGAAACCCGTCCGGAGGCCCCATACGTAGTCTTCCTTCGTGGGGCCGTCGATCTTTACCGCCAGGACGCGCTCGTGGACGTTCGCCAGATGCGCGAAAAGGGATTCAGGCTCGATGTCGTCCTCGTAGTCAAGGCCGAAATAGGCGTCATCGCACCAGACGAGCACGTCGGCTCCGCTCTCGGCCGCCTCGACGATAGTCTTGACGATGGAGGCGGCCTCGGTCCGGGTAGGGGTGTAGCCCGAGGGATTCTGGGGGAAATTGAGCAGCATGCGAACGCTGCCGGTTTTGGCCTCGGCCATGACTGATGCCCTGAAGCCCTCGGTATCGAAGCCGCCGTCCCTGAAAAGGGGGAAGCTCTTGAGCTTGGCGTTTCTGCGGGCTTCGACTATGAGTACGTAGTTATCCCATGCCGGCGTACCGGTCATCAGGATGGTTCCCTCGCCGAGGAAAAGGTCGGAGAGATAGGAGATGCCGGCAGTCAGTCCGGGAACGAGCACAGGGAGGGAGATCCTGGCGTCGCGCAGGGAGGGGTTTTTCCTTCGTATCTTCTCGAGCCAGAGGGTCCTGAGGTCCTCGTTTCCGGCCGTCGGGGCGTAGGCTACCGCTTCCCCGGCTGAGAGCAACGGTAGTTGTTCCCGGAGGGACGACAGAACGACCGGGGCTCCGTTCTTGACCGCCATCCCTATGGTCGCGTTGGCGGTTTTTCCGAGTTTTTTGGCCTCGGCGCTTTGCGCTATGATTCCCTTCGGAAAGTATAAACGCGTTCCGAGATCCGAGAGAAGTCGTCCCGCTATCGATTGGGACAAGGCTACGTTAAGTTCTTCCGCAAGCGGATTTATGTACTGATGGGTTGCCATGGTGTTTATTCCTATACAACGGGAAGATACCGGTTGTCAATGAGCGGGAAGGCGCGTACAATGAAAAAACGTACAGTATTCTGCGGGGTAATGCGGTATGACGGAAAAGTCAGCAGTATATGAGGGCGTAAAGCCCATTATTGAGGCAGTTCGCGCGGGCATGGCCGAGAGGATAGTCGGCCAGGCGGCCCTGGTCGACGGAATTCTAACGGCCTTCGTCGCGGGTGGGCATGTGCTCCTGGAGGGCGTGCCCGGGCTCGCGAAGACGCTCGCGATCAAGACCTTCGCGGAACTCTCCGCGCTCAGTTTCAAGCGCATTCAGTTTACCCCCGATCTCCTGCCGGCAGACCTTGTCGGAACCCTCGTTTTCGAGCAGGCATCCTCCACCTTCAGCGTACGCAAGGGCCCCGTTTTCGCGAATCTCGTGCTTGCCGACGAGATCAACCGGGCTCCCGCGAAGGTTCAGTCAGCCCTCCTGGAGGCAATGGCCGAACGGCAGGTAACGATCGGCGACACTTCCTATAAACTGCCCGATCCCTTTTTCGTCCTTGCCACTCAGAATCCCATCGAGCAGGAGGGGACGTATGCCCTTCCCGAGGCGGAACTTGACCGCTTTCTCTTCAAACTGGAGGTCCCCTATCCCTCTCTCGACGAGGAGGCCGAGATCGTACGCCTCACCGCCGCTCACGAGACGAACGGGGCGACGCCCGTTTCCGGAACGGCCTCCGCCGGGGGGCATCGGCAGCTCATATCGTCCGGGGACCTTGGCCGCATCCGCGAGGGCGTTTCCCGCGTGCACTGCGACGGCGCCCTGGTCGGCTATATCGTATCCCTCATCGCGGCGACCCGTCCCGTTTCAGAGGCGCGGAAGGAACGGAGGCAGAGGGAAGACTACCTCAAGTACCTTTCCTTCGGCGCGTCTCCCCGGGCGAGTATAGCCCTGTTCCAGACCGCCAGGATCCATGCCCTGTTCGAGGGCCGCGATTTCGTGATTCCGGAGGACATCAAGGCCATGGCCCTTCCGGTTCTGCGTCACCGCCTGGTGCTATCCTACGAGGCCGGGGCCGACGGCCTTTCCGCGGACGACATCGTCAACAAGATCCTTTCGATCGTGCCCCTTCCGTAGGTGGAGGCGCTGATGAACACCTTTTCCATCGCCGAACGCGCCAAATATCTCAGACTCGCCGCCCTGACGGTTTCCGAGGGGATGAGGACCGGGGGTTTCAGGTCCTGCTTCAGGGGACAGGGAATCGAGTTTGATAGCGTGCGCGAATACGAGCGGGGCGACGATATCAGGTCGATAGACTGGAACGTGACGGCACGCAGCGGCAGGCCGTTCGTGAAGCTTTATCGGGAGGAGCGGGAGCTTACCGTTTTTCTCGTCGTTGACGATTCCCTTTCCATGAACTCAGGCTCAAGCCCCGTTTCCCGCAGGGAAAAGGCCCTGGAGGCCGCCGCCCTGCTCGCCTTCGCCGCCGAGCAAAACGCGAGCCCCGTCGGTTCCGCGGTTTTCGACGGCGATATAGGGAAATCCTTCGCTCCCCGTTCCGGCAAGGATCAGGTTCTCGCGATCCTCACCGACCTCGAAAAACGAAAGCGGGGAAGGGCCGGTTCCGCCCTCGCCGGCGCCCTCGCCGGGACGAGCCGGATGCTCAGGGGCAGGGCCCTCGTCGCCATTCTCTCCGACTTTCGCACGACCGGCTATGAGAAAAGTCTCGGCGCCCTCGCGCGCCGCCATGACGTCCTCGCCGTGCGCATCGTTTCTCCCGTCGACTCAAGCCTTCCGTCCGCCGGTTACGTTCCCTTCTTCGATCCCGAAAGCGGCGAGCGCGTCTCCTTCGCCACGGGGTCGCCCGCCTTCAGGGCCCACTGGGAGCGGGAATCGGCCGAGTCCATACGTAGGTGGGAACACCTGTGCGCGCGGAGGGGAGTATCGTCCCTCGTTATGTCCACCGAGGACGACGCGTGCGCCGTCCTGTCCCGCTTTTTCTCCGGTCGGCGGGAGGTCTCGTCATGGAGCGGCAGGCCGACGGAGGCAATATGACCGGTATCCCGGTGAATGGCGCCCGGTTTGTCCCGATTCTCGCGTTCGCCCTCGTCATGTCCATACCCTGTTATTGCGGTCCTTCCGCCCCTGCGGGCGACGGTGAATCCGGCGTTGACTCCGTTCAGTCCGGCGTTCTCGTGCCCCGGGACGTGTACGTCGGTGACGAGGCTGAATTCACCTTCGAGGCGGTGATACCTGCCGGGGTTCTGGAGAAGGGCGCGACCTTGTCCGTGACGCCGACCGGCATGAATCAGGATTCATCGCAACAAGGCGATGTCACCGTCCTGTCCGTCATGGTACAGGAGAAGGACGGAAGGGCGCTTGTCGTGGTTCGCTTTATTCCCTGGATATCCGGAATCGTCGGATTGCCCCCCGTTTCCGTTGGCGGTCATGAGATTCCGTGTCCTCCACTGTCCATCGCGAGTCTCCTCGATCCGGCCGGCCAGACGGCGCTTCAGCCGCCCCGTTACCCGATGCTGGTTCCCGGTACCACCTACCTCCTGTACGGGATCATTCTCGCCGTCCTGGTATCTCTCCTCCTGGCTTTTCTCGTCGTTCGCCGCGTCGGGCGGTATCTGGGATCGGATTTTACCGCTCATGCGTCTTCCCGACGCTCGAGGCTACTCTTCCGCAGGCTCGCCTGGCTTGAGCGCAGGATCGCTCGGATTCCTCCCGGGGAATGGTATGCGCGATTTTCACTCGAGCTTCGCCGGTATCTCTGCCTGTATACGGCCGGAAGCGAGTCTTCCTTTCTTTCGGCTACCGGGCGCGAATTGCAGGGCAAGTTGGGGGATGTCGAGGCGGCGCCGTTCCCTCTCGCGGACTTTTTTGACGGCATAGACCGCGTACGATTCAGCGGACAGCCGTACGCCGAGCGCAGGAAGGCCGACCTCGACGCGGCCCGCGAACTGTGCCGCTCGCTGGAGGGGCGTTTGACCGATGCTGTACTTTGAGCGGCCCCTGTACCTTTCCCTATGTCTCCTCGTTCCCCTCTATTGGGCCCTGCGCCGTTTCGGGCTTTTCGGGAGAATCGAATTCCCCCTCACCCTGGGCGACTGGGGCGGCCCTTCCCTGAGGTGGAATTCGGTCGGGATTCGCGCCGCGAAGATCCTGTCGTCGTCGGCCGTCTGCCTGACGTTCGCCCTTACCGCGCTCGCCCTCGCCGCGCCCGTGCGCTTCCGGCAGGAGACGGTCTTTTCCGGATCGGGGAACGTCGTTATCTTCGTGCTCGACGTCAGTCCTTCCATGGCCGCGGGCGACATGGGCGAAGAAACGAGGATCGACGCGTCCCGTCGCCTGATCGCGTCGCTCGTATCGAGACGTCCGGGAACCTCTTTCGGCCTTGCGGCCCTCGGCTCGTCCGCCGCGCTCCTCGTTCCGCCGACCGTCGACCACCAGTCTTTTCTTTCCCGCCTGTCGGCGCTCGCCGTAGGCGAATTCGGCGACGGTACGGCGCTGGGCCTTGGGCTCGCCGTCGCGGCGGCGCATGGCGGCCCGCAGACCTCCGTTCGCACGACCGCCATTCTCCTGACCGACGGCGAGAATAACGCGGGGGAGATCCATCCCTCGACGGCCGCGGGGATACTCGCCGCGAGGGGTATCCAGTTTTTCGTCATCGGCGTCGGGAGCCGGGGTCAGGTTCCCGTCGATTACGTCGATCCCGCGACCGGCCGCCACTACTCCGGACTGCTTGAGTCCGATTTCAACGAGGCTGCCCTCAGGGAGATCGCCATGGCGGGAAACGGGGGATACGTGGGAGCCCGTGATCTCGTCGCCCTTGAAAAGGTTTTCGAGACCATCGATTCAGCCGTGCCCGTCACGTCGAATTCTTGGACCCGGTCGATCGAGGAACCCCTTGACCGGCCTTTGATCCTTGCCGCCTGTTTCGCGTTCGCGCTCGCCTGGCTGATTCGCAGGCTTTTCATGGGGGCCGTTATATGAATGGCCTCTTCGAGCATCCCGCGTATCTTTTGGGTATCCTCCTTCTCGCGCCCGCGTTGACCTTTCTCGTTTTGCGGTTCACCCGCGTCCGCGCGGCGTTGTTGCCGGTACAGGGCGCGGAATCCCCGTCCATACGATATCTTTCCGTGGCGTTTTATTCCCGCACGGCATTCTTCTCCCTTGCGTGGCTATCCTTGGTGGTTGCCGTCGCCGAGCCTCGCTGGGGCTCGGAGCCGGTCGCCGTCCGGCAACAGGGAATGGCCGTCGCCATCGTCATGGACGTCTCGCGAAGCATGGGCGCGAAAGACCTCGCGCCGGACCGGGAAAGCTACGCCGCGGCGTACGCGTCCCTCCTCGTTTCGCGCATGGGTCCCGTGCCCTGCGCCCTCGTCCTGGTAAAGGGTGAGGCCCATCCGGCCATACCGCTTACGCAGGATCACCGGGCGATCCACGACATCCTCGAAATCCTCTCGCCGTCTCTCCTGACCGAGCCGGGCTCCAACATCGGCGCGGGAATCCAGTCCGCGCTCCGCCTTTTCCCGGCAGGCCTCGCGAGCGCCAGGACGATCATCCTTTTCACCGACGGGGACGAGACTGCGGGTTCCCTGCTCGAGGCCGCCCGCGAGGTACGCAGGTCCGGCTCGACGCTCGTGATCGCCGGCACGGGGACCGTTCAGGGCGCCGAGATAGAGATACCCGGGCGGGATGGGCGGTATCTCGCCCGCCTTCGGGAAGACTACCTGAGGGGCGCCGTCGAGGCGTCGGGGCGTGGGGGTTTGTATGTGCCGATAACTGAGGCGGGATCGGCACAGCGGATTTTGTCCTTGATGGAAAAGACCCGCGACGACGGCCGAAAGATGGTGTACTCGACGAGGACCGTCAGGCGCTATAGCGCCTTTTTGCTCGCGTCCATCGTCTTTGCCTGTCTGGGATTCATGAGCGGAGGCTTGCTATGGCGAAAGGATTAAGGGCGTTTAAACTTTCGCTTCTCGCGTCGCTCGCCCTTATCGTCTGCTCGGGGTGCGACGGTTCGCCCCGCGACAGTCTCGCCCTGCTTTCGGGTTTTTTCTCGTGGACGACCCAGGACTGGCCATCCGCGACGGAGACCTTCCTCGAGATGGCAGGCGCGGCGGAAGACGCGCAGGACGTTTACCTGCACGACTACGCGCAATACGCCCTGGCCGCGACCTATCTCTCCCAGGACGAGTACGATTCCGCCCTTGCGCGGCTTTCGGAGATATCCGAGGAGGCCCCGAGCGAGATACGCGCCGGTGTGTGGTACCAGGCGGGGCTTATCGCGTACCGGAAAGAGGATTACGAGCGGGCCGCGGGACTGTTCAGGAAATCCCTCGAGATACGGCCGGACGCGATCGACGCCAAGATAAACCTCGAACTGAGCAGGAGAAGCGGAATCGTCAGGGAAACCGCCAAGGCTGGGGGCATGCCCGGAATTTCAGAATCGGGCGACACCGGCGCCGACGAGGAGTTGATCTTTAACCTCATTCGAAGGAAGGAACAGGAACGATGGAAAAACCAGGAATCCGACCGGGATCCCTCGTCCGTCATGGACCATTGACGGGCGTCGCGCGGCTTTGCCTTGTATTGGCCGTCCTCTTTTTCGCGCTCACCGTATGCCCGGCGCTCGAGGCCGACGTATCGATCGTGCCGGATGAGGTCGAAACCGGCCGACCCTTCCTCATGAGGATACTCGCGTATCCCTCGGAACCCGCGGACACGAGTCTCGAGATCGAGGGCCTTCCCGGAACCTTCGAGCCTGGGGCGTCGAGCAAGGAAAAAAGGATGACGGAACAATCCTGGGCCGTCGGTTCGGAGCGCATGGCCGCGACCCTGTTCAGCCGTGAATGGACGCCGACGGAACCCGGGGACTTCTCGATCGGTCCTCTCGTCCTGAGGTCCGGCGAGGAGGAACTCAGGCTCCCGCCGGTGCAGGTACGCGTCGTCCGTCCGCCGGACGAAGGGGTCGCGCGTCTTTTCTGGTCCCTGTCGGGGAACGGCCCCGATGGGTCCGGCGGCACCGGCGAGTTCGCCAAGACCGGAGGGGTTTCGGGGACGAGGGTTCGCCTCTCGCTTAACGCCCAGTTCAGCGGTTCGCTTATCGCGGTCCGCTGTCCCGCTCCCGAGGGAGGGCTTCTCGAAACCGTGGCAACCGGGAAGGCCGGCCTTTCTTCGAGGGGCGCCGAAGCGGTCCAGGTCGCCGTATATGACTGGACTCCCCTGGAGAGCGGATCGCGCCGCTTGCCTGACGCCGTCCTTGAATACGCGACTATCGACGGCGTCGAATCCCGCCTCTCCAGCGAACCCCGTTCGGTTATCGTACGCGAGGGGAAAAAAACCGAGTATTTCGCTGAAGGCGCCAGGGCTAAAACCACGCCCAAGGCCCTGGCCGCCGCTTTTGACGATGCCCCTCAGGCGCCTTCGTCCTCGCCTTCAGTGGCGGGAACGGGAGCTTTCGCGGTTCCGCCCTCCCTTGACGGGGCGGGAGAGGACACCGTTTTGCTCGAGGCAAAGCGGTATTGGCTGGAAGAAAAGCGCGGTTCCTCCCTTGCGCGACTCAGGGCGGCGGAGTACGCGGACTATTTTCCCATGAGGTATCGGGCCGCTCGGCTTGAGGCCGAAAAGGCCCTTGGCCTGGATGACGCGCCGTCCGTACCCGCGGCCGCCTGGAAGCATCCGTCCGTTTTCGGATCGATATTTTTGCTCGTCGCGGCACTGTCGACGGTTTTCTTTCGACGAGGATACCGCGGGCCTGCGGCCGGTTTATTTCTCCTTTCCGTTGCCCTGGCAGCCTTCTCCGTGTATTTGTACGTCGAGGATTCAAGGCCGGCCGCCGTAGTCGTTAGCGGCGACCTGTTCCACGTTCCTGATGCCTCCTCCCGGGTCGTCGAGACCCTTCCTGAGGGAAGCGTGGTGGGCGTTCACAGAAGCGCCGACGGTTGGGCGTATGTCAGGACCGAAAGATCCCTGTTTGGGTGGATGAAAGATAATCAGTTTATTATATATACACGGGGGGACGCCAAACGGTGAATTTCGGGGATATTCTCGATGAGTGGGATAAGGAGACTGCGCGTCCATACGGAAAGAAGAGACTGAAGGACGATGAGCGTAAGGGAACTTCAAAGGATACGGAAGGCGCCGGGGAGCACGCTGGCGCCGGGGATCACGCTGGCGCTGGGGATCACGCTGGCGCCGGGGATCACGCTGGCGCCGGGGATCACGCTGGCGCCGGGCGGGCTTCCGGGGCGGCGGAGCGGCATGAACGGGAACAACCCGTCGCAAATCCCATGGACGTTTGGCTCCGCCGGTATGGAATCCAGGACAAGGACTCCCATACGGTTGAGCGGGGAGAGTCGCCGGCGGACCGACGCAGGAGGCTTCGGGCATTAAAGCCCGAGGCAGTCATTGACTTGCACGGGTTTACGAGAGACGAGGCCTGGGCGCGCCTTGAGTCCTTTTTCGCGGACTGCGTCCGTAGGCACCTGCAGAAAATCTTGATCATCCACGGCAAGGGCACGCATTCGGAAGATTCCCCCGTATTGGGTCAGACCGTCCGCCTGTTTCTGGAGCAAAATCCGCGCGCGGGCGAATCGGGACACCCTTCCTCGAACGGGGGAGGGACCGGGTCGACGTGGGTCCTGCTGAAATGAGCGGACGATTATAACGCGCGAGGGCGCCAAACCTTCTTGTAACTGGCGCCCGATTTCAGTACCTTAACGTAGTATCGCTTTCAGGAGGTCTGAGTCAAATCTGATGTCGGATTATTACGAGATATTGGGCGTTTCGCGCGACGCCACCCACGAAGAGATCAAGAAGGCCTTCAGGGAACAGGCATTTAAATACCATCCGGACAGGAATCCCGGGAACCCCGCCGCCGAAGAGAAATTCAAGCGGATAAACGAGGCGTATTCCGTTCTCGGCGATCCCGAGCGTAAGTCCGGCTATGACCTCGGCGGTTACACGGATCAGGAGTACCGCGGACGCGCGGCCTCGGGAGAAAACCCGTTCAATCAGAATACATGGACGTATTACGGCCCATTCGGCGGCTCCGGCGAGTGGGAACGAAAGCGGCCCTCATACGAAAACTATAGCAGGCGGGAAGCCTTCGAGATGCTCCTTAAAAGCCTCTTGACCTTCGTATGCGGTATCCTGCTGTTTCGATTTTCGGTCATGTTCGGGATATTCGGGATCATTGTCTGCGTGACCGCTATAGGCAAGGGCTTCATGAACTCCCTCAGGGCGATCAGGCTTTTATTAAATCTCAGGGAGTGACGGCAGGGCGCGGCATAGGCGTTGTCGCCCCGGGCCTTGTTTTTTATTTTTCGCGGTAGATGATTCTTCCGCGGTTGAGATCGTACGGGGAAAGCGCGACCTTTACGTTGTCGCCGGGAACGATTCGTATATAGTGTTTGCGCATTTTTCCGGAAAGATGCGCGAGGATGACATGTCCGTTTTTCAGCTCTACTCTGAACATGGTATTGGGAAGAGATTCCTTTACGACGCCCTCCACTTCGATAGCTTCTTCTTTCGCCACAATTCCTCCAAAAGTGATGCGAAATCGTAGAAATTATTTGATTTTTACGGATTTCGTTCGTATAATTCTATGGTCTATCTATATCTTTGTCAACTGGAGCGTGTTGTATGGAAAAAGAATTCGCCGAACAGATGAAGCAATCTCTTTTCGATTTAAAAAAAGAAATTATCGATACCCTGATTGCCAACAACGAGGATTTTCGCGCCATCGTGGAAGGCCTCGATCCCAAGGATTTTGCAGATATAGCTTCTGATGACATGGACAGGAAGATGCTCGAGGTGATTGGTTCCAAGGACATGAAGCGGATGCGCCTCATCGACTCCGCGATTACGCGCATAGAGCAGGGGAAGTACGGGCTATGCATGAAATGCGGGAAGAAGATCCCTCGCGCGCGGCTTGAGGCCATTCCCTACGCGCTTATGTGCATCGAGTGCCAGACCGCGGACGAGCGGAGAAACAGGTAGCGGCGGGTTCCCCGACGCTCAGAGAGAGTCCATCGGGAAGGTCTCGGTAATCCAACGCCCTTCCTCGAGATATGAGAGGCCCGTGAAGCCCGCGACGCGCGCAGCTTCACGGGCCTTGTCGTATGCGCAGGCTATGTCCGCTACGCCGTGCGCGTCCGAAGATATGGTCACGCGGACCTCGCGCCTTCGGAGGAGCGACAGCAATTCGCCCGAGGGATACACCCCGTCGATCGCCTTTCTCGCGATGCCTCCCGTGTTAAGCTCGACGATCTTTCCCGCGCGCGCTATCGCCTTCGCCGTCTCGGCCAATTCGCGCCGGTACCAGGACGCCGTCTCGTCGAAAAAACGCAGCGTCCCGTTCCTCTTCCGTATTACGTCAAGGTGCCCGACGATGTCGAAGCTGTACGACGATACCATCTCCCTGACGGCGCCCCAATACGCCTGCACCGCCTTCTTGCCGTCGCCGCCGAAGGCTTCCTCGATTCCCCTCGCGACCAAGTCGGCCGGCGCGTCAACCGCCCAGGGGGTGGGGCCCTTGCCCGGAACGTAATGGACGGAGCCGACGATGACGTCGGGCGCGAAGGTCCCGTACACGGAGACGTCGGGGGCCGTGATCCCCCGCAGGTAGTCGGCCTCGAAACCGGCAAGGACGCGTATGCTGCCGCGGTACGCCGCGGCCAGGCGCCGCACGTCCTCGAGATACTCCGCGTAGCGCGAGACGGGAAGATGCCAATCCGACGCGAAGGGCCATGCCGCGTGCGCGGTTAAGGCGACGTCGGTCATACCAGCGGCGATCGCCGCCTGGATCATCTCCTCGGGGGTGTTTGCCCCGTCGCAATAGTTCGTGTGCACGTGATAGCTCGCGATTCTCATTTAGACGAATCCTTCTTTTTTGAGTTGCTCGCTCAGCCGCGCGTACTCGCGTTTCATGGTATCGAGCGCGGAAAGGAGTTCGTCCTGCGACATGCTCCCTGCGCCGGACTCAATCGCGAGCGCGGCCGCGGCAAGGCGCTCGGCCGTGATGTTCAGGGAACTGCCCTTGATGAGATGAGCGGTATTTACGGCTGATTCGACATCTCCGTTGCCCACGTCCTCGTCAAGTATGGAGATGTGCATGATCGTCTGATTGAGGAATTCCTGAATCAGGATTGACGCGCTCAGTTCGTCGCCCATCATGATCTCGATGAAGCCGTCTTTATCGAAAACGGGCTTGGAGTTCAACCCGTCGCCGGCCCCCTCGTCGTCATGACCCATGGGGTTGTAGAGCCGGAGTATGTCGAATACGTCTTTCTTTTTATAGGGCTTGGGCAATATCTCGGTCATGCCGTAGGACAGGCATTGCTCTCGCTCGTTATCCTGCGCGCTCGCCGTGCAGGCGATGATGGGCCAATCAATGCCTTTCGACCGCATCCAGGAGGATGCCTCGTATCCGTTCATCCGGGGCATCTGTATATCCATGAACACGAGATCCGCCTTCTTGCCGGACGCGATCTCTATCGCCTCCTGACCGTCGGAGGCTTGAAGGACGGTCGCGCCCGCCTTCTCCAGGAATATCGTCAGGAGCTTTCTGTTGACCGGGTGGTCTTCCGCGACCAGGATCACCATCCCCTTTCCGGGGAAGTCGTCCGGCGAGACCCGCTCGTCCCCGGCTTGCTGATCGGGGGATGGACGCGTCTGCGCGGCTCGAGAGGGCGCCTCTCGCGACCGGTCAGCGGGCGTCGCGGGACGCTGACCTATGGCGGCGCCGTCGGCTCCATCTGGCCTGGAGGAAGATCCCTTTGGGGCTTCTGCCTTTTCGATATCCTCGTCGTCATCGACGGCTTCGAGTTCCTCGACGACCTCAAGATCGATCGACGACTGATAATGCTCGCGAAGCAGATCGACGAGCAATCGTTTCTTTACGGGCTTGTACAGGTAGCCGTTGAACCACTCCAGGAGTTTCATCTTCGCGTCGGCACCGAAGCTTCCCTCGGGAACCATCAGGTACAGCTGCGCTTCGTTGATCTCGCGGTCCTTGTTTATCTCCGCCGCGAGGCGCCAACCGTCCATCTCCGGCATGACCATATCGATGAACACGATGTCGAAGGGATACCTCGCGTGCTTCGCCGAGCGGAGCATTCCGAGGGCGAAGGTGCCAGACTCGGCTCGCGTGACGTTCTTGTAACCGAGGGAGGCGAGCATGTTCGTCAGGATATCGATGGTTTGCGGATTGTCGTCGACGACGAGGAATCTGGTTCCCGCGTCAAGCGGCAACGGGCGAACCTCCGGCTGACGTTCCGCGCATACGAGCGGTATCTCGAACCAGAATGTCGATCCTTGGGGCTCGTTGCTCTTGACCCCGATATCGCCGTCCATCAGGCTTATGATATTGCGCGAAATCGCGAGGCCCAGGCCCGTTCCGCCGAACTTGCGCGTCGTGGAGGAGTCGGCCTGGAAAAACTGCGTGAAGAGTTTTTTTTGGGCTTCGGCGGAGATGCCGATGCCGGTGTCGCGTATCTCGAAGCGGATGTATCGCTGGGTTTGCCGGTTTATGGAGATAGCCGCGTCGTACATGCCGGTCATCGCCGTTATCAGTATTCCGCCCTTCTCGGTGAACTTGACCGAGTTCTTGACGAGGTTAAGTATCACCTGTTGAAGCCGACCCGGGTCCCCGACGATGAGGGCGGGCATCTTGGGGTCTATGTCGATGTTGATCTCGAGGCCCTTCTTGTGGGCCTCCATCGAGACGAGGTCAACCGTTCGCTCGATGACGTCGGAGGGGTCGAAGTCGATGCTCTCCATCTTCAGCTGGCCGGCCTCAACCTTCGAGAAATCCAGTATGTCGTTGATGAGGGTAAGCAGTACGTCGGCGCTGAAGCGCACCTGACGCGCGTATTCCGTCTGTTCCTCGTCTAGTTTGGTGTCGGAAAGAAGTTCCATCATCCCGATGATGGTCTGGATCGGCGTCCTGATCTCGTGGCTTATATTCGCGAGAAACTGACTGCGCGTCACGCTCGCGCGTTCCGCGCTCTCCTTCGCGTTGACGAGATGCTGTTCCTTCAGTTTCTGCCGGGTAATGTCGTCGATGAGCGCGAAGTACCGCCCGTCGCCCTGGAGGTTCATGGACAGCTTGTACCATTGGTCGGGCGCGTCCTTCTTCTTTACGGGAAAATTAAAGAAGAAGAAAGGCGCGCCGCTCGAGGTGAGGTACTCGAAGCGGATGGATTCCTCGTTTGTGGCGTCCGAGAGGATAAGCTCTTTCAGCGCGGGCGGGGTCTCCGGCGCGGACGCAAGCTGCGGAAAAAGCTCCGCTGCGGGGGCGTTCCATTCTTCCGGTGCGCCCGACGCTCCGATGACCAAGCAGGGTATCCTTGAGTTCGCGAGGTACGTGCCGATCGTGTCCGGATTCCCGTTCAAGCCCATATCAGACGGCCGCCTGAAGGATCTCGATGGCCTTCTTAAGGATCGCCTCCGGCTTGAGCGGCTTGATCATGTAGCTCTTAACCCCCGAGGAGAGAACCTTGAGCACCGCCTCTCTCTGGCTTATCGCCGAAAGGACGATGATGGGCGTCGAGATCTCGTTCTCCCTGAGTTTTTTCAGGACCTCGAAACCGTTCATGACCGGCATCATCAGATCGAGGAAGATAAGGTCATAGCTTCCGGAAAGGCCCCTGGAAAGGAATGCCGTCCCCGATTCGAACTGGTCAACCTGCGCGTTGATGGCGAGGAACGTTTTCGCCAGCACGGTCCGGATTACCACGTCGTCGTCGACAACGGCGATGTGGATATCCTGCCCGACGGAACGAAGCGTCTCGAGCTCGCTCTTGAAGCGCATCTCGAGGCTCGCCCCTTCCTTCATCGAGGACCGGCCCTGCGTCAGGATACGCTCGCTGATGAGCGACGAGGCGTCCTCGACCTGATTGGCGTCCTTCAGGAGGGAATCGATCGCCTTCGTCAGGTCGTTGACCACCTGAATCTCCGCGTATTTTGGCGAGCCCTCGATAAAGTCTCGGGCGAACTGGTCCAGGGTAAGCAGTTTGATGTTCTTGTTCTTGACGGAGACGTTCGACATGATGCTCTCCATCAGGAGCTCCATGTTCGGGCCGTCGATGAAGGAAAGCGAGAGGTCGGTCATCATGACCAGGATCTTCGGCGTAGTCAGGCTATAGAGCGAGATGAGCTCGCGAAGGGAATACCTCAGGAGCTCGATCTTCTCGCGGTTCAGTCCCTGGGCTATCTCTATGAAGACGATATTGTCGTTGACGTGGGCTTCCAGGATGCAGGGAGTGGAGTCAATGTCGAAATTGATCCGGAGGGTATCCGCGATCGTCGAGAAGAGCTGGTCTATCTTGAGGGGTTTCGGGAGTATTTTCTTGATGCTGTACGCGGAAAGGCGGGAAAGATCGTCCTTTTCGATCTTCTGGGCAAGGATTATCACCGGTATGTTACGGGCGTTCGGGTCTCCTTTCTTGCTCTCCAGGAGGTCGAAGACGAAGGATTTGCTGGTACCGTAATCGATGATCAGGAGGTCCGGCACGAGCGTTCGCATCTTGGATATGCTGTCCAGGGGGCCCAAGCCGATCTCCGTATTGACATGGCACGAATCGAGTTTATATTTAAGGTAGTCCCGGAAGACATTGGATTCGTCAATTAATAATACTTGTTTCATATAGTATTATTATAACCTCCAGTATCGTTTGTTTAAAGGGAATAATATGAAAAGAGCGTACGTGTTTCTTGCCGACGGCTTTGAGGAAGTGGAAGCGGTCACCCCCATCGATTATCTCAGGCGCGCGGGGGCGGACGTCAGCGTGGTTGGCGTGACGGGGCTCCTGGTCGCGTCGGCCCGTCAACTCGCGGTGACGTGCGATCGCGCCCTCGGCGAGGTTCAGGACGCCGATCTCCCGGACCTGGTCGTCTTGCCCGGGGGGATGAAAGGAAGCCGGAATCTCGCCGCGTCACGGCCGCTAAAGGCCCTGGTTACCCGAATGATGGGCGAGGGCAGGCTCGTCGGCGCGATTTGCGCCGCGCCCGCTGTGGCCTTGGGCGCCTGGGGATTGCTTGACGGCAGAAAGAGGACCTGCTATCCCGGTGAGGAAGAGGCTCTTGGCGTGCGGATTTCCGACGCGCGGGTCGTGGTCGACAACAACCTTATTACGTCGCGGGCGGCGGGTACGGCCGGGGAGTTCGCCCTGGCTCTTGTCGAGGCCCTTTTCGACGCCGCGACCGCGGAGAGCGTCAGAAAGGCCGTTTTGGCCCGTCCCTGATTTTGCCCAGGCCCGACTACGTTACTGCAGTCCGCCTTCCTCGGTTTGGAGCGTAACGGTCTCTCCCATTTCTTCCCTGAGGGAGAGGAAGTATTCCCAGTCGAGGCGCGTGCCCGGGACGGAGAGGCTGCTTCGCGCGGCCTTGTTCGCGATGTCTATCGCCTCGCTGAATGGCAATTTCCTGAGAAAGGCCGATAAAAAGGCCCCGGCGAAGACGTCGCCAGCCCCGGTGACGTCGAGGGGATTCGCGACCGGATCCCCGTCGCCATGGCAGGCCGAGCCGGAGTTCCAGACAGTCGCGCCCTTCGGGCCTTCCTTCCTGACGATACAGGGGAATGCGCGCTTGCGTCCGGTGAAGAACGAGAACAGCGAGTTCATCAGCTCCTCGGCGGTTTGAAGGCCCCTGTCCCCGGGAACCGTATTCTCGAAGGTCGTGGCGAGCGACAGGGCCTCATCGTCGTTCGCGAAGAGGATGCAGTCGTTTCTGGCGAGGAGTTCGGGGATTATGGAGCTGTGATTTCTGGCGATGTCCACCGAGGCTATGTCGATCGCGAGCGGGATGTTGAATCCCCGGCACAGGTTCGCGACGCGGTCCACTACAGCCCTGTTCCTGAGCAGTTGCCCGTCCAGCAGGACGAGCTGGGCCTTCGCGACGATGTCGGCGCCGATCTGCTCCGGGCGAACCGTCGGGGCCGCGCCGGGCGAGCACGCGATCGTCTTGAGCCCGCCTGGCATGTGGAGGACCAGGCATCGCCCGCTCGTGACGTTTCGCTCCTCAAGGCAGACCTCGACGCCGAAAGAGGCGAGATCCGCGCTGAAGATGCGGGCCCAGCGATCCGGCTCGCTGTCCTCGATGCCGCTACAGCCGATGAACGTGCAGGTATGGCCCAGGGCGGAGGCCGCCTTGAGGGCGTTCGCCGCGGAGCCGCCCGCGACGTGGATCGGGTTTTTTGCCGCCAGCATCAGTTCGTCAAGCCGCTCGGGGCTCACGTGAACCGAGCTGTTGGGGTGAAGTCCCATGGACAGGGCCGCTTCGTCCTCAGAAAAACAGAAGATGTCGAGTAAGGCATTTCCGATTCCCAGAATATCCATCTATATTCGCCCCTTGCGCGTCGATCTGTGCCTTACCGGCTCGCTGCCGGGATCTTTACGATGATGTCGGCCAGCTTCGGGTTCTTTTCCAAATCCCGCTTGAGGCCCTCTGCCCGCCCCTTGTTTACGTAATCCGGCGACTGGAAGGAATAGGCGAAATTCGTGTGCACGTCATACGTCCCTTTCATGAGCGCGTAGGCGTCCTCCGTCATGACCAGTTCCTCGTCCGTCGGGATGACGAATATCTTGATCCTCGAGTCGTCCGCGCTGATGCATGTTTCGGCGTTTCGCGTCCGGGCCAGGTCGTTCTTCGCGGGATCGAGCTTGATCCCGAGGTGCTCGAGTCCCTGACAGACGCCGAACCGTATCTCCTTGGAGAATTCCCCGACTCCCGCGGTAAAGACCAGCGCGTCGGGGACGGAGCCCATCGCCGCGATATAGGAGCCGATGTACTTGCGTACGCGGTAGCATTCCAGGTTGAACGCGAGCAGGGCACGGCTGTCGCCTGAGTCCTTTGCCTTGACCACGTCGCGGCGATCCGCGTACTTGCCGGTGATGCCGAGGAGCCCCGATTTTTTATTCAGGGCCGTATCGATGTCCTGAACGGTCATGCCCGTTTTACGCATCATATAGAACGCAAGGGCGGGATCGCAGTCCCCCGAGCGGGTTCCCATCACGAGACCCTCGAGCGGGGTAAGGCCCATCGTCGTGTCGAAGCATTTACCGCCCTTCACGCAGCACATCGAGGCCCCGTTGCCGATGTGGGCGATGATGACGTTGGTATCGGCCGGTTTTTTCCCGAGGATCACCGAGGCGCGTTTCGCGGTATACAGGAAACTTGTCCCATGGAAGCCGTACTTGCGGACGGCGTAATCCTTGTACCATTCATAGGGAACGGCGTACATGTAACTCGCTTCGGGCATCGTCTGATGCCAGGCCGTGTCCATAATCGCGCAGTGGGGGACGTTCGGGAGAACCTTTCTCGCCGCCTCGATGCCCATGATGTTCGCGGGGTTATGCAGGGGACCCAGATCCTGAACCTCGCGGAAGGTATCGAGAATCTCCGGCGTGACGATGACGGATTTGGTGAATTTGTCGCCGCCATGGAGGACGCGGTGCCCGACGGCCTTGATAACGTTCATGTCCTTGATGACGCCGACCTCGGGATCGGTCAGCGTATGGATGATAAGCTCGACCGCGATGGTATGGTTCGGGCATTCATGGTTCATCTTGTACTCGGATTTACCCTTGGCGTTATGCGTTATCGACCCACCTTCCTGCGTAACCCGCTCGACGACGCCCGAGGCTATAACGTCCTTGTTGTCCCAGTCGAAAACCTGGTATTTGGCGGATGAGCTGCCGCAATTGAGGGTAAGAATGACCATAGAAAGACTCCTGAAATAATATGATTCGCCATTTAAAGCGGGCTTGGGGATTTCCGGTTCAGCCGGGATTCCGAAAGTTGCGGGTGAATTCAAATTCTACCGCATGCATCAAGTCTAACTCTATTGAAGACCTCTTTCAAGGAGGGCGGCGCGGGGTTTTTCCCCCACGGTGGGTAATATGGCGGGATCTTCGTATCTGTAGTACACTGTCCCGGATAGATACCGGCCTTTGGGGGATACAGTATGGGGAAAAAGCGCGATTGGTTCGAAAATGAGTCGTTCTGGGCTCAATACTCGCCCGTTCTCTTCGATGCGCAACGTTGGGCCGAGGCGCCTACCGTCGCGGAGGGAGTCCTCCGTATCATAGGCGCGCCGACGGGTTCGTCGGCCCAGGGCGAGCAGAATACGGCCCGTGCCGAGCCTGGTTCCACAACCCGGACAGAGCCGGTTGCATCGGCGTCGCCCTCCATCCTGGACGCTGGATGCGGACCTGGCCGTATCGCGGTCGAGCTTGCCTTGCGGGGCGCGAAGGTTACCGGGGTTGATTTGATCCGTCCCTTCCTGAACGCCGCCCTTGATTCCGCGCAAAGCGAGGGCGTCGAGCTCGAGCTTGAGCAGGCGGACCTCAGAACCTTTGTCAGGCCCGGGGCCTTTGACGCGGCTGTCAGCCTCTATACCAGCTTTGGCTACTGCGAGACCATCGAGGAGGACATGCTGATATTGAAGAATATCGCCGCCTCGCTCAAGGAGGGCGGCTGGTTTATCCTCGAGATGACCGGCCGGGAGATAGCGGTCAGGGATTTTACCGAGGGAGAATGGTTCGAGCGGGGCGGATTCACCGTCCTCACGGAGTTTTCCGTCGTGGGCGCCTGGGAAGGCCTGCGTTCCCGCTGGATGCTTATCGACGAAAACGGCCGCAAGATCGACCATGTGTTCGTTCAGCGGCTCTATTCCGCGGTGGAACTCAAGCGACTCATGATGGCCTCGGGCTTTTCATCCGTGGAGATATACGGCGACTTCGATTTCTCGCCCTATAACGAGAAGGCGAGGACTATGGTCCTCGTCGCCAGGAAATAGATACCCCGGAGGCGCACATCGGCGATAATAGCGTCGACCGCGCAAAAAAAGCCCGTCACCGCGTTTGCGCGTGACGGGCCTTTTTTTCGACATGACCGTGGGGGCGCCTTCCGGCCCCCCTTCGGCGTCTTTCTCTACTTCAGAAGGATGAACTCGACGCGCCGGTTTTTCCACCAGTTATCCCGGTCCGCCCTCTTGGTGACGGGCCGCGTCCCGCCCATACCGATCGTCGAAAGCCGCTCCGCCTCGACCCCGTTCCGGACCAGGAAGGCCCTGACGGCCTCAGCTCGCTCGCTCGAAAGCGGTATCAGCTCGGTGTCCTCCTCCTTCTGCGTGCCGGTAACGTTGTTCGCGTGTCCCTCGACCTGTACGCGATAGTCCTTGAACTTGTTCAGGATCTCGGCTATACGCTTGAGCACCTGAGTGTTCTTCTCGACTACCTGGGGATCGAGGCCGTTGAAGTCGGCCGCGTTTTCCCGGAAGATGATCGAGGGTACCGCGATCTTGAGACGGTCGCCGTCCCGTATAATCAGCACGTCGACCGGTATGTAGCCGCGAACGACCGAGGTCAACCCGACGGAGTCCCTGACCGTGAAGGTGAAGGGATAATCGGTCGCGGCCTGTACCTGCTCGCCCTTGAGCGACCTGCCGTCCCAGATGATCCGCTCGGTGATCTTGTCGGTTCCCTTGGTCGACCAGAATACCCCTCCTGCCGTTCCCTCGGGTTCCCGAATTTCGAATGACCATTCGGAAAGCGGCGCCGCGGATTCGGCCTTCAGGCTGACGGTAAGCTCGTCGTCGATGCCATCGTTGTCGGGGCTGAAATACTTCGGGCTTAGCTTGACGCCGAGGGCGGGCGCCGCCGTGTTGACGAGGAAGGCCGGGGTAACGGCGATAACCTTGTCTCCCTTCGCGTAGGAAAGGGAGAGTTCCGCGACGTATTTCCCCTGGACCGTCTTGCCAGCCGAGTCGGTTCCGTCCCAGTTTATCGCCGCGGGAAGTACCTTGGCGGATTCCGAGTTCCATACCTTTATGGCGGTCCCGGTTCCGGTCGCGGAACCTTCGGGCCTGACGGCGACGTGCCAGGAATCGAGGCCTTCCGGGATGCCGGCAACCAGGGCGAGCCGCTGCGTCTCGACGAGCCCGTCCCCGTTCGGGGAGAATGCCGGGTGTTCCGCGGTAATGAACGCCTTCGGCGTCCGGGCGTCGATGGTCACCCCGGCAAGTTGCGCCTTGGTGCGGTTTCCCGCCCTGTCTTCGCTCGTTACGGCGTATGTGTACCCTCCGTCCGCGACCCGGTTCCCCGAGTCGTCGGTCGCGTCCCATTCAAAATTGCCCGCCTGGCCGTTCCAGCGCCATGACTTGACGACCGAGCCCTTCGCGGAGACCACGCTCGCCGTCCAGAGCTCCTCGGGCGTGGATTTTTGGGTAACGGGCAGGAGGTCCCGATTACCGTCCCCGTTCGGCGAGAATACGACCCAGGGGGCCGAGATCTCGATCGAGGGGTATTTCGTGTCTATCTCGAATTCCGGGGCGGCCGAGCGGGAGGTCTGCTGGTTAACCAGGGTAACCTCGAGGGCCGCGCCGTAAAGGCCATCGGGCACACGGGTTCCGGTCGACGCCCCGTCCACAGGATCTGCCACGCCGTTCCAGGAGAACGAAGACGGTACCTTGCCGGCTCCCTCGAAGCTTCGCACCACGAAACCGTCGCGGCCCTTGATGACGAGGCTGTAACGGGAAACCGCCGTTGCGGCCTTGATGATCGGGGTGAAAACGATCGTGTCCTTTGCCCCGTCGCCGTTCGGCGAGAAGGCCGTCAGGTTCGCCTGAAGGATGAGATCGGCCTTTTCCGTGTTCAGCTCGACCTTCGCGACCGGGGATGTGCCCGAATTGCCGGCGCGGTCGGTGGCCGCGAGCCGGTATCCATAGTTTCCGTCGGGGGCGAGCTTGCCCGCGTCGTCGCGGCCGTCCCACGTGATCGAGGGATCGGGCACGGCGCCGAAGTTAAAGGTTTTAACGGCTTTTCCGGTTGGGTTCCCGGACGCGTCAAGGACGAAGACCTGACCGATCCACGAGGTTTCCGCGCTTCCCTGCTGGGAGAATGCCACCGTGTCCAGTTTGCCGTCGCCGACCGGCGAGAAGATGGGGCCGGAAGCGCGGGCGCGGGCCTCGGGAGCCGTTATGTCGAGGGTAAAGTACGGCGAGCGCGCCACGGGCGCGTGCCCGTTGACGTACGTCGCGGAGATGACGGCCTGGTAGTCGCCCTCCTTCAGGGTCTTCCCCGTCCCGTCCCGTCCGTCAAAGGCGATCGCCGCGGGCGAGCCGGTTCCGGTAAAGGTTCGAACGACGCCATCGTCGCGCTTCGAGACCGCGATCTCCCACCCGATGAGCCCGGTCGTTACCGGGATACTCGGCGAAAGAAGCACGCTGTCCTGCACGCCGTCGGCGTTCGGGGAGAAGGCGGGCGAGTCTATGCTGATGTTAATCGCGGGCTTGACCGTGTCGACGATGATATTATCGACCCTGGCCGAAACGGCGTTGCCCGCCCGGTCGATCGAGTTGACCTTGTAGGAGTATACCCCGTCCGGGGCTATCGCCCCGCCGTCGGTTTTTCCGTCCCAGGCGAAATCGGCCGGTGCCGCGTCTTTGTTCTCTATCGTCCTGACGACGGCGCCGGAGCTGTCGGCTATCTCGACCTTCCAGAGGTCTTCCTTCGTGCCGTTCTGGGCGATCCTGAACGAGTCCTTGTTTCCGTCGCCGTCGGGGCTGAAGATCATGGCGTTGGGGCCGGTGGGGGCCGTGGCCGCGATGACGGGCGCCGAGTTGTCGAGGTGAACGGTAAGGGGCGCGCTTTCGGACTGGTTGCCGTTATCGTCGACCGCGACGAGCTGGAAGGCGTAGACGCCGTCCTTCGCCATGTCGCCGGAATCGGTGTAGCCGTCCCACCGGACGGAATCGGGAAGGGCGATACTCTGTTTGGGCTTGGTCAGCTGGCTCCAGACCGACTTGATGTCCTGCATCTCGGCCCGCTGTTCCTTGTTCGCGATGGTCCTGACGACCGCGCCGGACTCGTCCTTGACGATAAAGGACCAGCCGGTAATGTAGCGTTCGTCAGTCAGGTCGGTCGGGAACGAGAGCTCATCCTGGACTCCGTCGCTGTTCGGGGAGATATATGCGGGCGCGGGATATTCCACCGCGATTTTCGGCGGTTCCTTGTCCTTGACGCCGAGCTTGATGTTGACCCCGCCGCCGATCGCGTAGATATCCTCGAACAGGGGCTTTATCGCGACCGAGGGGGTGATCTCGCTCTGCGCCCACCCGTTTCGGGCGAGGAAGGAATCATCCTTGGGTGAGTTCAGCTTGAGGTTGATACCGATTCCTATCGAGGGAATATAGGTTTGGATGTCCTTTTCCGTTTCCTTGAGGTTGTAATTCCAGCCGGTCCGGATCGATATGATGTCGCGTATGGCTGCCTCGAGCCCCGCGTCGAACGCCAGGTTCTGGAACGTGGGGGAAGAGAGGTCCAGCGAAGCGCCAAGCTTGAAGCCGTTCATCTTGACCAGGGTGGCGCCGAGGCCGATGTGGGGCGTAAAGGGCGAGGGAAACCCTGTCGGGTCCTCGCCATCGATGCCCCAGGTGTCCGGGGTGAATGCCCGGCCGAGACCGGTCAGGGAAAAGCCGAGGCGCGCGTCGCGCATAAAGCCAAGGTCGCCGATATGGTACAGGGCTCCGAGCTCAGCGCTGGCTCCCCATCCCGAGCCGGTTCCCGTCAGGAGACCGACCCCGAGGTAGAGTTTGTCCGTGAGATCCTTGGAAAAGGAGACGTGAAAGAGGGCTGCCGTATCGAGCGGAGGCGCATTCTCGCTGCTGATGAGGTGGAAGCTTCCCCCGAGAACGCCCCACCGGGTCGGGTAGATCGCGCCTAAATTGACGATATGGCCGAGGTCTATATCGTCGCCGACGATAGCCGCGTAGGACGCGTCTATCCCTATTCTCTGTTCACCAGCGGAAAGGGCGGGATTTACCGTCAGCTCGCCGGGCAGGGATGCGTCAAAGGGCCCTCCCGAAGCGCTTGTATTGCCGCCAAGCAAATCGGCGGAGAAGAATGCGTTTGTGGAATCCCCGCCGGGCGGCGGGTTGAAGGCGAATACCAGGGACGAAACGAGTCCGAGCAGTATGATGGCAGAAAGTCTTCGGGTAAACAAATGCATGGTTCCTCCTCGGGGTTAACACACAGTACTAAAACAGGTCTTTCCCGGTATCGTTACTCTATACTATTTATTGATAAAAATCCGAAAGGTTAATTTTCGCCGGTATGTGGGATATATATAAGGTAATAAAACGCGTTGTCTTGACTGGAAAGGGCCGGAAAGCTAGTATTAGCGCCATGAGAATCAAATCCTTCAAGGGCGGCGTTCATCCTCCCGAGCGCAAAGAAAATACCCGGGAGATGGCGGTTTCCGCCTTATTGCCATCGACGAAAACAGTATGGATACCGGTAACTCAGGGGGGAGCCCCCAATATACCGGTCGTAAAACCGGGCGATTCTGTCGCCCGTGGGCAGAAAATTGCCGAGTCCGAGGCTTTTATGTCGGTCCCGGTTCACGCATCGGTCGCGGGGACGGTCAAGAAGATCGAGGCCCACCTCGTTGCCGGCAACATCGACGCGCCCTGCGTCGTTATAGAGGCCGACGGCTCCGATCGCGTCGACTTTATGCCGCCCCTGGACCCGTTTATCCGTACAAAGGAAGAATCCCTCGCGCGGGTTCGCAACGCAGGCCTTGTCGGAATGGGCGGGGCCGCCTTCCCGACGCACGTCAAGCTCAATCCGCCCAAGGGCATGAAGATTGAATTCGTCATCGCGAACGGGGCGGAATGCGAGCCCTACCTTACGATAGATTACAGGACGATGCTTGAATCCCCTGCCAAGGTTGTCGACGGGGTCGCCATCGCCATGCACATTACGGGCGCCGCGAAGGGAATAATCGCCCTAGAGGATAACAAGGCCGATCTGGTTCCCGTGCTGGAAAAGGCCATCGCGTCCCAGCGGTGTAACCCGATCGGTCCCGGCGCCTGCGATATCTCGGTAGTCCTCTGCAAGACCAAGTATCCCCAGGGCGGCGAAAAGATGATAATCAAGGCCGTCGTCGGGAGGGAGGTTCCCTCTGGCGGGCTTCCCGCCTCAGTCGGCTGCGTGATCCAGAACGTGGGGACCCTCAAGGCCCTTTCCGAGGCCTTTCGCGAGGGTAAACCACTCGTCGACCGTTCCCTGACCGTTTCCGGCGGCGCGTGCGCCTCCCCGAAGAATATCGAGGTGCCGATCGGAACCCTCGTCGGTGACTTGATTCCCGAGGCCGTGTCCCTGAATCCGGGAGTGGCCAAGATCCTCGCGGGCGGCCCGATGATGGGAGTCTCCATGAGGAGCGCCAATTTCCCGATCCAGAAAAATACCTCGGGCGTGCTTTTCCTCACGGAGGGCGAGACCTCGCTCGAGGAGGAAACGCCCTGCATCGGTTGCGGCCACTGTATGTCGGTTTGCAGCTGCCGCCTTTCGCCGGTTCTCATCGTGCGAGCCCTCAAGGCCGACAACCTTGAAGAGGCCGAACGCTGTGGCATGATGGACTGCGTCGAGTGCGGAACCTGCGCCTGGACTTGCCCGGCGCGGATCAAGCTGGTACAGCGAATCCGCATCGGGAAGCAGCAGGTGCTGGCCGAGCGGAAACTTCAGTCGGCCAAGGCCGCGGCCCGCGCCGCCGCGAAAGACGCGCCCAAAGGAGACCGATAATGTCCGAGGCAAACAAGATAGAGTTATACCTTTCGTCGAGTCCCCACGCGACGATGCACCCGACCACCCGCCACGTCATGGCCCTGGTCGTGCTTTCGCTCCTGCCGATCGTCGCGTACGGCGTGTACCTGTTCGGCGTTCCGGCCCTGGTGACGACACTGGTGGCCGTCGCCTCCTGCGTCGCATTCGAGGCCCTGTTCCGGAAGATCATCGGCGCCGACGTTCGAGTCGGCGACCTTTCCGCCGTCATCACGGGCCTCTTGCTCGCGATGGTTCTGCCGCCTTCGATCCCGGCCTGGATGACCGTGCTCGGATCCCTTTTCGCGATAGTCGTCGCGAAGGAGTTTTTCGGCGGTCTCGGGGCGAACGTGTTTAATCCGGCCCTTGCAGGCCGGGCCTTTTTGATGATCAGCTTCACGACCCCGATGACGACCTGGATAGCCCCGCGCTCGGGCGGCTTGGTAGACGCGGTATCGAACGCGACGCCCCTCGCCATGATGAAGGGCGCCGACGGCGTCGCCGCGAGCGCCCTCGAGATCGCGGACCGCGCGGGCCTTTTCTCCGGAGCCGACGTATACTGGAACCTCTTTCTCGGCCGTAACGCCGGATGCATCGGCGAGTCGGCCATCTTCCTCATACTGATCGCCTTCATCCTGCTTTCGCTCGCGAAGGTCATCGACTGGAGGGCTCCCGTCGCAATGCTCGCGACCGCCGTCGCGATAACCTGGGCCGCGGGGGTCGATCCCCTGCTGACCCTGCTGTCCGGGGGACTCGCCTTCGGGGCGGTGTTCATGGTTACCGACTATGCGACGTCGCCGGTTACGCCGGTCGGCCGCCTGCTGTTCGGCGCCGGGTGCGGGCTTATTACGGCCCTTGTCCGCCTTTGGGGCGGATACCCGGAGGGCGTCATGTTCAGCATCCTCATCATGAACGCTGTCGTTCCCTATCTCGACAAGATCATCACGCGCAAGTACGGCTGGGTACGGCCCGTACGCGAAGGACGCGACGGTAAGAAGGGGAGTGTCGCCAAATGAAAACGATGATAAAGCTCTCTTTCGTCATGGCTGCGTACGCCGTCGTTGCCTGCGTCGGCCTTGCCGTCGTATACAGGATAACCGCGCCTCGCATCGAAGCGGCCGCCGGGGCCGAGGTCAATGAGCGTCTTCGGGTCATATTCCCCGACGCGGACAAGTTTTCCGAGGTGACGGCCAACGTTCACAGCGGAAGCAAGGTAGTCGCGTTCAACCAGGCGTTCGTCGCCTCGAAGGGCGATGAGGCCCTCGGCATGGTGATCAAGGCGACCGGGCCCACCTACAAGACGTCGACTATCTTGGTAGGGGTCAACATGAAGCGCGAGCTTCTTCCGATCGTCTTCCTCGAGAATAACGATACACCGGGGCTTGGGACCAAGACCGCTGAGAGCGACTTCGCCGGGCAGTTCTCGTCGAAGTCGCTCGATGACGCGTTCGCCGTCGGGGGCGACGTCGAGGCGATCTCCGGCGCGACCATCTCGTCGAGGGGCGTCGCCGATATCCTCAAGTTCGCGGGCTACGCCGCAGGCGCTTATCTCGCCGAGCATCACGGGGCGCCCGCGGGAAGCGGGGACGCGCCGGTCGCCGTCGAGCTCGCCCCGATGGAGAACGACGTCGCCCTCGCCGAGCTGTTCCCCGGCGCGACGTGCACGGTCGTCGAGGGGATAGCGAACAATCTCGAGAGCTCGGTCGTGTTCGACAAGACCTGGATCGTTGAAAAGGACGGGGCCGTCTCCGGCGTCGCCATTCAGGCCCGGGGGCAAACCTACAAGGCCTCGACCGTGATCGTCGGCGTGAACAGGGACCGAACGCTCGCGGGGCTCAGGATTGTCGCGACGGGAGATACGAAGAATTATGGGCGCAACATGCTCGATCCCGCGTTTTACGGCGCCTTTACCGGGAAGTCCGTCGACGACCGGTTCATGGTGAAGCCCGCCGACCCCGACGGGGACGTCGATTCCATATCCGGCGCTACCATCTCGACGATGGGCGTCGCGAATATGGTCAAGGTCGCCGGCCTCGAGGGCGCCGCGTTTCTCGCCGCCTCGTACGGCGGTAAGAAGCCGCCGACCGCGATTGACGGCATCGAGCTGAACTCGATACCGGATCAGGAATAAGGGAGTTTCACGATGAAGAAATATATCGGTCTTTTCACCAATGGCCTGCTAAAGGAGAACCCCCTTCTCGTCATCATGATCGGGCTTTGCTCGTCCCTCGCGGTGACGACCAGACTCGTGAATGGGGTCGGCATGGGGCTCGCGATGACCTTCGTCCTCCTGATGAGCGAGATCATGATAAGCGCCTTCAGAAAGATGATTCCCACATCAATAAGAATCCCTGTGTTCATCATCATCATCGCGGCATTCACGACGATCGTCGATCTCGTGATGAAGGCTTATACGCCCGCGCTCTCGAAGTCTATGGGCGTGTTCATCCCGCTGATCGTGGTCAACTGCATCATCATGGGCCGGGTCGAGTCCTTCTCCTACAAGAGCACGGTGGGCGAGAGCATAGCCGACGCGCTTGGCATGGGGATGGGATATACGTGGGTACTCTGCGCCATTTCCATCGTGAGGGAACTCCTCGGGGCCGGGGTCTTTCTCGGCATGAAGGTCATTCCCGACGAGTATACCGTCGGGTTCTTCTCCCAGTCGCCGGGGGGATTCTTCGTGTTCGGGATCCTCATCTCCGTCGGCTTCGCGATGAATCGCGCGATTGAGCGCAAGGGAGCGGTAAAGTGAACGACTTGCTGAAGATATTCCTGTCCGCGATGCTCATCGAGAACGTCGTTCTGATCCGGTTCATCGCGCTGTGTCCTTTTATCGGGATGACGACCGACGTAAAGAAATCGGTCGGCATGAGCGGGGCCGTCCTGTTCGTCACGGCCCTCGCGACGGCCGCTACCTGGCCCCTTTATATGTTCGTACTCGTCCCTCTCCATCTCGAGTTCCTCCAGATCCTGACCTTCATCCTTGTGATCGCGTCGTTGGTGCAGTTGGTCGAGTTCTATCTCAAGAAGTCGGCTCCAGCCCTCTATAGTTCGATGGGTGTATACTTGACTCTCATCACCACGAACTGCGCGATCCTGGCGGTCACCTTCGACGTGATCACGAAGGGCTATAGCCTCGTGGAGTCCCTGACCTTCGCGGTCGGCGTCGCTTCCGGGTTCGCCCTCGCCCTGATCCTGCTCGCGGGCATCCGGGAGCGGATCAAGATCGCGCCGATCCCCGCATTCCTGAAGGGGACCCCGATACTGTTTATCACGGCGGCCCTTCTGTCCATGGCCTTCGGCGGCTTCGCCGGGTTGATTAAATAAGGGAGAGGCGGAAATGCAAACTATCGTCTATACATTCATCGTTTCGCTGGTCATGGCAGCCGCTCTCGGTTTTCTGCTCGGCGTGTTCAAGAAGCTGTTTCATGTCGACGTTGATCCTACCGTCGAAAACGTGCGGGCGGCGCTCCCCGGCGCCAACTGCGGGGCCTGCGGATACCCCGGCTGCGACGGTCTCGCCGCCGCGATCGCCGCGGGCGAGGCTCCCGTGAACGCCTGTAACGTCGGGGGCGCGGCAGTAGCCGAGGCCGTCGGCAAGATCATGGGGGTCACGGCTACCGGCGAGTCGAAGGTTTCCGTGCTCCTGTGCCAGGGGAGCGTCGGGAACTGCCAGCCCAAGGCGAGGTACGTCGGGGTCAAGACGTGCCGCGCGGCAAAACTGTCCGTCAACGGCACGAAGCTCTGCGACTGGGGATGCATCGGGTTCGGGGACTGCGAGCGCGAATGCCCCTTCGACGCCATCCACGTCGGTGAAGACGGACTGCCTCACGTCAACTACGCCAAGTGCACGGGATGCGGTATCTGCGTGACCGAATGCCCCCAGAAGATTTTAACCCTTGTCCCCACGGGCCGCTCCGGAGCGATCGCCCTGTGCTCCAACCGGAACACGCGCAAGGCGCAGGTCATCAAGGACTGCAAGACCGGATGCATCAAGTGCGGCAAGTGCGAGAAGGTTTGCCCGAAGTCCTGCATCAAGGTAACGGACGGGATACCCGTCGTCGATTACGCGGTTTGCGACTCGTGCGGCGAATGCGTGAAGAATTGCCCGACAAAGGTGCTCTCCCTGGTTGAACATACGGTCGCGAAAGGGTAATCTCGCGGAATGTCGGAAACAAACGAAAATAAAGAGCCTGAAGCGGTGAAGGACGGCGGGGCGCCGCGACGATCGGCCATGGTGGCGATCATCGGACGGCCCTCGGCGGGCAAGTCAACCTTCATCAATACGGCCTGCGGCGAAAAGGTCTCGATCGTCTCGCCGGTACCGCAAACGACGCGGAACGCGATACGGGGCATCGTGAACGGAAGCCGTGGGCAACTCGTCTTTATCGACACGCCCGGCTATCACGAGTCGGACAAGAAATTCAACCTTATGCTGAGGTCGATCGCGCACGACCGCCTCCCGGAGGCGGATTGCGTGCTCTATCTCATCGACGCGACCCGCGAGAGCGGCCGCGAAGAGGAGCTGATAGCGGCCATGCTGAAGAAGGCGTCCGCCCGTCTCGTCGTCGGGATCAACAAGACCGACATGCCCAACGCGAGACCCGGGGCCGTGCGCATCTTCCTCGAGAAGAACCTGCCAGAGGTCGGATCCGACCGCATCTTCGAGATCTCGGCCAAGGAAGACAAGAATATCGATCCCCTGCTGATACGCATCTTCGACCTCGCTCCCGAGGGCGAGGCCATGTATCCCGAGGAATTCTATACCGACCAGGACGTCGATTTCCGCATCGCCGAGATCATTCGCGAGAAGGCCATGCTCAACACGCGCGAGGAAATCCCCCACGCCATATACGTCGAGATAGCCGACATGGAGATGAGGAAAGACGGAAACGAGCTATGGGTCCGCGCCTTTCTCGTCGTCGAGCGCGAAAGCCAGAAGTCCATGGTAATCGGGAAGGGAGCCTCGATGATCAAGAAGATCAGGCTCGCGGCGGTCAGGGACCTTAACAAGATATTCTCATATCGCATTGACCTTGACCTGCAGGTCAAGGTTAACAAGAACTGGCGGCAAAAGGACCCCATACTCGGGCGGATTACCCGGCGCTGAGGGGGCCCTGCGCGCGCCGGTCGATTATCGGCGCTCTATGCTTCCGTCCGCGTGCGCGACGTAGACGGTCGGAACCTTGGCCGTGAAAAAGCCGTTGTCCACGACGCCGACGATCAGATTGATTTTCCGTTCGAGCTCCGCCGGGTCAACCGCGCCGCCCGTCTTTCCCCACAGGCAGTCAAGGATGAGGTTTCCGTTGTCGGTAATGACCGGACCGGCCTTGCGCACTCCTTCCCGGAGGATGGCGGTCGCGCCAAGGGCCGCGAGGGCGGCCATGACCGGCACGCGGGCCTCGGGGATTACCTCGACGGGCAGGGGGAAGCCCGTCCCGAGGCCTTCGACGGCCTTCGATTCGTCGGCCACGATCACGAAGGCGGTCGCGTTGTAGGCAACGATCTTCTCGAGGAGGAGGGCCGCCCCACCGCCCTTGATCAGGTGCTTCGCGGGCGAGACTTCGTCCGCCCCGTCGATCGCGAGATCGAGCAGGCCGCCTATCTCACGGGAATTCATCGAGAATACCGGGATGCCGAGATTCTCGCACGCGATGGTCGTCTGGAAACTCGTCGCGACTGCCTTGATGTCCGAAAGCCCTTCGTCCCGGATAAGCTCCGCCAGCCGGGCAACCGCGGGCATCGCGGTGGAGCCGGTACCGAGCCCGATCTTCATCCCGGAGCGTATCAGTCCCCGCTTGTATAGATCCTCTATCGCGTATCGCGCGGCGCGAACCTTCTGTTCGTCCCTCGAAAGCGTTTCATTCGGCATAGTCCTCTCCCGTGAACAGGCGATATTGTATGTGCGCCTGGTATTTCAACATGCTGTAACCGTTGCAGACTCTGCATCCGGCCTTTTCCGCCCGCTTGAGCATGTGCGTCTTTTCCGGATGATAGATGACGTCGTACACGGCCTCGTGGCCGTTGAACGAGTAGAAGTCGATGATGTCGTGGTCGATATCGGGCGGCATGCCGACGTTCGTCGTCTGTATGATAACGTCCGAGTAGTTCTCCATCATGAGGCGGCATCCGGCGTCGAGGGTCGACCACTTGAAGTTGTAATGGCTCGCGAGTTCGCGGGCCTTGTCGGTCGTCCGGTTGAATACGCACGCCTTGCCGCCGAGTTCCTTCACCGCGTGGGTAATCGCGCGGGCCGCGCCGCCGGCGCCGATAATCGAGATCTTGAGCCGCTTGAGGTCTTTCCTGCCGAGGAATTCGAGAAGCGCGCGGGAGAAGCCGGGAGCGTCCGTATTATACCCGTTCCATGCGTCAGCGTTCCTCAGTATCGTGTTGCAGGCGCCGATCTCGCCCGTCTGCGCCGAGATTTCGTCAAGGTAGGGCAGTACCGTTTCCTTGAAGGGCAAGGTGACCGACAATCCCGTAATCCCGGTTTCCTCCGCGAATTCCAGGGCCTCCTCTATCGTCTCCGCCTTTATCGGGAGGTACACCGCGTCCAGGCCTTGCTTGCGATACCCCTTGTTGTGGATGAGCGGGCTCGAGGTCGCCACGAGGGGATTGCCCGTGACGCCGAAGATCCGGGTCCTGTCCGTGACGTTCCGGATATTATACACCTCGTTGAGGGTGATGGGATCGATGTGCGCGAGGGGATTCTGCTGCGAGCGGATCGACTCCTCGCTCGCGGTAAAGCAGATGGAAGAGCCAAGCAGGGGTGAGAGGATTCGCGAGGGGATGCCGTATTGACCCATCGCGATCAGGATGTATTCCTCGCCCGCGCATTCCCTCGCCTCTCGGAAGAGACGCGTCACGTCCGCGAGGTTTCGTGGCGTGAAGGCGATCTTGGCTATCTCGTCCTTGGTGCGCCGCAGTCGCCTAACCATCCGGAGGATGTCCGTCTCCGGGCCCGTCATGTTATGGACGCTCCGGATAATCCGGGTGCCAAAGGCTCGCGCGGCCTCCTCGATGCTGGGCACCTGGAGGTCTTCCTCGAGATCGATGTAGGAGAAGTTTTTTTGCGGGTTGGTGTCCGCGAAGGCGAGCCCTCGGGCGAGCATGGCCGTTCGCGAGCCCTCTCCCTCGACGAACTGCCCCCCGTCGGACTTGCGCCTGATGGTCAGGATGCAGGGGAGTCCCGCCATCTCGGGGAATCGCCGGAACATGAGGCGTTCTTCCTGCGAAAGACAGTCGACTCGCAGTTCCGCGATGTCGATCCACTGACGATACAGCTCCACCAGGGCGAGGTCTTCCTTGAGCGTAGGAGCCGTTAACACAAGGCAAATTTTCGTCTTCATCCTGAAAGGAGTATACAAAACCTTCGCCCGTACAGGAAGTCCCATTCGACAAAAATGCGCGGGGAACTGTCAGCCGACCGGGTATTAGCGGTCGACGCCGCTGATTTCGGCTACTGGATCTGGCCCTGATCCTGGTCCTGGGCGTGGATCTCGTAGGTGCCGACTTCCTTGTTGAGTATGGTCAGTATCAGGACGGTTCCGTCCTCAACCGCGTAGGGGACGCTCAGCGGCCCTCCGGGATGCTTCAGGGTAACCAGCGGATACCGCTCCCCCGTCGGGCTGATAGCCGATACCTTGATCTGGAAGGGGTAGGGATACACGGGCAGGGTCTCGGTGAAAACGCCGTATACCTTCCCGGAACTTGCCTGGACGGGCATGGCGATTACCGTGGATACGCGGGAGAAGCCCGCGACGCTTGAGCCGCCCGCGGGCATCTGCGAGACCACCGTGCCGGCCATCTCGCTGCCCTCCGGTATGCGCGACGAGAAGTCGAACACGACGTCAGTTCGGCTCATGGCGGCGAGGGTCTCCTCGACCGACAGACCGATGATGTCCGGGACCGTTACCTTGTTACCCCCGGGACCCCTGCTTACCACGAGGTCGACGGTCGTCGGCCCGGTGATCGGGGTGTCGGGCACGGGATTCTGCTCGAGGATGGTTCCCGCGGGCGCGGGGCTGAAGCGGTAGAGCGGCGGGTCGCTGATGACGATGAGCGGCGTCGCCATCGAGGTAAACATGGCCTGGAGATGGATGCGGAGGTCGTCGATGTTCTGGCCGACGAAATTCTCGACCCTGTCCACGATGACGCCGCGGCTGACCACGAGGTTGATGCGCCTTCCGGCCTTGACGATGGATCCGGCCGAGGGACTCTGGTCCATGATCAGTCCCTTGTCGTCGGTCTTTTCCGAGTACTTGAGCTGGATGCGCGGATAGAGTTCCTTGGCCTGCATCTCGAGCATGGCGACCGAAAGATCCTTACCCCGGACGTCCGGTACCATGACCTGCTCGCTACCGTGCAGGGAAAGCGAGAAGATAACCAGGCAGGAAGCCGCGCCCAACAAAAGGACGATAAGGCCCGTAAGGAGGATGAGCCTGGCGTTTTCCCGCAGGTATTCCGCGAAGGCGTCAAAATCTATGCGTACATCCGAGAGATTGAATTTCATGTCAGGTTTTCCTTTTCCGCCCCGGTATCGGCGTTATCCCCGGCCCCGAGCGTCATTCCGACGAAATCGCGGGTACCGTTCATGAACGATTTCCAGTCGAGTATCTTTTTCGTGCTCCATTGAAGGGTTTCGAGGGCGAGCACCCCTTTTCCCGTTTGTATCAAAATTCCCTCTTTTTTGTCTACTCCAAGTATGGCGCCTGGCCGGGCACCGGCTTGCGGGTTGCTGTCCGATTTTGCGCCGGTATCCCCGGTTGCCCGCGCGACGTGGGCCTTGTGAATCATCAGGATTCCCCTGTCGGAACGCGTAAAGGCGCCGGGCCAGGGGCTGAAGGCCCTGATGCGGGCCGAGATCTCCTCGGCGCTGCCTTCCCAGCGTATCTCGCCGTCTTCCTTCTTGAGCATGGAACAGAAGGTTGCCCTGGATGCGTCCTGCGGCGTTCCCTCCACGGGGCCCTGTTCCAGGCGGTTCAGGACCTCGACGAGAAGCCCCGCGCCTTCCCTGGCGGCGCAGTCAAGAAGGGTCTCGGCTGTTTCCGTGCCGTCGAGCGGGATGATCTTTTGCGCCAGGATGTCGCCCGAGTCCATCTCGAGGGCCATCTTCTGAACCGTGATCCCGGTTTCGCCGTCGCCTGCGAGGATCGCGGCCGGAACGGGCGCGCAGCCCCTCCAGCGGGGCAGGAGCGAAGGATGCAGGTTGACCGCGCCCATGGGGAACAGCGCGAGCGTTTTCGGCCCGAATATCTTGCCGAAGGCGAAACAGGCCATGATATCGGGCGCGGTTTCCGCGATCCGCGAGCGAACCTCGTCGGTAATCCGCTCGGGAGTGAGGACGGGAACGTCCATACCGATCAATCCCCGTTCCTTGAGCCGAAGGGCCGCCTTGGCTATCGGCGTGGGAACGGCTTCGCGGGATCTGCCGACGGGCGCCGGGGGATTGGTCAAAACGGCCACGATTCTGTGCGCGGATGCCGCAGCTTCAAGGGCGGGCACGGCGCATTCGGGACTGCCGGCGAAAAGAACGTTAAGCATCGGGAATCAGGATTCCTTCTTTTTGTTCAATTTGAGGAATTTCTCCTCGATTTTTGCCTTTTTCGCCGGGGCAATCCGGTCAATAAAGAGAATTCCGTCAAGGTGATCGTATTCATGCTGAATTACGCGCGCGAGCAGGCCCAACGCCTCGAGGGTAACGCGCCGTCCCTTTTCGTTCAGCGCCTGGACGGTAATCCGCTCGGGGCGTATCACGTTTTCCCAGGTCTTGGGCACGCTGAGGCAGCCTTCCTCATAATCGCAGGTTTCCTGCGAGGTCGCGATGATCTGTGGATTTATGAAGGCCCGTTCCACGCCGTCGTCAGCCTTGACGACGAAGAGCCTGATGCTCCTGCCAACCTGGGGCCCGGCGAGCCCGACTCCGTCTTCCCGCTCCATCGTAGCGAACATTTCCCTGACGAGATCGCGAATTTCGTCGTTGATCTCCTCGACGGGAACGGCTTTTTGCCTGAGGACTTCACTGCCCAAACGTAGAACTTCCATTACGATAAAGTACCGTTTTTGGCGTTCAATGGTCAATAAGAGGGTTTATGGAGGGCCAATCGCGCGCCAATCGTGATTCGTTCGCTTGAGGGGGCTCCGAAGAAGGACTCCCGCCCCCCCGTGAGACCCCCTGCCTCTTCCCGTCGTTCCCGCGTACACAGGTATGTCAGCAGTTCAATGCCCTTGACAAAAAAAGCATAAAAATCCATTTTGAGGTATGCAAACCTTCATCTTCGAGAAAGACAAGTCAATGCCGGAAGCGGTACGCCAGGCAGTAACTGAGGTCCTTCCCAAGTTCATGGCGACGACGAGCGATTCCGCGTTGGCGGCGTCCGCCGCGCAATTGGCCTCGGCGTTCGGCGACCGGGGCGAATTCAAGGCTATCGTTACCGGAAAGGATTCCGCGCGCGACGCGGCGGAGAAGAAACTCGTGGCGAGCTTCCAGAGAAACCTGGAGTTGCTCGTTCAGAAGACCTGGGTGGAAAAAGCCGACGAGTCGATGAAGGACGAGATCTTTTTCCGCATCAATACCCTGTGCAAAAACCTTTCCCGCTACGACTACCATACGTCCCTTTCCGAATTCCTTCCCGTGCTTCACGACGTCGTGTACCTTCTGTTCGGTTCCCTCGCGAGGAGCGATTCGTTCCTCGAGTACGCCGTGCGCGTCGACCCGGATTTCGGTTTTTTCTGGTATTACATAAACACCCTCCCACCCCACAAGGAGTGGTCGGAAGAGAAGTGCCGGGCCGCAGTATTGCTCGGTATATGTTTTCTCGCAAATTTCTAGGAGCCGCCAATGAATCTCGATGCCGTGTGTTCAAGCCTGGGATCGGCCGCAAGCCGTCTTGCCTCATGCACGGCGGAGCAGAAGAACCGCGCCCTCGCCGGGGTCGCGGGCGCCCTTGACGCCGCCCGGGAGGAGATCCTCGCGGCGAACGCCCGCGACGTGGAGCGGGCCCGCAAGGGCGGGATGACGGAAAGCCTCATCGCCCGACTCGCGCTGTCGGATCACGCCATCGACGAGATCATCGAGGCCCTCGGCAAGCTCGCCGCGCAGACCGACCCGATAGGCCAGGTCGTCGCGGGCTGGAAGGTTCCCAACGGTCTCGAGATACGCCAGGTCCGCGTGCCGATCGGCGTGGCCGCCGTGATCTACGAGTCCCGCCCCAACGTGACGGTCGACGCATTCGCGCTCGCGTATAAAAGCTCCAACGCCGTTCTCCTTCGGGGCAGTTCGTCGGCCCTCGAGTCGAACCGCATCATCGTCAAGGCCATAAAGGCCGGTCTCGCGGTCTCGGGCGGCGAGGTCGACGCCGTCGCCATGTGCGAGCCCGCGGAAGGCGGGGACTCCCACGCCGACGTCGACTGGATTCTCAATGCCGTCGGCAAGATTGACGTGGCCCTTCCCCGGGGCGGCGCCTCGCTCATCAAGCGCGTGGTCGAGACGGCCCGCATCCCGGTCATCGAGACCGGTTCCGGCGTGTGTCACGTCTACGTCGACGCCTCCGGCGACGCGCGGATGGCGGCGTCCATCGTCGAGAACGCCAAGATCCAGAAACCCGCGGCCTGCAATTCCGTCGATTGCCTCCTCGTGCACCGCGACCGGGCCGAAGAGGTTCTGTTGCCCCTGCTCGCGGCCTTCCTCCCCTACGCCGAAAAAACAGGAAGGGAAGGCGGTGTCGAGATTCGGTGCGACGAGCGCTCCTACGCAATCCTCGGCGGGCCCTCAAAGGCGCCGGCAAACGTGGTTCGCGCCTCCGAGTCCGATTGGGGCTTCGAGTTCCTCGATTACGTGCTCGCGGTCCGCGTCGTCGATTCCCTCGAGGAAGCGATCCAGTTTATCAACGCGCACAGCACGAAGCATTCCGAGGCGATCATTACCGAGAGCAGGGCGAACGCCCGCGCCTTCCAGCAGAGGATCGACTCCGCGTGCGTCTACGTGAACGCCTCGATCCGGTTTACGGACGGGGCTGAGTTCGGGCTCGGCGCCGAGTTGGGGATAAGCACCCAAAAGCTCCACGCGCGCGGGCCCATGGGGCTCACCGCGCTTACGTCGACGAAATTCCTCATTGAGGGCGAAGGACACACACGGCCATGATCAAGGACATAATCGCTTCGTCGAGAAAGATCGTCATCAAGATCGGATCGAATACCCTCGCGAAAAAAGACGGCACCATCAACCCGGAATTCATGGCCGACATGGCGAGCCAGTGCGCGGACCTGATGAAGGCGGGCAAGCAGATCGTGATCGTCTCCTCCGGCGCGCAGGTGGCGGGGCTTTCGACCCTGTCGCGGTGGTCGAGGAAAAAGGATATCCACTACCGCCAGGCGCTTTGCGCGATCGGGCAGGTCGAGCTCATGGACAACTGGAGGGCGGCCTTCGGCAAGAAAGGCATCCACATCGGGCAGCTATTGCTGACCAAGGAAGATTTTCTCGACGATCAGCGGACGCTCAACATGCGGAACACGATCTTCACACTCGTCGACGAGGGCGTCGTGCCGGTCATCAACGAGAACGACTCCGTCTCCTACGAGGAGATCAAGATCGGCGATAACGACAACCTGAGCGCCCTTACCGCGATCCTCTGGAGCGCGGACCTGCTCATCCTGCTCAGCGACATCGACGGGGTGTACGACAAGAACCCGAAGGAATACCCCGACGCCAAACTCATCGAGGAGGTTCCCGACCTCGTTTCCCTCAGAAACAACATATCCATAGGATCGACGAACAGCTTCGGTACCGGCGGGATGGAGACGAAACTTGAGGCGGCGGGGAAGGTAACCGCCTACGGGATACCGATGCTGCTCGCGAACGGGTCCCGCCCGAGGTTTCTCGAGTCGCTCGCGAACGGAAATCAGAAGGGTACCGTGTTCCAGGCGAAGGAATAACCCGTCCGCACAGGAGAGTACGATGGATAAGATCAAGGCAGGGTGCATTGGAACAGGCGTTATGGGATCGGCCGTGATGGAGGCCGTCGTCAAGGCCGTCGGCGCCAACCAGGTTATGGTCAGCGACTCCGATTCGCTGAAGGCCGAGGCTTTTTGCCGCAAGACCGGGGCCATTCAGGCCGAGTCAAACAAGGCCGTCGCCTCCGGCGCGGACTACGTGTTCCTCGCGGTAAAACCGCAGTATCTCGTCCAGGTCCTCGAGGATATCTCGAGCGCGCTCGGTCCCGACGCCATACTGGTTTCCATGGCCGCGGGGATAAAGATCGAGCAGATCCGCAAGCATCTCGACCGCCATCCGAAGATCATTCGCATCATGCCCAATACCCCCGCGGCGGTCGGCTCCGCCATGATCGCCATCGCCCCCGACAAGGCGGTATCCTCGGCGGAGGTCGAGGAGTTGCAGCGCCTCCTTTCCCCCGCCGGGGTAACCGAGATCACGCCCGAGAGTCTCATGGACGCGGTAACCGCGGTCTCGGGCTCCGGGCCCGCCTATGGCTATCTTTTCATCGAGGCCCTTTCCGACGCCGCCGTCCGGATGGGCATGCCCCGCCAGCTCGCGATACGCTGCGCGGCACAGACCCTCAAGGGCGCCGCGGAGATGGTATTGCAGACGGGCTCGCATCCCGCCGCCCTGAAGGACGGCGTATGCTCGCCCGCGGGGACCACTATCGCGGGGGTGGCGAAGCTTGAGGAGAAGGGCTTCCGTTCGGCCGTGATCGAGGCGGCGTACGCCGCCTGGCTACGCGCCCGCGAGCTCGGTTCCTGAGCGGGATATGACGGCCATGACCCTTTTGACGGCGTGAAAACGCCGCCAACAATATCGAGAGCACCCTGTACGTTTATATATCCGCGGATTTCTCAGGAGTTGATGTATTTGTTCACGATCTCGAACAGCTGTTCCGGCCGGAAGGGTTTATACAGATAGTCGGTGATATAGCCCATGTGTTCACGGATCGAAAGATCGGTGGTGTGCGTCGCCGTCTGGGCGATTATCGTGGCCGTCATCCCGAGTTCCAGCTTGATCTTTTTAGCCGCTTCGTACCCGTTCATGCGCGGCATGTGAATGTCCATCAATATGAGCGAATAGTAGTCTTTGGGTTTATTATAGCATTTATCGACCGACTCGATACCGTCAACCGCAAGTTCGTTGGGAATGCCATATTCCTCGAGCAGGGTCATGATGATCTCGGCGTTGATCTCGTTGTCCTCTACGACTAAAACTGGTGCCATGAACTGTGCGCTCCTATAACCAAGTATAGTGAGTAATTCGAAAAAAAGCGTTAATTTATTATAAATAGTGAATGTTTCAACAATCCCTACAGATACGAAATCCTGAACGGGATGTCGGGCGAGAACCCCACCTTTTCGTACACGCGAATCGCCGACGTATTGCGTATCTTCACGAACAGGGCGATTTTTTTCCCCATAGCCATCCGTTCCCTGACCACGTGTGTGACCAGCGCGGCCGCGAGGCCCTTACCCCTCCAGGCCAGGGCGGTATAGACCCCGCCCAGCTGATCCCAGGCAATCCCGCGCGCGTTGGTTCCCGCCTTTGCCGCCGGTTCCCGCCCCACAAAGGCCGCATAGACGAATTGAGAGGAAAGGGTGCGCGAAAGGTTGGCGAGGCAGGCTTCGCGGCTGAAGGGCTCTCCCGGGGGGATGACCTCCTCGCGCTCATAGCCTTCCTGAAGCGGGAGGAGCGACGGGGCGTCGGACGCGTCGCAGCGCCGGATACGCAGGCCCTGACGGTCGACGGTACAGCCGCCGACATCAGGATCGTCCGGGGCTTTCTCCGAGGGGCACGATGTCATGGTCATGAGGCGGTACTCGACGGTTCGGCTTGCCCGCGAGCCGATCAGGCCTTCCAGGAAACCGGTACCCGGCTCGGCGCCGAGGATGCATCGTACGTTTGCCGGCTCGAGACGCCGCGAGACGAGTTCGGCGCAGGATTCCGCTCCCTCGTCGAGGCAATGAAGCAGGATGCCCGTATTGGTCAGCAGGATCAGGCCGTCGATCTCGCCGTCAGAGCCCCCGCGTAGGGCGAAACAATCCTTGATGCCGGGGCCCGTCGGCCGTATCTGCCCATCCGGCGCAAGGTGGCTCGCCAGGCTTATCGCCCTGTGCTCGCGGGCCTTGAGAAACGCAAGGCAGTCGTTCAGGTTTTCATCCCTGATCCGTACAAGGGATGCCTTCATTCAAGACCCTTGAGGGGAAGAACCCCCTCCGGCTTGTAATCCCCGGCAAGGGCGCCGAACGCGGCGGTGAAGGAGTAGGGCGAGTAACTGTAGACGGCGAGGGCGGAATCGATCCAGGGAACGTCCGCGAGGAGGACGGGCGACAGGATGGAAACCACGATGATGCGCCTTGTGAGGCCCCTGAGGCCCCTCAGGACCTGGATATCCTCGCTGTCCGAGAGGCAGTAGATGACCGTGTCGCTCCCGCGCGCAAGGCGATAGAGGTTGTCGTTGATACCAACGGCCTCGGCCTCCGGGAACCGCCGCTTGCCCGCCTCGCGGAATTCGGGGTAGGCGGCCGCGATCAGGACGGACTTGCCGCTCCCCGATACGGCCGGGAGCTTCCCGCGCACCAGGGTTACCGAACGCGCAGCCTGCGAGAGGAAGAAACGCTCCCCGTCGGGATCAGGGACGCGCTCGTCCACTTTGGAGACGTCGGGAAGGATCGGGACCGCGTTGTCCCCCTTGAAATACGCAAGCTTTGCCCGGATTACCCGCTCGGAGGATTCCCTGACCCGCTCGTGAAATTCGGGGGATCGCCTCATGCGGGCGAGGGTCGTTGTCCAAAAGGGGTCAGAGAAGAACGGGGTCGTCGAGGACTCGATAATGTCGTTTCCCGCCGAGATCGCCATCTGGACCGCCATCGAGACGCTTCCCGCGTACTCGGTAGCCCCGTTCATCATGATGTCGTCCGTTATGACAAGGCCGTCGAAGCCGAGTTCCTTTCTGAGGATGTCGCGAAGAAAGAGGCTGGAGAAGGTGGCCGGCACGCCGTTTCCCGTGATGCGGGGGAACCCCAGGTGCCCGCTCATGACGGCAGGCACCCCCGCGGCGATGAGACTGCGGAAGGGGACAAGCTCCCGCTTGTACAGGGTGTCCCGGGATATGCGGATTTCGGGAAGCTTGCCGTGACTGTCGAGCCCGGTGTCCCCGTGCCCGGGAAAGTGCTTGGCCGTGGTCAGCACGCCCGCGGCGCGGCTTCCGGCCACGAAGGCCGAGCCGAGAATCCCCGCGGCCTCGGGGTCTTCCCCGAAGGAACGGGGGCCTATCACGGTCGACTCGTGATCGGTATAGAGGTCTACCGTCGGCGCGAAATTGAGATTGATGCCGAGCGCCGCCAGCTCCCGCGAGATATAGAAGCCCGAGTACCAGGAATCCGAGGGGAGACCGCTCGCGCCTATGGCGAGGTTGCCCGGCGTTTGCGAGGTGCGCCCCTTGATGTGCCTGATCCAGCCGCCTTCCTGATCCGTCGCCACTAAGAGCGGAATCCTGAAACGGCCCTCCGACGCCTTCTTTTGCAGAAGAAGGACCGCCTGGGCCACCTTGTCGGTATTATCCGTATTCCACCCGAACACCTTGATACTCCCGAGGGAATGATCGCCAACCCAATCGACGACCAGGGGGGAAGGGTCGCTGCCGGCCCAGCCGAACATGAAAATCTGGGCGAGAAGCTCCTCGTCCGTCATCGCCGAGGCGATCTTCCCCGCGAGCTCCCCGTCGGGGACCGCGTCCCAAAAGCCGGGGAGACCCGAATCCGGCGCCGACGACGACAGGAACAGGAAGGCCGCGAGGATTAATTCCGGAATCGCCAACAGTCGAACGGGAAGGCGGGCCCGTGTCATTGCGGGCCGACCCCGCACATCTGCTCGTCGATGCAGTTGGCCGCGCTGTGGGCGGCGATCGCGCCGTCGGCGGCGGCCGTTATCAGCTGCCGGAAAGGCTTTGAGCGGATATCCCCTGCGGCGAAGAGCCCGCGGATCGAGGTTTGCATCTGCTCGTCGGTGACGAGATAGCCCGCCTCGTCCTTTTTCGCGAGGGAGGCGAGATCCGTCCTCGGTATCATGCCCACGAAGACGAAGACCGCGTCGCAGGCCAGTTCTTCCCGCTCGCCCGTATTGGCGTTCTCGAGGGAGACGGAGGTAACCTTGGAGCCGTTCCCCTTGATCTCGGTAACGATGGAATTGAAACGCGTGCGGATATGGGGATTCTTGAGCGTTCGCTCGGCTATCGCCTTTTGCGCGCGGAAATGGTCCTTACGGTGCACCATGGTGACTCGGTCGGTAATGTGCGCGAGAAAACTCGCCTCGTCGCAGGCCGCGTCGCCGCCGCCCACCACGACGATGTGCCGGTCCCTGAAAAACGGACCGTCGCAGGTCGCGCAGTAGGAAACGCCCTTGCCGTAGTACTCTTCCTCTCCCGGCACGCCGAGGTGTCGATGTTCGGCGCCCGTCGCGAGAAGAACCGTTCTTGATACGATGGATGCCGTCTCGGCCTCGGGCGTCTCGAGCGAGATGATGAATCCGCTTTCTTTGCGCCCGAGCCCCATCACCTTTCCATAGCGGAATTCGGCGCCGAACCGCAGAGCCTGTTCCTTCATCCCCGTCGAGAAATCATACCCGCTGACGGGCTCGAGAATACCGGGGTAATTTTCCAGACGGTCGATAAGAACTGCCTGTCCGCCCTCGGCTTTTTCCTCGATCACGAGGGTCTTGAGGTTGGAACGGCCTGCGTACTGGGCCGCGGTCAGGCCCGCGGCCCCGCCGCCGATAATCACCATGTCATACAACTTTTCCATATAGGTAGCCCCTCTGCTGCGCTATTCGAGCCAATACACCTTGTCGGGCGCCTTTTCGTTCAGGTACATCCGTGGATAGCGGCCCGAATTCTCCACGCGCACGTCGTTCGGGAAATAGGTGGTATGCAAAAACCAGACGACGTCGAGAATATCGGGAAAGGAATCCGACAGGGCATAGCGATAATAGAGCTCCGCGTCCTCGAGCTCGGCCTTTTTGACCGGGTCGTTCGTGACGTCCGGGTCGATGGCCGCCCTGATTTCGCTACGAAGCCCCCCGTACCAGGCGTGCGTGACCGCCAGGAGGTTGAGCTTCTTGTCCTTGTCCATGCGGTACAGCTCAAAAAGCCCGGCGACTGACGGGACCCTCAGGGTTACCTCGTACTTGTCCGCCTTAGTAAGCGGCGACCAGATAAGGGTATAATAGATGTTTCCGTGATCTATCTTCCCCGAAATACCGGGTTTCATGTCAAACATCCTGTAAAACCCCCAAAAGTTCCTTCGGTACAGCTGTCAAAATTGAGTGAAAAATCGAGGCAGAAGGCGCCTCGAGGGCCGGGCGCAACCTTTGGTTGCGCTTAGTCCTCCTTCGGAGCCCCCTCAAGCGGGGGAACCACGACAGGCGACATCCGATCCGGCTTTTTACGCAATAATGTCAGCAGACGCATGGCCCTGCGGCCCTTATCGAGTATACCCAATCTCCCCGTTATTGAAAAGCAAAATAACCTTGCCCGCCGGGATGGGCCCGTCACTTGCCTAAAGCGGATACTTTTGGTATATTTTTATTCTCGATTCTTGGCGCCGTCCTCGGGATTACATCCCTCGGGTGGCGTAAGGAAGTAATTGACAAAATTGCTTCGCAATTTCGGCGCCATACCCAAGCGGTAAGGGAGAGGTCTGCAAAACCTTTATGCCTCAGTTCGATTCTGAGTGGCGCCTTCTTAAAGTCCTTACTTTGTAAGGACTTTTTTTATGCTATCCGTAAACGGGCGCATTCTTTCGTATGATCATGCAGTAACTCGTCTTTGTTATCTAAATCTTGGCATTGTAAAAAAAGGCAATGCTTTTCTGAATTACCGTGGTAAACTACAATTACACATCATTACGCTCTTCAATCTTATTTTTTCGTAGACTTTATAATTTGCCATTCAGAGAATTATTTTAGTCTTGAAACACACAAATCCGAAATAGTCGGAAAAACAAAACTGGGTATTTAGGAGTGTATGATGAAAAATATCGTACAGTTGGTTTACTTGCCTTTTATCACTCTTTTTCTGACATTTTCTTCTTGTGGAACTACTCCAGCAACACAGGTCGAAGAACCATTGCATTGGGGAAAATTAAAACTTGATCCAATAACAAAGCCTGAAATACAAAAAATTCTTTCCGGAAGTCAAGCACTAAATCCCGAAAAATACCAGGAAGGTGAAACAGTTCTTAGGGTCCCTCAAATTATGCAGAATGGCTATACCATTAGAATAGTTGATTATTCAAGACTCTCCACAAGTGGTATATACGGGAAGTTATTACAGATAATTGACTTCAACAAAATGTTTTTTCGGGATCAAGAGAACGGAAGCTTTGGAATTGCATTACATGAAAGTAATGCCGAGCTGAATGTTTGGTACATTGATTTAGAAAATAAAAAGATCAGCACGCGTAGATTATACTATAACCGTGATGGTACTGTTGAGGACATTCACAGAGCAAATAAACAATATAACGAGTTAGTAAACCCTTCGACACAAATACCTGTTATTACCCTTAGTGGATCGGGACTCGTCGAACAACATACATTTACTAAAAAGGATGAAAAAGACACTACATCCAACATCGTATGGGAAGGGATTTCATTCGACCCTCCCTGTTACATCGCTCTTCAAGGTAAAAGTTCTTTTGATACTAAAACAGAATTAAGCACAGGAACTAAAGTGAGATGGAATTATTACCAGTTAATTATCATATTTTACCCGGATATGACAACGCTCGCATCCGCATTGAACCCGTCCGTCATATATCAAAACGGATATAGCGTAATTGATGGTTTTAATAAGGAAGGATTCGATCAAAACGGATATGATAAAGCTGGATATGACAAATCTGGTTGGAGTGGTCGCACACGTTATATGACCAAAGTAACCCATGTTGTAAAAGATTCTCCGGCATTTAAGGCTGGTATTAACAAAGAAGACGTAATTCAAGTTGTCGACGGTAAACCGCTTCTTGGTAATTGGAGTATGTATTCTATAGTGTCTTCACATAAACCAGGCGATACCATTCCAATTAAAATTCAATCTGGCTTAGGACTATCAAAAGAAATATTTGTTACATTAGGATCGCAGCCAGATAATCCGGAAAGTGGCTTTCTTGGAGTCAACGGCGAGCTTATTGAAATTGGAACATCGAATTCTGAAAACAGAATAGGCGAAACTTGGTCCGGCATTATAAAAAATGGTCGTCAGGGTTGGGGCATACTCACAAGAAAAGATGGAAGTAGATTCATTGGAAATTACAAAGATGATGTATGTGATGGGATGGGAATCTCTGTTCAAGGAACTAAGTCGCCTCGAATTGAGGAATGGCGTAATGGGAAGTTAATCTCCTCGAGAGAACCATCCGGTTCGATTATTTCCCCTGTGTATTCCTGGATTTATCTGGGATCAGAGGCTGAAAAAGGGTCTGCGAATGGGCATGGTAACGCGGTTACTTCTGACGGAAGCACAAGAATACTGAATGGTAGATTCAATTCCGGTCGACTTGTTGAAGGAACAATGATTTTTCGTGACGGTTCGGAATATTCTGGAAGATTTGAGAACGATTTACTGGTAAAAGGCACAATCAAGGATAATGATGGCAAACTTTTTGAAGGGACATTGGTTAAAGGTATACCGGAAGGAAAAGGAAAGATTGTTATGCCCGATTCAACAATGTATATCGGAAACTTCCATAACGGTATGTATGACGGAGAAGGCACAATAACACGACCAAATGGTGAAAAGTATGAAGGTCTTTTCATGAATGGATTGCCCCATGGGCAAGGTATTTATTTTAACGGAAACACAATCGAACGTTGTGAATACTATAATGGGCAACGAATCGATCAGGCATACCAAATTAAAGCAGAGAATGAAAAACAGCTCGAAGCTATACGCCAAGAGAGGGAACGTATTGCCAAGGAGATGGCAGACAAGAGGGAACAGGAACGCCTGGCAAAGGAGCGTGAGGAGGCCGAGGCTGTAGCTGCGAGCCAGAAATCGAGTGATAGGCTCCTCGGTAGCCTCCTTGTCGGCGCATTCACTACTGGCATTGGCGGCGCCGCCGGGCTAGACACGGGTGCAGCTATCTCCTTGGGTGCGAGCGCAGTAGCCGATACCTACAAAGGCGACACGAGCATGACGACGACTAAGGCGACAAGCCAGACTATAATCGACAATTCGGCCAAGAAAGCGGGTAATGGAAAGATTGAGAAATCGGCGAGCGTGGACCCTGTGCTTAAAACAGGTAAGACTCCTTCAAATGTACGTATGATGAAAACGAATGAGGGTAAATCACAACCGACGATACTTCTTTCCAAATGCGCCGGAATATATAGGGCGAATGGTGGAGACAGGGATGATCAGGATGGTTGGCTTAGCCTGGATATGAGTGGGTCAGGAACGGTCATTGCGCCGAAAAAAGGCGCTTTCGAATGGGAACTTGCATCGAACGGAAATAGGGTTAAAAGATCGTTGAAGTGGGGTGTTTGTTGTGACGCGGATGGGAAGCCCAGCCTCAATAGTGACGGTAGCGGGAGCATGCTCATTTACCTTAAAATGGATGATGGCGGTGAAAGCGGACAGGTGCTGAAGGTATTCACTTCCGGGCACGTAACGATCGGAGCATGGCAAAAGGAACCATAAAATGGGTAAACTTTTTTCGGCCTCGTCATGCTAATGATCCTGGAAGGACTTGTTAATCAAAGCTTGGTACGAGCGGAAATCGGGGCGGCCCGACATATAATGAGCCCAGAAATTAGGACACAAAAAACGGTATGAATAAGGTGTATAAGCCGCTATACTAAAGGCGGTGACACCATGAAAAAGAGACAAAGTTTTGACAAGGCATTTAAGGCAAAAGTCGTA
>Ga0209467_1000283_pt1 | contig 84304 bp, 77 predicted proteins | sample Higcelwee11metaG_FD_187175 | JGI IMG/M metagenome (GOLD analysis project Ga0209467, IMG submission 187175) | Freshwater pond sediment microbial communities from the University of Edinburgh, under environmental carbon perturbations - High... | ecosystem: Environmental > Aquatic > Freshwater >...
CTATAACAATGTAAGGATAAAGAAAAAATTAGGTTGGATTTCTCCTGTTAAATTCAGGGGATCTGCTTCATAAGCAAAATATTTTTGTCCAACAAACAGGGGTCAGTCCATCAACCATCTCGCGGGCTATGTTTCCGCCTCCGTGCGGAAACTATACGTCCGACAGGAAATCGTCGATGTCGGAGTTGTTCTGCGAGCTTCCTTCATCATTATTCTGCAGAGTATTTTCGCTTCTAACTAGACGGTATTCTTTATTAAAGCTCAGACAAAATTTTTCGATCTTTTCAGTAGTATCAGTAAACATTATTCCGACTTCTCTTCCGTCAACACGGGCGACTTGCGCTCTCAGATATATTTTTCCGCCCTTGAAAGGAAACATAAGTTCTATCTGATCATTTTTATTAATCGGTGCCTGACGAAGAAAACATATTCCCGTTTCGCTTACGTTTATTACTGAAACCGGCGTCATAAAATCATCTGCAACAAAACGGTATTCGATATTAAATTTCTCTGTCTTTATCCTGTTTTGTTTTCGGCGTTCCATTCTTTTCATAATTATTCCGCATAAACCATTGGGATTTCATCGCACTCGTTTTGTTTAATGCAGTTAACACAATCCTTCCATATTTTTTCCGGAAGTGTTTCCTTCTTTACTTCTTTAAATCCGCATTTCGCAAAAAACTCGGGAGTAAGTGTCAGAGCAAATACTTTTACTTTGGGATTTTTTTCTCTAATATCATGTATTATTTTTTTTACCAGCCGCTTTCCGATTCCTTTGGCGAAAAAACTTTTTCTGACGGCAAGTGAACGTATTTCTACAAGCAAAGGACTGTATGTATAATAAGCGGCAACACCCGAAAGTTTTCCTTCAGTTTCAGAAACATAAAAATGCTCGATGCTGTCGGCTATTTCTTCATGAGTTCTTTTCAGAACAATCCCCTCTTGTGTATAAGGTTCGAGAATGTTCAGAATCTCTTTGATGTCGGCAATATTGGCTCTTCTTATCATCAAATTCTCTTAATTACAACTGAATTGCGGCAAAAGGCATGTTCCTTATATTCTCTTATTTTCTGCAAGGAACTTTCAGCATTTTCCATTGTCTTAAAAGGTCCGATAAAAAGATTATAATTCTCACCGTTTTTTGCCAGAATTACAGTATGTCCTTTTTTACTGAGAGCATCGGCTGCTGTTTTTGAATCTTCAAGAGACATCGTTTCATTGATTTTTACCGCAAAAGGGTATTCTTCTTTAGGATAAATGTCGCTTGTTGACTGTATCTGATCAGGATTTTTTGAAACAAGTGATTTCAGCTCATTTACAGCCTGCATTGTCTTTTCATCGACAATCGGTTTGTTGGGATCTCCGGTAAATTTTATTCCGACTACCATTCCGGCCGTAAATGAAATGATACAAAGTGCAGCGGCAATGGTCAAGGTACGGTTAAAATTTCCCTGCTTCTTCTCATTATTTTTAATTACTTCAGCCCCTCTCGAATGATACTCGATATCGGGATTTTCAAAATAGGCTGGCGAATAGCCGCCCTGTTTTTTTACGTATAGATCAAAATCTTGCATCGTTTTCTCCGAAGATCATGGCTGTTTATATTTTCGGCAGAAAACATCAGCTAATAAACATTTATTTTCATCAGAGAAAAGTTTTACTTAGCTTTTTTATCTTCAGACTCTTCATCAATTTCGTTTGTATCAACCATTATTTCTGATCCGATATCAAGAACCTTATCGTATCCGTATTTTCCCTGTATCGGAGGAAAAACTCCCTGCTCACCGAAACTCATTTTGAAATTTGCTCCGGTATTAGTATCCGGTTCATTGCGGATTATTATAATCTGCTGCATGTGTTCCGGACCCATAGGAAAAACCATCACACCACGTCTTTTAACATACTGAAGTGTTGAAATCGGTCTCTTATAACATGCTCCCCATATAATGGCGCTGTCTAGCTCGCTCAAATCCATTTCGGGATCTGTCCCGTCTCCGGAAAAGAAACGGATATTCTCATAACCAAGTGCATAGAGTCGTGTTTTTGCCGATGCGGCAAGACGTTCATCCATTTCAATTGTAAATACTTCTCTGCAAAGTAGAGACAATACTGCAGTCGAAAAACCTGAACCGGTTCCAACTTCAAGAATTCTCATATTCCCTGCCGGAGAAAGAGCATTGATCATTTTAGCTGCAAGATAAATTGAATCGCTTTTCTCTCCATAACCGACTGGAATTAATTCATTTGTATAAAACTTATCCTGAAACATCTTGTCATAGAATTTCACTGGATCAACAGCCTTAAATGCTTCAATAATATCTTTTTTTATGCCTTCGGATTCCATAGAATCAAAAAACTTCTTTTTACGAACTGCTAATGGTTCCATTTTTCCCTCAAATTACCTGCATAAGATATGTTAAAAAATAATCCGATATCAAGACAACCATCGAAGCTTTTACCACCGATTGAATAGTAGCTCTTCCGACACCTTCAGCTCCCCCGGTTGTGTTAAATCCCTCATAGCAGGCTATGAGAGCTATTTCAACTCCAAAAACAAAAGATTTCGAAAATCCGCTGAAAAAATCCTCAATAGTAACATAAGCTATTATATTATCGTAATACTTATCAGGAGTTACTCCCAGCGCAAAAAAAGCGATTATTGAACCACCCACAACTCCCATAAGATCAGAGATTAAAGTTAGACATGGTGTCATTACAAGAGCTGCTATCAGCCGCGGAACGGCAAGATACTGAATGGGATTTGTCGAAAGCGTTACAAGAGCATCAATCTGCTCAGTCACTTTCATCGTTCCGATCTGTGCTGCTATTGCCGAACCAATTCTTCCTGCCAAAAGAAGAGCTGTAAGAACAGGGGCAAGTTCCCTGAACATCGAAATTGTAACACCGCTTCCGATATAAACTGATGAACCCGGCATTATAGCATCCATCGACTTTCCAATCTGCAGAGCCATTACCATACCGGTAAAAAAAATCGTTATCGACGTTACGGGAAGAGACTTGTATCCTATTTCAAGCATCTGGTTCAGGATATTCTTTCCGTCAAAAGGCTTACGGAAAGTCCATTTGACTGTTTCACCGAGGAAAATCATATACTTTCCGACGGCTTCAAATATCGATATTACCGGATTAAAACTTATCATTGTCCAGCCGGAATTGCCTCATCATAAGAATGAACCGTATCAAGATTATTGAACTTGGTAAACTTATCCCAAAACATCAGCTCAACAGTACCTGTAGGACCGTTTCTCTGTTTCGCCACAATTATATCAGCACGGCCTTTTCTTTCTGTATCTTTTTTAACTTTTTCTTCACGGTAAATAAACATTACTACGTCCGCATCCTGCTCAATTGAACCTGATTCTCTCAAGTCCGAAAGCTGAGGAATCTGGTCAGAACGTGATTCAACGGCGCGTGAAAGCTGAGACAAAGCTATTACCGGGCATTCAAGTTCACGTGCAAGGAGTTTGAGTCCTCGCGAAATTTCACCAATCTGCTGATGACGTTCGCCTTTTGTAGTAGTTGTAATCAGCTGAAGATAGTCGATTATAATTATGCCTAGTCTTTCCTTTTGGGAAGCGCGGCGGGCCTTCGCCCTGATCTCGGTAATCGTCAGACCGGGTGTATCATCTATTATCATCGGACATGCCGAAAACTTATCGGCAACCGCATATATTCTTCTTAATTCATCATTATTTAAAAAACCGGTTCTTAACTTTTGAAGTTCAATCATCGCTTCGATTGAAATCAAACGCATTAAAAGCTGAACAGAAGGCATTTCAAGTGAAAAGAAAAACACCGGACGTTTTTCCCTGACTGCAACATTTACCATCATATTGAGGGCAAGTGCTGTTTTTCCCATTGCTGGACGCGCTGCCATAATGACAAGTTCCGAAGGATGAAATCCTGTCAGCATGTTGTCAAGTTCTGAATAGCCGGAAGCCAGACCGGTTACTCCCTTTTTATTTTCAATGAGCCGTTCTATTCTAGTAACTGCGTCTCCGACTATCTGCTGAATGGACTGAACCTGTGTGCTGATTCGTCTTTCGGTAACCTGAAAAACCATTTTCTCGGCATCATCAAGAACCTCAGAGGTCTCTCTGCTGATATCGTAACAGCTTTCAATTACCGCACCTGAAGTTTCTATAAGACGGCGTCGCAGACTGTATTCTTTAATCTGGTTAGCATAGTATTCTGCATTGGCTGAAGTCGCAACACTCTGATACAGCTTGGCAAGATAAGCTTCTCCTCCTGCCCTGTCGAGTTTCTGAAGTTCTACAAGCTGATGACGCAGGGAAATTAAATCTACCGGTTTAGCTTTTCTGTCAAGTTCCCTGACTGCGTCAAAAATAATACGGTGAGGCTCAAGATAGAAATCCTCCGCCTGGAGGATTCCTAAAACTTTGAGCAAAGCATCTTTACTTACGATGACTGACGCAAGGCATGAAACTTCCGTGTCAATGTCATGAGGCGGAAGATTCTGCACAGGCATATTATTCTTTTACCACCGTAACTTTTAAAGGAGCAGAAACACCTTCTTCGAGTTTAATAGAAATATTAAATTCTCCGATGTGTTTAATCTGTTCATCAAGAACGATCTTTCTTTTATCAACAGTGATTCCGGCTTCGGCAAGTTTAGCAGAAATATCTGCAGAAGTAATTGAACCGAAAAGTTTACCGTCTTCTCCCGCTTTAGTCTGAAAAGAAAGAGAAACAGTTTTAAGCTGATCAGCTACTTTTTCACTTTCTTTTTTACGTTTTTCTTTTTTAACTTTTATCAGATGTTTCTGATGTGCAATAGTTCTTCCGTTTGCTTCGCTGTAAGCGATAACAAGTTTTTTTGGAAGAAGAAAATTGCGTGCGTAGCCGTCAGCTACTTCTCTTATATCACCGGCGTCGCCGAGATTTGAAACATCTTTCTGAAGAATTACTTTCATCTCTTAACTCCATTATTTAATATCAATTCTCATTTTTATCACTTTTGATGCTTTCAGGTGAAAATTTTCGAAAATCGGCCCAGATATCAAGAAGTCCGATTCCTGCCAAAAACATGACAATGAAACCAAATACCTGAAGACTGAATATTGCCATGCCAAACAAAAATAAAGGCATGATAAAAACCGGAATTCTTTTTTTCATCAATACAAATTTTAAAATTCCCATCGCCTGTATGAAATAAACCACAGCAAGCACTAAAAGGATATTTTCTCCAACAGCTTTGGCTGGATAAAACTTTCCTTCATTGTCAAAGACAACAAGAGCTATTGAAATTATTACCAGAAAAACAAGCCATTCGCTGATTTTAAAACTCTCAATTCCTTTTATAAAATTTTCTGCTTTCAGTATCCTTTTAAAAATCAGATCGAGAATTGAAAATCCCGCAAAAGATATCATAAGAGCAGAAATAAAAATCATAAAAGGAACCAAATCCTTCATAATTTCCATAACAAATTTATACTGTTCAACAAATTCCGCTTTTTGCTTTTCATCTAATTTTCCGCTGTTTAAAAAACTCTGAACAGCAGTTTCCGCTTCATTTGCAAGACTCGCACCCATATAATTAGTCTCATACAGATAATCTGCCGCAAAAATCCCAAATACCAGAAAAACAGACGATAAAACAATAAACTGAACCGACTTTTTTGTACGGTATGCGAAACCGGTTATACCACCGATTGCAAGCGCCGACAAATTAATCACCAAAATATCAATATATCCGATGCTGAAATAAATCATCAGAACTGAAAGCGGCAAAAGCCACAGCGCGGAATACTTTCCCCGTTTAAAAACGGAAACAGCAGTAGCAATCATAATTGCCGCGCTAATCAAAAGCATCATCTTAGAACTTCACTACGAAAGGAAGAAGTGCTATCATTCTTGCACGTTTAACTTCAAGAGCAATGTGTCTCTGATGTTTCGCACATGTTCCGGTAATTCTTCTAGGAAGAATTTTTCCTCTTTCTGTAAGAAATTTTTCAAGTATGTCGTATTTCTTATAATCGATTACCATATCTTTGTTGTGGCAAAATTTGCAGACTTTTTTCTTAAAACGGGAATTTCTTCCTCTTCCGCCGTCTTTATCCTTAAAAGCTCTTGCAAAGCTGTCGTCTCTTTCAAGACCGGTCATTGCTGCAGCTACATCTTCACTGCTTTCGATATCTTTAATATCTTCAGACATTTTGTTCTCCTAATAAATTAAAATGGAATGTCATCATCGCTGAACGAAGGCGAATCTGGAATGGAATCATTTCTGTAATCAGGGAAATTATCCACTTCCTGCGGTTTCGCGCCTGTCTGCGCTTTATCCGATGACGGTGCATCAAGAAACTGAAAATTTTCAACAACGACTTCAACGGTTGAACGCTTATTTCCGTCTTTGTCATCCCATGACCTCTGCTGAAGTCTTCCCTCAATAATAATTCTCTGGCCTTTCTTGAAATATTGAGAGATTATTTGCCCTGTTTTTCCCCAGGCGATACAGTTGAAAAAAGAAACCTGTTCTTTCTTTTCGCTGTTTTGACCGACATAAGTACGGTTGTTCGCAAGTGAAAAATTGGCAATAGGAGTATTTGTCGGAGTAAATTTCAGCTCCGGATCTCTTGTAAATCTTCCTACAAGACATACTCTGTTGATATCATTTGCCATATCAACCTTCCTTTTATGCGGTTTTCTTTTCCTGAACTACGAACAAGAAACGCAAAAATACTGTATTAAGTCTTAGTAATGCAGAAATCTTAGCAACTTTATCAGGAGTTGCCTGAAGAATTGAATGGCTGTAGTATGCTTCTTTCAACTCGTCGATTTCGTAGGCAAGGCGTCTTAGGCCCCAATCCTCTTCAGTTACGACAGTTGCTTCGCATTTAGTTAGAATTTCTTTGAGAGCAGCTTTGCCCTCTTCTACTTTTCCGGATCTAATGATCACGGTAAACTCGTAATTTCTCACAGATTGTCCTCCTTCCTGTGGAATATTGACCCAAAAGGGTCTAATGGTTTAATTAAAAACCGGTGCTAAAATGCGTTCAGCTTTTAGCAGAAAGGCTGTACAATTTTTTAGGAGGCTGTTTATATTGCAAGTATTAATTAAAGGTTAATATTGAAAGGAAGAAATGCTTTTAAGAAAGAATAAAAAAAAGCACCAAAAGGTGCTTTTTTTTATTAACTTATTCGTTATAGCTTAATCCAGAATTCCCGCTTGTAATCCATACAGTTCCATCTTTTTTGCTAATAGACAAATCAATTACTTTATTGTCTGCTATTCCGTTTTCTTTCTTATATGTTATCCAGGAAATCCCGTTATCAATAGATATATTCAATCCATTATCAGTTGCTACATATATTTTACCAGATGCATCTGAAAGAATTTTGTTAACACTATTTCTTCCGCCAATCGCCTGCCATTTTTTCAAATCAGCAACATTGCATTTTGTAAGACCCATATCAGTTCCTACGTAAATTTCTCCTTTTGAAGAAGCTGCGATAGTATATATTTTATCCCCCATATTTGATTCTTTCTTTCCGATACGCTCCCATTTTCCCTGAGGATTCGCACAGACATAAAGACCATCATCAGTACCGACAAAGACACTAGTTCCATAAACTGCTACACAGGATATTCCTTTCATCTTTCTATCTTCAGGGTAAACATTCCAGTTTAAACCGCCGTCTTTCGAAACACAAAGACCTTTTGAAGTTGCAGCATAAACTACTCCTTTAGAATCTTCACACACATAAGTTACATTATTAGAAAGAAGCCCCTGTGAAACGGTATATTGAGTCCATGCTCCGCCCTCATTTGAAGATTTCCAGATTCCCCCGTTTTTATCTCCGCTGGCAGCTATCCACATTCCTGATTCAGTTATTGCAATATTATTAATCCTTCCGATACTTACTCCAAGAGCCTGTGGAGTAAGTTTCTTCCATGCTTTTGGACCTTCATTACTTAAATAAACACTTCCGTCTGAGCAACCAGTATAAACAGTACCATTGTCAGAAACCGCTACACACAAATAATTTTTACCATAAGATGGATTAACAGATTTCCATCTAAGTCCGCCCTCGAGATTGATATCAAATGAAACATATGCTCCAAAGACCCAGCCTGTTTTATTTTTTGCTTTTACTTTATACCAATAATCAGAGAATCCATCAATTTCAACTTTACTTTTTGATTTATCGATTGTTTCAACAACATCTCCTCTTTGCAAAGAGAGAACAATCACTCCGCCAGCAGAAGGAATATTCCTTACATTTAGCACTTTTGCAGTAACTTTCACTTTTCCAGGTTCAAAATCAGAATCTTGCGCAACTACAATAGATGATATTAAAATAGCTAAGGATAATAAACAATATTTTTTCATAATCTCTCCATATAAAAAAAGAGCGGAGAATCTCCGCTCTTTTTAATTTAATCAAAGGTTTCTCCGGTAGGGGCTGGCTCAACAGGGACTTCTTCTGCTCTCGCTTCTATCTTAATTTCACTAATGCAAGTATCCGAATACTTTTCTCCTTTGTAAACGTCTGATATTTCAAACTTAACGTTATTACCTGTTAAATCAACATCTCTCGTCTGAAAGTCCATTATTCCGTCTTCAAGATCAATGATTGTTTCTTTTCCATCATTGGTACTGATTTTAAGTTTTGCTACACGCGCATTGCTCTTGTAAGATTCTTCGCTTCTTGTACTTCCGTTTACGATGCTTACAGAAGTTATACGCATATACTGAGGTAGGTTTACCAATATATATTCACCAATACCGGGACCGTCAGTTTTACCTTCGCTCCATGCAGTCTGAAGACTTCCGTCAAAAGCATTTCTTGGATCAAAAAACATTTCTCCACCTTCAGTAGACACAAGCTGTGAAGAAGCGCTAACGGTAACTGAACCGATACCAGAGATCGAAATTGCTTTAGTAACAGACCCTGATTTACCAAGTGTGCTTTTCTTAACGTACGCTTCTCTCCATGGATATTGAATAAGAGCGAAATCTCCGTTTTCTTCAACAAGGAAAGCAACCTGACCACTTTTTACAGTTCCCACCTTATCGCTTTTTTCGGATGGTCTTGAATAAAGATCAGTATCAACTTGAATAATTACTGATTTAAGAACTCCCAATTTAATAGATTTTTCACTGATCCAGCCTTTTGTAGAAACTAGATCAATTTTGACATTATAGTACTTTATTTTATTAAAAGTTTTCTCTTCAAGGATCGTAAGATACTCTCCTCTTTTTACTCTTGAGTTTGACACATATTTAATGCTTTTAGCACCCGGATCTTCTATAAGAGAAACATCACTGAGAATAGTCAAAAAAGAAAGTTTTCCTTTTTCCGCTGATGAAACAGGAATAAAACCTTCAACTCCTTTCTCAGTTTCAACTTCATAATACTTGATATTTTTTATTTCTTTTTCAGAAAAATAAGTCAAAAACATACCTCTTGAGAGATCACCATTTTCAACGTTTTTAACTTCCTTATCAGAAGGATCTTCAACTAAAACCTCATCCTTCATTACTGTAAGTTCACCTAGTGGTTTTTTCTTACATCCAAAAACAGATAAAACTGAAAAAGATATGAGACAGACCAACATAAATGTTTTAAAAACTTTCAAACCCACTTTTTCCTCCGAAATATTTCATTTTTTTTAGTTAGAAAAGAAAATTTTATACTGTCAAGTACTAATTAGAATGAATACACATATGAACTATATTTTATAATTCTATAGAAACTTTCTCATGCGAAAAAGCTGACGGCCTTCATATTCTCCTGCTTCCTTGAAGTACGATGTTAAATATTCAGGAATAAATTCTTTCACTTCTTCGGTAATAAGAAATGAATCAGGATCTGCAAATTTATAACCTATATGATAAATTGAATTAACCGAATCTGCTATAACAGTACCAGTATTCCCTCTGTTTTTATACACAGTATTTCCCATATGAATTACAGTCTTAAAAGAAAGAGTTACTTCATCAATCTGCATCTCATCGGCATATAAAAATATTTTATCAAGATACAATCTGAAAATAAATTCAATAATATTGTTTTGTTTACCGTCAAAAGGTACAAGAATCAATCCGCCGAAATCTTCCCACATCCATATTTTTCCGTCAATAGCCTTGGTTTTTCTTTCGATTATGTCATGAAACTTCTGTCTAAAGCCGTGAAAACTATTGCCGCTGAAATATCCCTTCAGATCTTTCTGATTATCAAGCTGAATAAAAATAAAAAAGAATGTATATTCTGATCCGGATTTAACATCCTTCCATCCATTTAATGCGGGTTTATGTTTTAAAGACAAAGCTGTATCTTTTGCTTCATTCTTATCTATTTCTGAAAAATTTTCAACATTAATCAGTCTCTTAACAGAAACTCCTGTTTTAAGAAGCTCCTTTCCAATATAATCCGAAAACCCCATATGAAAAAAATGAGCGATATCGGCAAAAGCTGTTTTTGAATCTATAATTCCATAACGGATATCTTTTCTAATTGAAAACTGCTTTATTATTTTTTTAAACTCAGCTTCCTTCATTGAGGATATATCAAAATACAGAATTGATTCAGGTCTAATTCTCAGATATTCCTGTTTTATCTCTTTATAAGAAAATGTTACCGGCTTCTCTTTCTTTGCGTCTTTAAACGGGGAAAGTTTCGCGTTATCGCTCACAAGATAGATTAACATCATTCCTCCGTTCTTATTTCGTAGCGGTAATAAATTGTTCCATTGTCGATGGCATTTTTAGTAAATCGTGCCGTTATTGTAGAAGGAAGAGACAAATGAACAGAATCTGTAATTGTTAGTGTGTTTGGTTTGGTATAATTAGCTTCTGCCTCAGTTACCTTTTTTACTATCTCAAGTTTTTTCAGTGATTCCGGATTATTAGAATACTGACATGCTCCATTATGGATCGCAATTCTGACTTTTAAAGGTGAGTCAAGACGGCACTGTTTTAAATTATACATATACAACTGGTTCACAATTTCAATTCCGCATAAAGTTGCAAATTTATTTCTGTTCCCGAAATAAAACGCGATAATACCTCCGTCTCCTTCCCAGCTCCATATACGTCCGTTTCGTCTATCGGAAGCCATTTCGACAATTTGACGAAGATCTGAATAAGTTGATTCAATAAGCGTCTTTGAATATTTACGGACGAGTTCAGTATTTCCGACAATATCCAGACGAAGCATTGATATTACATAATCTGAACCGTTTCTCAATACTCCCCAATTGGGAGTTTTTGCAATTTTAATATCTTCAACAAAAGTATTATTTATCTGATCATATACAAGCCCGCTATTATGCATTTCTCTGATGATATCGCGAAGATTATGTATTTGATAACGCCTTCCCATGTATCCTTCTGTAGAAATTTTAATCAGAAGATTTACAAAAATCGGAAAAAGCTCAAGCGCAGCCATATCACGAACTATTTGCGCAGCAGCGTCTCTGGAAGGAATGGGGATATTTTCAGGAAATCCTGTTCTCTCATAAACATCATAATTTGGTATCAGAATCCTTGAAAGAGTTATCATCATATCAACTCCGAAGGATTCAGCCAGCGATTTTTGAGTAACGCTCAAAAGAGAATGTTTTACTTTCATTTTTGTTCAGTCCGTATTTCATGTTTATTCTGACTTACATTTTTTACAAGTATAAAATACAGTTTCAACATTAATGGTATTATGATTTATTATAAGTCTGAGGAAATGTGGAGATAAAAAAACCGCCCTTCGGCGGTTTTCTTATCTCCACTGTTTAAAATCAGTTTCTTGTCTGGTCAACAATTTTCGATTTTTCAATCCAAGGCATAAGTGAACGGAGAACTTTTCCGACTTTTTCAATCGGATGCTGCATCCAAATATTTCTTTTTGATTTGAAAGAAGCGCATTTTGTCTGATTTTCAAGCATCCAGTCGCGGGCAAATTCCCCTTCCTGAATTCTTCTTAGAGATTCTTTCATTCTTTCCTTAACTTCAGGTCCGATAACGAAAGGTCCGGTTACATAATCGCCGTATTCTGCTGTATTTGAAATAGAATAACGCATATTTGTAAAACCGCCCTCATAAATGAGGTCAACTATAAGCTTCATTTCGTGAATACACTCAAAGTAAGCCATTTCTTCAGGATATCCTGCTTCTGTAAGTGTTTCAAAACCTGCTTTCATAAGGCTTGTAACACCGCCGCAAAGAACAGCCTGCTCGCCAAAAAGGTCAGTTTCAGTTTCATCTTTGAAAGTAGTTTCAATAACACCGGCTCTAGCTCCGCCGATTCCTGCAGCATAAGCAAGCGCAAGATCAAGAGCTTTTCCTGTAGAATTCTGATGAATAGCAACAAGACAAGGTACACCTGCACCTTTCTGATATTCAGCTCTTACCATGTGTCCTGGTCCTTTTGGAGCTACCATTACAACATCAATATCATTTGATGGAGAAATCTGACCATAATGGATGTTAAATCCATGAGCAAACATCAGCATCTTTCCTGCAGTAATATTAGGCTTAATTTCTTTATCGTAAAGTGAACCCTGAGTTTCATCCGGAACAAGGATCATTATCATGTCCGCCCATTTTACGGCTTCTGCAACTTCCATAGGCTTGATTCCGGCTGATTCAACTTTTTTCCATGATGGACTGCCTTTTCTAAGTCCAACACAAACATCAACTCCGGAATCCTTCAGGTTATTAGAGTGACCATAACCCTGGCTTCCATAACCTATTACTGCAACTTTTTTCCCTTTAAGAAGGGATAAATTTGTATCCGATTCTTTATATACTTTCATCTTTCCTCCGATTCATTTCACATTATTTTAAGGCTATAAAGAGGTCATTTTTCGTCAAATGCTTTTTTATACTCACTGTTTGAGGTTATTCTTTTAAATCTGATTTAATGTGATAATGTAAGCTATTTTTTACTGCAAAATTATCTTGATTAAACATTTAAGTAAACTGAAACTGTTTAATAGATTTTTTTATCCGAGATTAATATGCATCCAAATACATATCTTCAAAAAATCAATTCCATTACAGATTACATAGAGTCTAACCTTGATTCGCCTTTATCTCTTGAAATTCTTTCGAATCATACCGGATTATCGAAATTCCATTTCCATAGAATATTCAAAGCTTTTACAGGTGAAACTCTTTACGGATTTATCCTGAGACTCAGGATAGAAAAGGCAGCAACACTTCTTTTAATTACAGATAAAAAAAATCTGACCGATATAGCTTTTTCTTGCGGATTCAATGATTCTGCGACATTTTCAAGAGCTTTCAAAAAACATTTCGGAATTTCTCCAAGCAGCTGGAAAAAATCAGAAAACAGCAAGATACATCAAGACTTTCAAAATAAAACAGGTTATTCTGATATTACTGAAATGCGAAATGAAAGCATTCAACCAGTTAAAACAGAGTTACGAACTATTCCGGAGATGACAATTTCTTATGTCAGATACACTGGAAAATATAAGGGAGATCCCGAACTTTTTTATACGCTTTATAAACGCATACTTTCCTGGGCAGAACCCAGAGGATTTGCGGCAAAGGGAATGAAACAGGTTGTAATTTATCATGATTCGCCTGAAATTACAGACGAAAGCAAGCTTCGTGTTTCTTGTGGCATAATTGTTCCAACAGGAACAAAGCCTTCCGGTATTGCAGGAATACTTACAATTCCGCAATGCAAATATCTCGTTTGCCGTTTTAAACTGAAAGAAGATGAATATTCAGAAGCATGGAACTATGTCTTCAGAAATTCTTTTCAGGAACAAAAATGCAGTCCGGCAGAAGGCTCATGTTTTGAAATGTACTCGGAAGGATGTTTTGATGAATCAACCGGATTAACCGAGGTTGAAATATTTGTTCCAGCTGAAAAATAGATTAATTCAAAATCCTTTATTAGAGAGTAACCATTTTCCGACATTCTTAAATTATATTTCACATTAACATAAAGAGGTAAAAATGGATAACTATGTAATCCGCGCGGTAGCTTCCGCAAACGGACAGAACAACTGCGTAAAAATTTCTGTTTTTGAAGAGTATCTTCCGGCACTTGTTCATCTTGATAAATTCAGCCACATATTAGTGTTTTCTAAAGTGAACACTGCGGATGATAAAACTAACTCCGTTTCTCTTTCAGAAATAAAAGAAAACGTAATGAAGATTCTTTCAATTAATTCAAAGACCGGAGAAATAGAAGCAGAAGGCAATCTTTACGGTAAATTTTCTATTTTTGACATTAAACCTTATTTTCCGATTGAAGACAGAGTAAAGAATTGCATGATAAAAGGAAAATTAAATTCTAACGATTATCTATCTTTTGCAAAAGTGGATAACTATCCAAAAAATTCCGATATAAACAATTCAGGCTTGGAATCCTCCAGTGTGAGTGTTATAGGAAAAATAGAAAAAGGACCGGGATATTGCAGAATCAGAATTTCAAATGATTATTTATCAATTATTAATAAAATAACAGCTCATTCTCATATCAGAGTTTTGTGGTATTTTAGCCGCTTTGATGCTGAAAAATATCGCAAAATAACCCAGTGTGATCCGCCGTATGAAAAAGCACCAAGAACAGGAGTATTCGCTTCCCGCTCACCCGTGAGACCAAACCCGATTGCAGTAACTACATGCGAAGTAATCAAGGTTGATCTTAAAGCAGCAACAATTGAGATAAATGATACTGATGCTTTTGATAAATCTCCTGTAATAGATTTGATTCCGTATATTCCTTCAGAATACAGAGTTAAAGATTTTTTTATTCCTGAATGGATTAATAACTGGGGAGAGTGGTACGAAGATTCTTTTTCTGATACAAAAGCCAAACAGATTATTGATTCTGATTTTCGCCGTGTTGATAATCTTTACGGATTCAAAAAGGAACAAATATTTTTTAAGCCTTCTGTTAAGGCAATAAAAAAGACCGATACATCATCAGACTTAAATTATATTAAAATATCCGGCGCATGCGAAAACAATCTAAAAAATATTTCTATTAAAATTCCTAAAAAGCAGATAACTGTTTTCAGCGGACTTAGCGGAAGCGGAAAATCTTCTCTCGCATTTGATACCATTTTTGCTGAAAGCAGCAGAAGATTCATGGACAGTCTGTCTTCATCTGCAAGGCTTTCTTTTAAACAATTTGAAAGGCCTTCATTTGACAAAATTGAAAACCTTCCTCCTGCAATAGCCGTTGAACAAAAATCCGTTCAGCGCAACTCACGTTCAACAGTCGGGACATATTCTGAAATCAGTGATTATCTTCGGTTATTATTTTCACGCATCGGCATCAGACATTGTCCTAAATGCGGAAAAGCAGTAGAACCAAAAACTTCGAGGCAAATTGCTGAAATTATTTATTTAATGCGCGTAAAAACAGACTTTGAAATTCATTCAGTAAAAACAGAAGTCTTAATTGATGCTGTTTTAGATAATCAAAAGAAAAACTCTTTCATCCAAACAATAGAAGATATTTTAAAAATTGAAAATGGGGCATTAAAACTGCGAACTAAAGATAATCAGGAATTTATTCTTCATACACGTAATCATTGCTATCATTGCGGAAAATCTTTTTTTGATTTAACACCTTCATTTTTCAGCCTGAATAATCCGGAAGCTGTATGCCGGGCATGTGGCGGAAGTGGAAGAAAAACAGAAGTATCAGAGAATCTAATCATAGAACATCCTGATAAATCAATTCTTGACGGAGCCTCTGGGTGGTGGGGCGAAATGCGTAAGTATATCAATAAACCAAGCGCAAACTGGATGAAGGGAGAAATCATTGCTCTTGCTCAAAGTATGAATGTTGATCTTGAATTGCCATGGACTAATCTTCCGTCTGATTTCAAGCACAAGGCTGTATACGGAACAGATGGAGAAAAAGTAACACTAAAATATAAAAGCTCAAGCGGAAGATCCGGTGAAATTTGCAAACCTGTCGAAGGAGCAGTTTCTCATATCAACAGACTTTTCCGCTCATCACATGGAAAAATTTCGGCAGATTTTTATTTACAGTTCATGGAGGAAAAAGAATGCCACGAATGCAAAGGAGAAAAACTTAATGCCGAAGCGCGTTTCGTTACAGCAGCTGCAAAAAGATTTCCTGAACTCGATGTGTTTTCAATTGATTCATTATACGAATGGGTTGAATCATTAAATGCTGTTTTATCGCACGAAGATTATGCTCTTTGTGAAGAAATAATAGAAGGAACCAAAACTAGGGCAGAAGCTCTCAAAGAAGTCGGGCTTAACTATCTTCAAATAGGAAGAAGTGTTTCTACCTTATCAGGAGGTGAAGCACAGCGGCTTAAACTTGCTTCTCAATTCGGTTGTGGCCTTTCAGATCTGCTTTACATCCTTGACGAACCCACATCCGGCCTTCATGCAGGAGATTATTCAAAAATTATCAATTCAATAAAGAAGCTTCGCGATTCTGGAAACACTGTAATCGTCGTTGAGCATAATACTGAAGTAATCAAAGAAGCAGATTACATAATCGATTTCGGACCCGGTGCCGGAAGCGATGGCGGAAATATTATCGCTGAAGGAACACCTAAAGAATTAATGAATAACATCAATTCAATAACAGGTAAATATCTATTACCCGAATCTCAAAAAAAATCCCCAAAAGATAAATTTGATCCAAACAATTGCATTCGGATTACAGGCGCGAGAAAAAATAATCTTAAATCAATCACAGCATCATTCCCAATAGGAAAACTAACTTGTGTAATTGGAAGAAGCGGTTCAGGTAAAAGCAGTCTTGTGACAAAAACTCTTGTGCCGGTTTTGGATCACTTTTGTAAGCATGGGACAATTATCAAAGGAGAATATTATTTAATAGAAGGATTCGATCAAGTCCGGAATGTTATATTTATCACTCAGAATCCGATAGGTAGAACACCTCGTTCAAATCCGGCAACATATACCGGCGTTTTTGATGAAATCAGAAAATTATTTTCAAAAACTGAAGAAGCAAAAAAGAATAAAGTAACTGAAAATCTATTCAGCTTCAACAGCCGCGGCGGTGCTTGTAATTCTTGCGGAGGCTCAGGTCAAAAAAAGATTGAAATGGGCTTTATGCCCGATATGTGGATCACATGCCCGGAATGCGGAGGGAAAAGATATAATGATAAAATTTTAAAGATTAAATACAAAGAAAAGTCTATTTCTGATATTTTGGAAATGAGTGTTGATGAAGCTTATTCTTTTTTTTCTGATGATATGACAGTTCTCAAAACATTATCCGCAATGAAAAAAATCGGACTTGGGTATATTAAACTTGGACAAAGCTCTTTGACTCTTTCAGGCGGGGAAGCTCAAAGAATAAAGCTTTCCGGTGAACTCTCTAATGATAAAACAATCTCGTCTGTATATATTTTAGACGAACCGTCATCAGGTCTTCACCCTGCAGATGTTAAAAGAATAACAGAGGTTTTCTCTGAATTAACCTCACGGGGAAATACTATAATTGCAATTGAACACAATAAGGAAATAATACAAAATGCGGATCATATCATAGAACTCGGCCCTGAAGGGGGTGAAAAAGGAGGTTATGTGATTAGTTAATTTTATATCTATCTAGAATATATAGAATAATAACACTAAATTGTTCTTGCATTTATAACGATGAAAACTGATTGTTCCATCAGATTTCTATTGATTAATATATATTATTAAAGAGGTAGTATAGTGAAAAAAAATATTTTTTCGTCGATTTTTCTTTTTCTTTTTGTTCTGGCCTTTAATCCATGTTATTCACTGGGTCTTTCAGATTTGACATCAGCAATTGGCAAGAAAATGCAGAAACCTGAAAAATCTTGGCCTGAAGCAGAAATGGAAGACAAAGAGCTTGAGCAGTCTATGATGAAAGCTGTAGCTAAGGTCGATGGTTTTGAAGGAACACCTGTTGAAGCCAGAATCCTTGATGAAGAGTGGAATGTTGAAATAAATGACTTCGGTGTAATTAAAAAAAGAACTATCATGGGAGCTGTTGCGGCTAAAAGAAAAGACGGTACTGCTTATTATGTAACTGCGATATTCGCGCAGAAATATAATGGTGACGGATATGGAAAAACCTACATTTACGCAGGATGGGGAAGTAACGAATGCGGAGTTTATCAGGAACTTGATCCAAGTATTTTAAAATAATTTTTTTAACCATACTTCGATAAAACATTTATATACTAAAAAAGACTTGAGAATATTCTCGAGTCTTTTTTTTATTAAGTCTTATTCAAAAAGCTCAATATTCATAATTCAAAATTAAAGTTGATAATAACAGATTCTATAGCGCTGATTATATTTTGAAACAAGTACTAATTAAAAGACTCTAAAATAAGTTTACAATTATATAAATATTATTGATATTAAAATAGATATGGAACATTCTTAATTCTATTATGATATACTCAAATATCAAGATTGTGAACAAGTAAATGAGGTATTCAATGAAAAGAATGTTTATAAGTTTAATCTTTATATCCCTATCTTTTTCACTTAATTCCCAGGTAAATCGAGCTGGAACAATAATAAAGATAAGCGGAAATGAAATTATTGTTAGAAATAATAATTCGTCAAACCCTTTTGTCATGGGAGAGAATCTGCGTCTACTGACCGGAGACAAATCCATTGTGCTTCAGGTAACATTTGCCATGCAATCAAGTGCAAAATGCAAACTCTTATCGGGAAAAATCAGCAGTCTCAAAATAGGTTATCTTGTTTATTCCGGCCGAATATCTGAAACTCCGGGAGGCAGTGAAGTTAAGACTGTTGAGAAATCAAAAGTCAAATCGATGAAGATCGATGATTTTGAGACATTTCTCGGTTTATCTCAAGGTGATACAATGGACAAGGCTGTACAAATTCTTGGGAAGCCAACTGAGATAGCAAAAGAAGATAGATTGGATATTACAATAGATTATTTTTGGAATAATGAAGAGAATTGTTATATTACTGTTTATTCACAATCTTATCGTGGAAAATATAATATAATAGGTAGTATTTCTATTTCATCGAGTTTTTATAAATTTGATCAAAATATCAATAGATCTTTTTATATCGATACAACTAATCTGGGTACAGTGCATTATCTTCATTCAAGAGGAGTTAATGACTCTGCTCTTGAATTGTTCGGAGTCAGTGCTCAGGATATTATAAATATATTCGGCAGTACAAAAGAAACTACTTTATCAAATGATAATACCTTTAAATATACGTATAAAACATCAAGTGGTCGAAAAGTTATTTTTAGTTTCTATACTAGTGAAGATAAATTAGAATCAATAACCGTATATTTTAAAAGCTAAAGCTTTATTGCAAATGAATTATATGAGTAATTATATTTATAAGAGAGGATCAAAGTGAGTAGATTATTAACAATTACGGTAAGCATTATAGTTTTATCGCTCGTCTCGTGTTCCAAAAAAAAGTCCGTTGAAGATATGCTCAAGGACGAATCAAAAATTACTGAAAACGCTGATATCAACATAAAGCTTTCAGAACTTAAAACCAAACTCTCTTCAGCAAAAGATGATTTTGAGAGATCGGAAATTCATGGTCAGATATCGGAAATTCAGCTCGAAAAAGGTGACATCCTTTCATCCAGAAAAAGCGCAACTGAAGCTGTTAAATTTTATCCGCAGTCTGCATTTGCGCATTACACTTTAGGTAAATCACTTCTTCTCGAGGGAAGACTTTCTGAAGCGGAAACAGAATTAAATTCAGCTGTTTCAATAGACCAGAAACACGCACCTTCGTGGTACGAACTCGGTAATCTTAATTATATCAGAAAGAATTATACAAACGCAGTAACTATGTATCAGCGTGCGGTCTCTCTGAATCAAAATTTTTATGAAGCCTATAATAATCTGGGCTCAACTTATTATACACTTAAAAAAGGAAAAGAATCTGAACAGGCTTTTCTGAAAGTGCAGTCAATAAAAAGCGATTTTGCACCGTTGTATAAAAACATGGGTTTGTTATATGAGAGAGTTCTAAATGATAAAGTTAAAGCTGCAGCAAGCTATAAGGAATATTTAAAACGTAGGCCGAATGCTCCTGAACGAGCCGCTGTCAAATTCTGGATAAAGGCATTGGAGAAATAAAATGAAAAGAATAACAACACTGATAATACTTTGTCTTTTAACCGGACTCTCTCTACTCTCTGATGAAGACAAAATTTGTTTTGCTGTAACGCCTTTTATTCCTCTTACTGAAAGTGCTGAAGCAGAAAACGCCGGTACAACGGCATCATCGATTCTTGAAAATGATTTTTCAAGCGGAAAGTGGTTTGATTTCAGAAAAAGCGGCGAACTCCAATCTTTTATAGATGATCTTTCTTTGGCTCAAGCCGGAATCGGCGACGAGAATGCTCTTCTCGCAAAAGGACAAAGTCTTCAGATCAAATATCTTACCGTGGGATCTGTCGCGAAATTCGGCAATCATTATGAAATAGATTCTAGATCTGTTAATATAGACAACTGGGGGATAATGCATTCTTCCGGCTGCTCTGCGATAGATGTTGAAAGTGCATGTAATTTCATCAACAAAGATGTCGAAATAACTCTCACTCGAGAAGATCTTGAAAAGAAGGAAAAAGAAACTGCAAATCTTCCTGTTATTTCCGTGAGCCGTTTTGAAGAAGGAAACCTTGACGCTCAGAATGCCGGCTATGGAGGAGCTTTTTCGGAAGTTCTAAACAGTGAACTCGGTGCGCGTTCAAAAATCGCTGCAATAGAAAGAACACATCTAAAATCTGTAATTGATGCAAAAGAAATTGAAATGTGCGGAATCTACGGTTCCGGAACGGATAAGGCTTTCAGTGAACGCGGAATACAATACAGAGTCGATGGAGAAATAAAAATATTTCCGTCATCAATATGTATACGCTATAAAGTAAGTTCCACCGCAGAAGAAAGAACAGTTTATATGGGATTTTCTGAAATCGGAAGCTTAAACGGAATACGCCCCTTGGCTCGCAAAATAGCTCAGGAAATTGAAGACGCGATAAACAACAAAATCGGTACTCTTCAGATCAAAACACAACCTTTTTCAGCAGAGATTCTAATTGACGGTCAACCTTCAGGTAAATCTCCGCTTATTCTTTCTCTTGTAAAAGGACAGCATACAATTCGAGCATCTTATCCGGGATATGAAAGTTCCGATATTTCCATAACTCTTGAACCGGCGCGTGTAACAGAGAAGATTATTACACTTGAACAGATCAGCACTGAAATCTATGATCAGGCTGTAAATCTTGAACAGAGAAAAGACTGGAACGGAGCTATTGCTAAATATGACGAGTATATAAACCGTTACAATACAAGCGGCGATGTAAACAGGGCAATTTACAGAAAAGGCCATATTCAGCTTCTTTATCTCAATGATGCTCAAGGAGCTCTCGCGACATTTGAATCTCTCGTGAAACGTTATCCCGATTCTGAAACAAGAGCGGAAGCGTATTTCGGAATAGCACGTTCATATAAATCATTAAACGACACTGATAATCTAAAAAAGACTCTTGAAATTCTTTATCAGAAATTTCCAAATGAGATAGCGACAGAAGAAGCCGGATACGTTTTCGGCGGAAGATATTAAGGAGATGTTCAATGAAAAAAAGTATTACCTGTTTATTTATTATATTTTCCGTTTTTACTCTTGATTCTCAGATTGAACGTGCAGGAATAATTACTAAGATAAGCGGAAATGAGATCACAGTACGAAATGAAAATCCCAACACTCCTTTTGTTATGGGAGAAAATCTTCGTCTCCTGACAGGTGATAAATCAGTAGTTCTGCAGGTTATTTTTGCAATGCAGACAAGCGCTAAATGCAAAATTATATCAGGCAGCATTGCAAGTCTGAAAATTAATGCGCTTGTTTATTCCGGAGGAATTAACTCTGGAAGTGCTAAAACTGAAATAAAGGCAGAAAACTCTCAGACCGGGATTAAAAAACCGATAAAAATACAAACTGAATTTTTTGTTAATCCAGAAAACGGTCATAAGTATTTTATAACCAAAATGGCAAAATGGAAAGATGCAGAAAAAGAAGCTGTTGAAGCTGGAGGACATCTTGTTACTATACGATCAAAATCAGAAGAAAAATGGATTAGAAAAACATTTGGTATGGGACAGGCTTTTTGGATCGGATTAAAAAGAGATACCACTTCCTGGACGATTACTAAGTGGATTTGGTCGTCTGGAGAAGATGTAATTTATACTAATTGGGCTAGTAATCAACCTGATAATGCAGGGGGATCACAGAATGTAGCAGCTATGGATAGTGGAAGTTATTCATGGGATGACGCATGGGAAACCTTAGAATTTCGAGGAATTGCTGAAATAATCAGCAAATAGAAATTATTTAAAAGCCGAGTTTTTGCGTTATTTTTTATACACCGCAAAAACTCAGATTATTAATTATTTAAATACCGTGGTATCAACAGGTATTATTATATTTTGATTTCCTTCGAGACTGCATTTTGCGCTTGTCATCATTGGAAATGTTATTTTTAGAAAATATTTTTTTCCGTCAATTACAACAAATATCGAGTCGCCAATTTTGATATTATCTCCGGCACTTCCGTATGAAATAACTATTTCGTTACCTTTTACTTTTCTCACTTTTCCGACATATTTTCCTGCAATTGTATTGACCTCTTTCGAATTAGTAGACATAGATAAGTTCATAATCTTGTCAAATAGACCTTTAGTATAAAACACGCTTTCAAATTTTGAAAGATTGATCTGATCCTGTCCATCTACCCATGCTAAAAGTTTAACAGCATTTGGTGTTCCGTCATAATTTCCATCAGGAGAAACAAGAACCCAATCCTTTTGATTTAGTATCAGCATATTCCCAAGAAGTTCACCTGTTGAAAATTTATAAAACTGTATCAATTTTAGTGAGTGCATAACAAGAATATCGTTCTGTATATCCGAGCTCATTGATTCGAAACAAGATAAAGTATCGCCGCTGTAAGCAATCGGTATAGTATTTATTTTTTGAGAAGTCTTCAGATCATATAGTTCAAGATTATGATCACCACCTACAAAATGAATATACAATTTATCGTTTTTACCTGCATAATAAGGCCCGACCATTTTTCCAAGACCTGCTTCAATTGTTTGCTTATTTCCATTTGCTTTTTCAGTTATTGTAAGTGATTTCCATTTAAAGAATATAAAATTCACTTCAGTTAAATATTTTCCATCAGAACTAAATCTTTGCGCATTAGAACGACCGAGGTTACCACTATTATATATTTGGTCAGGTTTTGATTCAAGCCCTGGCTTAATATTGCTAATATCTATAATTCCTGTCGAATCCATAAGGATTTTACTTCCTTCATCTGGAATTATTAAAAGCTGTTTCTTATCAGAACTTATTTTTACTTGTTTGATTGAAAGAAATTCATTCGGGTACGTATTTTTTCCGGCCATCAAATGAAGAGTTCTTCCTTTTTGGGAAATAGTGGCAATTTTCGGATAGCTAAAACATCCACAAATAAAAACAAAAGATACTATAATTAGAAATATAAGATTACTTCTCACGGAAACTCCTTCATTCATTTTAATTTTTTTCAATTTATTCTTAGAGGATAAATAATCAAGTAATATTTATACTGCTTAATCCAATAAATATGGAGTATATAATAATATTGACTGATATAAGAACTGTTTTAAAATTCTATCTTAAATTATCATAAAGGAACTTTTTTTTATGAAAAATATTATCACCGGTATATTCTTTTTAATTATCACTTTCTTTCTTAATTCTCAGACTAAACAGTCAGGAACAATTGTGAAAATAACCGGTTCTGAAATAACCATCAGAAATGAAAATCCTCAGAAACCTTTTCAAATGGGAGAAAATCTTCATTTATTAACTGGAGATGAATCAATAATACTCCGAGTTACTTTTCCAATGCAGACTTCCGCAAAATGTAAATTGATATCCGGAAGTATAAAATCTCTTAAAGTTGGCGCTGTTGTTTATTCCGGAGAACAACAATCAAAAAAAGATACAGTTGTTAAACCTTTGACAAAACTTCAGCCTGTTAAAATCGAATCAATAAAACTTGATGATTTTAATTCTTTTCTTGGATTCTCTAAAGGAAATTCTCTAGAGAATGTTGAAAAGATTCTTGGTCCTCCTTTTATAAAAACGTCGAATTTGTTAATGATTAATGTTGAAAATAGAAGTATTCTTGTGTGGAAGGATCTGACCGGGGAAAATGAAACTAAAGTTGTAATAGAACCCAAAATTATTAATAATCTGAGAATTATTTCCTCTATCTCTGTAGGTTCAACAATGATAAAAGGAAAAAAAAAGTATTATCAGGATACATCGTCATCTGGCACAATTTCTTTTCTTTTATCAAAAGGAATTGATGATCCCAAACTTAATCTTTTTGGAACTCCGGCATCTAAAATTATTTCGATATTTGGAGAACCTTACAAAATAGAAAAGGAATCAGAATACTATGCTTACTCTTATGCATCTCCCAAAGGAACAAAAATAAATTTTCGATTTTATAATTACGAAAATCTTCTTCACGATATAGAAGTTAGCTTTAGTGATTAGTTTTTACTTAATTTTATTATTTTGAATTTATAATTAAACTAATGTAGTACTTTCGGTATACAATTCAAAATTATAGATACTCTATCTAGAACAAGAAGCCGGATATCTTTTCGGCGGAAAATATTAAGGGGATATTAAATGAAAAGAATTATTTTCGGATTATTTGTTTTGCCGCTTGCTTTCTCTCTTAATTCTCAGGCAAATCGTGCAGGAATAATTACAAAGATAAACGGGAGAGAAATAACAGTAAGAAATGAAAATCCAAATTCTCCATTTCTTATGGGCGAAACTCTTCATTTGCTGACAGGTGATAAATCAGTAGTTCTACAGGTTATTTTCGCAATGCAGACAAGCGCTAAATGTAAAATAATATCGGGAAGTATTTCTAAATTAAAAATAAATTCTATTGTTTATTCCGGAGGAATTCCTGAAATCAAAAGTCCGGGTACAGTTAAGACAACTGAAAGAACAAATGATAAATTATTGAAGATTGACGATTTTGATACATTTCTTGGATTCTCTAAAGGAGATACTATGGACAAGGCTGTTAAAATTTTCGGTAACCCTTCTAAAATTGTAAAAGGTAATATCTTTACTAATTCAAACGATTACTATTGTTGGACAAATGAAGATAATTGTTTTATTTCTGTTGTTTCTCAAAAATATTCTGAAGACCATAATAAAATAAGCCATATTTCCATACTATCAAGCTTTTCCAAATTTGAACATGATATGAATAAATCATTTTATCTCGATACAACTAAAAAGGGAACAGTCCATTATCTCCACTCTAAAGGATTGAAAGATCCCGCTCTTGATCTGTTTGGAATCAGCCGTGAGGATATTAAAAAGATGCTCCGATTCCGTTCTAATGAAATATGTATTGAACTCAATGATTCACATCACTATTGGTATAAAACATGGTCAAAACAAGATGTTGTTTTTAGTTTCAATATTGATGAAGACAAATTATATTCAATTGTAGTGTATTTGAAATGATTAACTTGTAAAGCTGTTTGTTTATTAAAATTCAGCTAAATTCTTCGTTTTTTCATAAAAAATTAAAAATATGTATTCTTGCGGTAAAATATACCACAAGAATTTTTTTGATAAATCTATATCCCTATATTTTACTCGACACTATATAAGAGAAATAAAAAACACTGCAGAATCATATCTCTCCAATGTTTTAAAAACTAAAACAATAAGTATTTTACAGCTGCGGCCCTGCGCCTATTTTAAATTTTCCTTTGAAGTAATATTCCCTGTTTTTTGCACTTTCTTTTAAAAATTCTTCAGCTCCAATCTGCTTAATTCTGCAAAGATTATATACTTTTAAATTATGCGGCACTCTTTCCGCATTAGCTGCAAGAGGCATCAGTTTTCTGCATGGGAATTCTGAACAATCTCCGCATGAATCAATTTTTTTTGCTTTTATACAGTCCAAAGTTTCACAATCTTTATGAATTGAGCATCCGCCTTGGATTCTGCATCCTTTACATGCTATTTCTTCTGCTGTTACACCAAAACGTTCAGCAAACATCTGCCATATATCTCTACGGTTATTCGGTTCATATACTTCACAATTGATGCAGTCAATTCCGCAAGGTGCAATATCATTAATATCCATAATTCCTCCTTTTAAATCAATCTCATGATTACAAATAAATATTATTCGTTCATAGAAAACAATAATTTTTTTTATTGTCTGATCTTCTTGCTTTTAATTAACTAATATTATGAGGATTTGTTATGAAAGAGAAATTTTCCGAAAAACTGCAGGAGCATATACCTTATGTTTTTTCTTTATGCTATAAAATTACAACTGATAGAGATATTTCACAAGACATAGCTCAGGAAACTCTTTTAAAAGCATGGGAAAAACAAACCCAGCTCAAAGATATCGAAAAATTAAAACCTTGGCTAAGAAAAATTGCTTTGAACATTTTTTTAAGTCAAAAAAGAAAAGACTCAATAAAAATCCTTTCTGCTGAAGAACTCTCTGAAACAGAAAAAGACGGATATAAATTTGAATTTATCTGTCCTGCTCCATCTCCAGAAGAAGAAATTATTGCCGACGAAACAGTTAAATCAATCAGAAACGGTTGCTTTCTCGCTATGGCAAGAAAACTTACTCTTGAACAACGTATAGTTTTTTCATTAGCAGAAATGTTTGAAATCTCTTTGGAAGAAATATCTGACATCATGCAGATTTCTATACCTGCTGTAAAAGGTCTTCTTTTTCGAGCAAGAAAAAATATTTTCAATTTTTTTACCGAGAGATGCCAATGGATAGACTCTTCTGCTCCATGCAATTGTTCTGCATGGATCGATTTTGCAGGAAGGAAAGAAAAAAATAGAAAGGAACTCTCTGATAGAAAAATAATTCAATCATTTCCGGATAATCCCGAAGAGAAAGGAATAACAATTAAACAACGAGACAAAATAATTTCAATTTACAGAAATATTCCTGAAACTTTTCCTACTGATGACTGGTATGAAAAAATCACTACAATTTTAAAAAACTGCTAACTTACCCGCATCTTTTTCTTTTTTTTTCATCATGTAATGTATGGAGGATTAAAATGAAATCACATATTGAAGAACTGTCTCCGTGCGGATTAAACTGCAAAACTTGCGTACGATCAGTTAACGGACCAATCAGAGAGTCTGCTGAAACACTTTTAAAACATCTTGAAGGTTTTTCAACTTTTGCGGAAAAATTTTCAGGAGTCAATCCGGTCTACGCAAATTATCGTACTTTTGAGAAATTTCTCGCTCATCTCACTCAAGCAGACTGCAAAGGATGCAGAAATGGTTCTGAATGTTTTGCCGGCTGTTCTGCAAAAAACTGTCATAAAGAGAACAATGTTGATTTTTGTTTTCAATGCAAAGATTATCCCTGTTCAAAAAATTCTTTTCCTCCTGCGCTGGAAGAAAAGTGGAAAAACAATAATAACTTTATGAAAGAAAAAGGGATTCAAGCTTTCTATGAAAAGCAGGCTAAAGAACCAAGATACTAGAAGCTTTTAACTTCTCAGAAATAAAAGTACCTTATCATGAGGTATTTTTATTTCTGTAATTTTTCTTGACACAACCGCAGACAAAGAAGAATTACTTCTGATGAAATATCTTCATTCTTATTCGTTTGCCGAAACTACACCTTTTCTTTTAAGCTGCGGAAAAACGCTGTCAAATGTTGACGTTGCTTACGAGACCTGGGGAACTCTAAACACAGATAGATCCAACGCTATTCTTATTTTTCATGCATTTACTGGTTCTTCTCATGCAGCACGGCATTATGAAAAAGACACAGAAGGATGGTGGGAAACCTATGTCGGAAGCGGAAAAGCTTTTGATACAGATAAGTATTTTATAATTTGCGCGAATGTTCTTGGAAGCTGTTATGGATCAACCGGACCTTCTTCAATAAATCCCAAAACAGGCAAACCATACGCTTTAAGTTTTCCTTTCATAACTATAAGAGATATGAATGCTGCTATCAAAAATCTCATTGATCATCTTCAAATCAATAAGTTTTTGGCCGTTTCAGGGGGATCAATGGGAGGAATGCTCGCTCTTGACTGGAGCATTGCATACCCCGATTCTACTAAATCGGCTATCGTTTTAGCTGCATCACACAGTCAACCGGCACAGGCTATAGCATTTCATCAGGTCGGGCGTCAGGCAATTCTTCAGGATCCCAGCTGGAAAAAAGGTAATTATTACGGCAGTGATGAAATACCAAGACTTGGACTTTCACTTGCAAGAATGATTGGTCATATCACTTATCTCAGCGAGAAAAAGATGCATGAAAAATTCGGAAGAAAACTTCAGGATAAAGCCGAACTTAGTTTTGGTTTTGATTACGAATTTCAGGTTGAATCTTATCTCCGCTATCAGGGTCATAAATTTGTGGATAGATTTGATGCAAATTCTTATCTTTATTTAACAAGAGCCATTGATTATTTTGATATAAGAATCGATCATGGAGAAGGATCTCTTTTTTCTGCTTTTGAAAAATCAAAGTGCGATTATCTCATGTTAAGTTATTCAACTGACTGGCTTTATCCTCCTGAAAATATGAAGCAAATGGCAAATACACTTAGAGGCTGCGGAAGAAGAGTTGTATATCTTGACATTGATACGGATAATGGTCATGATTCTTTCCTTATTGAGAATCAGGTTATGATTTCCGCTGTAAGAAATTTTCTTTCACAGGAAATTGAAACTGCAGAGAAAAATGTATGAAAGAAACTATTTTTAATATCGGGTACGATCTAATCACAGAAGAAATTCCTCAAGGATCCAGGGTTCTTGATCTTGGTTGCGGTGATGGAGAACTTCTAGCTGAATTAAGACGAAAAAAGAGTATAGAGGGTTTCGGTATAGAAATTTCTCCCGAATCAGTTGGAATTGCTCTTTCAAAAGGTGTTTTTGCCTGTCAAGCGGATATAGACGAGGGTCTTTCTGATTATAAAGATAATTCTTTCGATTATGTGATTTTGAATCAGACTATTCAGAATACAAAAAGACCTGAATATGTACTCCGAGAGATAATGAGAATCGGCACTCGAGTAATAATCAGTTTCCCAAATTTTTCTCATATTCTTATACGCATGAATCTTTTTTTTCGTGGAAAAATGCCGAAAACCAAGTCTCTGCCATATGAGTGGTATGATACACCGAATATTCACATGCTTTCAATTAAAGATTTTCGGACTTTTTGCAGACAGAAAGGTTTTTCTGTTGAAAAAGAAATCAATTTCAATACCAATACTGGTAAAGGATATTCTTCAAAAAAAATTATTTTTCCGAATCTTTTCGCAATGTACGGATTATTTGTTTTAAAGAAAGACTGAATTGAGGATTTAATATGCTTATTAACATTTTGTTCCTTGTTACCGGTATAGCAGTTATAATATTCGCTGCCAATCTTCTTGTGGATGGTTCGGCTTCTATAGCTAAAAAACTTAAAGTTTCAGATATCGTAATCGGTCTTACAATTGTAGCATTCGGAACTTCGGCTCCTGAACTAACAGTAAGTCTTTTTTCTGCGGCAAAAGGAAGCACCGATCTTGCTGTCGGAAATGTAATAGGAAGCAATATTGCAAATATTTTCCTTATTCTTGGTGCATCTGCTCTGATTTTCCCTTTGACAATACAAAAGAATACTCAATGGAAGGAAATTCCTTATCTCTTTTTCAGCGCTGTTTTGGTAGTACTCTTCGCAAATGATGTTATACTGGGAAATGCTTCAGAAAATATTCTATCACGAACTGAAGGAATTGTTTTTCTTATTTTCTTTATTATTTTTCTTGGGTACACTTTTAGAATATCAAAAAATCAGACTTCAGAGGAAACTCATTCTAAAGTTTTTTCTGTACCTAAATCTGTTCTTTTTATATTTCTTGGACTTTTAGGACTTGTCGGAGGAGGAAAAATTCTCGTTGACGGTGCTGTCGGAATAGCAACTTACGCAGGAATCTCAGAACGTATAATAGGAGTAACCATTGTTGCTGTCGGCACTTCTCTTCCTGAACTTGCAACGTCTCTGGTTGCGGCATTTAAAAAGAAATCAGATATAGCAATCGGAAATGTCGTTGGAAGCAATATTTTTAATGTTTTTTTTATTCTAGGTTCTGCAATTGTGGTAAGACCCGCTCCGATTTCTTTAGGAGCAAATATTGACATGTTAATAGCTCTTTTTGCCGGGTTAATTCTATTCGTTTCAACTTTTACCTTAAAACACAGATCAATCGGCAGAATTGAAGGCGGATTTTTTCTTATTCTGTATGCTTCTTACATTTTTTATCTAATTAAGATTCAGATTTAAGTTTAATCTGCTACCTTAATTCTCTATGAAATATTTCTTCTTTTGATCCAGAAGCAGGTTCAATTTGTCTCAAAGCATATTCTTCCTTATTTTCCGGCAGAGGAGCTATTTCCAATAGCATTTCTTCTTCATCAATGAGAATGAAAACATAGTTTCCTATTTTCTGATAAATTCCTTTTTTTAAACAATCACCCTTATCAGGAGTTTTCACTTTATCTTCAGATTCCTGTAGAGAACAATTTCCTTCAAGGGTAATGCTGTTTTTATCACCGAAATTTAAGTAATTACCGCTTTCTTTTGTATTAAAAAAATATTTTCGCTTCTCAAGAGAATAATCTTTTGAAATTATTTTTTTAAATGCTTCTTTTTTTGAAAGAAGAAACCCCCCAAAAACATATCCTGTTTTTCCATCACTTAATTCAACTTTCAGCCACGAACTCTTTTGTCCTGAAATTATTTCTTCTTTCTTTGTATCTTCTACTAATATTACAAAATTGCCTGTATTAAGTTTTACAATCGACTCGGATTTTATTGAAGCCTGTGAACGTACATTAATTGAATCTGCTATTGTAATATAATAATCAGCATTTCTAATAGGTTTTGGCGCTGAAGGCAATATTTGTGGTTCTTGCGTTTTTTTCGAACATCCGGCAAAGATAATCCAAATTAATACTAGTATTATTCTTTTTTTGTTCATTTCATTAATCCCGCTTAATTATATTCTTAAGTAAACAAAGAAAACTTATATTTTCCATTTCTAAAAGAGTTTTCTTATGAGTAATCTCAAAATTCAAACCAATTTTGTTTCTTCTTCCGGTTATATATTTTTGAGAGAAAGTTTTCTGTAAAGAATGAAACTTTTTTGGTCACTATTTTTCCTTATAATTATTTAGCCTATTCTTAAATACTATATAAGTATTACTATATTTATGCCGATTATCAAATAATAAGGTTTATTATTTGACACAGTTAATTAAACAAGTAAACTAATAACGAGATTAAATAAATGAGTCAATTAGACAAAACGCGTGATAACATCCGTGTCTCCAACATGGAAGACAATGCAAGAAAAGAACTTTTCCAGAAGTTTGTTGATGCTGGGGGAAAAGTGGTAAAAGAGTCACGTCCAAAACCTATGGTTTTTGATCGAGAAAAACAAAGAGCAATAGCAGAAAAAATGGATTCATTCCATGGTGATAAAAAAAGAACTGCCAGAAACAGATCTTCTATAACTGAATCTTCAGTAAATATTGAAACTTCCCAGAATTTTTTAGATTCGTTCATAAACAGATTAATACTTTTTATTACCGGTGTAACATCTTTTTCCGGAAGAAGAATCAAAAAATCATTTCTTGATTCTTTTGCAGACGAATATAAAATATCAATGATGGAACTTCAAATGATCTATCTTGATATTTTCAGGCAAAACGTTTCAATCGGAGACAGAATTACCAATCAACTTGATCAGCAAAAGCCAATTTATTTTGAAGTTATAGAAATGACAGCTGATCTATATGACAAAACAATCTTAAGTGAATTACTTGATACACATACTGCTTTTCCAATGGATATTAAACTTACAAATGACTACAAAACACCTTTACTGGCTTATTTTAAAAAAATATATCCCTTACTTCCTTATGTAAGTTCTATTTATACCGCTTATGAAAAAGCTATCTCACTACAACAAAAAAGCATTAACAATTCGTCATCATCATATTCGGTAAAACGTAAAAAAGCTAATAACGGAATTTATATCATTTTTAATAAAATGCTCCCGCGTCTTTTCCGTTTATTCTGTTATTATCATGGAAAAAATATTCCATTGAACGATAGTATGACAATTGAAGAAATTTTAATGATCGGACCAGATCTTAAACCTGGAATGAGAACAACAAGTTCCCCAAGCAGATTTAGTGAAAATTATCAAAAAATTTCAGCACAGGCAAAAGCGAAAGAAGAAGAAGAAAAAAAAGAAGCAATAGATGAACTTAAGAAAAAGCATCGCCAATCTCTCTCAGACGAAATTAAGAATGGTATTTCTTTAATGAAAATGCTTGATTTTCAATTACTAAAGAAAACTTATCTTTCAAATAATGATATTGCACAGCAAATTGACGATACAGATCCGTATTTGAAAATGTATCTATTATTTTTGGAATTTGATCGGCAATACTCATATATTCTCACAACCAACAAAATCAAGTATAGCATTTATTATGACAAAAATATGAAATATGATATGCGTTCAGATTTACTTGATCTTTTTAATTCAATGAGAGCCTGTGAAGAAGCTGCTAAACAATATTTTTTCTCTTGGGATAATTATAGAAAAGTATCTTCAGACTTAAATTACAGCAAAGAATTACATTTACAATATTCTAAGAAAGTGGCAGAACTCGAAAAAGAAAAAAAAATAATGGGTAATGCCTTAAAAATCTCAATCCGCTCTTTTATGGAACGTCTTTCTGACAAAATGCAGTTCATACTCAATGATATAAACGATATAAACAGAATAATATCAAATTCAAAAGATATTCTCGAAGCAGATCCTGAAATAGATCCAAACATGAAATTTTCCGGAAAAACGGTTGAAGAGGCTATTTCTTCCGTAAATAATTATGCTCAAGCTTTGCTTTTTAGAATTTCTTTAAAAGGAGATCTTTTTCAGGAACAAAATACAATTATAGAAAATATTTCTTCCAACCAACAGAAAGAAAATGAAACTGATAATAACCAATCAATAATTGATCAGCTTGATGATTTGTTCTGATTTTTCATTTTTCGCCTTTCAATAATTCTATTTTCAGAAATTTCTTCTCTGCTTAAAGAAAAATTCTTATCTCTATAAGGAACCGAAAGAATTTCTTTAAAAATCTCATCCATTTTACTTTTATCAAAAGAGCCTTCGAACTGTGTTTTCGAAGCAATGGTTCCTGTCTTTGGAAGATTATCACATATTAAATCTCCTATAAATAAACCTGCTTCTATCATTCCTCTTCTAACCTGCAAGGCTGATGAATATGTTGTTAAAAATGCTTTGTCCTTAATAACGTTTACTATTTCCTTAAAAAAATCAACTGTCCAGAGTTCAGAATTTTTTGCAGGTGAAAATGGATCATGAAACACTGCATCAAAATATATATTTGTTTTTGATAATTTTTTTAAACTTTCTCTAGCGTCTCCAAATAAGAAATTGATATTAACATTTTCAAAAGATATCATATCTTTAAGAAAACCTTCTTTTATGATATCAAAATATTTATCCTTTTCGTCATCAAATTTTATTTTATCTATAGATGGAAAAGAATCTTTGCTGAATTCGAAAGAAAATATATTAATTGTTTCAAACTGTTTATCTCTTGTTTGCATTATTAGCGCTAATGGATTATATCCTGCTCCAAAACCTATATCCAATATATTGATTACTTTTTCTGATGAATTAATAATATTTGAAGGAAATACATGCTTAGAAAGAGCTTCGGTGTAAGCACCTTCCCTTGCATGCATCAATTGATCAAACTCTTTTGAATACAGAGAGAATGATCCATCCGCTGTTTCAATTATGTTATAACTATCATTTGTCTGCATTGTTTAGTATTTCCAAAAAAGAGATAATATCATATTTAGCCCAAACATAAAGATAACCGTCTTTATAATTTTTATAAAGAATTTCCGGCTTAAATTTACTATCATTTAAAAGTAATGCGTATTCAGCTATATCTTTTGTTTTCTTAAGTGATTTTTCTCCATGAGCTGCTAAAAGAAAAATCGCTCTTTTATTAATTTGTTCAATCAGTTTTATTTCAAAGTCACTATCTCCTTCATCCTCTGGAATCAAATATAGATCAATTTTCGATAAAACAACTAGTGTTGTATCAAATATACCCTCGGAATATTTTTTTTCAGGAGAAGAAAGACATGCTGTTAATATAATTACAATAAATTGTAAAATGCAAAATAACTTTTTCAAATCTATTTTTTATATTCGTTAAAATAAACACCGTAAATCAAATTTATTTCTTCAAGGCTTACTATTTTTTTTTCTTCTTCCATCTTCTTTTTCATTTCTTCGGAAGATATTCTTGAATCAGCCTTTTTTAATTCAACAACTCTTGCAATGATATCGGCATTAACTGTTTTTTTTGAATTAAACATTCTGGCATTTTGAAAAGCTATCAGATCTGTTGCAACTTTATCATTTTGTATTTTTGCAGACAATGCGTTAGTTTCAGCTTTATCAAGTTTGTTTTCCAATTCCTCTATTTTAGCTAAAAGAAAATCCGGATCTCTTTTTTTCATAAAAGATTTAGGATCATTAAGTGCTTCTGATATTTTTGCAAGAAGGGGTTCTTCTTCTATGTAAGCTCCACGCATTTTTATTATAGTATTTTTCTTTATAAGTCTGAAATCATATCTTTGCGCTCCCTCTTCGTAGCTGAAAACCAAGCCTCCCGGAATATAAGGAAGAAGATTTTCATTCCTATATTCAATTTTTGAAGGATAAACTGCAAACTGTAAACCATCAGATGTAATATAAAATTTCATTTCGTTCCATTGAATAAACTTCCAGCTTTTTGCAATCCTAACAAACTGGGCAATTTCTGATGCAATCTGAGCATCTACTTTTTGTTCGTTTCCTATAATATAAATTTTCGAATCAGAATCTGTCAAATAAACAGCATCTTCATCAAATTCTTCATTCTTTTCTGCTGGACTCATCGAAATGGTACTCCAGTCAAAAGAATAGGCTTCAACAGAAATAATTATGGATAATATTATTATTAATTTCTTCATTTAGATTCCTCTTTTTCAGCCGTTATTTTTTTAAGCATAATTTTATCAAAAGGCTGCATTTTCAGACCAGTTTCAGCTTTAACTAATTCAGCAACAGTTGATCCATAACTTTTCTTAAATCTAATAGTAGCAATAAATTCATCGTCCTGTCTGAAGACGTATCCTAGATCTCCAGTTCTGACAATATGAACTTTATTCATATATACTCCAATTAATGAAGTATCCCTTGGATCAAGAATATATCCGCTCTCTTTTTCGTCTTTAATCATAAAAGAAAATGCATAATCATAAAATCTCAACTGCTGATTTTTTTTTCTTAATGAGTCAACAAGGCCAATAGTTATTCCGTCATATGTATTAACAATATCTTTAAACTTTGAAGAAACATGGATAACCGTTTTTCCCGGTGAATTTACATAAGGAATTTTTTCCATTCTATCATTCAACTTATATGAATCAATTACATTTGCCTGTAATCTGCTTATCTTTTCTTCAGTTGAAACTTTTTCCTTTAAAATATCTTTTTCAATTCCATTTAACGGAGAAACTTTGGATGCGCCTTTAATAGGTTTCTCAAGTATTTTTTTTAGCTCTGACTCCGCAAACTCAGGATTATACTTTTTGATCAAATATTCAATTTCTTCCTTCGTTTCATCACTCATTTGATCTATTCTGGCTTCATACGTTCCAGAAAGTCTTTTTCTTTCCAATGCGGTAAGCTTAGATTCTCCCTCAAGTAAACTTATATTTTTCCCTGAACTTTTATCAAGTTCAGCTTCTTTATCCCTTAAATCTTTTTGAATTTTATAAATTTCTTTATTTTTTGCAGTCATACGCGGAGAATATTTTGACTTTGTTTTTCTAATTTTAATGTTATATTCTGAATTCAATTGATCAATTTGAGCTTTTTTTTCCTCATCAGAGATATCTCTTGATTGTATTATAATTTTTAACTCTTCAAAATCTCTCTTAAGTCGGGCAAGTTCTCTGGAATATTCTATTTCAAGATTAGCAAGTTCCTTTCTTGCAATTTCTAACTCTCCTTCTTGCTTTTGAGAAGAATCAATCATTTCCTTGAGTTTCAAATCCTGAAAAGATGAAATATCAACTTTCTGATTTTTTCCTCTTTCCTGAACAAAAAAAGTTATAGCTAAAGCTACAGAAACTATAATAAATAGAAATAAAACAACCAATCCAAGAAATTTGAAATTTTTGTTTCTTTTAGTCTTCCTGAATTCTTCCTCTAAAGAATATAAATCAGGCTTTCCGTCAGGATCAGAAAAATTCCCCGGAAGGAATACAGATTTAGTCTTTTCAAGAAGATATTTTACTTCGTTTTCATTTCCCATATTCCGTTCCAGTTCCTTGGAGATTTATTATTTTTTACTCTTTCTATAAAAGTTTCTGCTACAGAAAGACCGCACTTCTTAAACAGAGTCAAAGCTTTAGACCAGTCTCCTTCATAATATAAAACAAGACCTGCATCAAAAATTTTAATCTGCTTCTCGAGAACCTTATTCATATAAGCAGGAGGAATAGGCCAAAAAACTTTCTTTCCTTCTGTTTTACCCTTTACCTGGACAGTATCTATTTCAACAAAAGTAAAATCATTGTTCAAAACATTTTTTTCTATATCATCACGTATATACTCTGAACAAATTACAGGTACTTTATATACTCTGGTTAAACCTTCCAGTCTTGATGCAGAATTAACATTATCTCCTATGACAGTATTTGTCATTCGTACATATGAACCGATATTTCCATAAAAAACTTCACCGCCGTCAATTCCGACACCTATTTCAAGAAGAACTGCCTTATAAACTCTTTCCTCATCAGGAGTAAGTTTTCCTTTCTTTCTTATCAGTTCTTTTTTCTTTTTATTCATCTGCTGGCGGAGAGACTCGGCAACAGCCTGAAGTTCATATGCTGTCATAACCGCTGAAAAAGATTTATTTTCATCAGATGATTCTTCCATAGTACCAAACATTGCAAGAATAGCATCTCCGATAATAGAACCTATTGCTCCATTATATCTAACTATTTCCCTTATGGCTCTGTCATAGTGCATGTTAATAAGCTTAATAATGTCAGTTCCAAGAGTTTCAGTAATAAAGGTAAAACTCTTTATATCAGAAAACAAAATAGCCAGTTCTTTTTTTGATCCTTCCAGTCGTATTTCTTTATCACGATAAGCCTGTATAGCCACATCCTGGTTCGCAAATTTTTTAAATATTCTAAGAAGAGTATCTATCGAACTTGAAAGTGAATTAAAGGACATCCCTAGATATGTAATATCATCATTAGGAGCTTTCGCCATTGGAATCAAATCAAGTTTCTGGGTTTTTACCATTTCCATGATAGAATCAGTTATAACTTTTACATAGCGAAGAATATATCTTACTGCATAAATACCGGCTATTGTGCATACTAATGAAATTAAAATTATAAGAGCACTTATTAATATAAAATTCCATCTTGCTTCTTTCGAAAATTCACTATACTCTTCTGCAAGAAAAAAGTACATATTCCATTTATCACTAAACTTAAATACGCCGAAATATTCTTTTCCTTCATGTTTCAGTGTATAAAAACCTTGGCCATTAAGGTTTCTGGCTTCAGACATAAGAGTTTCTTTATCAGAAGAGGAAAGTCTATCTAAATGAAATTGTGAATGGGAAAACTGCATTTGAATTTCACCATCCGATGAAATTCCTAAGAAAATAGATTCTTTACGATCTTTAAGATCATTTAGAATTTTATCCTTTATATTCTGCTTAGAAGCCTCTACATTATTATTAAGTTGCGATATTTCATACTGAGTTGATGCAAATCCGTAAAATTCCTTAAGATCTTTTGCTAAAAGCTCTTTAGCTAGTTTCATCTGTTGTTCCATTCCGAACATCAGATTTATGTAATTAGTTGCAAAGTTTGAAACAATTAAAAACAGGGTAAAAACAACTGTAATCTTATATCTAACAGGAATAACCCGAGTATCATTTACTTTTGTGAAAAAGAATCCCTTTTTCGTCATAGCTTTGCTTCCAAATTATTAATTTTGATCATTATGCACTAGAATATTAAACTTGCAATTATATTTTTTTTAATTAAATTTATTTTTTTTAATCTGTTTACGAATTTTATTGACAAATTAACACCATAGGTTTCTATGGTAATCGCTTGGTGGTTACAGAGAGAGGGTCACACCTGTTCCCATTCCGAACACAGAAGTTAAGCTTCTCATCGCCAATGGTACTGCATGGAACACTGTGCGGGAGAGTAGGACGCTGCCAGGCTCGGAATTATACATTCATAAAAAACCTCTTCTTTACGAAGAGGTTTTTTATTTCCGCGGGGTTTTATGATACCTGTTAAAAAGCTTTCAGATCTTTCAAAGACAGACAAATCCGGATTATTTTTTCGTTTTGGGGATGATTTCAGCAAAATAATGACTGATACAGTAATTCCTATTGTTAATGATGTTAAAAAACTCGGAGATTCTGCTGTTATCAGCTATACCGAAAAATTTGATAAATTTAAGATTGATTCTGTACTTGCCGGTAAATCTGAAATAGAAAATGGTTATTCAAATACATCAAAAGAAGTAATTATTGCACTTGAAAAAGCCGTCGATAATATTCGAGAATTTCATTCAAAACAGATTAAAAATGATTTTTCTTATACACGTCCTGACGGCTCTCTGCTGGGTGTAAAATATCATCCTATAGACAGCGCAGCCGTTTATGTTCCCGGAGGTAAAGCGGCATATCCTTCTTCTGTTCTTATGGGCATAATTCCAGCCCAGATAGCAGGAGTCTCAGATATTACTTTGATATCACCTCCCAGAAATGAAGGAAAAATCGCAGATCCAGTTTGTGCTGCTTGCAAGATTCTAGGAATTACAAACATCATCAAAGCTGGAGGAGCACAGGGTATTGCCGCAGCTGCTTTCGGAACTGAAACAGTTCCAAAATCCGAAATTATTGTAGGTCCAGGGAATGTTTTTGTTACAGCAGCCAAAAGTTATCTTTTCAGTTTGGGTGTAATTCAAATTGATTCCCTTGCCGGCGTCAGTGAAGTTTTAGTAATAGCCGATGAAAGCGCAAATCCTAAATGGACAGCATGGGATCTTCTTGCACAGGCGGAGCATGAAGAAAATGCAAAATCCATTTTAATAACTACCTCAGAAAAATTTGCAAAAGATGTTATCTCTTATATCAAAGAAGATCTTGATAGCGGCAGAGGCAGAAGCAGGATAAAGAAAGAATCAATAAAGAATCATGCTCTAATCCTTTTATCAGAGACTATTGAAGAAGCTATTGATTTTTCAAATAAATATGCTCCCGAACACCTGCAGGTTATGGTAAATAACCCAAATTTTTATTTAGATAAAATTAAAAATTCAGGTTCAGTTTTTTTAGGCGCGTACTCTCCTGTTCCTATCGGTGATTATTTCTCCGGTACTAATCACATTCTACCGGTTGGAGGCGCAGCCAGATTTTCTTCTGGTCTATCCGTTGATTCCTTTATGAGAAGAATGACTTTTCAAAATATTTCTGAAGAAGGTCTAAGAAAAGCAAAAGAATTTGTTCAAACAATTTCTGAGATTGAAGGTTTTGATGACAAACACGGCGGAGCCGTTAGTATTAGATTTGAAAATTAGTTTTTAAAAAAAGCCGCGTTAGAACGCGGCTTTTTTTTATCTTGGACATATTTCTGTTTCAGAAAAGAAGTAAGAAATTTCCTGCTTAGCCGTTTCTGGAGCATCAGATCCATGCACAGCATTTTCTGTAAAACCATCAGCAAAATCTGCTCTTATTGTACCTGGTGCAGCATTTGCCGGATTAGTCGCTCCCATTATTTCTCTATTCTTTAAAATTGCATCTTCTCCTTCGAGAACCTGAACAACAACCGGACCAGAGATCATAAATGAAACAAGATCATCAAAAAAAGGTTTTCCCTTGTGAACAGAATAAAAGCCCTCAGCTTCCTTTCTTGACATATGTATCATTCTTGAAGCGATAACTTTGAGTCCGTTTTTTTCAAATCGAGATAATATTTCACCAATTACATTTTTCTTTACTGCATTTGGTTTAATTATTGAAAATGTTCTTTCTATAGCCATTGAATTCTCCTATTAATTCAGGTTCTTATTTTGCATCCATTAAGATCAAGGATTTTTCTTCATAATCCTCTCTCTTTCTGTAAACTTTTCGATTCTTTTTTCAATTGGCGGATGAGAAGTAAAATAATCCATATTTTCTTTTCTTTTAGCATAATTTTCATTCTCATCTTTCAATTTAATTAAAGCATCAGATAAAGCCTTAGTTCTTAAATTTGTTTCATTAAGAATGCTCCAAGCATACTCATCTGCTTCGTTTTCCTGAGCCATAGAATAAATATTATTAATAATTATATTTGTTCCTATATTAGTCATTTCTCCCAATGTTTCAATATTCAGTTTCTTTGCAGCTATTTCTATTCTAACTTTATCAAATGCATGAGATAGTTCTATATGCCCCATCTCATGACCTAAAATAGCAGCTAATTCATCATCAGTCATTATATTACAAAGACCTCTTGTTACAACAATTACACCTCCGGGCATTGCATAAGCATTTGAAGAAAGATCTTCCAATACAAATACTTCATAATCAAAATTTTTCTTTTTTTTGACCGATAATATCTTCATTATTTTATTAATTCGATTGTAAGAAATATTATTCTTACCTGCATTAAATCTTTCTTTTAAAGCTTCTCCATATTCTTTTTCATCTAAATTATCTACCGGCACAGATTTAACAAGAATACCTGTTAAAGATTCTGCAGATGCTCCCATTAATCTGAAAAAAGCAGCTGAAGAAAAATCTTTTCTTGAATCAATCCGCTGATAAAAGAGATTTAGTATTAGAAATAAAAGCAAAATAAATGCAATTGGTAAAAATATAATTTTAATTTTCATTGCTATAAACTTTTTTATTATATATCATATTTATCAAAATTAAAAGTATACCTGCTATAAAGAAGACAGATGATTTTATTATCAAATTCTGTTCTTTTAAATCAACTATAATCATTCTAAAAACACAAAAGAAAATAACTGTTACCGATATCATTCGTAATTTTTTATCTTTATGAATTATTCCGACAATATATATAACAAAAGATTCAATGAGCCAAAGCAGAGAATGTATAGATTTATCAAATGCACTGGCTATATATAAGGCAATACAGACAAATAAAATATAATACATAGATCTATCATACTTTAATTGTATTTGCTCCTTCATTTTACTTATAATTCCTGTATTTATTGAAATATCTGAATCTTCAAGATACTTATTCTGCCTTATAGTAACAATAAATAAACACTGAGACACTATAGAAATAATACCTAAAAACCATCCTTGATTATAAAAGTTCCCATCTACTGAGACCTTTACTCCCAAGTAAAAAGCAGTTTGTATCATTGATGCTAAACAAAAAATTATAGAATATAATTTTAATCTCCAGGGATTACCTATTATATATTTTCCTCCAAAATATATTAAGAATGAAATTAGTACCCAAATAGGAGAATGATATATTCTTTGAATCTGAGACTTAACTGTTAAAATAATTAAGAAGACAAGAATTTCTATATTTAAATTATAAAATCTGCTAATAATAAAATTTGAAATTTCTTTCCTTGAAAGTGAGTAATACATAAATACAAGAATCGATGTAATTTCAATAAATAGTCTTACCTGAAAATGGAAACCTTTATAATCAAAATACTTCTCTGAATTTAAAATAACTGCTAAATGAAAAATCACAAAGAGCCAGCTTAAAATTCCTCCCCATAAGTAAAAACTATTTTTTAACCTAAACAATAGTTTAATTTTTGTTCGTGAAACTAAATCTCCAATTTCAAATGTTATTACAGATAATAGGAGGTAAATTACTCCAGGCAAAGGAGCAGAAATCGGAAACAATATTTTATAACTAAACCAAATGAAAGAAGAAAAAAATGTAAACATTGAAACAAATCGACAAAAAGAATCATTATTCTCAGAATAATAGAAAAGGTTAATTAAAGGAATTATTATAAATGGAAGAAAGTAATATAAAGAACTTATTATATCTTGATACGCTTCAAAATGACAATATCCATTAACACAATAAACAAAAACTGATAACACTAGTCCATATTTTAAAGAAGATTTTTTTAAACCAAAACTAATAATTGTCGAAAATAGCAAAACAACTCCCCAAAGAAGATAATTCCTAAATGAAAAGTTTGTCGTAATAACTAATGCTGAAAATATTAAAGAGGGCAATAATCCTAATATAAACCATAGTTTACTATTAAAATCTCCAGATTTACTAATAATTGTTTTATAAATATTAAATCCTATTCCAAAAACTATTGCTATTATTCCATAATTAACGAGTTCTGAATTAACGGAATTATCATGAATTAGTATCAAATAAAATAAAATAACAGAAAAAATAATATTAATAACAGAAATTAAATTAAATATTTTTCTATCGTTACTTTCTATTAATAACATAAAATATAGAAAAATAATAGAAAGACATACGATTAAACCATTTTGGAAGTAAAAATCTTTTAATGAAAATATTGCGTATAGAACCAAAATAATAATTACTAGAATATTTACTGTCTGTAAATATTGATAAATTGGCCTCAATATTTTTTTTGTTACAATATATAATATTAAAGTAGAAGTGATTATTACTGCTTCCTTAACTTGTTTGTTAATAGAATACTGGTATATAGTTAAAAAGAATAAAACCCAATTCATCGAGTATAATAGAAATGAAATAAAAAATTTACTAATGATCTCATCTTTTATATTAATAAATATTAACAAAGGAAGTACTACAATAATATTTGAGAAAATACCTACATTATTAATAATTGGATCAATGTTATCTGCAAATAACAAGATACTTAATTGATAACAATAATACATAAAAGATATTAAATATATCGCCATCAAATCTTTTCTTTTAAGAGAAACTATTACTGCGATAAAGGTCAAAACGGCAGATATTACAAAAATATAAGTATTCTGATAGTAAAAGGACAAAGCAAATAATGTTATTATAAAATGAATTTTATCACTGTTTTTATAACTTTTCACATAAGCAATTAATACATTAGCAATTACAGACAATAAAGTAATTGCTAATAAAAAAAACTCATTATCTGTCCATTGAAGTAGTTGAATTCTTGAAGATCCTATTGCCGCAAATAATAAGACCGCTCCGGATAATGTTTTAAGTACTATTGATAAATTTGCTTTATTTTTTCTCTGAAGAGTAAATCCGGTTATTAATAATATGATTGATAAAAAGTTTAATAAAATAAATCTAATAAAAGGAGTAATTTGGGAGAAAGCATATCCTGAAAAAAACAGTAGTCCTGTAACTAGAAAAAATAATCCTATAAAACTAGTTAGATTTTTAAAATATTTTTTTTCAGCTTTTAAGATATAATCTTTATATTTTTTTTTTTGACCTTCTTTTATCTTTATGTCTGAAGCCTTTTTTTGAAAATCTTTATTCTTTTTTAAAGATTTCTCAGATGTAACTTTATTATCCAACAATCTTTCTATTTTTACAAATAGAAAAGCAGAAACAAATAAGGAAGTTAAAGAAAGGAAAATACTCAGAAATAGTAAAATGTATTCCATTTATACTCCATAATATGAGGCTCTATCAAAAGAGCCTCTATGAATTAGAATCTATTTTCTATTCTTTGTTATCCGCTTCTGAATGCTCAGGAAAAACCAAAGCCGCAACAATATAAAGAATTGCTGCAAGAATCAGAACAAAATTGAATCCGGCAATCTGAGACAAAATTTTAGCACTAACAGATGAAATTACTGAAAAAGCTCCATTTATACTCCATGCCCAAGGAACAAAAGCAGATTTTTTTCCTTTTAACTGACCAAGCCCCAAAGGAAAAAAGAAACCAAGAAAAATTGCTACCGGAGCTGAAATTATTAGCGAAATTACTATACGGAAAGGAAAGGAAGCAAAACTAAAAAAATGAATCAGTGAAGGTAATATAAAAATAATAAATAAAACACCCAGTACGGTAAAAAACGATGCAAATCTTACACAACGTTTTGGATTATTAACAAATTTCTCTGAAAAATATGAACCCACTCCTGCATAAATCAATATACTGGAAAGAACTATCGAGAAAGAATAAATAATATCTCCAAGAAATAAAGCAAGTTTCTGAATAAGTATCATTTCAATAAAAAGAAATCCCAGACCGAGACACATAAAATATGTTCCGCTTTTTATGTAGAATTTCGGAGACAAATGGAAATGTTTCTTTTTCTTTAAAACAAGTCTTGCACCAAAAGGAATTAGAACTACTATCAAAGCTGAAATTAAAACATTAAAAAAGTTTGAAAACAATATTAAAGATCCTATTTCCTGCTGAGGAAGCCCTCCTAATTCATAAGTAGAAATCGCTTTTCCTAACTTAGAAGGCTTTAGTAGAGAGTAAAAATAAGGACAATTATCCCTTGCTGGTTGAAAATCAAAAATACAACCTTCAAGATTTTCTGATCCGTTAATTATTCCTCCAACTAGAGAATACAACTGATCATCTTTCATCTTTAAAACAGGAGCAATATCCATAGGATCTGTATTATCATTTTCTTTAATCTTAATATATTGAGATATATTGTAGATAGGTCCGTCACCTGTTATACCGGGATAATACAATAGATCAAAGGCTAAATCTGAACAAAATTTATTTAAAGTATCAATTTCGGATTTCTCTAAATCCCCATTTTTAACCAATATTAGCATTTTAAAAAGACTTTTAATTACAACAATTCTGTTATTTGGATTATTTCCATTCTCGGAAATATAATCACGAACCGTTTTAACAAGTCTGAGAGCATAAAAGAAATTTTCAGAAACATCTATTCCTACAGATAAAATTCCTTTATCTTTTAAAAGACTATCATAGTCTTTTAAAGCTTCAACCGTCAGTAGATAATTTTCCTCCTGTCGTGAAGAAACTGCATAATCAGAAATTTCAACTAGATCATATTTCTTTTTTTCTCTAAGAGCAAATGTTCTTCCGTCATTTACAATAATAGTTTGATTTTTTTTATTAAGAAGATTTCCATTCATTTCTGAAAATTTCTCTTTAAGAAGAGAAATCATAAATGGATTCGGTTCAACAATGGTAAGATCTTTTGCTCCGAGCTCATACGCTTTGAAAACATTAAATCCACCACCGCAACCGATTAAAAGAGTTTCGGGATTTTTCTTTAATAGATACTGAGCATTGTATAAACTATAGTGCGCAAAACGGGTATCTTCCGATTTAACAAATAAACCGTCAGCTCTGTTTCCATCTATATATATACCTGGATAAATATCTGGTAAAATTCCATCCGGTACGTATGTTGCAAATTCCTGAGAAAGAGGAAGATTACATTTTTCAGTCAGATTTGAATTAACTTCAATCATACCAACAGGAGAATAGATTGGTTTACTTAATAGAGGCTTATTTCCTGCAACTAGTTTAATCTGGCTTGCCGGTTTATAAATATGATAATCAGATTTATCAAATAACAAAAACGCAGAAATTGAACAAATAACCAAAATCAAACATACTGCAGTTTGTTTTTTCCCAATTTCTGAGTTCTTTAAAGTTAAAAAAGTCGCAATCAGTGCAAGAATAATAACATATACTACTAAATAGAAAGGATTAAGGACATACATTACAAAAATTACAGATAATGCTCCCAAACCCGCACCGAAGAGATCAAAGAAATAAATTTTACCTATCTTTTCATGATGAACAATAAAAGATAGACCGGTGTAAAGACCACCAAAAAAGAAAGGTACAAAAAACACTGCAAAATATTTTGCAAGGTTTAAAACTTCTCCGGGAATAGTAGAAGGATTCAGCATTTTATTAGGATTAAACTGAATATATGATGCAGTCAAAAATGAAAGAGAAAGGGAAAGAAGATAAAGAACCGCTATATAAGAAATCTTCTTTCTGGTCTCATGATGGAAAAAGTCTTTGAAAATAGTAAGAACCGTGCCGCTGACACCGAATCCCATCAATGCAATACTTATAACCATTGCTCCGAAAGACTGCCATGATGCTGCGGAAAAAAACCGCAGCATAGCAACTTCTAGAGAAATAGTTGAAGCACATATAAAAAACAGAGACCAGAAATAATTTTTCTTAATCATTTGCTATCCTTTTTCCCCTCATTCGCTCCTAGCATAGGAATAAATAAAGTACTTGCAAGAAGTCTCTGTGAAACTACTTTTCCAGTTTCAGGATCTTTCCATACTTTTAGCATCTGCTGATTTCTTGACCATGCAGGACCTACCGGAATAACCATTCTACCTGTAGGCTTAAGCTGTTTAATCAATTCAGGCGGAATATGATTAGCCTGACAGGTTACAATAATTATATCAAAAGGTCCTTTTTCTTCCCAACCATAATAACCGTCACCGGTTTTTGTTTCAATATTATCATATCCTACTGCTTTTAAAGTATTATTAACCCTTTCAGCAAGTTTTTCTCTAATCTCAATAGAATATACTTTTTTTACAAGACGTGAAAGTATTGCAGCTTGAATTCCGGAACCTGTCCCTATTTCAAGTGCTACTTCATCTTTCTTAGGATTAAGATTCGCAGTCATAAAACCCTGAATACTCGGAGCAGACATCGTCGAGCCCCAACCTAAATCAAGAATAACATTAAAATCATTAGTCTGCATCATTCGACTTTCATTTTTTTCATAATTATATGCAAAAAAAGGACGTGGAACAATTGACATTGCTTCTATCAATTCTGGTGAAGCGTATTTTCGAGTTTTTAAAGTAGCAATTACGGTATCATTATAATTTTTAATCGCTTTTTCCCAATCTTCCTTGGTACATTCGAAATTTCTTATATTGTTCGCTTTGTCACTTTCTATAAGTTTGCTTATCTGTTCCCAAGTAAACTGTGATTTTCCATCATTTTTTGATGAATCAGAAACAGAACTTTTAGTATCTTTTATTTCCTCTTTTGGATCAGAGCTATTGTTTCCGCAGGAAATAAAAAACAGAAGAAGTAATGCAGTAAAAAATCTCTTTAACATATATTTCATCCTCGTGGTTCAAAAATCATTTCAAATCATTAATTGTCAATTTCAAAATACAATTAAATATACAGGGATTTATTTATCATTTATGCTTTTAGTAACTAAGATCTTATTATCAAACAAATCATTATTCTTTATTATTTTCGCTAAAATTGATATCTCATCTTTTAAAGAATCTGCTCCTGAATAATCAGCTAAAGATAGAATCCAATGTCTGCCGTAAAAAGGATCCTTGAAATATATTACTTCAGAATACCACCCATTTCCGAATCCCGGTTTATTATAAAATACAAAATCCTTACCGAATTCTTCTTTAAATATCTTTACCGTTTCATTAAATGTTAGCTTGTCTTCTGATAAAGCATTCGTAAGAATATTTCTATAATCTTCTTTTATATTGTAGCATTCATATTGAGAAAGATCATTCTGGAAAATAAATCTATGCATGCATTCTCCGACATCATACAGACTCGTCTGAGAATATCTATTTTTGTTAACCTTAAGACTTGAGTATGTTACTTTTTTTCGAACATAATATTTTTTTTCTCTTTGCACATACACTGGAATCATTTCAGTAAAAGATACAGGAGCTCTCATTCTTCTTTTCCATTTACTAAGTCCGTAGGCTTTATATAACATCGTTTCTCTGAAACCATTTTCATTCCACAAAAAATTTCTATTCAAATAATCGAAACCCGAGAATTGAACTAAAAAATTGTAAGAAATATTATCACTATTAATAATGGACTCATTTATAAGATTCTCAAGAGTATCTGAATAAGTTCTCTTTTTTATTTTAAAATAAATTTTTTCTTTAGGAGAAATTTTTAATGTTTGTGCTTTTTTTAAAGCGGCAACAGAAGCAAATAATTTAACAGTGGAAGCCGGCCAGTAAGAAGTATCGCAAGCTGTTCCTTTATAATCAAAGCGGTATTCTTTTTCGATGTGAGAATTTTCACCAGCTTCAGCACAAATCAGATAAGCCTTAAATTTCGGGCTTTCCTCATAACCGTACTTTAACATTATTTCTGAGAGAATATCCGACTGGATTAAGTTGAGATTATCTTTGTTTACTTTCTCAATCCCCGTCAAACTGGGATAAAGAATTCCCGAAATAAACAATACTGCAAAAAATAAAAATAATTTTTTCATGATAATAACATATCGGTTAATTCTTCTTTTTATTACAGAATAAAACAGAAACTTTAATTCTGTTTTATTCTGTAATTTTTTTATTCTTCCGGCATTTCCTCATTTACTATTGCAAAATCAGAAACAGTATCATTGTCCTTAGTATGCAGAATTCTTACGCCTACTGCAGGTCTACCCTGCAAAGGAATATCCTTAGCAATAAGACGGATAGTCATACCTTCTTTAGACATAATTATCAGCTCATCTTCGTCAAAAACTGAACTTATAGCTGCTGCATTTCCATTTTTATCGCTCGGTTTTAGAAAAGTCATTCCTTTTCCGCCGCGCCCTTTTGTCTGAAAGTTCTTATACTCAATCCTTTTTCCGAAACCTTTTTCACTTATCACGAAAAGAGAAGATTCCGGTTTTACGGTATCAACACCTATTATTTGATCTTCTTCCTCAAGACGCATTCCTATAATTCCGGCAGCACCTCTTCCCATAGGACGCATTTTTGAAAGATTTGTTCTTAAAAGACTTCCGAACTTAGAACCTATTACAATATCATCATTTGTAGTAGATTCAACAACATTAACAAGTTCATCCTCTTTTTTCAAACCTATCGCTATTATTCCGTTTTTCTTAACATTCTTAAATTCAGAAACAGAAATCTTTTTCAAAATACCCTGTTTTGTTGCCATACACATATATTTTTCAGCATCAAAATCTTCAACAGGACAAATAGCTGTAATATTTTCACCAGTTGCCAGATTGATTAAACCTTTTAGAGATTTTCCTCTCGTTGTTTTAGATGCCTGCGGAACTTCATGAGTTTTCATGGCAAAAACTTTTCCTTTATTCGAAAAAAGAAGCATGGTATCATGCATAGCTGTTATTTTCATCAGCTTAACAAAATCTTCTTTTTTTGATGAACTCATTCCTGAGACGCCCTTTCCGCCGCGTCGCTGTTTCTTAAATGAATCAAGCGGCAGACGTCGGATAAATCCATCGTTAGTAATAGAAACCATTACATCTTCATCCGCTATAAGATCTGTTAAATCAAAATCGGTTGAAACTTCTCCGGTAATAGTAATTTCTGTTCTTCTTTTAGCCTGATATTTTTCTTTAATTTCTAAGAGTTCTTTTTTGACAATTCCTAGAACCTTCTTGTCGCTTGCAAGTATTGATTTTAGTTCAGCTATTAACTTTTGAAGTTCTCTTAGTTCTTCCTCAATCTTCTTAATCTCAAGACTTGTTAATCTCTGAAGACGCATATCAAGAATAGCTTTTGACTGACGTTCTGAAAGTTTAAATCTTTTTTGAAGTTTATTATCAGCTTCATCAACTGTCTTTGATCCTCTGATTATCGCAATTACTTCATCGATATTATCAAGAGCAATCTTTAATCCTTCTAATATATGAGCTCTTTCTTCAGCCTTACGAAGCTCATATTGTGTTCTTTTATAAACAACTTCTTTTCTATGAAGAATATAGTTAGAAAGAATTCCTTTTAGATCTAAAACTTTTGGTTCATTATTTACAAGAGCCAGCTGAATAATTCCAAAAGAAGATTGAAGAGCCGTATGCTTATAAAGAAGATTCAGAATAATATTTGATGAAGCATCTCTTTTTATTCCAATTACAATACGCATTCCTGTTCTATCTGATTCGTCGCGAAGCTCACCAATTCCTTCAATAACTTTTGAATTAACAAGATCAGCAATTTTAGATATAAGCTGAGCTTTATTAACCTGATACGGTATCTCTGAAACAATAATGTACTCTTTTCCTTTTTTATCTTCTTCTATATCCAGTTTTGCTCTAACTGTTATGCTTCCTCTACCAGTAAGAAATGCCTTATGAATTCCTTCTGTTCCGATTATTATCCCGCCTGTCGGGAAGTCAGGACCCTTAACATATTTTATAAGTGCTTTAGATGAAAGCTCCGGCTCTTCAATTAAAGCAGTACAAGCATCTATAACTTCATGAAGATTATGAGGCGGAATGTTTGTTGCCATACCGACTGCGATACCGGAAGAACCATTAACAAGAAGATTTGGAAAAGCTGCAGGGAGAACGGTTGGCTCTCTTCTTGTTCCGTCAAAGTTATCCACAAGATCAACAGTTTCTTTGTCAATATCTCTAAGTAATTCTTCAGCAACTCTTTCCAGACGCGCTTCAGTATATCTGTATGCCGCAGCCGGATCTCCATCTACTGAACCAAAATTTCCCTGACCGTCAATTAATGGAACGTTCATTGAAAAATCCTGAGCCATTCGAACCATAGTGTCGTAAACTGCAGCATCTCCATGAGGATGGAAATTACCTATAACTTCCCCAACAATCTTAGCACACTTTACATATGGTCTATCGTGTCTCCACGCTCTTTCATTCATTGCATGTAAAATTCGTCTGTGAACCGGTTTTAAGCCGTCACGGACATCCGGAAGAGCTCTTCCGACAATAACACTCATAGAATAAGCAAGATAAGAATCTTTCATCTGATCTTCTATTTCAACAATGCTTATCTTTCCATGATTTTCTTTTATAAGAAGTTCCTGCTTCTCATCATCCTTCTTAGCCAATTTTATGCTCCTGTTACGTTTTTATCAAAGATCAAGATTTATAACATTTTTTGCATTATCTTCAATGAACTTTCTTCTTGGTTCAACATCATCTCCCATTAAAACAGAAAATACTCCTTCCGCGCTGATTTCATCATCCATATTAACTTTTAGAAGTGTTCTGTTTTCAGGATTCATAGTGGTTTCCCAAAGCTGGTCAGGATTCATTTCTCCAAGACCTTTATATCTTTGGATAACATATTTTCCTTCAGGCAATCCTTTTACAATTCCGTCTTTTTCCTCATCGGAATAAGCATAAGTCATTTTCTGTTGATACTTAACACTGTAAAGAGGTGGTTGTGCAATGTAAAGATATCCCTGGCGGATAAGCTCCGGCATATATCTGAAAAAGAAAGTCAGCAAAAGAGTCCTAATGTGAGATCCGTCTACGTCGGCATCCGTCATAATTATAAGTTTATGATATCTGGCTTTTGAAATATCAAACTGTTCCTCGCCTATGCCAGTGCCCATTGCTGTGATAAGAGTTCGTATTTCATCGTTTGAAAGAATTTTATCCAATCTGGCTTTTTCAACATTTAGAATTTTTCCTTTTAAAGGGAGAATTGCCTGAAAACGTCTGTCTCTTCCGCTTTTTGCCGAGCCGCCCGCAGAATCTCCCTCAACAAGATAAATTTCGCATTTTGAAGGATCCTTTTCAGAACAATCTGAAAGTTTTCCCGGAAGAGCATCATGTTCAAGTGCATTTTTTCTTCTAGTTAAATCTTTAGCTTTTTTAGCGGCAATTCTTGCCTGAGCACTTACAATACACTTATCAAGAATTTTTCTAACAACCTGAGGATTTTCATCAAAATAAAGAGAAAGATGTTCATTGGTCGCAGACTCAACAATTCCCTTTACCTCATTGTTTCCGAGTTTCATTTTTGTCTGACCCTCAAACTGAGGGTTCGGAATTTTTACGCTTATTATTCCAACAAGACCTTCCCTTACATCGTCACCTGAAAGCTGTTGTATTTTTTTATCATACTTCTCTTTTTTAAGAGATTCATTTAAAACACGAGTTAGAGCTGATTTAAAACCTACAAGATGAGTTCCGCCTTCCCTTGTATTGATATTGTTTGCATATGTATAAACTAATTCATTATAAGAATCAATATACGAAATAGCTATTTCTATATCTAAATTATCTTTCTGTGTATGGAAATATATAGGTTTTTTATTTATTGGACTTTTTGATTCTGTTAAAAATTCAATAAAAGAAGAAAGACCTCCTTTAAAATAAAAAACAGCTTCCTTACCTTTTCCTCTTAAATCTTTAAAATTTATTGTTATACCTGCATTCAAAAATGCAAGTTCTCTAAATCTTTTTGCAAGTATATCAAATTGATAAACCGTTTCTTCAAATATTTTAGAATCAGGTTTAAAAGTTACAACCGTTCCATTCTTTGTACTTTTTCCGCATTCCCTTACATCATATTTAGGAATACCTCTTTCGTATTCCTGTTCATATTTTTTTCCATTTTTGCTTACAAGTACATGAGTTCTTTCAGAAAGAGCATTTACAACAGAAACACCTACACCGTGAAGTCCTCCTGAAACTTTATAACTCTCATTATCAAACTTTCCACCGGCATGAAGTTTTGTAAGAACTATCTCCATTGCACTTTTCTTATAAACCGGATGCGGATCTACCGGTATACCTCGACCATTATCTTCAACCATTATGGAATTATCTTCATTAATAAAAACATTAATAGTATCACAATGACCCGCAAGCGCTTCATCTATGGAATTGTCAACAATCTCATAAACAAGATGATGAAGACCATTTATATCCGTTGAACCTATATACATGGCTGGTCTTTTTCTAACAGCTTCTAGACCTTCTAGAACCTGTATACTGCCAGCACCATATTCATTACTCATATTATGTCTCCACCCTTTATGTCATATAAATTTCTTTTTTCGATTCTTCCGATCAATGTGTAGGAACTCAATTTGCTTACCGTAACTTCGTCATGTTTGTCAATAATAATAGATTTTGTATCATTTTTTATTTCATCGAGATAATCTCCGTTTATTTCGCTTTTGATTAATGTATCTGCATTAAAAATTCCAACTATATTTTTTAACGAAACAATTTCACGGTTTCCAATATGTAAAAACATCATCTCCTCCTTGAAGTTTCAATTCTTATCTGCTTAACAGTCTTATTAAGATAAAGAGTATTAATTTTTTTTAAAATATAACCTTTCTGCATTATTAGTTCATTAGAATAGACACTGTGATCGGAATATATATAAAGACAATCTTCATTTATTCTTGAAGGAAAGGAATGTACAGCAAGCATTTCACCAACGATCTGTCCCCATTCTTCAGAAATTTTTTCCAGCGAAAACTCTTTTTTTATATTAAGTCTATCAAGCAAATCAGGCAAAATTGTTCTAAAATCTGCAGCAGCTTTTCTTCTTTCATATTTCATTATAAAACAATTCCTTTATCAATACTTATTACATTTTTGTTTTTACTGAAAAATTCAATATTTCTGGTATCGGCTATTGTAAATATACTTTGATTTGTAAATGCTGTCATTTCTACAAATTTTTCTTTTCTTAATTTATCAAGTTCAGAAAAAACATCATCAACCAGAATAACAGCTTTTTGTTGTCTTAACTTTTCTGTAATATTTTTTTCGGCAAATTTCATTGAAACAGATGCAATTCTTTTCTGTCCCTGTGAGGCAAATTCAGAAAATATTCTATCTCCGAAAGAATTAAGAATAAAATCATCTTTATGCGGGCCAATTGATGTTGAAAAACTATTTAGATCCCTTTTTATTGATTTCTCAGTTTTCATTAAAAATTCATTTTTAGATAATGATAAATTATCTGTTTTATAAATAAAATATGAGTCATTATGGTTAAAAGAAAATAAATCATATATTTCAGAAAATTCGATATTAAAAGATTTTATAAAATCATTTCTTTTTTCAGTAATATAAACTGCTTTTTCTGAAAATACATCATTCCAAACTGATAATTCATTTTTTATTTTATTTTGATCTTTTCCGGATTTTAATATTAAGTTTCTATATTTCAATATCTTTTTATATTGCATTAGATTCTTAAGATATAATTGATCAAATTTAGAAATAACTCCGTCAAAATATTTACGTCTGACTTCAGGCGAAGAATCAATTATTAAAATATCATCAGGAGAAAATATTACTGTAAGAATTTTTCCAAAAAAATCAGATGCTGAAAACAATGTACCATCAACTTTTCTTTTCTTTTCACAATTTTGTCCGATACCTATACATCCGCTTTCAAAAACTGAATTATTTCCTTCTTCAAGAATAGCTTTGCAATAATAAGAATCACTGCCCCATTTAATTATATCTTTATCTTTTGAATTTCTAAAAGATTTTGATCCGGATAAAATTGAAATAGCTTCAATTATATTTGTTTTTCCGCTTCCATTGTTTCCTGTAATAATATTAACTGAATCCGAAAATGATATTTTTTGATTATCATAATTACGGAAATTCTTAAGGAAAATTTCCCTTATAAACATCAGTCTGCTTGTTTAATCTGAATTGGCATTATAACTGAAACATAATCAGCCGAATTTTCAGGAGTTACAGTAACAGGACTCATGTTTCCCGTTATTGATATTTTAAAAGATATTGAATCTATCTCTTTTATAGAATCCATTAAATACTGTGAATTGATTCCTAAAGAAATATCATTTCCTGAATATTCAATATCTATAATTTCCTGAGTTTCTCCAATGTCCTGAAGTTTAGATTCCATAACAAGCTGATCTTTAGTAAAATTGAGGATAATTTTATATGTTGGCTCCTTTGTAAGAATCATAACTCTTTTCAAAGATTCAGTAAATTTTTTGGTATCCAATACAGAAAATGAAATAAAATCTTTAGGCATAACCTGTTTATAATTTGGAAACTGTCCGTCTATTACTCTAGATATAATATCTGTATTTCCTATTTTAAAAAAACACTGATTTTCCTTTATACCAAAGCGGCATGATCCGCTTGAAAGAAGTTTAAAAACTTCATTTATTGTTTTAAGCGGAATTATTACACCGCCCTTGAAATCAATAGTTGAAGATACTTTAGTATTTATATAAGACAGTCTTCTGGAATCTGAAGCTACTGCTGCCATTTTATTATTTTCTTCAAAAACGAAAAACAAACCGTTAAAAACTGGTTTTACTGTATCTGTAGATGCAGCGAAAATAACTTTTCGAATCATGTCCTTTAATAAAACCTGATCAATTTCAATTACATTATCATTCATTTCAAAATTGATATCAGGAAAATCTCCTTTAGAAGTTCCTACAAGTTTAAGGTTTCCTTTTATCTCTTTAGATTTAGATCTTATTGAAATAGAATAAGCATCATCTACATCAAGAACAACAGAACCTTTAGGTAATTCTTTTAGAACCTGGCTAAGAATTTTGCCATTTGTAGTAAAAGAAATATTTCCATCAGATACAGAATCAATTGTTGTTTTTAAACCTATCTCATTATCAGTAGAAATTATTTCTACAGAATCTTTCGATACATTAAAAAGACAGTTAGATAATACAGAATTTACATTTTTAATATTTATTACAGAATCAGCTATATTAACTGCTTTAAGAAGTTGATCTTTATCAATTTCTATTTTCATTACTAATACCTCTATATTAATATTTTTTATTAATAATTAATAGCAATAGTAGTAGGTGCTGTTAATTAGTTAATAATAAAAACTACATTTCATTTTTCCAGAAGTTATGAATTTTATAGATTGTTTATAAATCTCACATAACTCAAAATTAAAAATGATAAAAACTAACAAAAAAAATTATAAACAATCTAGACATTGATAAAAACAAAAACAAAGTTTTAATAACATAAAAAACAATGTTATTAAGCAACTATAAACAAACAATTAACTTTTAAGTTCAGACCTTATTTCTTCAATAATGTCTTTTATGTTATCATCTTCTTTTAGAAGTGATTCTATATTCTTTCTGGCATTGATAACAGTAGAATGATCTCTTTTTCCGAATTCCTTACCTATTTCAATTGTTGTTAAATTTGTTAATTGTGTTGATAAGTATATAGCTATAAATCTCGGCATAATTATACTGTTATGTCTGTTCTTAGATATTATAAGCTCAGGTGTTGTTTCATACTTAATAGCAACTTTTTCAAGAATATCACTAATTGTAATCTGTTTATTCTGATTTTCTTCGAATAATGGTTTCAAATGTGTTTTAGCCATTTCGATTGTTATTCTTTTATTCTGAAGAATGTTAGCTACATGATTAATATTAATAAGAGAAGCTTCAAGAGATCTTATATTTGATTTAATCCTTGTTGCAATATAGTTAATAACTTCTTCGGAAATGTCTATTCCTAGAATTTCTGCTTTTCTTCTTAATATAGCTTCCCTTGTTTCAAGATTCGGTATTTGAATGTCTGCAAGAAGACCTCCTAAAAACCTTGTTTTTAATCTTTCTGTCAAATGAGATATTTCTTTAGGGGGCCTATCACTTGTTAGCACAATTTGTTTTCTTTTATTATGAAGTTCGTCAAAAGTATGAAAAAATTCTTCCTGAAGCTGAATTTTGTCAGAAAGAAACTGAATATCATCAATAAGGAGAATATCAACGTATCTAAACTTCAGTTTAAACTGATGCATAGACTGATTTTTCATAGCATTTATAAATTCATTCAGAAATTGTTCTGTTTTAATGTATAAAACCTTTAAATATGGTTTATCTTTTAGTATTTGATGACCAATAGCCTGGAGAAGATGTGTTTTTCCAACCCCTGAATTACCATAAAGAAAAAGAGGATTATAAACACCTGCCGGATTCTTAGATACATTAAGAGCAGCTGCATGAGCAAATTGATTATTTGCACCGATAACAAAAGTTTCGAAAGTATAATATGAGTTAAGTTCAATACTGGAACTGTTTTCTTTATCCATTTTTTTGACTTCTATCTCAGGCTTCACTATATCTGGTTTATTTTCAATTACATTTTTATTAAGATCATAAATGAAATTACAGAGATAATCTGTTCCTGTATTCTTTTTCAGAAGCTCATTAATAGTTTTTGAATAAGAATTTGTTATATATCTCTGAGCAACATCATCTTGAACTTTTATTGTCAAAATATTATCAGAATACTTAATTACAGAGGTATCTTTAAACCATGCGTCAAAGGTTTGTTTGTTAATATTGGATTGAAGGTCGTTTAAAACCATTCCCCAGAGATTCTCAGCCGAATTTAACATAATACCCCTAAAAAAATAACAATAGAATATCGGAAAGAATTGATAATTCTTCCTGGAAATAAATTTCCGTGAACATTAAAAGTTGTTACGAATGATATGTTCTAATATCTCTTTCTAATTCTCTTTCTTGGCAAGAAATTAATTCACATTGATAAGAAATTAATAACAATTGTTAATAACCTGTTGATACATGTTATTTAAACAGATATTAATGTTATTAGTTATGAATTAATTGTTTAAATGTTGTTGATTAAAAAGGCGGGTCTTATTTGTTAGGAAATCAATAAAAAAATGGAGGCTTCATGGGAGCAATAATAGCGGATATAAGTAAAAACGCCAGAGAAATTGTAAGAATAGATGTTTCGGATTTTAAAGAAAAGGAATATATCAATATAAGAATATGGTTTCATGATATGGACGGTCAGACAAAACCGACTCAAAAAGGAATTGCTCTAAGCATCGACCAATATGACGAACTATTGAAGGCTGTTGAGAAAGTAGGGGAGTATATTAAAGACAAAAAAGAAAATGGTTAGATTAAAATTCAATGAACATAAAGGTTAAATCGTCAGATTTATCACTATAATCGGAAAAAGCCATAACTTCATTAAGAAGTTTACTGCAAAAATCGTTACCGGAAATATCTCTGTTTTTGGTTATAAATTTTGCAAGGGCTTTTTCTCCGAAATCTTCCCTGTTTTTATTTTTCATTTCTGTTAAACCATCAGTATAGAGAATTAAACAATCTCCTTTCTCAATCTTTACAGCTTTTTCTTCATAGAAAGATTCTTCCATTATTCCTACAAAAAAACCGGAGTTTGTATCCAGTGAGAGTATTTTTCCTGTAGAACTGCGATAGAGAAGGGGAAGAGTGTGTCCTGCGTTTGAAAATTTCAAAATTTTCTTTTTATTATCATATAATGCATAAAATGCAGAAAAGTACTGACCATCGAACATGAACTTATAAACATCTTTATTAACAGAAGATAATAGTTCCTTAGGAGATTCCGTTCCAGAAGAATATATACTAAAAATCATTTTTGCCATAGTAACTATAAGTGCAGCAGGAATTCCGTGTCCGGTAACATCTGCTATTACAAAAGCTGTTTTATCTTCATTGATTTTATAAACGTCAAAAAAATCTCCGCCAATATCTTCCATTGGTAAATATTTCCCTGATATTTTTGGATATGGGATATGAGAGAAATCATGAGGAATAATGAACTGTTGAATTTTTTTTGCAGCTTCAAGTTCTTTTTTTATAAGCATGTTTCTTTCAAACAAAAGATCATGAGTTCTTTTTAATCTAAGCAAAGACATTGTCCGTGCAACAAGTTCTTTCTGATTAATAGGTTTTTGAAGAAAATCATCTGCACCGATATTCAATCCCTTAATTTTTGCATTAAGATCATCATTTCCGGTCATTAGAACTAGAGGAATAAAATCATTACGTTTTTTGCTTTTTATTTCCTTTATGAAGTCAATTCCGTCCATTTTAGGCATGATAGTATCTACGAAAATTATATCAAATTTTCCAGAAAGAGACATTTCGAGTCCGGATTCTCCGTCTTCAGCTTCATCAACAGAAAAATTTAGTTCGGATAATGTTTTTCTAATGACAGTTCTGTTAAGCTTGCTGTCGTCAATTACCAGAATTTTTGCATTAGAAAGACTTATATTTCGCATAAAAGCTTGAATTTATTCCCTCATATTGTTACGTAGTTTATTTCAAAAACAAAAATGATTAATAGCAAGAAAAAAATTAAACTTCTTTTTATACAACTTCCATTGATTGATCACGGATATAACTATATAGATGGCAATATTTTTAATGCACCTTCATCTATTTCTGCATATATTTCTAAAAACTTTAAGGAAAATATTGAAGGACTCTATACAATACCTTCTGAAATTCAAAATTTTGCATCTAATAAAATTCTTTTTCAGATTGCTGTTAATTATAAACCCGATTTAATACTTTTTTCTAATTATTTATGGAATGCTGAACGTCATATTTCTTTAGCTGAATTAATTAAAAAAAAGATCAAAACAACGATTATTTTCGGCGGACCGGAAATATCCGAAAATTCTTATATTCTTTCAAAAAAGCAAAAAGCAGTCGATATTTTTGTAAAAGGAGAAGGTGAATTCTTTTTTAAGAAATATTTTACAGAAGAATGCAATAATCATCTGAAAAAAGTAAATGATAATCTTTTATTTATTCAGCAGGAGAATGAACTCCTTTCTCCATCAGAAATAGTTGAGCCATATTCTTCGGGTTTTTTAAACAGATCAAATGATGAATCTGTTTTTATTGAATTAACAAGAGGATGTTATTATAAATGCAGTTATTGCAATTATTCAAGATTCGGAAAAAAGGTAAGAGAGCTTCCTGCTTCATTACTTTTAAAAGCACTTAATGATAAAGAAAGACCTTTGAAAGAGGTATATATTCTTTCTCCTTCATTTAGTAATAGAAAAGATTACCGTAGTATTCTTGAAGAATTGTCAAAATTAAAACCAAAGATTTCAATTCATACAGAGCTTCGTACTGAAAATATAACCAAAGAAGACGCTATTTTATTAAAAAAAGCAGGAGTTAATTCTCTTGAAGTAGGTATACAGACTTTTACCGAAAAGGCATTAAAAGAAGCAGGTAGAAATTCCGAAAAGGAAAAAGCTCTTGAAGGGTTAAAAAATCTTCGCTCGGCAGGCATTTCTTTAAAAATTGGAATGATACCAGGTCTTCCCGGAGATTCAATTATATCTTTTATGCAGGGGGTGGCAGAATTAGTCGAAGAGGGTTTTGCTGAGGAAATTGAATTTTATCCTTTAATGGTTTTGCCGGGAACTGCCGTTAGAGATATTTGTGATGCCAACGGATATAAATATATGAAAAAGCCTCCATATTATTTTTTGAAGGGCGGCGAATTTAAAGAAGAAGATATTTTTGCAGCAAAACAGGAAATAGAAAATATAACAGGATTTGAAGTTTCTACAAAAAAAATACCGGATTTTACTTCTGATGATGATGCGATATTTGTTAAAGGGATTAAAACTGATTCAGCTAAAATAGGACAATTATTGACAAAGAAGAATTATATTGATACAAATGTTTTTTCTTTTCAAATCAATATTTTGAAAAAATCAGATTCACAAAAAGTTTTAAACTTGTTTTCAGAATATGAAACACAATGGGAGCTTCTCAATATAATTTTGACAGGAGATTTTCTTATAAAAGAAAATCCTGAGTTGTTTGAAGAAAAAGATCATTTTTTCAGAAGAATGCATTATTATGACAATTCTTCAACTGGAAGAAAGAAGCAATATTATCACGTAACTGATAATACAGAATTTTATAGAGAAATTAGCGATAAATATTTTTTAATTGAGCCTCTTTTGAAACTTACCCGGAAAAACATCTCTTATGTTGATAAATCAGAATTGCCAATTATAATTCTATGTTCAAAGGGAGAATATCTGAATAATAGAAAACTTCTATCTGACAAATATGCAGAATATTATGATTATATTTCTTTCGAAGATAAAAATGAAATGAAAATGTTTTATTCGGATATTGGAAAAGAAATTTCTGAATACTATTTCAGGTCAAAATTCATTTCTGTCTGAATAGGATATATCTATATCCTTTAGAAGCTGTATATCTTCAGGATTTGCCACATTGCTTGAACAAATATCAATTTCCAGCTGATCCGCAAAAATCTTAAAGCCATTAAGAATTTTAATTCTGTCTTTGAAACAATGAAGACACATTGTAAGATGTTCGGAGAGAATAACAAGACGAAAATCAAAATGAGATATCAAATTTAAAATTTCTGAACTTATGAAACAATCTGATACAGCAAGAGAAATTGAATTATTAGAAACAAAGAAGTTTTTAGGAATATCAAAATTTCCTTCACAGATTTCAGTTTCATTAATTGAAATAAAAACCTTCTTGCCAGGAAGTATTTTTTTAATCAGATTAAGATATTCGCTAAAATCAATTTCCTGAAACTTTGGAAGAACAATAGAGCTATCGTCTTCCTTAGTTAAATCATAAACGGATTGTAAGAAAAGTTCAGTTGTTTCTGTAGAAGAAATAACGCTGTTTAAAAATCTGCATGAAGATGAAAATGAAGAAAAAAAGTTTTTAAGAGAAATATAGACATATTTTTTTTCTTCAAGACCTGAAATATACTTCTTTTCAAAATTATCTTCAAAAAACTTGTTTTCGATTAATTCTGGGTATTTAATTATATTTTCTGGTTCTTCCTTGCTTGAAATCTTTTTGTTTAGAAAAGAACAATTTTGCAAAAGATCGTCTATTTCTCCAATAATTGCCCGCGGGTTCTTTTTATTAAAGAAAATAATTGAATCAGCAAATTTAAGATGAACAGGGAGATGCGAAAAAGCTTTTTCAATTTTTCTGCAAATTTTTCTGTATAGTGTGCGGCATTTTTCATTATTAACAGAAAAATCGATTATACTTGGAAACTTAATGATAAAATTATAATTAGTTATATCGCTTACCGAAATATAAGTATCAGTTGAAAAGTTTGTTTCGCAGGTTTTTTTGATAATTATTTTGAGATTTTCTATTATGAAGTCAGTTACCGGTATTCCAAGAATCTGTCTTAAAGATGAAATATTTTCAATTTTGACTGTAATAATTCCGATGCTTTTTATTTCAAAATTCAGATTTGAAATATTTTCGAGTGAAGAATGAAGAAACGGAAGATTCGTGACGGCATCCCTGTTTTTTTTATCAGTAAAGAAATGAGAAGATTTTTTCAGATATTCCCAAAATCTGTCATTTTTTGCCATAATAGGATCAAAGATATAGGTTCTGCTTTTTCCTTCTTTTTTAGCAGAATAAAGAGCCTGATCTGCACGTGAAAGAAGTATTGATAGATTTTTTCCAAAAACAGGATATTCGGAAATCCCGGCAGAAAAAGAAATAGTAAATTTTTTATCATCTGAAGTTGAAAAAACAATAGAATCAAATTCACTACGGATAGAATCAATAATATCTTTTGCTTCACTTCCTGTTTTGCCTGAAAGAGTAACAACGAATTCTTCACCGCCGAAACGGGTAGGGAAAAAATAAGGAGAAAGGTGCTTGTTCAGAATTTCTCCGAATTTCATGAGAACAGAATCTCCCATGGGATGCCCGTAAAGATCATTAATCTGTTTAAAAGAATCAAGATCAATGATTGCCAGAGAAATTATAGAATTTTCACTTTTTGCGATTTCGCTTTCAAACCGCTTAAAAAATTCTCTTCTATTATAAAGACGGGTGAGTTCATCTGTTGTTGATAAAAGATAGAACTCATTAAATTGGGAAATTTTTCCTCTTACATGAGCTATGAGTTCTTCCTTGATAACAGGTTTAAGCATGAAAGTGTCGGCTCCGCTTTGTATCGCCTGAACACGGGAGTTTTGGCAATCGATATCGGATATCGCGATAATGGGAATAAGTTTGGTACGTTGACTATTTTTGAGCATACGGCAAAGATCAAAACAGTTTTCGTTTCCGAAAAAAGTTTCTACAACGATAAGTTTAGGTGCCGAAAAGGATATAATATTAATGGCTTCAGAAGAGCTTTCAGCATATAGAATTTCAAGATTCATATCTTCCAGCATAGACATTATATCCTTGCTGGAAGATTTTGAATTAGAAATAAGTAATATCTGATTTTTCTCTGAGCTGTTCATTTATTTTCCAAGAATTTTTAAAATATCACTATTGAGTTTATCTATTTCATTAGCTGCTGCGACAGCGAAATTTCCGCCTCTTTTTTCGTATGCAAAGTTAATTGAGCTAGAAGCATTTATTCTGTGAAGGGATATATCGTAAGCATTAATAGTTTTAACTATTGCTTCGAGGTCTCCTCCCTGTGTTCCAACACCTGGTATAAGAAGAGGTAGAATTTTGCCAGACTTCGAAAATTCATCCAGAATAGATTTAAGCTGGTCGGGATAAGTTGCTCCGGCAACAGCTCCTATTCCTCCATTGTCCCATTTAGAAAGATAACCGGCAACAACGAGGTATAATGGTTTTCCATCAATCATTATATCCTGAAGTTCTCCGGAAGATTTATTGGACGTTTTGCACAAAATATAGAATCCCTTATTTTCATATTTTTTAGTAAAAGGCTCTATTGAATCATGACCCAAATAAGGGGATAATGTTACAGCATCGGCTTCAAAAAAATCAAAAGATTCTTCGGCATAAGCTTCTGCAGTTGTTCCTATATCTCCTCTTTTAACATCAAGAATGACGGGAAGGTCATTTTTTCTGTAGAGCTTTATGAGATCATATAATGCTTCAAGACCGGGAAATCCGTACCGAGCATAAAATGCATAATTTGGTTTAACGCATGCAGGATACTTTTTTGTTTTTACTATCTCGTTCAGAATTTCTTCATAAAAGCTGAAAATTTTCTTTTTTATATCAGTTTCCTGAATTGGAATTTTAGATAGAACCGGATCCATTCCCATGCACAGTATACTATTATATTTATTATAATAGTTGCTCAAAGATTGTCTGTAATTCATTTTTCACCTTTTTAAATTCATTTTTGTAAATTGAGAAATTTTCGTCATCGTAAAGAACGAAGTATATTGTAGGAAAGTATTTTTCCCTGTCAACAAAAGCTAATATAGTTTTTAGAGCAATTTTACAGGCTTCTTCTTTAGGATAAGAGTAGACTCCGGTGGAAATAGCAGGAAATGCGATTGAAGAAATCTTGTTTTCTTTCGCAAGAGTCATACAGCTTTTATATGAAGATTCAAGAATACTGCTTTCTCCGGATTTTCCATTTTTATAAACAGGACCCGGAGTATGAATAATATACCTTGCCTTAAGATTATAAGCTTTTGTTATTTTTGCCTTTCCGCTTTCACAACCATTAAGAGAAATGCATTCTTTTAGCAAATCTGGTCCGGCTGCTTTGTGTATTGCTCCGTCAACGCCTCCTCCTCCGAGAAGAGAAGTATTTGCTGCATTGACTATTGCTTCAGTATCAAAGGAAGTAATGTCTCCTTTTACTATAAATATATTTTCTAAAAATGATTTCATGCTTCCTATTTTACAGAAGAAAAGTTACTTTATTATTAATCTTTACATCAGAAATATCAATTCTTTTATTGTCGGGGAAAGAGAGTTTTTTTAGATTAAAATTTCTTTAAGAGGATAAAATAATATATGAAATATGAAATAATAGTTGTCGGCGCAGGACATGCCGGAATTGAAGCAGCACTGGCTTCAGCTAGGATGAATGTACCGACTTTGCTTGTTACCGGCAATCTTGAAACTATTGCACAGATGAGTTGTAATCCTGCAATAGGGGGACTAGCGAAAGGAAATATTGTAAGAGAAGTTGATGCTCTTGGCGGAGAGATGGGAAAATCAATTGATAAAACAGGAATCCATTTTAAGATGCTGAACAAAAGCAGAGGTCCTGCGGTTTGGTCTCCAAGAGCACAGGCAGATAAAAAAAATTATCAGATTTATATGAAGCATATTCTGGAGAATCAGGATAATTTAGATATTGTTCAGGATGTTGTAACATCAATCGAAATTGAAAATGCACAGATAAAAGGATTAAGAACTGAGCGGGATAATTATTTTTCTTGCAGGGCTATTGTTTTAACAACAGGAACATTTTTAAAAGGACTTATTCATATCGGAAATTTTCATCAATCTGCCGGAAGGATAGGGGACTTTTCCGCAGAACATCTTTCGCAATCTCTTCTTGATATGGGTCTTGAACTGGGAAGGTTGAAAACGGGAACTCCGCAAAGGGTCAATGGAAAGACTATTGATTTTTCTAAATGCGAAATTCAAATTCACGATGATGAGCCTTTCTTTTTTTCTTATTCTTCAGAAGAAAGTATGTGGAAAGAATTGAAACAGCTTCCTTGTTACATTACTTATACAACCGAAAAAACACACGAGATAATAAAAGCAAACATTCACAGATCTCCTCTTTACGGCGGAGTAATAAAAGGAATAGGTCCTAGGTATTGTCCATCTATAGAGGATAAAGTTGTTCGCTTTTCTGATAAGCCTCGGCATCAGCTTTTTCTTGAGCCTGAAGGTTTAATGACAAATGAATATTACATAAATGGTTTTTCGAGTTCTTTGCCTGAAGATGTACAGCTTGAAATGGTAAGAACAATTCCAGGTCTTGAAAATGTTCAGGTTATGAAGCCTGCATATGCTGTTGAATATGATTTTGTTCCTCCTCATCAGCTGTATCCTACACTTGAGACAAAGAAAATTTCTGGGTTGTATAATGCAGGACAGATAAATGGAACTTCAGGATACGAAGAAGCAGCGATGCAGGGAGTTGTTGCCGCGATTAATGCTGCGGCTAAAATTAAGGGAATGAATCCATTAATTCTTAAAAGGACTGAAGCATATGGCGGAGTTTTGATAGATGATCTCACTACTAAAGAAATTAATGAACCGTATAGGATGTTTACTTCAAGAGCTGAACACCGTTTAGTTTTAAGACAGGACAATGCAGACAAAAGATTAATGCATTATGGCCATTACTATGGGTTAGTTTCAGATGATACTTATGAGAAAATGAAAGAGAAATATTCGAAGATAGCAAAAGATTCAGAGGAATTAAAAGAATTAAAAGTTCTTATTGATGATAAAGCAAAAGAGGTTCTTGGAAAAAATGAAGAGCTGTCCGGTTTGTCCGGAAGGATAAGTGTTGAAAGACTTGTGAAACGTCCGGGTGTTTCACTGAAAGAAATATATAAGTATCTCGGTATTTCGTTTGATGACGAAATCGCTAGTGTAATAGAAATGGAATTAAAGTATGAAGGATATATAAAGAAAGAAGAAAGAGAAATTGCTAAATTTGCCAAAATGGAAGATCGGGCAATTCCGGATAATTTTGATTATTTTTCTGTAAATGGATTAAAAACAGAAGCCGCTCAGAAGCTTCAAAGGATAAAACCTGCAACCATTGCACAGGCTTCGAGAATATCAGGAGTAGATCCTTCACATGTATCTGTGATACTTTTTCACCTCGAAGCAGAAGATAAGAGAAAACGCAAAGAGAAAGAAACAGAGCAAAGAGAGAAGGGAGGTTCCACGTGGAACAATTAGAATTAAAATCATTTTTGGAATCAAAAGGCTTTTCCTCTGAGAGCTTTGAGAAGTTGGAGCTTTATCTTTCGATGATTGATGAAGCTTCAAAGAAGTTCAATCTGACAGGATATAAAACCAAGAACGACATGAGAAGCGGTCTGATATTTGACAGCATTTCTCCTATGGTTGATCTTTGTGTTCCACGTGGAACAAGTTTTGTAGATATAGGAACGGGAGCGGGTGTTCCGGGGGTTGCTCTTTGTATTCTTTTTCCTTTTTTGAATGGAGTTCTTGTAGATTCAAACAACAAGAAAATTGATTTTATTTCAGAGTCGGCCTTGAAACTTGGTTTAACTAATTTGACGGCAATGAGTGAAAGAGGGGAAGACTTCTCTTCGAGTAAAAGCAGTAAAGAGAAGTTTGATTTTTGTGTAACTAAAGCTTTTGGTCCGCTTTACTATTCTGCCGAGTTTGCTGCACCTGTTTTGAAAGAAAACGGATTTCTTTATATTTATTCTCATCTGTCCGAGGAAGTTCTTTCTCATGTATTAAAAATTCATTTTTCAAATGTAGGACTGTTTCCCGGAAGTTTATCAGAAAGACATGCTACAGGAATATCCGGTAAGGGTCTATTCTGGTTAAAGAAAAATAAAACTCCTGCCTGTTATCCTAGAAAATTTCCCATTATCAAAAGAGAAGCTTCGAAGACTCCCGAAACAATTCCCTCAGAATGAAGAACCAGCCATTAATTAATTGCTTAAAATTAATTAATGGCTAATGAACCCTCCGTCAAAGCGGGAGATAAAGAAGAAAGAGAAGGACTAACCTTAGAATAAACAGAGAAAGAATCTCTGTCCTTGATTCCGTATTCGTGAAAAACTACATCATCTATTGATTCAAGAATAATGTTTCTTTCTGAATCAGAGTTAGTTTCTTTAAGCTTGTTTACAAATGCAGATATCTTCTGTTGAGAATCTTTCTTAATCAATCGTATGGGAATTCTTTCAAGATTTCCTTTAAGAACTTTAACCGTAAAGAACATGTTCTGATAATAGTACTGAATCAGTGAAGAATTCAATACAGCAAGCAAAGCTTCATCTTTTAACAAGAGAGACTTGGAAATGAATCCGTTCACATTATTAAGAGAGAAAAAACCTTCTTCGTCATAGGCGAAGGTTAGACGAGAACCTATAAACTTATAAAGAAACTTGTTCTTTGTTTTGTAATAGTCTGTCTGCGCGGTTTGCTGAAGTTCTTCAGGGGTAAATCGGAAGAACTTGCTTGGATTTTTAATATAGAAAGGAAGTACATCCTTTCCTGTGATTATCGGGTCGGGATGTTCCTCTGAATAGTGATCAAAGATGTGCTTCTCATTGTTTCCGGTTACAATGCCCAGAAAGAATGATGCATTCTTTTTTAGGTAAAGGTTTTCGCCCGAGTTTATTAAATTGATAATGCTTTCGGCCTTATGACCGAAATTAACATTGAGAATGAATTCAGGATTCTTAAGAAAACCTGCCTGAGGTATTAGAGAATAAGTATTTTTATCTCTTTCTTCCTTTCCCGATATTTTTACGATATTGGCTTTTCGTTTGTCACTCGAATCTTTCTGAAGGAAAAGTGATATCGAAGGGGCAAATACGTTTTGAAACTGTTCACCCCAGATGTTTATTTCTTCTATGATGCAGGAAGCCAGAATATCTTCTCTGGACTGCTGGTGAGCTTTTATATTAAGATATGCTTCCGGGAGAAGAAAAGAAAGTCTTCCGGAGTCTTTTAATAAGCCGAGAGCTTTTTCAAGAAACAATGTAAAAGTGTTTATTCCGCTTTTTGCGCATGAGTAAGTATTTCGATAATATATTTTATCAGCAGAGGAGATTGAACTTCCCCAGGGAGGATTTCCTAAAATGCAGTCATAAAGGCTATCATTGTTATTTTTTTCAAAGATGCTTTTTTCTGAAAGAAAACTTCCGTGTATGATATTCACAGGAAACGAAAAGCTGACTCCGGAAATCATAGCAAGATTATATCTGGCTATCTCGACAGCTGTTTCATCATAATCGATTCCGAAAAGAGAATTGCGTATGATATTCTTTCCGGCTTCTTCCGGAGAAATTCCGTCTTCAAGATAGAAAGAAAGAATTCTTTGAAAAGCTGAAATAAGAAACTGTCCGGAGCCGCATGCCGGATCAAGAATTCTTATTTTCCGGTAATTCTCTTTCGTAATTACTTTCTCTGTCATTGAAGAAACAATCCCCGCTGGAGTAAAATATTGTCCCTTCTTGTTTTTTGCCTTTTTATTCTGAAGTTCCAGATAAATATATCCGGCAAGATCTCCATCTGTTTCTATTGACCATCTTTTCAAAAATGAATGTAATTCAGAGATCTCTTCTGATATGTCGCCCGAGTTATATTTTTTTCCGCTGAGGATTGAACTCATGATTTCATGGATTTTTTGGTTCTGTTCTTCTTCGTGAAGAAAGAATATGTTTTGAGATATCTGACTGATTCTCGAATCAACATAAAAGCTATGGCGTTTAAGATAGTTCTTTTTCATTAATAATCCAAAGTTTGATTTGTTTCTCTTTAGATTATCGAAATAAGTTGAAATTTTTTATAGAGGGTGAGAGGATAAAGAAGAAAGAAAAAACGGCAAAAGCCGATTTTTTTCGGGAGATTAATAAAAACTTCCGATAATAGATATAGGCGGTTTCAGAATGAAAAAATATTATGTCTTGATATTAATATTTGTATGCGTATGTTTGAATTCGTCACCGTATTTGCAGGTGTCATCATTTGATTATACTACAGAGTATCCTGATGCTTCGATAAAAGTAAAAATTACCGCAGGGATAGAAGAAAGCGCAGGATTGAATGAAGATAATCTTTCCGTTTATGAGAACGGATTCCGTGTCGGCTATATCAGCGTAAAATCTTTAAAGAACGAAGAAAAACTTAATTTGATTCTTGCTATTGACTGCAGCAAGAGTATTAAATCAGAGCAGTTTGAAAAGTACCGCAGTGAAGCCAACGAGACAATTCTTTCTTCACAGCAGAATGTGAGACTTGGTCTTGCTTCTTTTTCTGATCAATCGGATTTTGAGTCGGCGTTTACTGATAATAAAGATGATTTAAAATCTAAGCTTTCCGCTTTCAAACAGGAGGGCAAAAATACTCTTCTGTATAATTCAATTTATGATTCGATTGAGCTTCTTTCAAAAAATGGCGGAGAGAGAAAAGCGGTTGTTATCTGGACAGATGGAAAGGATGAAGGAAGCGGTATAACCGCCGACGATCTTGCTTTCTTTTCAAGGGGATGCGGAATTCCCATACTCTTTGTGACAAATGAAAAATCTCCTGCATTACTATCCATGAAACGTATTGCTAAAATTTCCGGAGGAGAAGTTTTCTTTGAAGGAAAAACCGATAAATTGAAACGCTTTATCGTATCATTTAAAAGCGGTTATGAGATAAAGTATAAGACTTCTCTGAAAAGGGGAGAGGATGCAAAAGTTGAGGTACGACTGAAATCAGGGAAAATCAGAGACAGGTCGGAACTTAAAATTAAGGTTCCGGAAGAAAGTTCGATAGGTTTAAAATTTCCCGATATAAAGAAAAGCTTTTTGTTTCTTTTCGCTGGATTAGCAGTTTTCCTGATACTATTTCCTTTATTTATTTTTCTCTTTTATAAGAAATATATATCTAGGGACAAAAAATACGATAGTGAACCAAAAACTGTTTTTGCCGGTGAAGAAAAAACTAAAGATTATTATTCATCCGTAAAAGATGAGAAGGCGGTTTTTACTGATAAAAGCTCTTCTAATGAATTTCCTGAAGATTCATTAGAAGGATATGTTTTTCATGCATGGTTTTTTGTGAAAGACGGATTAGATAAAGGACTGCGATACGATATTATCCGGGAAGAGACGATAATAGGAAAGTCAGGAAATTCGGACGTAGTTATCCGGGATAACAATGTTTCCTCAAATCATGCCAGATTGAAATTTACCGGAGATGATTTTGTACTCTTTGATATGGCAAGCGACGGAGGAACTTTTTTGAACGGTAAAAAGCTTTTAAGACCGAAAAAGCTTTTTGACTGGGATGAGATACAGCTTGGAACCACTGTTCTTATTTTCAGAGTTGTTTCTGAATCTGCGTCAGGGTGAAAATAAATTGACACAACTTTCCTGCAAGAGTGTATTGAAAATGAAAAGAAGATAAACTTTTCAGGAAGGCATTAAATGGAAAATAAAGAAAAAAAGTCAGAACTACTGCTTAATACAGAAAACGGATGGAATCGTATTGATGATAAAGAGCTTCCAGCTCTGGAAGCCTATGCGAAGGAATATATTTCATTTTTGAGTAAAGCGAAGACAGAAAGGCTGGCTCATGATTTCGCTGTAGAAAAAGCAAAAGAAAACGGATTTGTTTCAGTTTCTGAAAAGGAAAAACTTCAGCCGGGAGATAAGGTTTATATTTCTCATTCAGGAAGAACGGTTTTCTTTATTCTTATCGGAAAGAAAGATATTACAGAAGGAATGAATCTTCTCGGCGGACACATTGATTGTCCGCGAATAGATATAAAACCCAATCCGCTTTATGAAGATTCAGAACTCGCTTTTTTCGATACACACTACTATGGCGGAATCAGAAAATATCAATGGGTAGCTCTTCCTCTTGCTGTTCATGGACATGTTGTTAAGCAGGATGGTTCTGTTGTAAATTTCTCGGTCGGAGAAAATGAAGATGAGCCTGTTTTTTCGATAACTGATCTTCTTCCGCATCTTGCCCAGAAGCAGGCAGAGAAAACTATCGCTGAAGCAGTTACCGGAGAAAACCTGAATCTTCTGGTTGGAACAGTTCCTGTGAAATCATCAGAAGTTAAACTTAAAGTAAAAGAAAAAATTCTTCAGATTCTGAATGAAAAGTATGGAATTAAAGAAGAAGATTTTAACAGTGCAGATATACAAATGGTGCCTGCCGGCAAGGCCAGAGAAATGGGCTTTGACAAATCCATGATTTTGGGTTATGGGCAGGATGACAGAATCTGTTCATTTGCCGCATTTAAAGCTCTTATGGATATGAAAGAAATTCCGGATTATACGGCTGGTGTTCTTCTATGTGATAAAGAGGAAGTCGGGTCATACGGCGCTACCGGAATGCAGTCTTTCTTTTTTGAAAATGCTGTAGCTGAAGTTCTGCATCGTATGGAAAAGAAAAATCTTGTCGATTTAAACAGAACGCTTTCAAAATCAAAAATGCTTTCTGCGGATGTGAATTCTCTTCATGATCCTAATTTTCCGGAAGTAAGCTCACCTAACAACAATATGCCGCAGATGAATAGAGGAACAATTATTCAGAAATATACCGGAGCACGCGGAAAATCAGGAGCGAGCGAAGCCAGTCCTGAGTTTGTTGCCGAAGTAAGAAATATTTTTAACACCAACGGTGTTCTTTGGCAGACGGGAGAATTGGGAAGAGTTGATCTCGGTGGAAGCGGAACGATTGCATATTATATGGCCCGTTACGGAATGGATGTTGTCGATTGCGGTCCAGGACTTTTCAGCATGCACGCTCCGTATGAAGTGAGCAGTAAGCTTGATGCTTATATGACATGGAAAGGGTTCAAGGCTTTTTTAAATTACAAAAGATAAAGTTATCAACACTTATTAATAATATGTTAATAACTTTTGTTTATAAGTGTTTGTTTTTATAAAATGGAGAAAATATGAGATACTTGGTAATTGGTTCGGGCGGAAGAGAGCATGTAATTTATTGGAGACTTTTGTTTGATGGAAGCGCTTCCGAGGTCTATGTGGCTCCTGGAAATGGAGGAATAGATCAGGCACACTGCGTTAACATTAATCTTAACAGACATAATGATATTATAGAGTTTTGCAGAACCAAAAAAATTGATTTTGTTGTTATTGGACCTGAAGCTCCGCTTGCTGACGGTGTTGCTGATACATTATCTGCTTCCGGCATTCCTGTTTTCGGACCTTCGGCAAAAGCTGCAAAAATCGAAGGAAGCAAAATTTTTGCTAAAGAGATAATGGAAGAAAGCAAAGTTCCAACAGCTTCACACCGGGATTTTACAGGAAAAAAAGAAATCACAGAATTTATTACAAATTGTAAAAAATATCCAATAGTTATCAAACTTGACGGTCTTGCTGCCGGAAAAGGCGTTGTTGTTGCTGAAAATGAAGAGCAGGCTATGTCTTTTGTTTTCGAAAGCGTAAAAGACAATTCACTTCTTTTTGTTGAGGATTTTCTTGAAGGAGAGGAAGCATCAGTTCTTGGAATCTCGGACGGAGAAACTGTTCTGCCTTTTATTTCAGCTCAGGATCATAAAAGAATTTTCGACGGAGACAAAGGGCCGAATACCGGCGGAATGGGAGCCTATGCTCCTGCGCCTGTTGCAGGTAAGGATGTTATTGAAAGAGTAGGCAGAGAGATTCATAAACCGGTAATCGATGTCATGAAAAATAAGGGGATTCCTTTTAAAGGAATTCTTTATGCAGGGCTAATGATCGGAAAAGAAAACAATGTTTTGGAATTCAATGCCAGATTCGGAGATCCGGAAGCTCAGGTTCTTCTTCCTTTAATTGATGGAAAAATCGGAGATCTTTTTATCGCTTCATATGAAGGAAAACTAAAGGAAGGAATGCTGAAATTTACAGATAAGCATGCCATAACTGTGGTAATGGCTTCAAAAGGCTATCCTTCTGATTATGAAAAAGGAAAACTGATTACTGGTCTTGATTCAGTAAGCAAAGACGTCCTTGTTTTTCATGCCGGAACGGTCAGAAACGGTAATGCTATTTATACTAATGGCGGAAGAGTTTTGGCGGTTACGGCAGTTGCAGATTCGCTTGATATGGCTAGAGAGAAAGTTTATTCGGAAATAGATAAGATTCAATTTGAAGGGGCTCATTACAGAAAAGATATCGGTTATAGAGCTTTCAACAGGGGTTGATGATGAAACTATTACTATTTGTGTTTCTTTTTTCTTTTATTTATGCGGATAGTTTTGATATTGATTTTTCTGATGCTGTTTTGAAAGAAAAAAAAACAGAATTTGATGTTTATGTTAAACCAAACGGAACAGAGATTAAAAAGTTTAAAAATTATTCTGAAACTGTTTTATCAGATAAAACTGTTATTAAGAAGTATTCTTCCGGAAAAGCCGAATATCTTTATTCAGATGGAAGAAAGCTGATAATTGACAGACCTAATTCTCTCAGAACTTATATTTCTTCTGATGGAAAAGAGAAAACAATTTCTATGAAAGGGAAGACTCCTTACGGTGAAGAAATACAGACTATAAGAGAAGTTATTCAAAAGGATCCAAGAATAGAAGTAAGATATGCTTCCGAAAAATCCGATGACATACTGGATAATGACGAAGAATCGAATGGAAAGAAAATAAACGGAATTAAAGTATTTTTTGACGACCTTTGCTCTTCTGTTGGTAAACTTTTTGCAGCCGATAAATATGAAAACGGAGAACCCTTTCTTATAGAAGTTTCTTTTTGCAGATTCGCCGAATATGGATTTTGCTATGATAGGGATAAAGCCGTTACTGTAGAAATATTTAAGGGCGGAAAACAGAAGGATAAATATTCTTTTACCTGGATTGATCTCAAATCAACTCAGAAAAGAAAAGAGCACATAGAAAAAATTACAAACAGGATTAACGAAGTAAGATGATTCTTCTAAAAAACGCGAAAATATATTCAATTACTAATGAGCCTTTTATGGGCTCTCTTTCGATTAAAGACGACAAAATAGAAACTGTGTCTTCTTCTGATATTGAGGGAGAATTTGATGAAGTCATTGATTGCGCTGGAAATGCTCTTCTTCCGGGTTTTATAGATGCGCATACCCATGAAGGTCTTTTTCAGGGAGAAATAGGCGATGCCGGTGATGATGTTAACGAAATGAGTGATCCTATAACTCCTCATCTTCGGGCAATTGATGCGATTAATCCTTATGATCCATCTTTACGAGAGTCGTATGATGGCGGAGTTACTTTACTTAACACTGGTCCCGGCAGTGCGAATGTATTCGGCGGATTATTCGCGGTGATTCGTCCTATGGGCAGAATTGTCGATGAAATGTTGATAAAATCTCCTTCTGCTCTCAAAATTGCCTTTGGAGAGAATCCGAAGGATGTGTATTCAAAACATGAAAAAGAGCCTCAAACACGAATGGCTATTGCAGCACTAGTCAGGGAATGGTTTTTTAAAGCCCAGGAATACATGGAAAAGAAAAAACATGAAGACACGGAGGATGAAGATAAAAAGCCCGAATTCGATCTAAAACTTGAAGCTTTGTGTCTTGCACTGAAGGGAGAGATTTGTGTGCACGCTCATGCTCACCGTTCGGATGATATTGCAACAGCAATAAGAATTTCTGAAGAGTTCGGACTGAAACTTGTTCTTATTCATGCAACAGAAGGGCATAAGATAGCGGATTACATAGCTAAGAAAAATATTCCTTGTGTTGTAGGTCCGTCATTTCCGGGCAGAGAAAAAGCAGAACTTAACGAGATTTCCTTTAAAACTGCTGCAGTTCTTTCTGAATACGGAGTAAAAGTAGCACTTCAGTCTGATACTTATCCTCCAGTTAAGTATTTTCATTCGATTTTATGTATGGCGCATAAATATGGAATGAAAAAAGAAGAAGTTTTGAAATCAGTGACTATTAATGCGGCTGAAATTTTGGGAATAGATAACTCTTTTGGATCATTGACTTCTGGTAAAACTGCAGACGTTCTGTTATTTGATTCTTCTGATCCATTGGATTTTTATTCAAAGATTCGAAAGGTTTTTGTTTCCGGAAAAAAAGTAGTTTTCTGATAGTTATCAACAATCTTGTCCACATCATCCACAATTTATGTGATTCGTTCAATTAATTGACTCAATTAATTTCCAGAAGTGCTTTTTTCGGTTTCTTTTGGAAATTAATTGAATAAAAAATATGTTCAGTTTGTAAGAAATCTATATCATCTGAATATTCGAGGAATTACAAAACTAAAAAATAAAATTGAAAGAAAGAAAATATTATTGATTATGTCAGCTTACTGATTACAAAAAGTTAGTTTCTGTATAAAATGTTAATAAGTTCGATTTATTGAATTTCTATGAAAATTTAACAAATAAATTATGTCGCAGAAGAGGGAGTAATGAGCGAAAATTACCGGAAATATTCCAAATGTCTTGAAAGATCCGTTAAACATATTTTTACAAATTTTCTGGGTGATTCTACCATTAAAACAGTTGCTGAAGCTTGTAATAAAGCTGATTATAAAGTATGGCTTGAGATTGAAGGCTCTTTCTGCGGTGAAATTTTTCTTAAATTTCCGGATGGAACCATGAAAAAAATCACAGAACAGCTTTATTCAGATGTAAAGGGAAAAGCTCTTAAGCAGGCGTCGATGGACATAATGGGAGAACTTGCAAATATGATTACAGGAACTTTTGCAAACCAGCTTCAGTTTCTGAATCTTGATCTTATTCTTAATGCTCCCGAATTTGAGAATGACCCCATTCCGATGAAGGCTTTATACGAAAACATATCTCTGACTTTTGAATCTGCCTTTGGTCTTTTTGAAGCTGAAGTTTTTTTCAGAAATGAAGAGGGATAAACGAACAAATGAAAAACATAGGAATATTTGTATTTAATGATATAGAATTAATGGATTTTGCCGGACCCTATGAGGTTTTCTCTGTAACGAATGAGCTGAATTCTTATAATCTCTGCAAAACGTTTACTGTATCAGAATTATCCGGGAAAATAAAGAGTGTAAACGGACTTCAATTTTTTGCGGATTATACAATTGAAAATTCTCCAAACATTGATATCTTGATTATTCCAGGCGGAATTGGTTCAAAACAAATTATTGATAATAAAAAAGTTCTTTCATGGATAGAAGATAAATATTTAAGCTCGGAATTCACTTTTTCAGTTTGTTCGGGCGCTCGAATTTTAGCAAAGATTGGACTTTTGCAAAATAAGACTTTTATTACTCATCATGAAGTTATATCTGATATATTGACTATAGATCCAAGTGCTTCTCCGTTGAAAAATAAAAGGTTTGTGGATGAAGGGAAAATCCTGACTTCTGCCGGAATATCAGCCGGAATGGATCTTTCTCTTTATATGGTGGAAAAACTGTTCGGAAAAGAAACTGCCGAGAAAACATCTGTTTATCTGGAATACGAGAAGCGGAATTAATATTGACTCAAACAGGTGTGCTTTTTAGGTGATACTATCAATGAAGGAAGAGGTGACTTAATGTCAAAACTGTTGATTATAGGTGCGGGCGGAGTTGGTCAGGTTGTGACTCATAAGTGTTCGCAGAAACCGGAAGTTTTCAGCGAAATATGTCTGGCAAGCAGAACAAAATCCAAATGCGACAAGATTGCGTCTCAGTTGAAAAGACCTATACGTACTGAACGTGTTGATGCTGATAATGTTCCTGAACTGGTTGCTCTTATCAAGGATTTTAAGCCTGAACTCGTAGTAAATGTTGCTCTTCCTTATCAGGACCTTACAATAATGGATGCATGCCTTGAGACCGGCGTTAATTATCTAGATACGGCGAATTATGAACCGAAAGACGTTGCGAAATTCGAGTACAAGTGGCAGTGGGCTTATCAGGAAAAATTCAAAAAAGCCGGCTTAATGGCTCTTCTCGGGTGTGGATTTGACCCGGGTGCGACTAATATTTTTACTTCTTATATGAAGAAACATTATTTTTCAAAAATGAAATATGTCGATATTGTTGACTGCAATGCCGGAAACCATGGAAAGCATTTTGCCACAAATTTTAATCCCGAAATAAATATCCGTGAAATTACACAAAACGGACGTTTTTTTGAAAACGGTGAATGGAAAGAAATTGAAGCGATGAGCATTCACAAGCCGATTTATTACCCTGAAGTCGGTGATAAGGAAAGTTATCTTCTATTCCATGAAGAACTAGAGTCTCTTGTAAAAAACTTTCCTGAGATAGAAAGAATCAGATTCTGGATGACTTTTTCAGAAAACTATATTACTCATCTGAAAGTTCTTGAACATGTCGGAATGACCCGTATTGATGAAGTTGAACATAAAGGAATGAAAATAGTTCCGCTCGAATTTTTAAAGTCTCTTCTTCCTGAGCCTGCAAGCCTTGGAGAAAACTATACAGGACAAACATGTATAGGTGTTCAGATAGAAGGAGAAGATAAGGAAGGAAAACCGGCAAAGAAATTCATTTATAATGTTTGTGATCATGCAGAGAGTTATAAAGAAACTTTTGCACAGGCTGTATCTTATACAACCGGGGTTCCTGCGATGATAGGCGCGATGCTTATGATGAAAGGAATCTGGAAGGGAGAAGGGGTTTTTAATGTTGAAGAAATGGATCCGGATCCGTTTATGGAAAGAATGAATCTTGACGGGCTGCCATGGAAAGAAACAACATTTTAAGTGCCGATTTAAGCAGGGTTGTAACACCCTGCTTTATTGTTGATAAAACTCTGATTGAAAAAAACCTGATAAAGCTTAAAGAAGTTAAAGATGCAACCGGATGCAAAATTCTTCTGGCTCAGAAAGCCTTTTCAATGTATTCTCTTTATCCGCTGATAAGCTCTTATCTAGACGGGACTTGCTCAAGTTCTCCTCATGAAGCCGAGCTTGCTTATGAGTATTTCGGAAAAGAAGTTCATGCTTTTGCTGCCGGATACAGCGCAGCAGATATTGATGAGCTTTGTAAATTTGCCGATCATATTGTTTTTAATTCTTTTGCACAGCTTGAAAAGTTTAAGGATAGAATCAAAAACTGCGGAAGAAAAATTGATCTGGCTGTAAGAATTAATCCTGAGCATTCTGAGGGTGCTGTTGAAATATATGATCCTTGCCAGAAAAATTCACGTCTTGGAATAACTCTGTCGAATTTCAGGGAGGAGTTTCTTCCGGAAATAAAAGGGATTCATTTTCATACTCTCTGTGAACAGAATGCTGAACCTCTTGTCAGAACTCTTGAAGCGGTTGAAGATAAATTCGGCAAGTATTTATCCGGACTTGATTATGTGAATTTCGGCGGCGGTCATCATATAACAAAGGATGGATATAATTCTGATCTTTTGATTTCAACCATAAACAAATTTAAAGAAAAATATGGCGTACAAGTTTATCTTGAGCCCGGAGAAGCCGTTGCTTTAAATGCCGGATATCTGATAGCCGAAGTTCTTGATATAATTAATAATGGAATGAATATAGCGATTCTTGATACAAGCGCATGTGCTCATATGCCGGATGTAATTGAAATGCCTTACAGACCGTTTATTATAAATTCAGGTGAAGCGGGCGAAAAGAAATTTACTTACAGATTGGGAGGAATGAGCTGTCTCGCTGGAGATACTATCGGAGACTACTCATTTGATAAAGAATTGTCCATCGGAGACAGGTTGATTTTTACTGATATGGCGCATTATTCAATGGTTAAAACTAATACTTTTAACGGATTAAAACTTCCTTCAATTGCACTTATGGACGAAAATAAAAATATAGATATATTGAGAAGATTCGGTTATAACGATTTTAAAAACAGACTTTCGTGAGGTTAAGATGTTTGGTAAAAAATTTCCTTCTTTTCTTGAAAGTGAATCTGAACCAAAAAGCGCCGGGAATGCTTTTTTTCATGTGATTCCTGTTCCTTGTGAGAAAACTGTTTCTTATGGAAAAGGAACTGCAAATGGTCCTTCAGTAATTCTTAATGCGAGTAATCAGCTTGAGAGTTTTGAAGGATATTCTAATCCGTCTGAACTTGGAATTTATACTTCTGAAGCAGTTGAATGTAAGGGCAGTATCGAAAAAATTCTTGAAAACGTTGAAAATGCCGTTTCTAAAACTCTTGCTCTCAAAAAGTTTCCTATTGTTATCGGCGGCGAGCATTCTATCAGCATAGGAACTATTAAGGCATTGATGAAGTATGAGAATAAATTCGGCATAGTGCATTTTGATGCTCATGCTGATCTAAAAGAAAATTATGAAGGAACTCCTTTCAGTCATGCCTGTGCAATGAGACATGCTGTTGATGCAGGGATTCCTGTTTTTCAGATAGGAATAAGATCTATGACAGAAGAAGAGAATAAGTTCAGAAAGCAAAAGAAAATGGAATACATTAACGCAGATAAAATTGATTCGATTAATTATAAAAAGCCGATTCTTCCAAAAGCTTTTCCAAAAAAAATATTCTTTTCGATAGATGTGGACGGATTTGATCCATGTATTTTTCCGGCTACCGGAACACCTGAACCGGGCGGATTCAGCTGGAGAGAGTTTTTTAAAATGTCTGAAAATATTCTGCAGGGAAGAAAACTTATCGGATTTGATCTTGTTGAGCTTGCTCCTATAGAGAATCTTCATTATCCGGAATTCTCTGCGGCACGTTTAATCTATAATCTGATGGGAATGGTCCAGAGAAGAATTTAATAATAGATTATGATCAGGCTTGAAGAAATAGCTGAATCGGATATCGCAATACTAACTGAGTTGGCTATTTCTTCTTTTGAAGAAGATAAGATTAAATATGGAGAATATCCCCCGGTAATTGATGTTGAAAACAGAACATTACGCTTTGTTGAAGACGGTTTTTCTTTTAAGTTTGTTAAAGAAAATCATATAATCGGCGGTGCGGTAGTTTTCAGAACTGCCGGCGGAAGCTATCGTTTGGGATGCCTTTTTCTTTCTCCAGAATATCAGAATCAAGGTTATGGACAAAAGATATTAAAATTGCTGGAAGAAGAGTTTCCTGATGCGCATAAATGGGAGCTTGACACACCTCATTTAAGTTTCAGGAATCATCATTTTTACGAAAAAGCAGGATATCAGAAGACCAACGAATATTTTCCCGATATTAATAACAAGAAGCTCAAACTGTTTCAGTATGAGAAGAAAATTGAAGGAAAGCATCAATGTTAATTTTTAATAAACTTGTATCTGAAAAGAAAAGACAAAATTATATGAAGTTAATAATAGCATTTCTTTTATGTTTGTCATGCTCGCATGAATCCGAAATTAATTTAATTGAGCAAAAGTTTCTGACAGAGGGTCTGGTTGAAATACAGAAATATAATTCAGATATTAAAGTTGATCTTGTAAATTCTGATTCAAATAAAAACTTTTTTGGGACTGATTTCTATAATGGATTAAAAAAATGCTACGTGAGAGAAGAACTCACCATAAAATTATCCAGGGCGAGCAAAATATTAAAAGGCATAAATCAGTCATATTCTCTGATGGTTTATGATGGAGCCAGACCAAGAAGCGTAAGTCAGCAGATGTTCAATCCGCTGAAAAATACTCCTTTGAAAAAATATGTAGCCGATCCCAAGTTCGGTTCAATGCATAATTACGGGGCAGCGGTTGATGTTGTTATTGTTGATAAAAACTATGATGAAATTGATATGGGGTTAAATCCTTTCCGTAAAAATAAACTACAGCTTACGAAAATGCTTTATGATATGAAAAAGAAAAAGACATTAACTGTTGAGCAAAAGAATAACCGTATGTTGTTGAAAAAGGTTATGACAAAAGCAGAATTTTATCCTATTGAAATTGAATGGTGGCATTTTGAAGTTGATAAAAAAGATAATATAAGAAAGAAATATAGAATAATAGAATAGGGCGATGTTTAAGTTTTGTTATTATTGAATAAATATCTGCATACTAGATTCTAAATCTGTTCCTGATTCATTAGGAAAAGTTTTAATAAGAACGATAGCGCACAAATCGTTTTTATCATATACATATGTCCACTGGTAAGAACTGAATAATATTTTGTTTTCAACATATAGAATTTTTCCATTATCATCAAAATAGACAACCGGATATGAACATTCACCACCGCAGGTAGTGTCAAAAATTACTGCCATAAATTTATTATCTTTATAATAAACGCTGAAATAATTAAAGAAAGGTTCAAATAATTTTTCTAATTCTGTACGTGTAACTTCTTTTTCAGGTGTAATATTTGAGAATAAAGGTAACCAAGTATTAGAAGATCCTGAAGCTTGTTTTCCATAAGAACTAATTTTATTGATGAAATCATCTGAAAATTGTATTTTCTTAAGTTCCAGATAATATTTAATTTGAAGATCTTTTAAAAGACTTTTATTTTTAGAATAATTGTAAGGATCAATTTCTTTAAAATATTTATAGTTCTTATTATTTCTAATTGATAAAATAATTTTGTCTTCAATAAGTTTGTCAATAGCCTTTATTTTTTTCCAGTCTGTTTTATCAAGTAAAGAGAAACTGAAATTATTTACAGTTCCGTACCATTTGTATTTTAAGAAAAAATTGTTTAGCCAATTAGATTCAAATTTAAAACCCTTTTGAGCATATACAGAAGAACGCAGAATGATTAAATCAGTAATTGAGTAATTTTGAATTGAGTTAATATTGAATGATTCCTCTTTCTTTATGATAAGGTCCTTATCGATAGAGAATGATTGTTGGAAAAAGCAGATTAAAATTAAAAGAAGAAAAAATCTTTTCATATACATCTCTTTCAAAATGGTAGAATAAATTATTTATGATAAAACATCGATAATAAATCAAGCAAAAAGCAGAAGACTTACAGCCATAACTATCATGCCCGCGATAAGACCGCCTATTGCCAGATGATGTTCTCCGTATTCTTCAGCGGTTGGAAGAAGTTCGTCAAGCGAGATATAAACCATGATTCCGGCAACTGCGGCGAAAATTACACCTAAAGTAATACCGTTGAAAAATGATCTTAAAACAAAGTATCCTATAATTGCTCCAACCGGTTCAGCGAGTCCTGAGAGAAAAGAAAGAACAAATGCTTTTCTGCGGCTTTTGGTCGCGTAAAAAACAGGTGCGGAAACTGCCAGACCTTCAGGAATATTATGTATAGCTATTGCGACGGCAATGCTGATTCCCAATGTCGGATTAGTTAAACCGCTCATGAATGTCGCAAGACCCTCAGGAAAATTATGAATTCCAATTGCGAGCGCAGAAAAGGCTCCCATGCGGAGAAGCTTTCTTTTATCTTTTTCAGATGATTTTTGAATCTTCTTATCGACATTCAATTCATGAGGGTTTTCATAAGAAGGAATGAGTTTGTCGATTAAAGCAATGATAAACATCCCTGCAAAAAACGAAATGACTGTGCAGATATAACCCTGTTTATTTCCTAAACTTATACTCAATGAGTCTTTAGCTTTAACGAATATTTCAATCATTGAAACATAAATCATTACACCGGCAGAAAAACCAAGAGAAATCGTCAGCAGTCTGGGATTGAATTTTTTGGAGAGCAAACCGATGAGGCTTCCGATACCTGTAGATAATCCTGCGAAAAGAGTAAGTGAAAACGCGAATAAAACTGAATTATCCATAAAAAAGCCTCAATTTAGATAAACAATAATATCAAACTATATCATTTTAAGGTTTTGCTTTCAATAAATTCTTTGAGATTAGGTACTTGATAAAAAAAGCCGGTATTAACCGGCTTTTATGGTAATCTATTATTTCGGTACTGCGTTCAAGAAGTTTTTGATTTTGACTGCATCTGCCGGGCTGACAATATAAGTTGATTCTTCAGTTCCAAAGTAAAACCTGAAAGTTAAATTTGATGATTTAAGAATCTTTTCTTCCATATCTTTTGATAAAACTATTTCAGCAGTATGTTCTTTATAACTGTTTGAGTCAACAGACGTTGATTTATTTGTTTTGGTAAAATCGACAAAACCTGTTTCGTCCATTTCCGCAGTAGTTGTTGTGGTAGTTTTTATATTTGTTAATATTTGATCCGAAATATTAGAGAGATTGATTTTTTCAATTTTATCATCAATTTTAATGAAAGCCTGTTCTTTTAATGTTTTCTCCCTTGTGCCTGTATTTATTGTGCAGTAAACCACAGTTTCTCCGGCTTTTCCGTTTTTAAATTCCCGGAAAAATTCTGAATGGAAACGAAGAGAAATGTTAAGTTTCATGGAAGCAATATCCGTTCCTTTGAACTCGTCTTTTTTAAATTTTACTTCACCAGTTGCGCAGGATAGGAATAGAAAAAATGAAAGGCATAAGCAATATACTTTTGTCATAAAATCCCCTTTTGATTAATTAGTATTGTTATTTCTATAAAGATATTTATTAAGAGTCAATAAGAATTATAGATATGAATATGAGAAGACAATAGAATTAAAAAGTCCTGCCTGTTAAAGCGGTATAATTCATTTCTGAAGTATTGAGAAGAAGAGAAAATTTTTCATTATGCTTTCATCATTATACTTAAAAAATTCGCTTAATCAACGCTGTATTTATCTTTTTCGCAGAAACGTAGATATTTCGAATGCTCAGACTTGGAACTTTTCTTTGTGCTTTTACTGAAATTCCGGATGTTCATCTTGAGCACAAAATCATCCATTAACTTTTCCATCAAATCCTCCTGTAATATGCTTACCGGACATTCTCGACAGTTAATTGATAAATGCTATGATGCAGAAAGAAAAAGCTACCGCCTGGGACGCATGGGCGAGCAGCGAGTGTAACGAGCGACCAGCCCAAGGGCGGTTTCAGTTCAACGCCTTGCTTACACGACGTTGCGCGACTTTTTGCGCAATGATAACGTCAAAATATTTTCGCAAATTAGAAATAAGTCCCCGATCATCAGACAAATAATTTAAGCTACAGTATCACTATCAATTTCATTAAGTAAAGACATATTTAAATATTTCCGCGAACTCCAAG
>Ga0209467_1000284_pt1 | contig 84080 bp, 80 predicted proteins | sample Higcelwee11metaG_FD_187175 | JGI IMG/M metagenome (GOLD analysis project Ga0209467, IMG submission 187175) | Freshwater pond sediment microbial communities from the University of Edinburgh, under environmental carbon perturbations - High... | ecosystem: Environmental > Aquatic > Freshwater >...
AGAAGACACGTTCCAGAAGGGGGGTCCGTGAATCCTGTCCTTCATGAAGGACCCTACGGTTGAATTCGAGCCAGGTCAACTCCCTGTTCAGGAACAATTCCGAAGAATCCAGGTCAAACTGCGTGGAAAGTTGTTGTTTCGCTGAAATCGGTTCACGTTCTATGGCATTATTCTGTTCATCGAAAGACATGATTCACTCCGAATTATTTTTACAACGTTACAAAATGTCTATGTCTAATGTGTTAACATACTGCTATTATAAAACATTCATTCTTCAAGCCAGCTATCGATCCGGGATCGGATTTGATCCCGGATCTGTTTTACCCTTATGATTTTTTCATCAAAAGTCCCTTCAAGCGCCGAGGGATCTTCAAAGCCCCAGTGCATTCGTTCTCCCTTTCCAGGAAAGACAGGGCATTGCTCTGCGGATGATTCATCACATACGGTGATTACATAATCAAATTTTACGCCGGCATCCAGAAATTCGTTAACCGATTTGGTCCGGTTTCCTGAAATATCAATACCATCCTGTTTCATTGCTTCAACAACTACAGCGTTAAGGTTTCCAGGCTCAAGACCAGCGCTGAACACCTCAAATTTTTTTGAACCTGCTTTTTTCAAATAAGCTTCTGCCATCTGACTTCTGGCCGAATTATGAATGCAAACAAATAAAACACTTTTTTTCATCTTGATATCCATTATAATATAAGTTTCCAAAAAATTATTGCCGGGACAGCGCCGGGAGAAATTGACAGAAATGCTTTATTTGAAAGCTTTTCAGTCATATATAAAAAAACACAAAATGGCGCGAGCCCAAATGGCTCTTTTAGACCTCCCCAAACGAGATCAATAACCTGAGGCAAATATAAACTAATATTATAAGAATTGTATTAGCGAACTACCCTGCATATCTAAAAGTTGCTTTCTCATAATTTTTTTATAAGAAAGTTATGAGTATTGAGTAGTGAGATTTAAAACAAGCTGTTTTTCTCAATACTCAATACTCACATCTTTCATTCTTTGTTGTGGGCTGAACCACGGTGAAGAAACCGGTCAGCCCATGGCTGTTATAAGAAAATCTGAGTAAGTTACACAGATCTTTCAAGCTTTGTTGTGGGGTATGCCTGGCAGTTGATATGTCAGGTCAGCCCATGGCTGTTATTGGAAGCCTTCAATGATCGGTAATTTCAAATATTTTAGAAAAAGGAATTAATTTACCATCGCGCCTCTCTTTGGGCGGTGGCTTTACGACTTTCTTTATGCCCGGGGTTCCCCTGTGTTTTTATAATTTTCCTTGAACAGGGCGTGCTTTTTCATCAATTTATGAAGCTGTCGGGTAGTGATACCGGCAGCTGCAGCTGTAGCATTTATTTTCCCATTGCATGTTGTTAAGAGCAGGTCCAGGTAATTATGTTCAATCCTGCCAAGTTCCATCTTCCTGACTTCGGAAAGGGTTAAATTATGGTTAATAGTACCGGGCATAGGCTTAGGCGGATATGTAAACAGCTCCACCGGAAAATTTTGTGGCCTGAGGATGGATGTTTGTTCTAAAATATAGGCCCGTTCCAGGATGTTTTCCAGTTCCCTGATATTACCTGGCCATGAATAGGCTAAAAAAGCCTCAAGAACTTTGGGGTGCACCTCTGCAATATCCTTGGAATGAAAGGTGTTGAGTTTTGCCAGGAAAAGTTCCGCCAGTTGTGGGATATCCTCTTTTCTTTCCTTGAGAGGCGGCAGTTCCACAGGAAATACATTCAGGCGGTAATACAGGTCCGAACGAAAAAGCTTGTCATCGCGCAACTGCTTTAAATCAATATTGGTGGCGGCAATGATACGCACATCAGACTGAATATCCTCTTCTCCACCCACCCGGTGAAAGACACCATCCTGGATGACCTGGAGGAGCTTGATCTGTGCCGGCGGGGTAATGGTGCCGATTTCATCCAGAAAAATGGTACCGTTTCTGGCAATCTCAAATTTACCCAGTTTACGCTTAATAGCACCTGTGAACGCGCCTTTTTCATGGCCGAACATTTCGCTTTCTACCAAGGTATCCGGAATCGCCCCGCAGTGGACCTCAATAAACCGCTCGTTTTTTCTTAAAGAAAGCCTGTGAATAAGTCGGGCCGTAAACCCTTTGCCGCTGCCGGTTTCACCGGTTAAAAGCACGGTACTCTTGGTGGCAGCCACAGCACGAATGTTTTCAAACACTGTTTTCATGGCCGCACTTTTGGTATGGAGCAGTTCAAACTCGTCCTCCTGCCAGATCTGCTCCCTGAGATAATCCAGTTCCGATTCCGCCCGGGTCTGTTCAATGATGCTGTTGATCACCAGCCGAAGCTCATCAGGCAGCAGGGGATAGGTCAGATAGGATGCCGCACCTTCATGAACAATTTTTACGGCCTCCGGCAGCAATTTGGGGGTGGCCATGACAATAATACTGATATTGGGGCAAATCAGACTGATGGTTTGGAAAACCGCCTTGTAGTTGCTTTCGGCAGCAGCCTGCTGAAGGATTTCAATATCTACAAATACAAACTCGGGACGACTGCGGCGGAAAACCTGAAGAGCCGCACTCAATTGCCGGTTGGAATCAATATGATAAACAGATGACAGGTTGTCTTGGATACCTTTTAAGGCATCTGCCTGCTTGAGGATAAAATGAAGTTTTTTCAAAAGCGTTGTTATGCCTTTATCTATTGTCACACTATTTCGGCCTGATATGTCCCCAACGCGACCGGCTAAAAAAGGAACTTTAAATTCTTATTAAAAAATCCCAGGGAAAAAGGCAATGCTTTTTATATATTTGTAACCTCCCGAGTGATTGATGATAAGACTCCCATATTATGTTGAACGCTCTCTTAGAGAAAACCATCCAAGACTTGCCATAATGGCAACAGCTATTTATGATAAAGTATGTAAAATTTTTTGAAACTGATGGAATAGAAACTCTCGCATTGAGTATCAGATCCTGCATTGTTGTATTCGTTACTCTCCTTATGATAACGGCCGTCAGCCAGGCAGAAACCAACACTGGCGGCAAAGAGGCGATCCTCCTCGCCCATCCAAAACAGACGGGCATGGGTCAGCCTTTTCTTGTTCGGTTGACATCGGCCCAGGCCTTTGACAGGATTTCTGTCCGCTGGATGGATCGGGAATTTGTACCGTCAGTCTCCGTGTGGAATAGACGTCATGTGGCGATTGCCATGTTGGGTACAGATATTCTTACCACCAAGCCAGGTCGCCAAAAACTTCTGATCCGGGCCTGGGCAGGAGAAAAAGAAACCGTCCGGCAACGGTGGATACTTATCGTTGCCGGAACATATCCCCGCCAGGAGCTGAACCTTCCGTCAAAGATGGTGACCCCTCCCACTGTTGAACTTGAACGAATAAAAGCGGAAAGAAGACCATGGTAACGGTGTCATCTCCTTGTACTTTCATCTGAATAAATTCGACGTTATTCAGGGGGATATTGTAAACAAAGGACAGATTATCGGTCGATCCGGCTGTACAGGCCGAGCCACGGGTCCTCACCTGCATCTGTCTATATCTGTGCAGGGCCAGTTGGTGGATCCGATGCCCCTGTTCGAGCAGACAAGCGACCAATTGATCCGGTGAGACGCGTTTGGGAAGATGCGATTCGCGCTCTTTTTTTCTTCCGTCCTTTTTTTATGATTCATTCGTGATTATGTTTGGTGGACAGACAAGATACCAGAAAAAAAAGGAGAATCAATATGAAATACGTTTTTATCATAATCATCTCGCTGGTATCACTCATTTTGTTTTTCAGCTCTGAACTCTTTTCCCCAAACCCGGATATGGAGGTTAAAAAAATGAAAACAACTGAAAATCAGCACCTGGAACTGGCCACATTTGCCGGCGGATGTTTCTGGTGTACGGAAACAGACTTTGAAAAAGTGCCCGGTGTTATAAAAGTTACATCCGGATATACCGGCGGACATGACATGCAGCCGGACTATTCTTCTGTATCGTCGGGAACCACCGGCCACGCAGAAGCGATCCAGGTGCAGTTTGATCCTGAACAGGTCAGCTATGAACAGCTTTTAGATATTTTCTGGCGACATATCAATCCAACAGATGCCGATGGTCAGTTTGTAGATCGGGGCGACCAGTACCGCTCTGAAATTTTTTATCACACAGAGTCCCAGAAAGTAAAAGCCCTGGAATCCAAGAAGGCGCTGGACGCTTCAGGCGTTTTTCAAAAACCGGTTGTCACATCAATCACCCCGTTTAAAAAATTTTTCGCGGCTGAAGAATATCACCAGAATTACGCAAAAAAAAATCCCAGCCAGTACAAATTTTACCGACTGGGTTCCGGACGTGACCAGTTTCTAAAAAAAGCCTGGGGAAATCTGCCCGATTCTGCACCGGACCGCCACAAAGTATCTACACTTCCAAAAACATCGGCATGGTCTAAACCAGAGGCACCCGATATCAAAAAAAAACTGACCCCGCTTCAATATAATGTTACCCAGAACGAGGGCACAGAACCCCCATTCAATAATGAATACTGGGATAACAAAAAAGAAGGCATCTACGTGGATATTGTATCCGGAGAGCCGCTTTTCAGCTCTCTGGACAAATTTGATTCCGGGACAGGCTGGCCAAGCTTTACCAGGCCTTTGGAATCGAACCATATTGTGGAAAAATCCGACCGGAGTTTATTTGTGACCCGAACCGAAGTCAGAAGCAAAAACGGCGACTCCCATCTCGGTCACGTTTTTGATGATGGCCCGGCGCCGACAGGTCTTCGATACTGTATTAACTCAGCGGCACTTCGCTTTATCCCGAAAGAAGACCTTGAAAAAGAAGGTTATACTCAATACACAAAGCTATTTGAACAATAATTCTATATGTCAGCCTTTTTTACAGATTGAAAAACCTATCGACAAACTTAAACTTAAACTTTCGCCGGGGCGCTGATAACAAAACAAATATCATCTTTAATTTCAATATATTAATTTTTTTTTAGACCTGGTTTTTATCCGGCATCATAGTTGCTACATGTAGTTCCAGACAAGAGAACCTTTTTTTCAACAACCAACAAAGGGGAAAATCTTGAACAAATTAAAACAAAACAGACAGTGGCTGAAAAGAGCAATTTTTATTAATATGACTTTTTTCCCCATGATCCCTTTTATTATTGTTGTGCGAGTCAGCTTCTACTTCTTTTCTTCAACCCTGGATAAATCGATCCAGGCCAAGCCTTTATGTCGATGGCCACCCCCATTGCATCCTCCTTTGCCTACTGCCTGATCATTGGAACGCCTCCGAACGCCATTGTATACGCATCCGGCTACCTTTCGCCCAAAGATTATCTGCGGGCAGGCATTCCTTTATTCTTTGTCGCCAATATCGTACTGCTGCTTCTCACCGGCGTATACTGGACAATAAGAGGATTCGGCACCATGCCCGGATTCTGATAGAAAATTTGTTTGTAAGGAGGACAAAATGACACAGATTTCACCAAAGACTGAACCGAAAACAACCAAAAGAGGATAACATGAATACACCAGGGGCACTTTCGGCATTGAAATTTTACAGCCAGGGTGTAATCCGGCTTCTCATCGAACCGGTCCTGTTTTTTGCAGATCTGCCTGCGGTCCACACCCTGGGCCGGGCCTTGGGGTTTACAGCCCTGTGTTCCGGATTTTATGCCGGTGCAGGACTTCTTACAGGTCCAGGCCCCCAATCTCCTTCGGTCATGGCATTGATCTATTTTATCAATGCGGCAGGCATGGTGCTCATCAGCTCCGTCACGGGCTTTTGCACCATGGTGATGATCAACGGCAAAAGCCGGGGCTTTTCCCTGGTGTTCGGGCTTTATGCCTATGCGTCCGGGATCACCATGCTCATCTCATGGCTGCCCTTCATGCTCTGGTTTACGGAGCCGTGGAAATATTGGTTGGTTTATACGGGATTCAGACAAAGCTGCGGTCTGTCCAAAGCCCGGGCGATTAGCGTCCTGTTGATATCTGTGCCTGTCCAGTGGTGCCTGATTTATTCGGCCATAACAGCAGTCACAGGCCGTGTGTAAAAAAAATTTAAATAGGAGCAATATAATATGAAACAACCCATAAACGTCTTAATGGTTGATGATGAAAAACCGTTCAGGGAAACCACGCGTAAGATTCTGGAACGGAACGGTTTTCAGACCATTCTTTCGGAAACCGGCCACAGAACCATACTGGTCATGGACAAAAACAGGCAGATTCAAGGTATTCTCACGACTCGTGATCTTTTAGAACGGATTCTACCCGCATACCTGACCACAAGCAAACCCGCAAGGGTAATCCGGGAACAGGACCTGTTTTTTCAAATGAGAAAACACCTGATTCCCCCAAGATTAAGGAGCAACCAATGACTGACATCAAAACCATCATGGCCTGCGTAGACCTGTCCGACTATTCGCCCATGACTCTGGGCTATACATTAGGCCTGGCACAACAGGGAGATATCAAGGTCACCATTTGTTCCGTTATTCCCCTAAGAGAGGTCACCCCGGTGTTCATGACAGGGACAATATACCACTGCAGGGAAGATACAACGGAATATCTGGAAGACCTCAAAGAAAACCGGAAAGCCGAAATTAATGCACTGATCAATAAACTGATCATGGAACGATGCCCGCAATTTTCAAGCAAAATAGATATCCGGGTCTCAACGGGACATCCTGCAGATGCAATTCTTGACATGATTGAACGCATCAACCCGGACCTTGTTGTCATGGCAAATAAGGGCCGGTCCAACCTGTCCAATTTCATGTTCGGCAGTGCTGCCGAATATGTGTTCCGTTACTGCACAACCCCGTTGCTCAGCGTCAGGGACAAAAATGTTTTCAAACGCATGGCCTCAGGGAAGGCCACACCCGAAGCCGGAAAGATCCGCACGGTGATGGCGGCTGTAGACTTTTCGCCCTGGTCCCCGGATATTCTGGCCAAGGCCGGCTGGGTGGCAAAAATCAGTGGGGCGAAACTGCATGCATTCAACTGTATCAGCATCCAGGAGATCTCCTGGGTAAAGTCCCACTATATTCCTGAAAACGCATTTGACCTAGAACAATTTTTGCAAAAGGAAAAACAGCGGCGGCATGATCTTCTGGCCGACCAGATAAAGGCAGCCGGACTTGACAGGATTGAAGGCATAGATATTTCCATTGATTCGGGTGTACCTCACGAACAGATTCTTTCGACGTCACAGGATATCGGCGCAGACATCCTGGTTCTAGGCCCCAGGGGGCGCAGCCGTTCGGCCAGATTTACCCTGGGCAGCACCATAGAAAAAATTTTCCGCCACAGCCCGGTGCCGGTGCTTCGTCTAGGCCCGGATATCATCCATTAAACAAAGCACCCCCCCCGGGTTCGGGTCCAATCAACCGGCCCGGGGGTTTCCAAAGGAGGTCCTCATGTCTGACGAGAAAAGAATATTAGTTACCCTTGACGGCTCAAAACGTTCAAAAAGGACCGTTGACTATCTGTGCAGCTTCACCCCCTTTAAAACCAGGCAGGTGACCTTATTTAACATAACAACGCCCGTGCCCGAAGCCTATTATGACCTGAGCCAAAATTCCTTCGGCAAGATTGCCGTCTCCCAGGTTAAAGCTTGGGAACTGGGCCAGAAAACCATAATGACGGAATTTCTCAAAGAAGCGCGCCAAAAAATGATAACTGCCGGTTATCTACCGGCAAATATCGAGGTCAAGCTTTCCAAGCAGGAAAAGGGGGTTGCCAGGGGCATTCTCAACGAAATCGGAAGTAATGAGTACCACACGCTTGTGATCCGCAGAAGAGGAAATGCAAACTCCATTATGGGCGTAACCATGGGTGGCGTTGCTGCCAAGCTGGTGGAAAAAGCAGATAAAATTCCTTTGATTATTGCCGGAACCCGTCAGATTCAGCACTATTTGTGCATCGCGGTTGACGGCTCCGCAGGATCCAAGCGCGCGATCCAGTATACGGCCGAAATAATGGGAAAAACAGACTGTCGTATTCTTCTATGCGCGATCATGCGCACCACTGTTACAGATTCAGTACCTGAAGGAAAGGACCCCTTTGTAGACATGTCGATTCAGGCCAAATGCAAACTCGAAAATGCCCTCACCGAGGCAAAAGAGAACCTCACCCAGGGAGGAATCCCGGACGACCGAATCGAAACCCGTCTTATCCAGGGGGCTGAAAGCCGGGCAGGCGCTCTACTGGACACGGCCCGGGCGGCAAAGTGCGACACCATTGTCCTAGGCCGCAAGGGTGTGTCGGAGGTTGAGACTTTCGATTTGGGACGAATCCCCAGAAAAATTATTTACGCATCCAGAAAATTTACGATTTGGCTGATTCCATGATACAGCGCGGGACAATGGGTACGCAAAATTTATCCAGAATATTCAATCCCGGATCCATTGCCGTGATCGGTGGCGGTGAGCAACAGAACCGGGTGGGTCATACCCTGATACGCAACCTCGTTGAGGGCGGGTTTAACGGAGCTGTCTATCCTGTCAATCCCGATCATGCCGAAATTATGAATCTGCCTGCCACAAAAAATGTCCGCGACATTGAAGGGATTGTGGACCTGGCTGTTGTGACGGCACCCATCAATCAGGTTCCCCAGATCATTGAGGCGTGCGCAGAGAAAGGGGCCGCAGGTGCTGTGATCATCAGTGGCGGAGGCAGGGAGACAGGAGACCAGGGGGCCAGGATAGAAATACAGATCAAGGCCGCTGCCGGGCAAAGCGGTATGCGCATCATCGGCCCCAACTGCATTGGGATCGCCCATCCCCCGTCGAACCTGAATGCATCCCATATGCCGGGCACCCCGGCCCAGGGACGAATTGCCTTTTTGTCCCAATCCGGATCCGTGTGCGCTTCGGTCATGGATCTGGCTGAAAAAGAAAATCTGGGCTTCAGCCATATCGTCAGTTTAGGATCCATGCTGGACGTTGATTTTGCCGACATGATCGATTATTTGGGCGAGGAACGGGGCGTGGACAGCATCATTATGTACATGGAAAACATGACCCGAATCCGAAGCTTTATGAGCGCAGCCCGGGCAGTTTCCCGAATCAAACCTATTATCTGCCTGAAATCCGGCCGGTCGGCCGCCGGTGCCTGGGCTGCCTCTTTTCATACAGGCGCACTTGCCGGAGAAGATGCAGTCTATGACATTGCCTTTCAACGGGCAGGTATCCTGCGGGTGGACACCTTTGAGCAATTGTTTGACTTTACCCGGATTCTGGCAAGACAGCAGCGCCCCACAGGCAGACGACTGGCCATTGTCACCAATGCCGGCGGTCCGGGGGTAATGGCGGTGGATGCCCTTTCATCCTTTGGTCTTGAGCCTGCGGTGCTGAGCATTCAAACCATTGAGGCCCTGGGGACATCCCTTGAAAAAGCATGGAGCAAAACCAACCCCATAGATGTCCTGGCAGATGCCTCCTGTGCCCAGATTGCCCGGGCCGTCACCATTGCAGCCCAGGCACCCGAGGTGGACGGCATCCTCATGATCCATTCACCAGTTGATCACGTTGCCCCGGCTGACATTGCCCAAATCCTGGCGGGCCGGATCTCTTCCTTGTCCTGTCCTGTATTTACGGTCTGGCTGGGCGGTGCAAGCATGGACAACGCCCGGCAGATTCTCAGGGAAAACGAAATACTGACCTATGACACCCCGGAAAAAGCAGTCAGCGCATTTGTGGGATTGTACAGGCACAGCCGCAATATCGACATGCTCAGCGAAATACCGGTCAGGCGCGACATCAAGCTGAAGATCAACCATGAGCAGGCCAGATCAACGATTGAATCCCATCTGAAAAACGACCGGTCCCTGTTAAGTGACGCTGATACAAAAACGGTCCTGGAGGCCTACGGCATACCCGTAAGCCCCAAAGAACCCGGTCTGACTGTGGTACCGGACTTTGAACTTTATGTCGGTGCCAGACTTGATGCTCAGTTCGGGCCGGTCATTAAATTCGGCCTGGGCGGTGCGATGTCTGAGGTGTACCAGGATACTGCACTGACCCTGCCGCCTTTAAATTCAGCCCTTGCTGCCCGGACCATCAGATCCACAAAAATAGCCAAAGCCTTAAAAGGACACTGTCAGTTCAAAGCCGTGGACCAGGATCTTGTGGAAACCCTTTTAATACGCGTAAGCCGTCTGGTCACCGATTTTCCACAGATCCGTGAACTGGAGATGAATCCTGTAGCGGTCACCCATGGGCAACTTCTGGCGATCAACGCCTGCATCCACCTGGCTGCTTCTCCGGTAGCAGCGCCGGATCACCTGATCATCAGTCCGTATCCGGCCTGGCAGGAACAGCTGTATACCACCCAGGAGAGCGAACAGGTGCTGATCCGTCCGATAAAGCCCGAAGATGCCAAACCCATGCAAGACTTTTTTGAAAAACTGTCAACCCAAACCATATATCTACGATTTTTCACACCGCTTAAACAATTGTCCAAACGCATGCTGATCCAACTGACCCAGATTGACTATGACCGGGAAGTTGCGCTGGTGGCTCTATTTCCGGCCCAATCCGGAGGGAAGATTATTGGAAGCGCCAGAATTATATTCACCGCCAGCGGCACGGAGGGTGAATTTGCCATCATGCTGGCGGATTCCTGGCAGGGCAAGGGGATCGGGGCAGCGCTTTTGAAATCCTGCCTGGCATTCTCCAAACGATACGGCTTGAAACGGGTATTCGGTGTGGTGCTGCGTGAAAACAGGCAGATGCTTCGCCTTGCCGACAAACTGGGATTTAAAAAAGCCAGCAGCCGAGCTTCAAACGAAATTGAACTCATTATTGACATCGAAAAGTTGGATCTTTACACACTGTAAAAAATTATGACAGGTGACAGCCTTTTTGACCACCCGTCACTTTTTTTGAATTCTCGTATCATTTCAAGACATTAACCCCTATTTTCATCACTTTTCTTCAGTTGGCATATATCTTGATACTCTTGTGTATAAAAACTTAAGCCGAACAAAACGGCCTCACAGGAGCCATAGATATTATGAACGAACCCATAGCTGACAGAAAAGCGTTTTATCAGGTACTGACCCGGAATATCAGAATCCGAATCCTGCTGGTTTCCATTATCCCCATGATGCTGACATTGGGCATTCTGTGCTGGCGGTTTCACTTGGCTTATTCTGAAAAGATCAGCGCTCATGTCGGTGAACTGGTCCTCAAGCACACCCAGAACATCGATACGTTTCTCAAAGAAAAACTGGGGAATATCCGCTACCTGGCCGGGCAGTTGTCCATAACCGAGCCGGAGATGGCCCAGCAGTTTCTGACATCACAACTATCTGAACTGAATGATAAATACGGAGATGTATTTACGGATTTGGGCCTTGTGGATTCAGATGGTGTTCAGTTTGCCTACGAAGGGCCCTTCCGCCTTGTCAATGCCGATTACAGCGAGGCGACCTGGTTTTTAAAGGCCATAGAGAGCCCCTATTATATTTCCGATGTATTTGCAGGGCTTCGCGGCCATCCCCATTTTATCCTGGCAGTCAAACTGTCAGCCCAGGGGCGCACGTATATATTAAGATCCACCATTAATTTTACAACGTTTAACAGTTTGGTGGAAAACGTCCAGATCGGCAGGACAGGTATGGCAGTCATTGTCAATGCCAAGGGAGAGCTCCAGACCCACCCCCGCTCGGGAACCATGGAAAGCGTTCCTTCATTTATTGCGGATCCAACCATCTTCAACAGCAAGCAAACAAGCATTCTCAAGCATGAAAATGACAAGGGCAAAACCTACCTGTATGCCCTGGCCCTGTTTAAGACAGTGGACTGGCGCATGGTGTTCCGCCAGGATGCCGGGGATGCATTAAGGGATATGAGGAAAGCCGAAGTACTCACCCTCATCATATTCCTGCTCGGATGTGCCGCCATAGTGTCAGTTTCTTTTACACTCTCCAGAAACCTTGTCAAACGTATCGCAAAAGCAGACCAGGATAATCAAACCATGAACCAGCAGGTGGTGGAAAGCGGCAAACTGGCCATCATTGGCGAACTTGCGGCAGGCATTGCCCATGAAATCAACAACCCTGTGGCCATCATGGTGGAAGAGGCCGGATGGATGAACGATCTTCTTGAAGAGGAGACCGGGATGACCCCGGACAATAAAAATGAATTTAACCGGGCTATTGCACAGATTACAACCCAGGGACGGCGCTGCAAAGAGATTACCCACAAATTGTTAAGTTTCGCCCGGAAAAGTGATGCCACTGTGGCAGATATCGACATCAACGACAACATCCGGGAAATTGTTGCGCTCACCGCCCAGATGGCCCGGTATAACAATGTCACCATCTCCACCCGGCTTGATCCTGATCTGCCCTGTATCCGATTCTCCCCTTCTGAACTGCAGCAGGTCATCTTGAACCTGACCAACAACGCCATTGATGCCATGGGTAAAGACGGCGGCAACGTGGAGATTGTAACCGGCGTTAATGAGCAGGACAATAATATGATTGAAATTAAAGTGGACGACAACGGACCAGGCATTCCGGCCCAATATCTGGACCGGATTTTTGATCCCTTCTTTACCACCAAGGCCGTGGGAAAAGGCACAGGACTAGGCCTTTCCATCTGTTACGGCATTATTCATAAAATGGGCGGCACCATTGAAGTGGAAAGCCATGTGGGCAAGGGCACCTGTTTTTTAATCCGGTTGCCTTTAAATGCCCGCCAGACAGCCAATAAATAACCTTTAAACCAATTAGGGAGACTTTGCAGATGAAACTTTTATTTGTCGATGATGAGAAAGCCTTTCTGGACACCTTGCTTAAACGGCTTGAAAAACGAGAAGTTAACGCAGACGCCGTTTATGACGGAGAGTCAGCCATAAGCTATCTGTCAGAAAACGCCAACACGGACGTGATTGTCCTTGACGTGAAGATGCCCGGCATGGACGGTCTTAAAACACTTGAGGTCATTAAGAACAAAAATCCACTGGTGGAGGTCATCATGCTCACGGGCCATGCCACAGTGGAAAATGCCATTGAAGGGATGAAACGCGGCGCATTTGACTACCTGATGAAGCCCTGTAATCTGGAAGATCTCATCCGCAAGATTGAACAGGCGGCAACCAAAAAATTCAAACATGAAGAGAAGATCATGGAGGCCAGAGCCAAAGAAATCACAGGCCGCATGGTTTAGGAAAATCAAAATGAAAGAGATACCCGCACCCCATACCCAGCTGCTTCTGGTGGATGATGAGAAAGGATTCGTGGATGTGCTGACCAACCGGCTGGGCCGTCGGGGCATTCAGGCCGTCAAGGCATATTCCGGCGCTGAAGCCCTGCGAGAGCTTCGTGAAGCCAGGTTTGATGTCATGGTCCTGGATCTGAAAATGGAAGATATGGACGGCATTGAGGTGTTGAAAATTGTCAGGAAAATGGCCCCGGATCTGCCGGTGATCATTCTGACCGGACATGGTTCAAGAACTGCCGCAGAGGAGGGTATAACCATAGGCGCCTTTGATTACCTGACAAAACCCTGCGAACTTAATGAATTAATGGAGAAAATAAACCTGGCTCGGCAGGCCAAAAACAAACAGAATGGAGAAACAAACCAATAATACTCAAATCAAGCGGATTCAAACTGGCAATAGCAGTGTTGATCGGTGTAATCGTGTTTATTCTGCCCAGGCCGGAAGGAACAAAATTTAAACTTTCCGGCACCGGCGCAGACCAGTTAAGTCAATCAGTGTCACAATATTTTTCAACCCAGCAGATCGCACCCGGCAAGCCCGTTATTCTGACGGCCAAAGCACCTGGCGTTGAGCAGGCCCGGGCAAAATATCTTGTCGAGCAGGCCAAGGCAATGGGTCTTTCAGAAGTTACGGTGGATTATGTGGACGGGATGCCCCCCAAGGCCAAACGTTTTTTAGCCGTGCTTGCGGTGCTGATTATCCTGTTTGTGGTGGAACCAATACCCCGTGAAATCACTGCGGCGCTCATTGGCGCCTCCCTTGTAATGCTGGGCCTTACCGATGTAAAAGAGGCGTGGGCGTCCTATATGCATCCTGTTGTTCTTTTCATCATGTGCTGCCTGATCTTTGCCATTGCCCTGGACAAAGAGGGGCTGACAAAACGCTTGGGTTATTTTATTGTCAAGAAGGCAGGCGATTCCGTAACCCGGTTCACCTTTATCATTGCCGTGGGTCTATGCCTTGCGTCCTGTTTCATGCACGACTCAGCAGCCTGTGCCATCGGTATTGTCACCATGCTGCCCCTGATGCGTGCCGTGGGTATTGAGCAGCATAGCAATACGGGAAAATTCATGATGCTCTCCCTCCCCTTTGCCTGCTCCTGCGGCGGCATGGGTTCCCTAATAGGCGGTGGCCGGTGCATGGTATCTGCTGCAAATCTTGATCGTTGATGATGAAAAAGATTTTGTAGAGATGTTTTCCCTGCGCCTGACGCGGCAGGGGGAAAGGGTGTCTACCGCCTATTCAGGACAAGACGCCCTTGATCTGCTTGAAAAAACTGCGATCGACGTGGTAATTCTGGATATCCGGATGCCCGGCATGGACGGCATAGAGACCTTGAAAAAAATCAAGGCGAGCCATCCCCTGGTGGAAGTGATCCTTCTCACCGGGCACGGGTCCACGGAGACGGCAGTGGAAGGTATGAAGGAAGGGGCCTTTGATTACCTCATGAAACCGGCCGATTTTGAGGATATCAGTAAAAAACTGGCCAATGCCTGGAAGCGCAAGGACGAACAGGAAGAACGCATGCGCAAGGCCGAAGCCAGACTGCTTCTGCGGCGCACCGGGGAAATATAGTTTATAAAATAAGGAGATGCTATTGATGAGCCTGAAACAACGGGTATATCTTGCCAATGCCGTACTTTTAGGAATAACGGTCATGGGAGCCATTGCCATGATCTGGTATACCTATAAAACAGAAGACCTGTTCACCGGTATTGTTGAAAGACATATTCCCATGTATCAGGCCGCCGAGGCCCTTGAGACCTCTTTGCTCAACCAGAAAGGGTATCTGTCCTATTATCTTCTGGACAAAAATCCCGAATGGCTCAGGCAGCTGGCTGGCTTCAAACTGGATTTTGAAAGCCAGCTGGCCTTAGCCAAGCCCCTGGTCACAAAAGACTGGGAAAAAGAGGCGCTGGCCGGAATTGAATCCGTGTACAAGACATATATTGCGGCCAAGGACCGGGTGCTGACGTTGTATGAAAAGGGAGAACCGGGGGCCGGGGCCGCCCTTCACCGGGAGGTCAGGGCCAATTTCTTCAAAATTTATGAGCTATGTGAAAAATTTAAAACCGCACATAAAAAGGCCATAGACCTTACCGTGGAAGAGAGTCACTCCAATGCCAGGAATTTACGCTATATCGGTCTTCTGGCCATTGTCACCGTGGTGTTGCTCAGCCTTTTGATCAATTATATTTTCACCCGCCACATTCTGGGACCCATCCGCAAACTGGCGGCGGAAGCGGATCAAATGGGCGATGGCCGGGTCTCCGGCAACGAGCTGGCAGCATTGAAAAGCAGTGTCCACGGCTTGATTGAAAATGCGGAACAGACCCATGCCGAACTTGTGCGAAGTCGGGAATCTCTAATGCAGTCCGAAAAAATGGCCCTTGTGGGACAACTGGCCGCAGGCACGGCCCATTCCATCAGAAATCCATTGACCTCAATTAAAATGCGGCTGTTTTCCCTGGGTCGGTCAACCAAACTATCCCAGGACCAGCATGAAAATATCAGTGTGATTTCAACGGAGATCGGCCAGATTAATAAAATCCTGGAAAATTTCCTGGAATTTTCCAGGCCCCCAAAACTGACCATGAAGGCACAAAGCCCGTCCCAAGTGGTGGACAATACCCTGCGCCTGCTGGAACAACGGCTCAAATCCTACGGTGTAACCGTCCGGCTGGTACGCAGCAAGCCTTTGGACGACGTGATGCTGGATGCGGGCCAGTTCAAAGAGGTCCTGGCCAATATCATCATCAATGCCTGCGAAGCCATGGAGAAAGGAGGCCGGATCACCATCACCGAAAACATGGACAATGTCAATACGGACAGGGATACGGCGGTCATAAGAATCCAGGATACCGGCCCCGGTATTCCCACAACTATTCATGGCGAAATTTTCAACCCGTTTTTCACCACCAAGGACGAAGGCACCGGACTGGGATTGAGCATCTGTTTTAATATTATCAGTGAACATGGCGGCTGCCTGGTGCTGGACAGCCAGGAGGGCCAGGGGGCCTGTTTCACCATTACGCTGCCTGCAAGGGAGGATCTCCATGGCAAAAATTCTGATCATTGACGACGACGACCAGCTGAGAATCAGTTTTTCAAAACTTCTCACCGAAGAGAACTATGACGTGGTGTCTGCGGCTTCCGGAGAAGCCGGTGTTGAGATCGTTAACACAACGCCTCTGGATCTGGTGATTCTGGATGTCCGCCTGCCAGGCATGAACGGGCTTGAAACCTTCAAAGAGATAAAAAAAATTGACGGCACCCTGCCGACCATCATTGTCACGGCATTCGGCACCACGGACACAGCCATTGAAGCGACCAAGGCAGGCGCCTTTGACTATCTGCTCAAACCCTTTGACATCCCTGAGATGCTCAACCTGATCACCCAGGCCATTGATGCAGGATATTGTATGCGAACCCCGGTGCATGTGGGTGCCGAACCCTCGACCTATTCCCCGGACGCCATTGTGGGACAAAGTCCCGGTATGCAAAAAGTGTACAAAACCATCGGACGTGTGGCCCAGACCGATGCCACGGTGCTGATCCAGGGAGAATCGGGCACCGGCAAGGAGCTGGTGGCCCGGGCCGTGTACCAGCACGGTATCCGGTCAGATAAAAACTTTTCCATCATCAACTGTGTGGCCATCCCTGAAAACCTTTTGGAAAGCGAATTGTTCGGCTTTGAAAAAGGGGCATTCACCGGTGCGACACGAAGGCATATCGGAAAAATTGAACAGGCCAACGGCGGCACAGTGTTTCTGGATGAAATCGGCGATATGCCCATTTCGATCCAGGCCAAAATTCTGCGGCTGCTCCAGGAAAGATGCATTGAGCGGCTCGGCGGCGATGAAACCATCCCTGTGGACGTGCGCATCATTGCCGCAACCAACAGGGATCTTAAATCCGCCATTGCCCAGGGCCTTTTCAGGGAAGATCTCTATTTTCGACTCAAAGTCGTAACCATAGAACTGCCGCCCCTCAGGGACCGCATAGAGGATATCCAGCCCCTGACCGCCCATTATCTGGAACGGTTCTCCCATGAATTGAAAATCGACAACCCCGGCATCCGGGAAGAGGCCCTGGACCTTTTGAAAAAATACGAATGGCCGGGTAATGTCAGGGAACTTGCCAACCTGATTCACAAAGCCCTGATCTTTAACCGCGGCAATCCCTTGTCGCTCAGTGATTTAAGCCAGATTATCCGAAAACAGGAAACCCCAGGGGAACTTTCCCAGGATTCAACCCAGGAGGAGACCATCCGCCAGTGGATCCACGCCTGCCTGTCCCACCCGTCCAATGATCACAGTTTTGAATTCTTTTCAGACACCATCTGCGCCATGGCCGTGGAAGAGGCACTGAAAATTTCAAACGGCAACCGCTCCCAGGCTGCCCGGCTTTTGGACATATCCCGCCCTACCCTGCATGCAAAAATTGACAAGTACGGAATCAACACCATTTCATCCACCCAGATTATTCGGTGAGTTCCGTTTCTTGGATCTGATACTCCAAGGTGATGATAACGGTGCGGTTAAAGGATCTTCCTTCGGGAAGCGTATTGTCATAAGGCGGGTCATGGGGACCGTTGCCCTTGAATTCAATACGTTCGGGTGACGGGATGCCGTTTTCCGTCACACTCTGGAAAACAGACTTTGCCCTTCGCTGGGAAAGCCCCAGGTTGTAATCTTCCGTTCCGATGATGTCGGTCTGCCCAAGGATGGTGACCCTGGCATCGGGCAATTCTCGTATCCGTTTCACCACCCGCTCCAGAACGACCTTGTTTCTTTCTTTTATTTCCGCACTGTCGTAATCAAAGAGAATCAAAGCGTATTTTTCCATCACCCGTTGCGCATTTCTCTGGGCCTTGGTTTTCACCCTCCTGGTATATGCAACCGGAATCACAACCGTATCCGTCTCAAAGGTCTGACCAGTGATATCGGTCAGAAAGGCGGTAACGCTTATATGTTCAAAGGCGCTGATCTTGCCGAGTCCGAATCTCGCAAGATCAAAGGTATAGTTCGGAACAATATTGCCCTGGCCTTCCTTGAGATTCAAAAAATCCCGGTTTCCTTTGATTTTGATATTCCAGTCCTTAAGATCGTATCCGGGCTTGATATTGGGCTGGACTGTGATCTCATTGGTATTGGCAATCTGAAAGGTATAAGTACTCTTGATGATGTCCAGGATATCCGGAGAATCCGAACGGATTTCAACCCGCTGGTTTTCCACCCGGGCTTCTTCGACATTTCCGGTGCTGGCCTTTTCCGGAAGTTTCCGGGCCGTGATCGTGATCCTTGAGGGATCAATGTTCCAGATATACTGAAGATAGGATTTCACGCTTTCCGCCCGGGCCCGGGAAAGGGTGATGTTGTTCTTTTCCGGACCCCGGTCGCTGATGCAGCCCACCAGTCCGATAGTGGCACCGGGGTTCTCAGTCAGGCGTTTTCCGATGATGTTGAGCACATGATAGTATTTGGTCATGGTATTTTCCAGCATCTTTTCATCGAATTGACCGGCCTCGCTTTGGGTTTTCAGGAGGCGATACCGGTTCGGAACGCTGCTCTGGCCAAGATCGAAAAAGATGTAGTTGAGCAGGGGGGAGCTGTCAATAATGGTCAAATCCTCAATGGAGATCGAAGTGGGGCTGACAGCCAGAGATGCCTGGGGCGGCTTGTTGAAATTGTATTCCACCACATACTGATAAAGCAGGGTGGTGGATATGTCTCGGAAAATGGGAAGAAGATTGTCAGCGGATTTAGCTTTCCATAATTTACCGCCCAGACTTTGGGAAAAGGCATCCAGAAATTGATCCTTTTTTTCGCCCGGCATAAAATCAATGGAAAAAGCCTTGAAATTTTCGAGTCCCTTGGATTTCGGCCCGATGGTTTCTTTTTTGATGTTGCTGTTGAGATCTTCTCCATCGGAAAATACCACGAGGAATTTATTGATTTTTTGAGGCTTTCTTGAAATCAGATCCAGCCCACCCAGGATTCCCTCATAGAGATAGGTCTCACCGGTCATGCCCTCTTTGAAGCTTTTTTCAAAAAATTTTTTAAGTTCCGAAATATTGTTGGATCTAAAGGTGGCAAGCCTTAGATGGTGGTCGTTCACCAGGAAATCACCCTTACTGTCAAAGACCACCACATCCACCTCATCGATAGGCCGGACAATCTTTAAAAACTCACCCAAAGCAGCCAGGAGGGGTTGAACAGCCTTTCTTTTTTCCATTGAAAAGGAATTGTCCACCATAAGCACATAGCTGATGGGCATATCCAATCGAGTCTTTAGTATCTGTACGGAAATAACGTTGGCCGGAATGCTTCCCTTGATCACTTCAAAATCCTTGGCCATAAGATCCTTGACGGGTTTTTCCTGACTGTCCAGGACCGATACCAGGATCTTGGTTTCGTCAATGGACTGAAAAGAGATTTTCCCGTCTTGACCGGGAACACGGATATGGAGTTCACCTTCCGGGACAAAGGCCAGGCCGCCACCTGACCATACCAGACATACCGCCGCTACCAGTGCTGAAACAATTATTTTTGATTTCATCGGACATCTCCACCAAAGAGTCTAAAGGATATTCCGAATCTTATACATCTTGGAGTCAAAGTCAAATACAATTCATCATGGATTGATCAAGGATTTCGGACTTTCAGCCAAAAGTGGGGCACAGCCCTGTTTATCTTTGGTGGCGGCATCTCCCTGGGCCTTGCCATGGGCTATTCAGGTGCAGCAGACTATTTTGCCAACCTGTGCCTGGAAGCGCAAGGACGAACAGGAAGAACGCATCCGCAAGGCCGAAGCCCGGCTGCTTCTGCGGCGCACCGGGGAAATATAGTTTATAAAATAAGGACCGATGCCCTTGAGACCTCTTTGCTCAACCAGAACGGGTATCGGTCCTATTATCTTCTGCATAAAAATCCTGAATGGCTCAGGCAGCTGACTGACTTCAAAAAAATGCATCTATTTCCATATAGGTATCCTTGTGTTATTGTTCACGCACTATTTTAATGATGCCTGCCAATGGGGTAATGCCGCATGTCAAACAATCTAACGATCCTTGCCGGGGCAACCGCTTATGGCCATATTAAAGAAAACGGTCTTTCTCCTAACGATATTGATGCCATGCTCGGGGCCTCGGGCGCAGCCAAATGGCTCTGCATTTACGGGCTTGATTCGGTAATTTTTTCCCAGTGGTTTTCAGGCCGGACCCGGCCTTTGCACCTGTTTGGCACCTCCATCGGAGCATGGAAGTTTGCCGCAGCAGCCCAGACCAACTGCCGGGAGGCCTTTGACCGCCTCAAACACGCCTATACCCATCAGCATTATAAGGGCAGGGTTTCGGCAGCCCAAATAGCCGGGCAAACCCGGCGGATCATGGATGAATTTCTCACAAACCAAGCCATTGATGAAATATTGAACCATCCATGGATTCGCATTGGTTTTTCAGCCGCCCGGTGCAAAGGGCTCATGGGTTCAAAACAAAGTCCTGTCCAGGCCATTGGCCTAGGGCAGGCATTTGCCCTGAATGCGATATCCAGAAAACTTCAGCGGTTCTGTTTTGAACGTATTCTCTTCCACCACCCCCAATATAAGACCAGCATACTGGAAGAAAACATTTTTCCCACAACCCCCATTCCCCTTGACCGAAAAAATTTTTCCAAAGCAATTTTGGCATCAGGGTCCATCCCCATGGTCATGGAGGGCGTCAATGATATAACGGGCGCACCTGGGGGCACTTACCGGGACGGAGGACTTCTGGATTACCACCCGGCACTTTCCTTAAATCCTGAGCAGACCGGTTTTATCCTCTATCCCCACTTTTATACGGAACTGACCCCTGGCTGGTTTGATAAAAAATTCCACAAACGAAGAGTTAAGGGCAGGGCCATGGACCGAACGATTCTTCTGGCTCCGTCTCCCGAATTTGTTTCCACCCTGCCCTTTGGGCGTATTCCGGACCGCCGAGATTTTATCCGGCTCATGGGACGGGATAATGAGAGGATTTGTGCCTGGAACAAAGCCGCAAATATGTGCAGGGTGTTGGGAGACGAATTCATGGATGCTGCGGAAAACGGTTCCATCAGGGACAAAGTCAAAAAAATTGAATAACGGTCATGGGCCGATCTGATCTATCAACACCCAGACTCAACTCACAGCAGACAATGCACGGCTAAAATAGGGGCCGCAGGCGCTTCGCCCTCCTGTTACTTGTCTCTTGTTTCTTGTCTCTTGTTAGCCTTTAAAATGTCCAAAATTTCGTCAATTTTGTCCTGGGCATCACGGGCATCCACCGTGCATCCGCCGGCACCGAAATGTCCGCCGCCGCCGTAACAGGCAAGCATGGTTCCGGCATTTATCCGGCATTCAGGATTGAAAATGCTGTGACCAACACTGATGAGAACCTGTTTTTTGTCCGGCCTTGCATACCGGATCTTGACACTGGCAATGGCGTCTGCAAACAGAGAATAAATTAAAAACCGGTTGCCCGAAGGTACGTTTTCAAGGGCTCTAAAGTCGGTCACGGAAATACGGTCAACCATGGTGGTATAGGTTTCCAGGTAATATTTAAATGCCTTGTTTTCCTCAATCACTTCCCGACACCGGCGGTCCACCTCGGGATCCTCTAATATGGTCTTAATATCCGCTTTGCCAAGCATATCCACCAAACGTTCCCAATAGGGAATATCCTGAAAATCGTTATTTTTAATAGTCATGGACAAAAGCAGATAAGGATAGTTTTCAGGTGCTTTGACCTGTTCCCGGGTAAGATCGGCAGAATCAATCATGTCGGTCTGATCCACCAGTTCATCAAACCGGTTATCCAGAAGGTGCTGTTTTTGATAATAGTTATAGATAACCCCTGCGGCGGACGGTGCAATCTCAAAGAGGCCAGGCACATCCTGGGCAGGTTTATTGGAGATATGGTGATCAAACCACAAATAGGCATTAGGATGCCAGGGCAGGTTCGCAAGGATATCACCATCCCGGATATCAGCGGTACCCGACTGAATCGCATTGGGCTCTATCCAGCATATGGGTAAAGACGGTTCCAGGGCTTGGCGCAGAAGAACTGCGCAGACAATGCCGTCAAAATCAGGACGGGTGACGATTCTCATGTTATCTCCTCTTATTTAAAATCCATATTACGCAGTCTGTCCAACAAATCCGGTAATGATCCGATTCAATTTTTCAGATGCCTTTGCTGCAGTCTCAACCACAGCCTCCAGGGTGGTCTGTGCAGGTGCATCCGGATCATTGATATTGGTAATCAGGGAAAGCCCCAGAATTTTCATACCGGCCTGAACCCCGGCAATGGCCTCCATTACCGTTGAAAACCCCACGGCATCGGCGCCGACAATTTTGAGAAACCGTGTTTCTGCAGGTGTTTCAAGGCTTGGCCCCAAAAGGCCGGCATAAACCCCGGCGTGTAATTGAATTTTTTCCTGTTCAGCGACTCCAACGGCACGCCGCCCCAAATCCGGGTCATAGACCCGGCTCATATCAGGAAACCGAAGGCCAAAGCACTCCTCGTGCGGACCTGCAAGGGGATTTTTCCCGGTAAGGTTGATATGATCCCGGATGAGCATAATGTCTCCGGCCCTGAAGTTCAGGTTGATGCCGCCGGCTGCATTGGTAAGGATGAGCATAGGCACCTCAAGGGCCTGAAGCAGCCTTACCGGAAACGTGACAAGCTCCGGGGAATACCCCTCATACAGATGTATCCGGCCCTGGAAAACCAGGATATCCCTGCCGTTAAGACTGCCCTGAACAAGACACCCCTTGTGGCTCTCCACCGTGGCCTGGGGGAAATGGGGCAGTCCGGCATAGGGGAACACCTGGTGGATCTGCAGGTCGGTCAAGGTATCGGAAAGGCCTGTTCCGGTAATCATACCGGCAACAGGCCGCACCTGCATGCGCGCCTGTATAAATCGTGCACATTCCTGAACTTTATTGACAAACACCATTACCCCTGGGCTCCGTTGTCGGGCATAGTCACAAACGCTTTCATGACCCAGCCATAGGTATTATCAGGAAGCCGGACATAATACCAGTCAGACGCACTGCCCTGGATAATCAGAACATTGCCCATATAAGTCTGGGTCAAAACGGCATGATTGAGTCCCGGACCGGACCGAACATTAAGAATTTTGGACATTACCACGACCTGGGTACCGGAATCTGCCGGATTCACCGATACGGCAGGAGGGGTGTGCACAATGGTCGTCGTCTGGGTGGGAACTTGTACCACCTGATATCCGGCAGGCACTCTTCTATAATACACATTATCATACAAATAATAGGTTAATCCCGCGATCAGCACCGTGACTGCAGCGGCCGGAAGACTGTAGGCAATGATACCCAGCGGCGGACGCACCCCAAAATAACCGTCAGGTCTATGCCTGTAAAAGTGGCCCCTGTGGAAAAAATAGTCATCTCCCCTGTGCCTGACCTTTTGGCCGCCCGGCGGAACATGCCTGAAAGCGGGACCGTGTTTCCTTCCTGGACCGTGCTTGCCTTCAGGACCGTGACCGCCCCAGTGGCCTGGTTTAGACCCCGGCCCTGCCAGGGCTGCAGCCGGCAGGATGGTGGTTAAACCAAAACAAACAAGCATGATTAGGGTTGAAAACTTCAAATATCTGTTTTTCATTTTATCCTCCTGATTAACCCCTTCAGATTAAACATTAATCTTTGGATTCCGGTAACGCGTCCATGCATTAAACGTATGTCAGTCCATTGGCACAAACAAAAGCAAAAAGTGTACCACATAAAAATACTTACAGCATCAAACACTTTTACTTATGTTATCATAATTTTTGGGACAATGCAGTCTCCAAAATAGCGGCATTGGGTATCATCTGAAATCCTGGAATAGATCAATGGCGGTTCGATCATATCCCTTGCCGGCCACAAGAAGCTGCTTTGTGTACTTTTCTTTGATCACACCGCTTTTAAGCTGACTGCGGGTAATGGTTTCAACAGCTTTGCCGCGGTTCATCACCAGAAGCGTATCACACATATGGGAGACCACGGCAAGGTCATGACTGACAAGGATATAGGTCAATTGTTTTTCCCTTCTAAGATCCTGGAGCAGATTAAGCACCTCGGCCTGGATGGAGACATCAAGGGCAGAGGTGGGTTCATCAAGCAGAACCACTTCAGGATTGAGGATAAGAGCCCGGGCCAAAGCCACGCGCTGCCGCTGCCCTCCGGAAAGCTGGTGGGGAAAACGAAACCTGAATTTAGCCCCCAGCCCCACCTCGTCAAGCACACGCGCCACCCGGTGGTTGGCATCCCCAAGGCGGTTTATCTTCACAGGTTCCTTGAGTGTCCGGTCAATGGTATGCCTGGGATGAAGAGACCCGTAGGGGTCTTGGAAAACCATCTGAACTTTGCGGCAAAACGCGATGTTCCTTTTTTGCTTCAACCTGACGCCGTCAATTTCCATACGCCCTGTCCAGTGGGTCAACAGTCCCGAGATACAATTGAGAACCGTTGATTTGCCTGATCCGGACTCTCCGACCAGGCCGAAACTTTCACCCTTTTCCACGGTAAAATTAACATCCCTTACCACATGGTTTCGGGCCTTGCCATGGCCGAAACAAACATTGAGATTCTCAACGACGATCATGACGCAGCCCCCCCGCTAAAGAGTCCTGGAGCCGGCTTAAGCCAGGCGTCATCCCGGACAAGTGTGGGCAGACGATCCTGGGTGCCGTCTATTTTAGGCAGGCAAGAAAGCAATCCCTTTGTGTAAGGATGATTTGATTTATGAAGATTACCGGCGTCCAGCACTTCCATGATTTGTCCGCCGTACATAATGATCACCCTGTCGCAGAACGAGGCGACAAGCTCAAGATCATGGGAGATAAACATAAGGCCCATGCCCCGTTCACTGACCAGATCATCAAGGATGGCAAGGACCTGAAGCTGCACCGTAACGTCAAGGGCGGAAGTGGGTTCATCGGCGATGAGCAGACTGGGTTCGGGAATAAGCATCATGGCAATCATGATTCTCTGGCCCATACCCCCGGACACCTCATGGGGATAAAGGTCGTAGACCTGCTCCGGATTTCTGATCCTGACCGCGTTGAGCATATCCAAGGCTTTTTGGCGGGCCTGCTTTTTCCCGGCTTTATGATGGATGGTATAGGCCTCGCGTATCTGCTCCCCCACGGTTCTTACCGGATTCAGGGAGTACTTGGGATCCTGCATGACCATGGAGATCTCCATACCCCTGATTTTTCTCATCTGTTTTTCGGAAAAATCCAGCAGGTTTTTCCCCCTCAAAGAGATTTCAGATGCCCTGACCCTGGCATAGGGCGGCAGCAGACGCAGTACGGCCCGGCCGGTTACGGATTTTCCCGAACCGGACTCTCCCACAATACCTAATTTTTCCCTACCCATGGAAAAGCTGATGTTGTTGACCGCACAGACATCCCCCTTAAAAGACGAAAAGACCACGGACAGATCCTTTACCGTGAGCAGTGACGTGTTGCCGGTCATCAGTTGTCACTCCTTGGATCAAGGACTTCACGAAGCCCGTCCCCCAGAAGGTTGAATGCAAGGCTGACAATAAAGATGGCGGTCCCGGGCATGGAGATCAACCACCAGTGGTCGATGATGTACGTTCTTCCGCCGGCAGTCATGGCCCCCCATTCCGGAGTGGGCGGCTGGGCACCCAGACCCAGAAACCCCAGTCCTGCAGCCGTCAGAATAATCCCTGCCATATCCAGGGTAACCCGGATAATCAGAGAAGGCAGACAAAGGGGCATAATATGGCCGGTAATAATCCTTAGCGCACCTGCGCCCTGCAGCCTGACGGCTTTTATGAAATCGCAATTTCTTATGGTGAGGGTCTCTGCCCGGGCGATTCGGGCGTAAGGGGGCCAGGAGGTAATGGAGATGGCAATGACGGCGTTTTCAATGCCCGGCCCCAGAGCGGAAACAAAGGCCAGGGCCAGGATAAGCTTGGGAAAGGCCAGGAAAATATCTGTGATGCGCATGAGCACCGTGTCCACGATCCCGCCGAAATACCCTGCAACCGTACCCACAAGGATTCCCACAGGGGCAGCAATGATGGCCACAAGGCTGATGATGTAAAGGGTCAGTCGGGAGCCGAAAACAATCCGGGAGAAAATATCACGTCCCATCTCATCGGTACCCAAATAGTGGGTAAAGGACAATGGCTGAAGACGGTTGCCGATGTCGGTTTCAACCGGGTCATAGGGGGCAATGACAGGTGCAAGCACTGCAATAACGATCAGGGCGACAATAATCAGCAGCCCCAAAACTGCCAGCCGGTTTTTCATGAATGCCAAAAGCCCCAGATAGGCTCGACCGGACCAGGCCTGGAAAGCGGAGTCCGGCGTATCTGCCCGAAGCCACTCCCTCATGCGGCCTGTTTTCAGTATTTTGTTGGTCATCATTTCAATATCGTTGGGAAAATTAACGGGCCCTTGGGTCCATCACTTTATATAAAACGTCGGAGAACAGGTTAACCCCCAGAAATATGGCACCCACAACAATGGTGCTGCCTAAAACCGCATTCATGTCGGCATTGAGCAGGGAATTGGTCAGATACAGGCCCAGGCCAGGCCAGGCAAAAACGGTTTCCGTTAACACCGAACCCTCAAGCAGGCTCCCGAAACTCAGGGCGATGACTGTGATTAACGGGATGGCACAGTTGCCTAAAGCATGCCCCCATATCACTTTCCACTCCTTTACGCCTTTGACCCGGGCAGTAAGAATATACTCCTGGCGAAGCTGTTCAATCATAAAGGAGCGGGTCATTCTTGACAGATATGCCATGGAATAATAGCCGAGAAGGGAGGCCGGAAGAATCAGATGATACACGGCGTTCCTGAAAATTTCCCACTCCCCGGCAACAATACTGTCTATCATCAAAATGCCGGTGACAGGCGTCACAATGCCCTCATAAAAGAGATCGACCCGGCCCGGGCCGGGCAGCAGGTCAAGCCGGACATAGAAAAACATCAACGCCAAGAGCCCAAGCCAGAAAATGGGCAGGGAATAGCCAAACAAGCCGATGACACGCGTAACATGATCAAAAAAGCTGCCCTGCTTTACCGCCGAAAATATGCCAAGGGGGATGCCTGAGAGAATGCCCATGATCGTAGCCGTGATGGCCAGTTCAAAGGTGGCCGGAAAAACCCTTAAAATATCGTCGATCACAGGATTGGCCGTCAGCACGGATGTGCCGAAATCGCCTGTGACCACGTTGCCGATATAGATTAAAAACTGTTTCCACAGCGGCAGGTGCAATCCCATGGCAATGCGGGCTTTTTCGTAAACCTGGGGGGAGGCTTTGTCTCCGACCACGGCCAGAACCGGATCAATGGGAACAATTCGCCCAATGAGAAAAGTGATCAGCAAAAGGCCTAAGAATGTGGTTGCCAACATCAGCAGTATCCGGATCGTCTGATTCAGGGTCCTGATTAGCCTTGTTCTTGTTAGCGGTTCAGACATGAATAAACATCGCAGGCATTATCTGCGCCTCGGGTATAGCATCAGGACGCCCATGGTACGATTTTGAAACTCACGCGTGTTATTTGGTTGTATACCGGTAAAAGTTACTGTCAAAACTGGGTCCTAAAATGAAATTGTTAACATCGGCCCTTTCAGCCACAACCTCAATATCCTGGAACATAATGACAAAAGGGGAGATTTGCTGGTGTTGGCGCTGGAGATCCATGTACATCCGGGCGCGTTTGGCCGTATCCCGTTCCAGTAAGGCAGCATCGGCTTTTTTGGTCATCTCCGGAATATCCCAGGCATTTCTCCAGGCAAGGGGTTTGGATTTTGCATCGTCGGCGTTGTCCGGATTCCGGGCAAAGGCGTCTGCATTGGTGTGCGGATCCATATAGTCCGGCCCCCAGTCTCCGATATAGATATCGTGGCGTCTGGCGCGGTATTTGGTCAGGGTCTGTTTACCGTCTCCGGGAATGATCTCAAGTTTTATGCCGACTTTGGCAAAAGTGGATTGGATGGAAAGGGCCATGGAAGTTACGGGTTCGGTATTCCTTGTGTCCATGGTGACGCAGAAGCCGTTTTCAAGACCGGCTTTTTTCAAAAGCGCTTTTGCTTTTTCAATATCAAGGGAAAAAGGCGTCTCTTCCAATGCGCCCAGAAAACTCTTCGGCAAAAAGGCCTGGTGGATGGTGGCCTTGCCGCTGAGGATGGTCTGTTCCATACCTTTGTAATCAATGAGATACTTAAGTGCCTGGCGCACCTCAGGTATCTTGAGATATTTGTTTTTCTGGTTCAGCCCCAGGTAATAGATCCTGCCTTTGGCCCTTTTCTGAAATTTTATATCTTTGTTCTTTTCCAGACTTTTCAGATCATCCGCCGTCAGGTTTCTTGCCATATCAATGTCGCCTTTTTCCAGGAGCATGCGCTGGCTGGAAGATCCGGCAATCTGCCGGATGATGATGCGTTTCAATTTGGGTGCATCCCCCCAATAATTTTTGTTGGCATCAAGGATCATGATTTCCGATGCCTTCCAGGTTCTTAATGTATATGGCCCGGAACCGGCATACCCGGTCTTAAGCCAGCCATACCCAAGATCACCGTCCTTTTCATGGGCCATGACCTCTTTTTTATCCAGAACGGATCCGGCTGTTGAGGTCATGCAGTAAAGAAAAAACGTGGGGGCATAGGCCTGGTCCACAAGAATTTTCACCGTATAATCATCCACCTTGGCGATGGTCTTTTCCACGTTTTCAGGCGTAAATCCAAACTGGGTCAGAATAAAGGCCGGAGATTTGTCAAGCAGGACAACACGACGAAGGGAAAAAACCACATCGTCTGCCGACAGTGTGTTTCCCGAAGCAAAGGTAACACCTTTCCTGATTTTAAATGTGTAGCTCAACCCGTCATCCGAGATATCCCAGCTTTCAGCAATGCCCGGATATATCTTACTGACATTATCAACATCATAGTTAATCAGACGGTCGTATGCGTTGGCGGCATATTCAGCATTGGCAAATTCAAAAATTTCAGCCGGATCCAGTGAGATAATCTCATCTATATTAAAGGCCATGACAAGGGTATCTTTCGGGGTTGACGCCTGGGCTGCCTGTATCACAAATAAGGACAGGGCAAAGACAAACAGAAACAGCTTCTTCACTCTTTCCCCCTTTAGATATTTTTTCCAAGGGAAGTGCCCTCGGATCTTAAATCCCGGCAGGCCTGTATGATCCTGTCCGCCATGCTCCGCTCAGCTTTTTTGCCCCAGGAACGCGGATCGTACATTTTTTTGTTACCCACTTCCCCTTCGATTTTGAGTACACCATCATAATTTTTCATCATATGGTCCGCCACGGGCCGGGTATATGCGTACTGGGTATCTGTATCCACATTCATCTTAACCACCCCGTAATCAAGTGCCTCATGGATATCCTTTAATTCGGAACCGGATCCGCCATGAAACACCAGGTCCAGCCGGGCACCGACGCCAAGCGCATTGGCCACGGCGTCCTGACCCTCTTTTAAAATTGCGGGTTTTAGGACCACATTACCCGGCTTGTACACCCCATGCACATTGCCGAAGGTGGCCGCTAGAAGAAACCTTCCCATGACGCCCAGTTCCTTGGCAGCCATAACCATATCCTGGGGTGTGGTATACAGTTTTTCTTTTTTCACCCCTGACGTATCATGGCCGTCTTCCTCGCCACCGACCACGCCGGTTTCAATCTCCAGGACCAGGTCATTGGCCACACAGGCTTCCATAATTTTTTTTGAAGCAGCAATATTTTCCGCCATGGGCAAAGCAGATCCGTCGTACATGTGTGAACTGAACAGATTGGGCAGCCCCTTGGCACGACGCTTTGCCGTCTCTTCGATCAGGGGCATTAAAAAAGAGTCAACATATTCAGGGTGACAGTGATCCGTATGCAGGGCAATATTGACATCATAATAGGCCGCCATGGCATGGGCAAATTCAGCCAGGGCAATGGCTCCTTTATAAGATTCTGCCACCCCCAGGCCCGAGGCAAAACTGCCGCCACCCGTGGAGACCTGGATAATGCCGTCGCTGTTGGCTTCCTTGAATGCCAGAAGGGCGGCATTAATGGTTTCGCTTGAGGTGGTGTTAATGGCCGGGTATGCAAACTTGTTTTGTTTGGCGTTATCCAACATATGGCAATATTGCTGATAATTAACGATTGGCATGATACGTCTCCTTGTTTAATGGGATTGTCAGGATTGCATCAGGAAAAGGCATAAAACAACAAGACCGATGTCGTTTCTTCTTAAATACCGGACAATGAAAAAAATATAATTCGTGCCTGACCGGAAACCCGTGTTTGGAGGCAAAGTTGACCAGATGCAAGGCGCAGAAAAATTTGCAACCGAAATTACAATTGGCAATCAGGATTGTAACTTTTTCTGCAACGCAGCAGGTGGGTGAGTTTGCGTTCAAACGCTAATTTCCCAAATGCAATTCGAGTATTCAACAATACCTTATTAGAAAGAATTTGAAAATCACCTTTTTTAATCTTAGAGCCTGAACGAAAATCTATTTTACAAATATACAATAGCCGTTATTGCAAAGTTTATTCAAATCCAATATGTAATAACCCAACGATGCGATCCGCATAGCAACATAAGCAAAATGGCGTGAACAAAGCACTTTGTTAAGCCCGGAACCGTTTAGGCCAAATCAGGATAAAGCAATTAAGGACAAAACATGATCTGGAAAAAAGAGTTCACTATTGATGATATGAACCGGTTCAAGGAAAATACAATGATGGGTCATCTGGATATTACGTTTGAAGAAAAAGGCGAGGATTTTTTGACCGCCTCCATGCCCGTGGATACCCGCACCCATCAACCCATGGGCATCCTCCACGGCGGTGCTTCGGTGGTGCTGGCCGAAACCCTTGGCAGTTGCGCCTCTCAGATGACCCTTGAAAAAGGATATTACAGCGTGGGCCTTGAAATCAAGGCCAATCACATTAAAAGTGTATCCCGGGGACGGGTCACGGGGCGAACCACACCGTTGCACCTTGGCAGAACGACCCAGGTATGGGACATTGACATTAAAAACGATAAAGGAGAGTTGATCTGCGTCTCCCGCCTGACCATGGCTGTATTAGAAATTCGAAAAAACCACAGTTAAACAATTTTGCAATTTTCACGGCAAGGGTGTATACAAAAAACTTAAATTTTAATTGGAAAAAAAGGTTATGGGCTCATATAAGGCAAGAATGATGATCAAGGATGCAAAGGAAGAGGCAAGACGCCGATTCCGTCGCCACCGGAATAAAAACCGCCTGGCCGAGCCGGGCATTCACAAATGCATCCTTGTTCTGGACGGCCTGAAACCCACCTTTAACATCGGGAAAATATTCAGAAGCTCAGAAGCCTTTGGCTGCCATGAGGTTCATCTTATCGGCACCGAATTCTTTGACCCGGCACCTGCCAGGGGCGCATTCAAATATGTGCCGGCAAAATTCCACAGCCGGTTCATCTCGTGTTACGCCGAACTTCTTGAAAGGGGATACACCCCATTTATACTTGAACCATACTTGAACCGGGTCAGGGAGATCCGGTGATGGATGTGGACCTGCCTGAAAAAAGCGCTTTTGTCTTTGGTCATGAGGAATTCGGCCTCAGCTTTGAACCGGGCCTGTTCCCGGAAGTAAAACGGCTGACCATTCCCCAGTACGGGCGCTCCCAGAGCCTGAATGTCAGCGTGGCTGCCTCCATCATCCTGTACGAATACGCCCGGCAGTTTGCCTGCCGGGATTTGGAAACCCAAGCGCCCCATCCATGCAAGGAAAAAATATGAATGCAGAAAAAGTGGCTGCCCACATCATCAACTGGCTCAAAGACTATGTCAACGCATCCGGATTAAAAGGATTCACCATCGGCGTATCGGGCGGGATTGATTCGGCTGTTACATCAACTTTATGTGCAAGAACCGGTTACCCCGTAATCGTCTTGAACATGCCCATCCACCAGGCATCTGACCAGGTCTCCCGGGCCGGCAAACACATTGCCTGGCTCTCCAAAACCTATGACAATGTCACAGGCCATGATGTTAATCTGACCCCGGTGTTTGAACAGATAAAAACAACCTTGCCGTCAGCCATTCAGGATGGCCTGACCATGGCGAACACCCGGGCCAGACTCCGCATGATCACCCTGTACGCCTTTGCCTCCCATCACCGCATGCTCGTGGTCGGTACCGGCAACAAGGTGGAGGATTTCGGTGTTGGATTTTACACCAAGTACGGAGACGGCGGCGTGGATATATCCCCCATTGCAGACCTGACGAAAACCGAGGTGTATGCTTTAGGCCGCTATCTTGGTGTAAGCCGGGATATACTGTCAGCCAGGCCAACCGACGGGCTTTGGGAAGACAACCGTACGGACGAAAGCCAGATCGGCGCCTCCTATGATGAACTGGAATGGGCCATGGCCTATGAAGCCGGCGACAAAAGCCGGGATATAACAGATCATCAGAAAAATGTTCTGGAAGTGTACCGGAAATTCAACCGGGCCAACCGGCATAAAATGGAACCTATCCCGGTCTGTACCATCCCCGGAGAGCTGAAATTATGAATTTTCAAAATAACATATTTGATAGCTTTTCCCGGTTCACTTATCTCCAATTTGCTCTGCCAAAATCCAGGTGTATACTATATTAAAGCCATGGACGATTTCCGGAATGCAATTTTCTGTACCGACTTTATTAAACAGCTCCCCCAAACAGGTGGACCGTTCATTGTCGTAATCTTTTTTATATGCCTGCACATCAATTATGCGGCAGCCGCAGACAACCATCCCAAGCCAGGCAAAACGCCTGACAGAATTGTTACCGTCGGAACAGATCATGACTATCCGCCTTTTGAATATGTGGATGAACAAGGAAGCGCCCAGGGGTTTAATATTGATCTTTTAAAATCCATAGCCGAAACCATGGGGCTGACCCTTAAAATAACCACAGCCCCATGGAAAGAAATTCGCTCGGCCCTTGAAAATGGTCAGGTCAATATGGTCTCCGGAATGTATTATTCCCCGGAGCGGAATATGAACGTCGACTTCAGCGTCCCTTTTATCCAGGTCCATCTCTCCATGTTTACCCGGGATGACTCAGGCTTTCACAAAATATCTGAATTAAAAAACAAAGAGATTATTGTCCAGACCGGGGACATCATGCACGATTATGTTCTGAGTACCCAAATCACCCCAAAAATCATAGAGGTCGACAATACCCTGGACGGCATACGTCTGCTGGCATCAGGGAAACATGATGCGGCGCTTCTGCCCAATCTCCAGGGACAATATTTTTTACGAAAATACGATATTGCCAACATCAGGGCTGTACAGCCGGTTATTCTAGGTCAAAAATACTGCTTTGCCGTGACTGAAGGGGACCGGGAACTTATTGATATGCTGGACCAGGGATTAAGCATTCTCAAGGCCTCGGGCAAATACCGGGAAATCAGAGAGCACTGGTTCGGTGTTCTGGAAGGCACCAATTACCCGCTGCACTACCGTACTGTGCTGGGCATTCTTCTTTGTCTTATTCTGATGCTCTTAATCTCCTGGTTCTGGACCTGGACCCTTCGACGGCTCGTCCGCAAAAAGACGCGCCAACTGGCCGATGAACTGTCCGAACGAAAACAGGCAGAAAAGGAAAAGGAAGCATTGGAAGAACGGCTGCGACAAGTCCACAAAATGGAAGCCATCGGCACCCTGGCTGCGGGGATTGCCCATGATTTCAACAATATCCTATCTGCCATCGTGGGATATGCGCAATTGGCCAGACAGGAAACAGATAGTGAAACCCGCGCGTACAAAGACATGACAGCCGTCCTGGAATCAGCTGACCGCGCCAAAAAACTGATCGGACAAATTTTAACCTACAGCCGGGGCACAAAACAAGAACAGCAAGCAGAACACCTGTCTTTCCTGATCAAGGGAGGTATGCAGCTGCTTAAAACCTCTCTACCGGCAAATGTAGAAATAATCACCGATCTCCAGGCAAAAAACGATCTGATCCTGGCCAACGCCACCCAAATCCACCAGATACTTATCAACCTGGTCATCAATTCCGCCCATGCAATCGGCCTTAACCAGGGACGCATAGAGATCCGGTTGCGTAACATCGAACTTACCCAAAAAACAGTTTCCGTACCACCCTTGATGCCGGGAACCTATGTTGAATTGACGTTGACGGACACAGGCCACGGTATTGACAAGTCCATTCAGGAAAGGATTTTTGATCCTTTTTTCACCACCAAGCAACGTGGTCAGGGGACGGGCATGGGGCTTTCTGTGGTACACGGCATTGTCAAGGACCATGGCGGGCAGATCCAGGTTAAAAGCCGCCTCAACCAGGGCACGTCCTTCCATATAATCTTCCCGGTTTATACAGGGGCACAGGTAGAGATTGATGCCCCGGCACCCATCATGGGTGGCAGCGAACGGATACTCTTCATTGACGATGAAAAAGATGTTGTTGATGTATGGGAGCGAATTCTCACGTCACTGGGATACCAGGTCACGGCATCTGAAAGCCCCCGGACCGCCATGGATCTGTTTCAACAATCCCCGGAAAAATTTGACGTTATCATCACGGATCTTGACATGCCGCAAATCAACGGACTTTCACTGATACGGGCAGTTAAAGATATCCGACCGGATATCCGGATCATTGTCCATTCAGGAATTAAAACCCGTGAATATGAACAGGGTGCTGCAGATCTTGACATCACCTGTTTTCTTCAAAAACCGGTCTCAATAGAAAAAATGACCCAGGCCCTGCAAAAATAATCAGCAGATAATTTCAACCCGGATCCGAGCTTATCCCGCACTGAGCCATATACCGTAAGTAAGCCCGGACACAAGCGTAGAAGTAGAAATGGCGGCCACGGCAAGATCCGGGTCACCGCCGATCTGTTCTGCCATGATATAGACCAGAGTAGCCGAGGGCGCAGCAAGAATAATCAGGCCCGGGATAAAATCCGACGCAGATATCCCAAACAGTTTAAACAGGATCACAGGATTGGTCATGGCAGAACCCAGGGTTGCGGCCGGACTTGTTCTGCTGCCGGCATCCCGGCTGTAAAACTGTAGCACTGCCACAGCCAGGACATTTTGCAGGATCATGACAAAACCTGCAATAATGGCTGCCTTGACAAGGCCCTCGTGCCCCAGGTAATAAAAGGCCACCGCAAGGCCGATATACCCAGAAAAATAATAATAAATATTGGTATGATGGTTGAAATGATGTCCACTAATCACTGGCCTGTTAAGTAAAAAAAGGTTAAAAATATTTGTGGTTTTTATACGCCTTTTTTCCGGGATTGCAAACAGAGCAGCCCCGGACTTTTTATTTGAATTAACAGGAATATAATTCAGCAATGGAACTGACCTTTACATCCCATTTGATTTTATTTATTTCAGGTCTCGCGGCAGGATTTGTGGACGCCATTGCAGGCGGCGGCGGCCTGATCGCTCTACCCGCACTTCTGTCTGTGGGGCTGCCGCCCCAGCTGGCCCTGGGCACCAACAAATTCCAGGGCAGTTTCGGCACATTATCGGCAGCCAGCAACTTCATCCGCAAGGGCAAGGTAAAACTTTCCGACAACCTGGCTGGGATGGCATTCACATTTATTGGCGCAGCAACAGGCTCCTGGACCATCCAACATATCCATGCGGACTTTATCAAACACCTGGTCCCCTTTATGCTGCTGTTTGTTTTTTTCTATACCCTGATAGCAAAGAATCTGGGCGTGGTCCAGGCAAAGGCCAGGATGCAGAAAAATATTTTTTTTCTGCTCTTCGGTTTTGGATTAGGCTTTTATGACGGATTTTTCGGACCCGGTACCGGCGCATTCTGGACCGGGGCACTGCTTATTTTCATGGGCATGGACATGACAAAAGCCACAGGCACCACCCGAATCATGAATTTTGTATCAAACATCACGGCTTTGGCCCTGTTTATGGCAGGGGGAAATGTCCTGTACACCGTAGGTCTGGTTATGGCGGTCGGGCAGATTATCGGTGCCAATATCGGCTCGGGAATGGCCATCAAACGAGGGGCACCCTTTATCCGGCCCATTTTCCTGACCATGGTGCTTCTAACCATCACCAGACTGATTTATGTGAATTACGTCTCTTAATAAAAAAGCAGCCGTTAAGATTCATTCTAACGGCTGCTTTTTTAATGGAACTTGTTTTATACTACTTTTTCAAGCCGATCATTACCTATTCCGCTGTTTTCTAATTACCGGCCATCATGGCTTCAATATCTGCTTCAACGTCACCAATAAGCTTGATATCAAAATTTTCAACCAGAACCTTCAACACTGTCGGTGATACAAAAGCGGGCAGCGTGGGACCTAAACGAATCCCCTTAACACCCAGGTGCAGCAATGCCAACAAAACAGCCACGGCTTTTTGTTCATACCAACCGATATCAAAGGAGAGCGGCAGGTCGTTAATGTGATCCAGCCCAAAAGCATCCCGCAGTTTCATGGCGATCACGGCCAGGGAGTAAGAGTCGTTGCACTGTCCTGCGTCCAGCACTCTTGGAATTGCGCCGATATTTCCCAAATCGAGTTTATTGTACCTGTATTTTGCACACCCGGCAGTGAGTATCACGGTATCTTTCGGTAACTTTTCAGCAACTTCGGTAAAATAATTTCTGTCTTTCTGGCGGCCATCGCATCCGGCCATGACGATGAAGCGCTTGATCGCTCCTGATTTAACGGCTTCCACAACCTTATCAGCCAAGGCCATAACCTGATTGTGTGCAAATCCGCCAACGATTGTACCTGTTTCTATCTCTGTGGGAGGCTGACAAGTTTTTGCAAGTTCAACAATCTTTGAAAAATCTTTGGCGCCGCCATCTGTTCTGTCCGGAATATGCGTTGTGCCCGGATAGGAAACAACACCGGTCGTGAAGAGCCTGTCCTGATATGTATTTTTCTTTTTAATGGGAATAATGCAGTTTGTTGTCATCAGGATGGGACCGTTAAAGGTTTCGAAATCTTCATTCTGGTGCCACCAGGATCCGCCGTAATTGCCTTTCAGATGATCGTATTTTTTGAATGCAGGATAATAATTGGCAGGCAGCATTTCCCCATGGGTATACACATCAACGCCCGTACCTTTTGTCTGTTCGAGCAATTCTTCCATGTCTTTCAGGTCGTGGCCGGAAATCAGAATGCCGGGGTTTGTACCCACACCGAGATTGACTTCTGTTATCTCCGGGTTGCCGTAGGCCTGGGTATTGGCCTGGTCCAACGCCGCCATTGCAGTCACGGCTGTTTCACCGGTTTTCATGACCATAGCGACCATTTCATCAACACTCAGCTCCTGGGTGGTAGAGGTTAATGCCTCATACAGAAAATTCCAGATCTCATCTTTCGTGACACCAAGGACAGCGGCATGATCAGCATATGCACAGATCCCTTTCAGGCCGATGACCACAAGCTCCCTGAGAGATCTGACATCTTCATTTTCAGTTGCAAGAACGCCCACGGCTTCTGCCTTGGCTTCAAATTCTGACGTATCATCCGAAAACCAGGTCGCACAATCATGAAGATCTGACCCGACCTTATCTTTAACGCTGTCGAACAATTCCTTTTTAACAGCCTGGGCACGGATGATCCAGTTTGTAAGGTTTTCATCATTAAAATTGGTGTTTGTAATCGTCGTAAACAACCCTTCTGCGATAAATTTCCCATTGGCCGTCGGGACATCCAGACCTGCCGTTTTTGCTTTTTGCGCAAGGAGAGCAATCCCTTTTAAATTATAAATCAATAGATCCTGAAGATTTGCCGTGCTTCCCTTTTTCCCGCACATGCCATTAATGGTGCATCCCTGATTCTTAGCGGTTTCCTGACATTGAAAACAAAACATGTAAAGGCCTCCTTCTTATAAATTAACTGCTAACTGACGTCGTATTCGCAGGTACAATGTACGATTAAAAAAGTCCAAAAACCTTGACCTGGATCAAGTCACAAAGAAAAAATATAAAAATAAAATAACCGCCGACACAATAAAAGCTGGAATGGTATATTGATTACTATCTAACACATTACAATTCAAAAATAAATTCGTTTTCTGATGCAAATTGCCGAACTTGACCGGCAGACTTTGCACTTGGGCGAGATCCCTGGTGGCAATCATAAGTTACCCCAGGGGTCTGAAAACTCATTCTCTGATCCGGGCCTTAACTCAAGTTGACGTCCTTCATTTTAACAGACCAATCCCGTTTTTTTTCAATTCAATCAATCTTTTTTTATACAGAGTGCCCACAGCCCTTTTGAATTCTTTCTTGCTCATGGAAAAGCACTTGTGGATTTCTTCAGGAGAACTTTTATCGTGGCAAGGGATAAATCCACCGGATTTATTTAGCCGGTATAAAATGACATCCGCTGATTTGGGCACCGATGAATACCCGGGTTTCTTCATGCTCAAATCAATTTTGCCATCCTCACGGATCCGCATGATATACCCTTTGCACGTATCCCCAATAAATAATTTTTGATAGGTCTCATTTAAGTACATCCTCCCATAGTATCGATTATCAACAACAGCTATTATCCCAATGGTAGTAATGGAATGAACAAGTAAGTCAACCTGCTGTCCGACTTTCAGATCCCTGGTGTTTTTATCACAATTGGCAGAAATTTGGGTCGTACCATAAACCCTGTGCGTTCTGTTATCCTGGCAGATTTTAACTAAATATTTTTTCCCGGGCTCCATCCTGTTTTGCTGTTCATTTTTGGGCACCAGAAGATCTTTTTCCAGGCACCAATCCATAAAGGTTCCAAAAGGGGCAACATCTTTTGCGATTAAAAAAACAAAATCACCTACCACACCTGCAGGTGTTAAAGTGGTTGCCACCAGACGATCTTCTGAATCTGTGTACACAAACACATCAAGGCGATCGCCAATTGACAGGCGATTCGGGACATATTTATTGGGCAAAAGAACCCGGTCATCTCCCGTGCCTAAATACACGCCAAAATCTGATCTGGCTTGAACATTCAATCGATTATATCTTCCAATTTTGATACTGGTCTCGAGCTCCGGCTTACTCAATTTTTCTGTATGCTTTTTTGAATGGCTCCATACATTTTTAAAGTTTGTTTTTTTTCCTGACATTAAGGCTTCCTCTTTGTGAAGGTTATCCCAATATCATATCATACAAATTATTTTCTTGATACATGGCCGGCGTAAGGTCGATTCCGGCATGCAAGGGTACAATGTGGAGAATCATTTTAAACGTCAATTCCGGCCCAGAGTGGACAGGCGGAAGAAGAGGCAAGTACTGCGGCAGCGCCCGGGGCTCTATCGGCTTCTTGTGCAATTTCGATATCAACGGATGTACTAAAGGAGGTCATCGCCATGAACGATCTTTTCTCCATTTCAAAGTGGATCTCAAGCCTTCCTTTGCGACCATTGAGCCTTCAATCTCATCAAAAAGTGCGAAATTTACAGCATTTATTATATCAATATTTATCGTCTTAGTGTCCTTAAAAGGATCTCGGTTCAGCACTTCTTGAAAAATCGTTTGAAAATCATTCAGCCTGCTTTTTTTGAACATTGTCTGAAAAAACCGCTTAGAGCGCTGGGTGTAGCCTAATTTATTGAGCCGCCTCATGATATACGCAAGCGTTCGGTCTGTCACTTTAAACCCAAAGGTCTCTTCCAGCACCGTTTTAAGCGCTGGAGGAACCGTTAGTTGATCAGCAAATCCATTCGTTTTCTCATCCACCCCATGTTCAGAGGAAATCGAAAGCCTATTCTTTCCATTAGAGGTTAGCCGCACTGACGCCCGGTACGCCTCTACTTCCCGACACAATTGCTCCGCCTGCATCGCGGCAGCCTGAAGATAAGCACTTAGATTATAGAAGCCTGAATGTATATGTTCCGGAAGAGGTTCCCCGATTCGGCTGTATCTATACCTGTATTTGTGGTCAATTTCCCCCCACGCCTCCTCAAGAATGGTCCGCAATTGCAGTTCAATCTGAATTTTTTTAAACGCGTCGCCTGCATCTGAATTATCACCCAGCCTGATCTGGTAGTGAATTGAAGAATATCCGCTATATTGAAAACTGATATCCTGTGGTGCTGCTTTGCCCGGGTCTATGGGTAAAACAAAAGATCTTTTATAATCGGGTCCTTGTATGAATTGCAATATTTTCTCTTCAACCAGAAACTTAAGATATGCTTCGACTTTTACAATATCAGAAAGGCGCAGGCAAATAATCCTGATACCGATTAAATCCGCAATCCTTTCATCAAAATTTTTGTGTGTGACAAGATCTTTATCAGATTCAGAACCGGCATTTTTCTGCTCGATTTTTTCAATAAGCCTTGATTCACCTTTGATACGATACAGTATCGTATGGATACTTTCCTTTGGTGCTGAAGGATCATCGCTGATAAGCCGGACAATATACTCAGCAAGTTTTTTGTAGATCTCTTTTTTCTTGAAAAAAGAGATCAGTAATTTGTCTCGTTGCTGTTTTTTCAATGGGTTAATCCTTATTGAAAGGAGGATAGGATAAGACCTATTCCTGGGTGACGCGCAATACCTCCCGAAGCGAAGTGATGCCCTTTGCCACCTTGGTCAACCCGTCGCTTCGCAGGGTTTTCATCCCTTTTCTCACCGCAGCAACCTTGATCAGGTTGGCATCCGAGGTTTCCAGAAGAAGTGACTTCAATTCCTCATCCAGGGGCATAATCTCCATAATGGCCTGGCGTCCCAAATACCCTGTGTTAAAACATTTTGGGCAGCCTTTGGGCCTGAACACCTTCTGTCCCGGGACAAGGCCGTTGATGCTGTCAAAACTGCTCAGATCCCCATGGGACAGGACAAATTCCTCCCGGCAATGGGAACAGAGGACCCGGACAAGGCGCTGGGCAATCACATGATTCACCGAAGAGGTGATCAGGTAAGGCTCCACACCCAGATCCACCAAGCGGGTCACCGCGCCGGGGGCATCATTGGTGTGAAGGGTGGAAAACACAAGGTGCCCGGTCAAAGCCGACTGAATCGCAATTTCAGCGGTTTCAATGTCGCGGATCTCACCAATGAGAATGACATCCGGGTCCTGGCGAACAATGGATCTAAGTCCCCGGGCAAATGTCAGGCCTGTTTTCTGGTTGACCTGAATCTGCCCCACACCTTTCAAGTTGTATTCCACCGGGTCCTCAACCGTGATAATAGACCGATCCGGGGTGTTGATTTCAGACAGCCCCGCATAAAGGGTGGTGGTCTTTCCGCTGCCTGTGGGACCGGTAACCAGAACAATGCCGTGGTTCTGCCGAAAAATATCATGCAGGTGCCGTTCATTTTCACTGGACAGGCCGAATTCTGAAATCTGCATGAAATATCCGGACTTGTTTAACAGGCGGATAACCAGGCGCTCGCCGAAATTTGTGGGGACCGTTGAAATACGCATGTCAATTTCCTGGTTTCCCATCCGGACCTGGGCCCGGCCGTCTTGGGGAATCCGCTTTTCGGCAATATTCATCTTGGCCATGACCTTAATCCTGGAAATCAGGCTGGACTGAAACATCTTGGGCGGGGTCATCATGGGGTAGAGTATTCCGTCAATGCGGTACCGGACAATGAGTTCATCCTGGAACGGTTCGATGTGAATATCGCTGGCACCCGCCTTGACCGACTGGGAGATCATCTGGTTGACCAGGCGGATGACCGGGGCGTCGCTGGTATCGTCCAAAAGATCTGCGGTATGCTCAATGTCTTCGATATGGAGGAATTCATCATCTTCCATGTCGTCCATAAGTTTCTGGACATTGTGCCCGTCCTGATCGAAGATCATATTGATGGCACTTAGAATCTGGGCTTTTGTGGCCAAGGCCAGGGCATAGTCCGCAAAGCCTGCATGCATGGCCACGTCATCCACATAACTCAACTCCGAAGGATCGTTCAGCGCGATAACCGGGGGTTTGTTTTCAGGCTTAAGCGGGACAATAAGATTTTTTTTCAAAAACTTGCGGGTAATCTTCTCGGACACGGAGAGATCCGGATTAAGAAACGCGAGATCGTCCAGAAATTCAATGCCGTAGATCGCCCCTACCGCCTTCAGGGACTGGGATTCGGACACAAGCTTGGTGTCACACGCCATTTCACACATCCGGGCCGGATCCTTGGCACAGGCAGCCTTGATTTTTTCCCTTTGTTCACGGTCCAGGATGACAAAAGTTGCCAGCCTGTCAACAAACTGCTGGATTAATTTTTCCATATCAATTCAAAAGAATGCTTTTTATGGGCGCATCTTCATCATACAATTTGATTTCCTGCTTATGAAGTTCGTCCATCTTATCCTTTTTTTCCAGATAGACCTCTTTTGCCTCCAGGGTATTTTTAACCACCCTGGGAGTCAGGAAAATAAATAGATTGGTTCTGTCACTGCCCGAAGAGAGGCTTTTAAAGGCATTACCCAGGACAGGTATATCACCGAGACACGGCACCTTGCCTACTTCCTTGCTCAGGCTCTCGTCAATCAATCCGCCAATCACCACGGTATTGCCGTCTTCCACAATAATGGTGGTTTCAAGTTCCCGTTTTAAGGTGGTTGGCCGATCCGCATTGGTGGTGTTCGCGGTGTCCAGTTTGGTAATCGTCTGATAGAAATCAAGCCTTACCAGGCGTCCCTGGCTGATGGACGGGGTGATTTTGAGGGTAATGCCCACGTCCTTGTATTCGTATGCATTGTAAGCGGTGGAGTCGGTAGAGGAGTCATTGTAGACACCCCCCCGGGTCTGGTAGGCCACGTTTTTACCAATGGTAATGGTGGCTTCCTCGTTTTCCGTGGTCAAAAGCTGGGGTGTGGACAAAATCTTTACATCTGAATCTTCCTTGTATGCCTGGAGAATGGCCTGAAATGACGGAAAAGTTACCCCGCCGATTTCAAGGGTTTTACCGATGACACCCATGGAAAAACCGCTGGGCAGCACCCCTTTCGCCGCAGAGGCCAGACCTCCGGAGTCAGAAGCTTTGGTGCCGAATCCGCCAAACGCGACATTGGAGTCGCCGTGAACTGTTTCGGCCGCCTGCCATTCCATACCGAAATCAAGGGATCGTTCCGCATTCATCTCCATGAGCATACACTCAATGTAAACCATGGATCTTGGCACATCCAGTTTTTTAATCACCTCTTCCAATACCGGATAATCATCTTTATCCGCAATAATAACCAGAGAATTGGTGGCCTTGTCCGCCGTGATTTTAATGTCATCGGACAAAAGGGGGGCTTGTTTCTGGCCATCCTTTTTTGAGTTGCTGCCGCTCTTTTCGGGAATTTCCTGGAGTACGGCAGCTAACTCCTCGGCAGTGGCATGCTCAAGATAATAGACCCGGATCTTTTCTTCCCCTTTGGGGACCTTTTTATCTAAAGCAGTCACAAGTGCCGTAATCTGTGCGCTTTCCTGTTCACTGGCCAAAAGGATAATGGAATTGGTCCGTTCATCGGCCACCATCTCCACAGAAAAATCATTGCTGTTTTTTTTCCTTCCTGCAATTTTTTTTGTTTGTGCTGAATAAATTTTGGTCAGATTGGTGACCATTTTCTCCGCATCTGCATATTTGATGGGCAAAATGGTAATTTTGCGGCCCACGCCTTCCACATCAATGGTGTTGATCAGCTTGAGCAGCCGGTCAATGCTGGATAGGGTTGCCGTGACAATAAGCATATTTGAATCGGGATGGGACAAAAGGAGACCGCCCTTGGCAAGCATCGGGGATAAAAGGGCTTTAAGCTCATCGGCACTTGCATAAGTCAGGGGGATAATCCGGGTGACCAGTTTATCTGATGTCTGTTCCGCATACCTTGCCATACGGGTGTCCACATTGTCTCCCCTGGCATCTACAGCAGGAATGATCTTGACAACGCTTCCGGTTTCAACCGTGGCAAACCCGTAAATATCCAAAACCGATTCAAAAACCTTGTATGCGTCATCCACGGATATTTTTTCAGGAGAGATAATGGTCACCTTTCCCTTGACCTTGGTGTCCACCACAAAATTTTTCTGGGTCAGTGTGCTGATGAATTTAATGAAGACACCGATGTCAACATCATTGAAATCCATGGACACATATTCTGAAGCGCTCCGATTCTCTGCCGCCTGCACCGGGCAAAGCCCGGCCAGGGCCAACACCACAAGGATTAAGCAGAGGTATTTCAGCGTAAAAGCGTTGCTACGATCCTGCAACATATTTATTCTCCTTCGGTTGTTCATCGGCACATGCTTCATCCTTGCCTGTAAAGCATGCAACAGGTCTTAAGATCTATCTTCATTTTCTTTTTCGGCTTTTAACGCCAGGATCTGGGTTTCAATTACTGCATCCAGAAACTGCCCCTTGTCACCGGACTTTGTCAGGGATAGTGACATGACGGATACACCATGGGGAGAAGTTTCAATTCTGACAAGGAAATCCACCAGGCCTTTTAAATAGACCTGCTGTAACTTGACCGTTACCCGGGAGAGTCTGTAATCACTGTTTTCCATATCCTGGGAAAACGGTTTCATATAGGCAACATTTTTTTTCACAAGACTCTTGGAGGACAGGGCGTCCAGAAAGGAAAAAAGCGTAAACTTGGACCCTCTTTTTTCAAGGGCCTCTTTTTCCAGATCAAAACTTTTTGCGTATTGCCGACGCGTCATTTCAAGGACCTGCATCCGCTCAATATCCGCGGCTTTTGAGATCACCTTTTTTTCAAGCATTGCCCGCTTGTCCACGGCCGGAAGGTAAACAAACCAGACAAGACTGAACAGAACAAGGAACACAGTACCTGCGGCTATAAATTTTTTATCCCGTTTTGACAATTCAAGCATCATCATATTTCAATAATGAATTTAAAGTCCACACGGTTGCCGCCCTTTCCTGCCACTGCACTGCCGATATTCACCTTTTTGAAAAACGGCGACTTTTCAATGAAGCCCTTTACCTGATCAATGGTATTATAATTATCTGCAGATCCTGACAGAAGCATCCGTTCCTTATCCAGCGTGAGTCGGTCCACCTGGACATCCACGGTTGCCGGGATACAAAGGGAGAGTTCAAGCAGGATATTTCCGGCCTCCACACGGTCTATCTCTTCAGAGCCAGCATTTGCAGAGCCCCCCCGGGTGAGCTCCCCTACACCGGCCTGCATGAGCAGCAAAGGATCAATGTTGCCTATTTTTTTATCCGGAAACGCCTTTTTATAAATGGCGGTCATGGCCTGATTTTGCTGATCAATCTGTTTTTCAAGCCGTGATATGTCCATGTGGATATTAACCATGAACAGAATAAACGCAAGCAGGGCAAGGGTACAGCAGCTTATGATATATCCCGGGTATGCCCGGATAAATGACTCTGAACCGTACTTTCCCCGGCACATGTTCAGCATCGCAAGGTCCGGGGTGATTGATGCAAGATTCTGGGACAGATCCACAAAGGCCAATCCGTTCATTGGTTCCGGCAGTTGCGGTTCGCTGACATCCTGACCGGTATAGTCGGACTGAAATTTAAAAATATCTGCAAGGGCGTTACGCATCCTCTTCCGGGCAGATTCATCAAAATCGCCGGAAATATAAATATGAAAGGTATCCGTTACACCAAAACGCTGCCAGAACCCTAACAACATCTGCCTAATTGCCTGGGCCGGCAATTGAAAAGATGGGTCCACGGAAAGGGTCCGAACTTGCACCACATTTGCCTGGGCCACCAGGGTTAAAACCATCTCACACCCGTCCGTGTCCAAAAAAACAAAATTTTTATTTTCTTTGTTCTGTCTAAGAAAAGAGGCGACCATGGCCAGGCACCCGGGCGCAATGGCAACGGGTTTAAGACCGGCTGCCATAAGGCTTGTATGGTAAGACTTAAGTATATCTTCCTCGATGGACCCGGAAAATACCAAAGGGTTCGACTGTTGTGTTTCCAGTTCATAGCAGAAAAAGTCAGTCACCACAGGGCCCAGTTCCTTTGGAAACCGGGTATTAAGCTCCAGGGGCAGAACCTGCCTGATTTTTGAGCGGGATGTAAAGGGCAAGCTGATATTTCGAAAATAAAACCGGCCGGCCGGCAAAAGAAGCATGGCCTGGAGCGTGTTATCCTTTTTAACGGCCGGGTCAACGGCCTGGACAACAGATGCCAATCCCGCATCAAACAAGGTCTGATCTTCTTCAACCGGTTCCAGATCTTCATAGGCCACACGGGCCAATGCCTGAACAATCTGGGATTTCCCACGCCCCTCCACCAGCCAGGCATCAATCCCTGTGCAATTTTCACGGATGATCAAAAGGGGGGCTGCCATGGTCTATCCTCTTTCCATTTGAAGAATCCGGCAGGACCATTTGCCTGTCATATCCTGTTTTTCCCGTTTCATTACAGCGCGCAAGGTCACTTGATAACCATTTTTTTTAGCGGTACAGTCAGCCCTGAAAACACTGCTCGAATAGGTAATCACCTTTTCAAACGCGTTCTTTTCATTATCACTTAGGGCAATGACATCCTCAAACCACCCGGATTCAAGGGTATGGATATATTCCCGGCCTAAGCTTGCCTTCTCGGACCGATAGTCGGCAAGGTCCTGGGCATTTAAGTCCCGGCCTTCGGGCAAAAGTGCTGCGAGTACCGCCACAGGTGCGGTATTGATATTAACCGTGCCTGAAAATGAAAAACGGTTCTCTTGGGAATTCTGGACCTCTGAAAGGCCGTATACTGTAAACATATCCTTTATATCTGCCTGAATAGATTCATCCATCCCCTGACTGATATATGACGGGGATAAAATTGCGTCAACAACCCCTTTGACAAGGAATAATTCACTGATATGCCTTAAGGGACCATTGGCACAGGTATAAGGCACATCCAGGGATTCATAATAATTTGACTCGGCACCTGTCAACCCTGTTATGGTATCATCGTCCATTGAATCAAGCCAGTCCTTAAGCGCATTGACAATTTCAACGGCGCTGCCGGCACCATCGGACTTGTCTTCCGGCGCTGCCAGGGTTAAAAAGCGTTCCAGTACCACCACCTGAGCATCATTGAAGTCATTGCCGGGAAACTGTTTAAGCAGTGCGTTTAACTGCAATTTTCCCATCTCGTCGGAAATTTTCAGGGATACGTTTTCCGGGTTTAATCCCATGGCTGCCACAGCCAGGGAGATCTGTTCCGGATCCGCCCATGGTTCCTGGATGGAATCAATCTCGTTGTCAGCCCCGTCCATCGCCAGAATCATCATGGCCAGGTGGATGCCGGACATGGCCATTTCCCGGGCCGCAAACATATCGTTCTCGGCGATCGTCCCCGAAGCAGCCTGCTTTGCAAGGCGTCCGGCCTCCAACGCCACTACGCAAAGAATGGCAACCACAGCAATGGTGGCAATCAGGGCCATGCCCTTTTGATTGCGGTAAATACTATTCACCTGCCGGCCCCTGTACCGGTAAAACCACGGCAGTTTCATATACTTTTTCTTTATTTTCACTTTTCAGTGTCAACCCGATGTTCAATACGCACGGCAGGGACACCCCGTCACTCTCCTTATTCTTATTCTTATTCTTATCCGCATCCCAGTCCCGATATTCATTACGCTTTGCATCAATGAAGTCAATGGTAAATCCGGTAATATTGTCGGCAAGGACCGGGTCTAAACACGGGTCGGTCTCCCTGTCACTGCCGATGGGACGCTCAGCCCGGCAAAGATCAAACAATTCCTGGCTGTTTTTTCGAACGTAATAAGTGACACGAACGACACCGGACGGCCTGCTGCGGCCCATCTGAACGCCTGAAAGGCAGTTAAATCCAAGGGTGGAAAAGGTCTCTCCACCTACGCTGGTCTCACTGCCGGTCATCTGGAAAATATCCACGTCCTGATCATCGACACGGTTCAAAACATCTATTATCCCGGATTCCGGCACGTACATGTCGGTCAGATCATCCAGAATTCTTCTGAATGCATCCCTGGCCCGTTCATTATAATCAACACCGTGTGCAATGGATTGCCCTGTGGATATAAATGCATTAAAAGATGAAAAAAGCATGACCATAACAAATGAAAAAATAACAAGGGCCACCATCAGTTCCATCAAGGTGAATCCGCACTCTGTTGGGTTAACTTGCAGAGGCATACCTGAATGTTTCAACATGATAAGACCGGCCCCCCTGCTCCCGTGTTATTGTCAAATCAATTTTTTTTAATGTGCCGATCTTGTCGGTCAAATCCGGCATGATATCTGAAAAATTGGCGTTCACATCCGTCAGCTCACAATGCCAGGCATATCCTTTAAACGCCTGGTCAAACTCGCCTTTCAGCTCCGGGTCATTGATGGAAAGCTCGATTTGGGCAAGGGCCTTGGCGGCAAGATACCGGGCTGTTGTCTGGAAATCATCGGCCCCGGCCAGATTGATGGTGCCGGACTGCATCCTGAACAATGCCACCATAACCGTTGCAATAATGGTCATGGCAACAATCACCTCGATCAGGGTAAAACCGGTCTGCCCCTGACAGCCGCCATCATCCCATAATCGATTATATGCAGTCGTCATAGGAGACATATCGGTCGATCAGATGAACTCTCTTTTGGAACATGCATACCTGAATGGTCATCTCCCGACTCTCTTCCCGGACATGAATCAGGACCCGGTCTGAATACCCTTTGCTGAAAAAACAGATGCTTTTGTCATCACCGGCCCTGGTGCCGTCATCCGGGAATTCCAGATTAAGCAATTGCAGATCACCGTTCAGGGATATGCCATTATTCAGGGCAACCTGCCGGGCATCCGCATCCATTGTGTCATCGGTCACATACATTTTTCCGGAACCGGAATCCATATAAAGGGTCAAATTTTTATTTTCCACCATGGCCTTAAGCTTTAAATTCTCCAGGAAAAAAATCAACCCGGATACGCGATCAGAGGCGTTTGACGTCAAATGAATCTGCCGGAACAATGGGATTGAAAACAGCAGAACAATAGAGAAGATGCCCACCACCACCATGAGTTCAATAAAGGTAAATCCAGATGGATTATTCCTGCTCTTCCCAGTTGGTGATGTCCGCATTGATCCCCTCCCCTCCTGATTCTGAATCCGCACCATATGAAATCAGGTCAAACGTGCCGTGGACACCGGGACACATATAAACATACTCGGTTCCCCAAGGATCTTTGGGAACTCTTTTCTTTTCAAAATATCCGTTTTCATTCCAGCTTCGGGGGACGGGATCGGTGGCCGGCTTTTCTATCAGGGCTAAAAGGCCCTGTTCCGTTGTGGGATAAAACCCATTGTCCAGTTTGTACATTTTAAGGCTGGTTTCAATGGCAGCAATGTCCACTTGGGCTTTTACGATTTTTGCCTTGTCCGCCTTATCCATATACCTTGGCACAATGGCGCCGGCCAGAATCCCCAGGATGATGACAACCACCATCAGTTCAATAAAGGAAAAACCTGCCTGGTTTCCAATCTGCCTGCCGTACTGCCTGAAAAATTTTATGCACATCTCTTTTATGTTTATGATTTTCATTTATGAATGCCTCTTATATGAGAATTACAATAACTTGTTGAACTACTATCATTATTTGTTGTCGGTTGAGCCTGGTGTCAACAGAGTATCTGGGCCATGGCTCTTAGCCGTTGCCTTTTAGCCGGGTATGTACGAATTTTTAAATGGCCAATTTGAGTGGATTATTAAAAAAATAAGAAAAAATGACAAGAAAAAACATTCTGATATTTTTTTGTGTTAAAACAAAATCCCCTCCCGACATTGACCCCTAACACCCCCTCTGGTATAAAGCCTTGTACTTTTTAAATTAAAAAGAAACATAAAAATCATTTAGATACTAAACACTATGTCTTACCAGGTTCTGGCATTAAAATACCGGCCCCAGACATTTTCAGAAGTTGTTGGACAGGATCATGTCACCACCACCCTGACCAACGCCATTTCCGGAAACAGGGTGCCCCATGCCCTTTTGCTCGCAGGCCCCAGGGGTACCGGCAAAACCACCATTGCCCGCATCATGGCCAAGGCCATGACCTGTCAGACCGGGCCGACCCCCTCGCCCTGCAATGAGTGCAGAATTTGCAAAGACATTATCAACGGTCATTGTGCCGATGTGTTTGAAATTGACGGCGCCTCCAACAACAGCGTGGATCAGATCCGTGAACTGAGGGACAATGTAGCCTACATGCCCTCAGCAGCCAGGTACAAAATCTATATCATTGATGAAGTCCACATGCTTTCGGTGGCTGCCTTCAATGCCCTGCTCAAGACCCTTGAAGAGCCCCCGGCCCATGTTCTTTTCATCTTTGCCACCACGGAAGTCCACAAAATTCCGGCCACCATCCTGTCCCGGTGCCAGCGACATGACTTGTCGCGAATTGCCTTGGACAGGATCTGCGCCCACTTAGGGGATCTATGCCGAAAAGAAGGGTATACGGTTGAAACAGAAGGGCTGGAACTGATCGCCTTAGAGGCGGACGGCTCCATCAGGGACGGCTTAAGCCTTTTGGACAGAATTCTTTCAGCCGGGCCTGAAAAAGAGATTGACAGGCTTTTGGTGGCCCAGAGACTTCGGGTCACGGACCGAAAAATTCTTTTTTCCATATCTTCGGCCGTACTGGAAAGAAACGGAGCACAACTGATTGATCTTGTGAGTAAAATCAATGATTCCGGCATGGATTTGAAAGAATTTTATTCCGGTATCATTGCCCAGTTCAGGAATCTGAACATCATCCGGCTGTGCGGAAAAGAGAGCCCGGTGCTCAATATGATTGAAACAGAAAAACTTGCGCTTGACCAGATGTGCAAAAATTTTCCATCGGCCTATCTTGGGATGCTGCTGGACCTTCTCTTAAAAGAGGAGAGTGTTGTGCGCTTTGCATCGCATACCCAGACCGCCGTAGAAATGGTGTTACTCAAAATGATCCAGATTGAACCGGAAATCCGGCTTGATGAGATCATCACCAAGGTGGATCTTTTAGCACGCCGGATGGAGAACCGTCTTGGCCAGACCCGTGTTGATTCACCGCCGCCCCAATGTGCTAAGCCGCCCTTGACATCTGCACCGCTTTCAGAACAGATCCCCGGAGACAAACTTACCGAAACACCGCCTTTGGCAGGCACACGGCCCATGCCGGAGCCCATGCCCTATGAACCGGAACCGGAGCAGGCGCCACCGCCGCATATCCCAACGGATTTATCCGATTCACCCAATTCACCTGGGCCTACCCCCCCTTCCCCTTTGCGTCAGGAGCAGGAACACCAGAAACCAGGAACCTGGTCGCAGTTCATGGATGTACTTCAACATGAACTGCCCTTTATCTTCGGCTTATTTTCCAAGGGTCAGGCGGACACATCCAGCCCAGACAAAGTGATTGTGACCCTTTCATCCTGTTCCGGGTTTGAAGAATCAAGACTCAACACCAAAACCAAAGCGCTGGCGGAGCTGGGCCGAAAACATTTAGGAAAACCCATTGAGGTAATCATAGAAAACAACGGCGGCCCTGAGGATGAGACTTGCCGGCAGCAAGCGTCCCAGCAAAAAGCGGAACAAGCTGCGGCAGGACACCCCATGGTCCAGCATGCGGTACGTTTATTTGACGCAGATATCATATAACACCCCCAATATAGGAGTTGACCCATGAAAAATATGAATAACATGATGAAACAGGCACAAAAGCTGCAGAAAAAAATGTTGGAGGCACAGCAGGATCTGGCAACCAAAACCGTTGAAGCCAGCTCAGGCGGCGGTATGGTAAAAGTGGTTGCCAATGGGGCCCAGAAAATTGAATCCCTTGTGCTTGAAAAAGAGATAGTTGACCCGGAAGATCTTGAAATGCTGCAGGATCTTGTGCTTGCCGCAGTGAACGACGCGTTGAAAAAATCCCAGGAAATGGTCTCCGCTGAGATGGGAAAACTGACCGGCGGCATGAATATTCCAGGTCTATAATATTAAAAAGAACCTGCACCCGTTGTGAACCATTATCCTGAAGCCATTGTTAAACTGATCCATTCGCTTTCCACCTTGCCGGGTATAGGAAAGAAAACAGCAGAGCGTCTGGCGCTTCATATCCTTCATGCCCCGGACCATGAGGCCGCGTCTCTGGCTGCAGATATCATCGAACTGAAAAAAAGCGTCAGGTTGTGCGCATCCTGCTTTGCACTCACTGACCGGGAAACCTGCCGAATCTGTTCAAACCCAGGCAGGGATAAAGGCGTGATCTGCGTGGTGGAAAACCCCCCCGACATGGCTGCCATTGAAAAATCAGGGGCCTTTTCAGGCCTGTATCACATCCTTGGCGGGGCGCTGTCCCCCATTGACGGCATCGGCCCCGGAGACATCCGCCTGGCCGAACTGTTCAGGCGGACCCGGGGCAACGACGTCAGGGAACTGATCCTTGCCACCCGGACCAATGTGGAAGGCGAAGCTACGGCTGCCTATATCCGGAGCAAGCTGACTTTGACAAAAATTAAAATAACCCGAATTGCATCGGGCATACCCATGGGCGGGGACCTTCAGTATGTAGATCCCTTGACTATGCAAAAAGCCATGGAAAAACGTTACGGGATTTAAAAATGCTGACACCGGAAGATATTTTTGACTGTAAATTATGCGGTGAGTGCTGCAGAGGATTTGGCGGCACCTATGTGGATGAAAGGGACATCAGAAAGATCTGCGATTATATCCACGCGGATACTGACACCTTTGTGGAAAATTATTGTGACATGTCCGGCTCAAGGCCGGTGCTGACACTGGGACAAGACGGGAGCTGCATCTTCTTTGATCCCAAAAAGCAGTGTACGATCCATCCGGTCAAACCATATATGTGCCGGGCCTGGCCCTTTATCAAAGCCCTGATCAACCATCCGGAAAACTGGGATATCATGGCAAACTCCTGCCCAGGTATGAAAAAAGGCCTCCCACCCGAGGATATTTCACGCATAGCTGCCATGGAAAAAGAAAAACTTGATCGGGATTTCAACCGTTAATCAGACTCAAATCGCAGCCGGGCATCACTTCTTCTGGGAAAAATAAAACAAAAAATACTTTCCCAGATCGTCAAAATGCTCGGTGTCCTCGAATTCGCAGCCAAAGCTGTATTCGGAAAAGGCTTTCCTGATCCGTATACGCTTACGAACCTCGGAGCGGTTTGGATTATCCAGGGTAAACTTGACCTCAGCCATACTCTCCTCTTTGATAAGGGCCTTTTCCAGAGTTTTAAACTGGATGCCATTGTGAGAGAGGTCCGTAATTACCCCGGGGAACTGCTTTCGGTTTTGGATGAGCACCCCTTTAAATTGCACTTCCTTGCGGATGCCCCGCCGTCTTTCTAATATCACGCTGAAAATATGCCCGCACTTGCACTTGTATTTCAACTGAACTTTGGCTTTGTGCCTGATGAATTTGGACACGTCCCTGGTGGAGGAGTTTCCGCATGATTCACAGACAAAGGTGGCCGCAAGCTCCGAGGATACGAAGATCTTTGGTATCGTCATTCTTTATCATTTCACCAAATTGTTTGTATAATTCCCCCGTTGTGGTCCAATAGGACTTGCAACGAAAATGATAACTATAAGACAGGATGGTCAATTTTTCAAGAACCAAACGACGGCTTTGAATCCAACGAAGAGATCGGATAAAATAACGCGTTTTTTTATTTCTTATACATGTCTTCGAACTGGCGGGCGATACTGTCACGCTCATAAACAATCTCCACCCGCCGGTTCTGGGCCCGCCCCTGTGCCGTATCATTGGTGGCCACGGGATGATACTGGGCATAGCCTTCGGCAGAAATATAAAAAGGGGGTACCCCGTTGGCTACCAGCAGGCGCGCAACAGTAGAGGCCCTGGCCGAAGACAGTTCCCAGTTGGAGGGATAAATGGATGACGTAATGAGCTCGGAATCGGTATGCCCCCGGACCTTTACATGATAGGCAAGCTTTGACAAGACCGCCGCCACTTTTTCAAGAATTTCCAACCCCTTTGGCGATAGCTGTGTGCCGCCTGCTGAAAAAAGCAGCAGGTCGGACATCGTGATGACCATACCGGCATCGGTTTTAGTAACACTAACCTCCCCGCCCAGTTTATTGAAAAGGACCAGTTCCCTGACCTCGGAAACTATTTCATCCATCTCCTTCTCAATCATGGCGCCCATATCGTCAACAGCCTGATTCTCAGGGGATTTTTCTGATGGAATGGGGTGCATGATCAGCCCTTCCTTGGTGCCGGATTCAGGTACAGCCTGAGTTCCCAAGGCGCTTCTTAATGATTCGACCATTTCCTTGTAGGTCTCCTGCTGGGTGGTACTCATGGCAAACATGAGAACAAAAAAGCACATCAGAAGCGTTACCAGGTCAGAAAAGGTCGCCATCCATTCAGGAGCACCTGCCTGAATATTGATTATCTCCTGCTTGATAATCTGCTTTTTTTTCCTTCCCTCATCTTCTTCCGCCATATGGTTATCCTTCTTTATACCCGCGAGGGTGCCTTATTTTTTTTCTTTAGCCGCGGCATTTCCCAAATAAACTTTAAGCTTGTCTTCCATTAATTTCGGGTGCTCGCCTTCCCGGATGGATAAGACCCCTTCGTAAATGATATTCATGTTGGTCAGTTCAGCATCATTGCGACCTTTGAGCTTGTTGCTCATGGGTGTAAAAAGCAGGTTGGCAAGGATGGCTCCGTAAAAGGTGGTGATCATGGCCACCGACATTGACGGGCCGATAGCTGAAGGATCGTCCAGATTGGCGAGCATCTGTACAAGACCAATCAGGGTGCCGATCATACCAAAAGCCGGCGCATAGGCCGCCATACTGCTGAACACAGCTGAACCTGTCTCCAGATTTTTTTTGGTCAAATCCATTTTCTTCTGCATAATATCCCCGATATCGTCAGTCTTGACGCCATCCACCGTCATCTGCAAGGCCTGGGCCAGGTAGGGGTCGGATGTGCCCTGGATATCCCCCTCAATGGAGAGCAGGCCTCCCTTTCTTGCTTTATTGGATATCTCCGTCAGGTTGGCAATGATATCTTCGGGCTTTTCAATCTTGAACATGAACACCTTGATGGAGACTTTAAACATGCCAAGCACATCACCTAAGGGGTATGCGATCATGGTAGAGGAAACGGTACCTCCACAAACAATGACGATGGAGGGGACGTCAATGAACATCGTGATCGGTCCGCCCAGAAGAATGCAGCCGACAATAAAACCAATCCCGGAAAGAATGCCGATGAGAGAAGAAAGATCCATATATATCAGGCCTTTATATAAACAGTTTCGTCCACGGGGTATTCCCTGTGGTATTGTATCACTTTGTCAATGACGGCTTGGGTCAGAACCGTTCCTGCCGAAAGCAGTTTTGTGCCGGTTTTGGTAAACAGTGTTGCACCCAGCACCATCCCCGGAACCAGTTGTTCAACCCCTACCCCGCGAACGCCTAACGTTTCGCCGCTTAAGTGAAATAAAGCATATTTTTCAAGCCACCCTGCCACCATGGGATCAAGCCGGCTGCCGATCAATGGCTCAAGGCCGGCCAGGAGTTCCCCGATGCCCGCACTGATATTATTCTCTCTTAGGGTCTCCAGCGCATCAGCCCCGGCAAGAATTCTTGATTCCAGTGGGATATGTTTACGTTTAAGCCCGTCAGGGTATCCCGTTCCATCCGAATTCTCGTTCATAAACCGGATAATAGCAGCCACCCCTTCAAAGCCCGGGCAATTGCCGAGCAGTTCAGCACCCTTCACAGAGAATTGAACCATCAGGGTTTGATCATATGCTGTGGAATGGATATCTGAATGTTGCGATGTGTCTCCCCTTCCGGGCATTTGTTCTGAAAAACTATCTTCTGAAAGGAACAACAGCCCGATTTCATGAAGCATAGCAGCTTTTGACAGATCCTCCAACTTTTTTTGCGACAACCCCATCTGTTCTGCAATAAAGCAGGCAATTTTACCTACGCGCTCCCCATGGCCGCGATTTTTTTCTAAGCGCTGGCGGACCAGTGAATAAAGCATACGGCCAAATCCATCCATGTCCGAAGCCAGCTGTTTTTTGGCATTTAATAGGCTTTCTTTCAAACGACGGCGCTCTTCTGTCATCTGCTGGATCTGTTTTAAAGCGGTATTGAGATTGCTTTTATCCTCAAGAAGTTCGTCTTTCATTTCTTTTAATTCGCTTTTAAACCGGTCTAGGTACTTAAAAGACTTCTCAAGGGAACAGGTCTTGAAAAAAACATCCTGTTCAAGATGAAACTTATCAACAGCGCTTTTGGCCTTAATTTTAATTTCCCGTATATCAAGGGGCCAGTCCACCACCTGGTCAGCACCCGATGATATAAGACTTAATCGGACATGCTTGTTGGTTTCTTCAGGAACAATGATAAAAACTGCCAAAGAAAATTTGAAATGGTGGCCACTCAACACATCAAACCACAATCGGGCCTTTTCCGGGTTAACACCGGAGTCATGGCCAAAAGGATCTATCAGCACAATATCCGGTCTCGGCTTCACAAATTTTATCGCATCAGGCGTATTAACACAGGCAACGGAAAGGTGCGGATCTGCAGACGCAAGATCCTGGGGACACCGGGACCCCACATATAAAATAGAAAGGCGCAAAGCCATAAATCAAAAGATACCTGTATCTTGTCTATTCCGAATATCCACGGGTCCACCATTCATCCCAGCGTGTGCCAAGAATCTCCCGGGCAAGCTGTTTACCCGTATCTGTCCTAAGGCGGTCGACCACAAAGGGCAGCCAGGATTCAGGGGAGGTGGCACCAAGGTCTTTTAATTTTTTAAGTTCAAGCATCAAGGAGAGCTGATCCGCGTCATTGGCCAGTTGGGCTTCCCGGGTTTCTCCTTGGTTGAATTCCTCTATAAGCTCGGGAATATCTTTTGCCCATTCAAGGCCGTGGATCAAATCTGATACCGCATGGGGTTCGTCCACGGTGTTATATTGTTTATGCACATAATTCAAATCACCTGTCCGGGCTTCGGCCGCATCGTGGACCAGGGCCATGGAAATAAGCTTTTCGGCATCCACACCCGGTTCAAGGCGGGCCATGACAAAGCACAAGAAAGCTGTGGAAAAGCAGTGTTCAGCAATACTTTCTTCTCCGGCACCCAGAAAAGCGTACCCGGTCCGGTTCAGGTCTTTGAGCATACGTACTTCAAACAGAAGATCAGCTATCCGTGTCATTTCGGATCCATTTTATGTGATTTAGGCAACAAATATTGAATTGACAGGTTATAGAACATTCGCTCAAATAAAGTCAAGATTTACACCATCAAACGCGGCAATGACACCGAATCGGGTTACGACGTAAGAACAGTGCCGGATACCGTAACGCTGGCAGCGGGTCGGTTCACTCTTCTTCATAAGGAATCGACAAAGCGCCACGACCGTGGTTGAATAGTCAACCCAGCAGGCTATTGACGCTGACGATATCGTCACTTAAAAGTAAGAGACCCGTCGTCACACCTGCTCCCAGGTCACCCTCAGGATTTCCTGGCAGGTTGTATGTCCGCCAAGCATTTTTTCTATCCGGTTTTCACGTAAAGGAATCAGACCGTGTTCACGGGCAGCACTGCGTATGTCACCAAGGTTTGCTTTCTGGTTGTCAACTGCTTTATCCTCCGGGTATAGGCAAGGATTTCATAAATCCCGGTCCGGCCGATGTAGCCGGTATTTCTGCATTTCATACATCTCTTGCCATGCTTCAGCTTCAAGGGGTACAACACCTTAACCAGGAATATTTTTCACCTTGACTTTTCATACCTTCCGGCACAAATTAACCCTCTAAACTTGGTAACAGGCATGAAACCCTGACGTTTTTTACATGAAAGTCTCAATAACCTATTGAATTACCATCATGTTTTGTTGTGGGTTGGGCCTGGGTATTGATAGACCCGATCGGCCCATGGCCGTTATTGAGAGACAAATAGTTATGATATACCTCAAACTTTTATTGACCGCTTTTTTCTGGGGCGGCACCTTCATTGCCGGCAAAGGCCTGGCAGGTCATGTGCACCCCTTTTGTGCGGGATTTTTAAGATTCTCCATTGCGTCATTTTTTCTGGTCATACTGGTGATAAGGCAGGAGGGGAGGCTGCCCAGGCTTTATGGGCGGGATGTGCTTCTGGTTCTTGTTTCCGGTTCAACCGGCATTTTTGCATATAATTTATTTTTCTTTTCCGGCCTGACCATGATCAACGCAAACCGGGCCGCTCTGATTATTGCCACCAACCCCATATTCATAAGTCTTTTCTCAGCATTAATCTTTAAGGAACGGTTGACACCTTTAAAAATCATAGGCCTTGTCCTGTCGGTTTCCGGAGCACTTATCATCATCACCGGCGGGGATATAGGCCAGATTTTTAAGACCGGTCTCAGCCGCGGAGAAATGGCCATTTTCGGTTGTGTGTTCTCCTGGGTCAGCTATTCGCTTCTCGGCAGGCCCCTTACCGCGCGGTTCTCTGCTTTGGTCAGTGTGTGTTACTCATCACTGGCAGGCACCCTGATGCTCTTTTTCCCGGCAGTGTCAAAAGGCCTGTTCTCAGCCCTTCCGGAATATGGCATGCTTGAATGGGTCAGTCTTTTCTACTTGGGGTGTTTCGGCACAGTGCTGGGTTTCTACTGGTATTACCAGGGGATCAAGGAGATCGGGCCCACAAAATCCGGTGTATTCATTAATTTTGTGCCGGTTTCTGCCCTGATTCTGTCTTACTTTATTCTTAACGAACCTGTAACAATGCAAATTCTTGCTGGCGCAGGCCTGGTTGTCACAGGTGTCTACATAACGAATCTATCTGTTTTTTTGGGAAAAAACAGATAGATTCGATACTGAGAAACACGACAATAAAAAATGCCGGGATTGCTTACAAAGGGCAACCCGGCATTCATCAGGTATAATGATAACGCCTTTTTAGTCTTCTTCGATGATGATGGCGTCCGCTTCACAAACTTCTACACAGCTTTCGCAGCCCATGCATTCTTCTGCATTAACGGGATCGGATTTGCCGTCTACCATTTCAAATACTTCTGCAGGACATACGTCAACGCACTCTTCACAACCTACACATTTTTCCTTATCAACGATCGGGGTAAAAGCCATTCTACAACCTCCTTAAAAATTAATAATACAATTGTGTAAACTCACATTCTAAAGATAGTAACCTGATTCAGCACCCGCTTTTACAACAATGTTTTTGCTAAAACAAGCTTTTTATGAGTTTAATTCCACCAGACATACGCCAATTTGTCCGCCTGGATTTTTTTTAGTTAAATTCACACACCTAAGTTCCGGGAACAACCGAATTTGAATCCGCCCGGTCACAAAGCCTTGCTCAGCACCTTCAAAATAGTCGTCTTCAAGATCAGGCGTCAGGCCTTGGGCCATCTGCGCTATGATCGTCTCTATTTTAAAATGCTGTTGTTCTATGAACGCACAACCATTTTCATGCACTTTTATGGAATCAATGTCAAGGGCATTTATCGCCTTGCCCGCACCAGTCAAGAACGCATCCATGACGGCACTGCTGGTGGTAACCAGAACAGGAATACCGCCCTGATTAAAGCATTCTGAATCAAGAGCGGCTGTAAGCCAGGCCGTTATTCTTTGTTCAGTCATGGACCGCCCCGGTTCAGGAGATTGGGTATGCTCCACGGACAAGGGTGTGTCCGCATCCCCCTTAAGTTCGGCAAAAAGCGCTGCCTTTTCCTGATCCAGAGCATCCAGCGCAGATTGGATGGTCTGGGATTGCCGGTCATGGATATCTGCAAGTTTAAGAAAAACAAGTGCCTCATTGCCCTCTCCGACGGTTGTTGCATCCGGGTCATGGGAAACTGTCCGGTTACGGATACCAGAACGGATGGCAGCCACACTTGAATCATCTTTAAAAAACACATTCTCACGAATCAACGCCCGAAGATTTTTTTCATTGCCCTTGTGAATGGCGGCCCAGTCCAGGTAGGCGCGGACCTGTTGTTCAGTCAAGGCAAGTTTTTCTTTATCAATGCAAACCCGTGTAAGCACGCCTTTGGCTTCCAGGCCGGCCATGGGCTCGGGCAGCGCGGCGCCGCCATGAATATCCAAAACATTCAACCGGTTAAAAAAACAGGATAGAATCTTTGCCTGACGGGCATCCATAAACGTAAACGGAAAAAAATAAAAGTTTATCATACCATTTTATACCTTTTGATCATGAACCAGAATCCCCATTTCATCGAGTTGTTCCCGGATTCTGTCTGCTGTCTTAAAATCTTTTTGCTGCCGGGCCGCATCCCGTTCAGCTATGAGTGCCGACACCTCTGATGAATACGCAACCTTTCTGCTGAAATCAAAAATATTGAGTACCACATCCACATCTTTGAAACAGTTCAGCAGGCGCTCCGCCCCTCCCGGGCCGATCTGACCGTCAACAACAAGCCGGTTGATGCGCTTCACGCCGGACAAAAGACCGGAAACCAGGACAGGGATCTTGAGATCACTTGCCATGGCATCCATCATGCCCTGGCGCAGATCATAGGTAATCTGCTGGATATCTTCTTCATTGGACTGACCCGACACATGACCAAGGGATTCAATGCACCGGTTGATCCGGGAAAGAACGGTTTGGGCATCATCCAGGCTTTTTCTCGATAACGGCAACGATTTTCTATAATGTGCGGACAGCAACCAGAAACGAATGGTTTTCTCATCCCACCCCATATCAACCAACCGGTCCAGGGTCAGAGACCGGGCATCATCCGTATCCAGGGATCCGTCATATTGCACCGGGTGGCAATGCATCCACACCCTGGCAAAAGAACCGCCGGCAGCCCTGGCAATGGCAATTTCGTTTTCATGGTGGGGAAACATAAGCTCCCTTGAACCCGTATGAATATCAAAATCTGCACCAAGGAAAGTTGAGGCAAGGGCGGCACACTGCAAATGCAGTGAGGGACGGACATTACCCCATTCCGTTTTAACGCCAAGCCCCTGTTTAAGCTCCGACAGCGTTACCCGCTTGAGCAGGGTAAAGTCCTTGGGATTGTTCTTTTCATATTCATCCAGATCCACAGTGGCCCCGACCCGGATCTTGTTAACGTCCACCCGGGAGAGTCGGCCGTAATCCCCAAAGCTTGCAAGGTCAAAATATACGGAATGAAGCTTTTCATAGGCATGTTTGTTGACAAGCAGTTTCCTTGTCAGATCCGTCATTTCGGTAAAATGTTCGGACACTCTGGGATAGGCCTGGGCCGGCCTCATGCCAAGCCGTGACAGATCAGCCAAAAAGGCCTCAATAAAAGGTTGTGTAAAAGCCTGGGGGGTGGTTTTTGCCTGCCTGGCCCCCTCAATGGTTTTATCGTCATAATCGGTAATATTAACGATATGCCTGACTTTCACATTCTGATATTCAAGGTAGCGGATGAGCAGATCTGTAAACGCGTGACGCCTGAAATGGGTTATATCCAGACGCCGGTGTACCGTTGGACCACAGGTGTAAACACCAAATTCCTTGTCTCCCTGGGGGTTTAAGGGCTCTTTTTTCCCACCCAGGGAATTGTAGACGGTAAGGTGAATATTCTTCTTTACACTGAAAAGCTCTGTGGAAAGATAGCGCTCACCTGAATCCGGAAAAATGACAACGATAACCCCGTTTTGAAGACGCTTGGCCTGGTCAAGGGCCACGGCCATGGCCGCACCTGAACTCATGCCCACAAAAAGACCCTCTTTTGCAGCCAATTGCCGGGCAGTCTCAAAAGCCGTTTCATCATCAATGTGGACGATTTCACCCAACAGGGTTTTATCAAAAATCTCGGGAGTGTAGGACTCTTTCATATTTTTAAGACCTTGGATGCCGTGTCCTAAGTAGGGTTCGGCACAGATCACCCGGGCGCGATGGTTCTGGTCCTTGAAATACCGTGCCAGGCCCATAAGGGTCCCGGAGGTGCCCACAGTCGCCACCACTGCATCTATCTGGCCGTTGGTCTGGGCCATGATCTCAGGTCCTGTGGTGTGGTAGTGGGCTTTCCAGTTGGCCTCGTTATTGTACTGGTCCGTAAGAAAATACTTGTCCGGATATTCCCTGGCCAGGCGGTAGGCCTCTTCAATGGCCCCGTCCGATCCCAGGTGCCGGGGGGTAAGAATAATCCGGGCACCCCGGGCTTTGAGTATTTTTTTACGCTCCTCACTGGCGCTTTCAGCCATGGCCAGGGCCAGTTTGTAGCCCTTGACCGCACAGATCATGGCAAGGCCGATGCCCGTATTTCCGGAAGTGGCCTCTATGACGGTCTTTTCAGGCGTCAGTTCGCCGTCAGCCTCGGCCTGGTTGATCATATACAGAGCTGCTCTGTCTTTGATGGACCCACCCGGATTCATATATTCAAGCTTGGCCAGGATGGTGACGCCCGGCACAGGATTAATCGTCTGAATTTTTACAAGGGGGGTGTTTCCGATTGAATCGATAATGCTGGCATACATGCTTATCCTCTCTTTGCCGGGGGAAACCGGCCACGGTTCTTCCTTACAAAAGCCATGATTCCGGCCCGGAGCCGATTTGCGCAGCGGCCTTGACTTTTCAAGTATAAAATGGCTTTATACAGTAATTTTATTTGATGCGCAATTTATTAAACAGGACCATTTCCCCGTATGGTTTCATGTAAAAGAGTGCTGTTCCGGATATCTATTCTCCCGGTCATGATGATATGCCTTTCAGGCCAGGCCCTTGGTTTCTCCACTTCCATATCCACCCAAAAGGTATCCTGGCATATCCAGGCCCGGCAGGTAAGCTACGAAGACAAACGCAAACTTTACATTGCGGAAAATGACGTGATCATTACCGGGGGCAAAACGCGCCTGGAAGCGGATTATGTTGAATTTTCAGATAAAACAAAAGACGCCTTTGCCACAGGCAATGTCCTGTTTATTTCAGGCAATGACACCATTACCTGCAAGTCCATGAATGTAAACCTAAGCTCGGAAACAGGTACGATCAACCAAGGTACCGTATTCATCCAGGACGGCAACTATTATGTTTCAGGTGATAAACTTCGAAAAACCGGGGAGTTCACCTATGATGCGGAAAAAGGATCCATCACCACCTGCAACGCAGATACACCGGACTGGAAAATCACAGGAAAAGAGATTGAGGTGACCATTGACGGGTACGGCCATGCCACCCATGCCACCTTCTGGGCAAAAAAAATGCCCGTCCTTTATACGCCCTATTTTATATTTCCCGCCAAAACAACACGCCAGACAGGGCTTTTAATGCCCATGGCAGGGTATTCGGACGACATGGGGCTTGAATACCAGCAACCCCTTTTTTTAGCCCTTTCCGACAATACGGACGCCACCTTGTACCCCTACTACATGTCGGACAGAGGAGTAATGCTCTCAGGCGAATACAGATATATATTGTCCCCGGAATCCAAAGGAATGATCATGATGAGCTATCTTAAGGATAAAACCGTTGGAGACGATGGGGATGAAAACCAGGATTACAATATTTCGGCCACACCTGACCGCACCAACCATGACAGGTACTGGTTTCGGATGAAGCATGATCAGGAGCTGTGGTATGGCTTTAAGGCCAAACTGGATATGGATTATGTTTCTGATATGGATTATCTGCGAACTTTTACAGACGGCTTTACAGGTTTTGACAGCACAGATGGCGAATTTGAAGATATGTTTGGCCGTGACCTGGATGAAGAGACCGATTACATCCGGGAAAACAGCCTGCTTGTCACAAAAAACTGGTCCTCATACAGCCTGAATCTGCAGACACTTTGGTACGATAATGTCGAGGCCAGGCAGATGGACACAGAGGACACCACCCTGCAGACGCTGCCTTCGGTTGAAGTCTTTGCACTCCGCCAGCAAGTCGGACAGACCGGAATCTACTATAAAATGGACTCTGAGGTGACATCTTTCTATCGCCAGGATACCACAGATGACCTTGTCACCGGGAAAGATGCAGAGATCACAGGCAGACGGGCAGACGTTCACCCGGTATTTTATTATCCCATAAAACTGGGCAAGGCATTTTTTCTCGAGCCCTATACCGGTGTCAGGGGGACCTTATGGGATACGGATGATTTCACGGACAGCAGCGGAGATGATTCAAACGACAGGAACCGGGGGCTTTATGAAATGGGTATGGACCTGTCAACAACCCTTAGCCGTGTGTTTACATTAGACACGAAACTTGTCGAAAAAATCCAACACAAGATTGTTCCCAAGCTGGAGTATGACTATATTCCCTTTGTGGACCAGGAGGAGCTGCCCTACTTTGATGACATAGACGATATTTCAGAAAAAAATATCATCACCTGGTCTTTAACCAACACATTCACTTCGAGGAATACGATAACGGATGAAAACGGGGACGAATCCATCTCATACAAAGAACTTTTCTGGTTCAAGCTCTCCCAGGGATATGACATCCGGTATGAACAGGATGGGGATGATGCCGAAGACGACCCCTGGCAGGACCTGACATTAAAATATGAATTAAATCCAATGCAATACCTGCAGTCAAACGGCACCATAGCCGTTGATCCCAATAACAGCCATTTCACAAAAATACAGGTCGGGGGCTCGCTATCAGATACAAGAGGGGACAGTCTTCACATCTCTTATCGATATTCGCAAAGTTATTCACATACCTGGAAAACAAAAATCAACATGAATCTGGTGCCGGACACCCTGGGCGCATATTATTTCGTTGAAAGCGATCTTGAAGACCAAAAAGTCGTTGAAACAGGTGTAGGCATTTCCATCAACCGGCCGTGCTGGGGTCTGAACCTGGTGTTTAAAGATGAATCTGCAGACAAAGCCTTTGCCTTCATGGTGACCCTGAAGGGTCTTGGAGAATTCGGGACAAAATGAAAGACAATGCCCTTTGGTTTGCCCTGCTGACCCGAAGTAATTTCGAGCAAACCGTATATTCCTGTATCTGCAAAAAACAAATTGAAGCTTTTCTGCCGAGCACAAGAAAGCCCAGCAAACGCAAAGACCGCAAGCTCATGATAGAAGCCCCGTTGTTTCCCGGGTACGTGTTTGTTAAATCCACCATGGCGCCGGTGGACCAGTTACCGATTTTAAAAACCGTGGGTGCGGTCAGGCTTTTAGGCAACTCTGCCGGGCCCATACCCGTGCCCGATCGCCAGATTGAGTCGCTCAAGCTTTTGACATCCGTAACCCAGAATTTGGTTACAGGCAGTATTATTGAGTTAAAAAAAGGCGATCCGGTCATCATTCTTGAAGGCCCCATGGCCGGACTCAAAGGAGAGTTCTTTGAACATAAGGGCAAGGGCAGGGTCATTATCAAAGTAGATCTGTTAGGCAGATATGCCGGCGTAGAGGTGGATTCCGACAAGGTTGAAAAAATCCCGGACCTACTGTCATAAGCCCTTGACTTTTTGATGCATATTCATTAAAACCCCCTTGAAAAAACTTTTTAGCTGTTTAACATATTTGAGGTTCCATGAATAAACTTGAATTAATTTCCACATTGAAGGATCGGGCTAACCTGACCAAATCAGAAGCAGCCGAAGTAATAAAAATATTTTTTGACTCCGTGTCAGACGCATTTGTCAAGGGCGAACGGGTCGAGATACGAGGCCTTTGCAGCTTCCATATCAAAGAGTATAAAAGTTATGTGGGCAGAAACCCCAAAACCGGACAGAAAGTAGACATCCCGCCCAAACGCCTGCCGTTTTTCAAATGCGGTAAAGAACTCAAAGAGCGGGTTGATTATTAGTCCGATGTTTCTACTATGCCTCTTGCACCTTCCGAAACGAAGCCGGAAACGCTTCCCTCGTATCTGCCATTATCTGAATTAACCTATATTGTTCAGACCGGCCGGATCCCCAATGCTCTGCTTTTTCACGGTCCCCCGGGAACCGGCAAAAAACAGGCTGCGCTTTTTTTTGCACAGGCCTGTAACTGCCGTGCAAACCGAGGCCGGCCCTGCAATACATGCGTTTCCTGCAAAAAAATATCTGCAGGCATGCACCCGGACATGATTTTTCTTGGCCCGGCGGACAACAAAAAGATTATCAGCATTTCCCAAATCCGGGAGATGGGCGGCATCATTGCATCACGTGCCAATGAAGCTGCTTTCAGGATGGTGTGTATCCGTCATGCAGATTTAATGAATCCCCAGGCCCAGAATGCCCTTCTTAAAATGCTTGAAGAACCGCCGAGACGAACATTTTTCATCCTTGCAGCAGAACGCACCGCACCCCTTTTACCGACCATCTTATCCAGGTGCCGGCGCATTGACTTCCAGGCTCTTGCAGACCACGAAATCAAAACGATTTTATGTACGCAATACGGGCTTGATCCCGAAACTGCCCATATTATCAGCGGAACGGCCGGAAGTGACCTGGACCAGGCGCTGCGCCTTTCCGGACTGAATAAAGAGGAGGCACCCGACCGCAAAAGGCTTCGGACATGGCTGATCAAAGAGATATGCGGATTTCTCACAACGCCAAAGCATCAAAATGGTTTTAAAGGCCTTGATTTATCCAGACTGCTGTCGGCCCGCCCGGAGTATATTCATGATGCCATGGCTATAATCCGAACCGTATTCAGAGACTTTTGCATATTAAAATACATGCCGGATAAAATAGTTAACCTTGATTTTTTAAGTGTATTTAAAGATATTAGCAAGATGCATTCATACTCGCGGATATTAACATGGATAACACTGTTTCATGAAACGGAAAAAAGACTGGCATCCAACAGCTCCACAAGATTGACCCTTGACCGTTTTTTCCTTTCCTTGTCCTTGTTTGAATAACAGCCATGGGCTGACCCTGGCCTCAACACCCAGGCTCAACCTACGGCAAAACATGAAAGTAATGCAACAACTTATTGGAACTTTTAATAAAGAGGCCAATTTTATGGTAACTGTTACCGGCGTTAAATTTAAAACCGCAGGTAAAATATACGATTTCAACAGCAACGCCCTGGCCGTGAACTTAGAAGACCGGGTGATTGTTGAAACAGAACAGGGTCTGGGATTCGGCATTGTTGCCGTTCCTCCCCGGGAAAAGGACAAAGATGAAAAGTCCTTGAAAAATATTGTCAGACTGGCTACCCAGGAGGATTTTACCCGGCGTACGGAACTTGAGTCACTGGAACGGCAGGCCCATGAATACTGCATTAAATGCATAAAAGACCTGGACCTTTTAATGAACCTGTTCAGTGTGGAGATTACATTTGACAGAAACAAGCTGACATTTTTTTATACGGCAGACGGCAGGATTGATTTCAGGGAACTGATCAAACTTCTGGTCAAGGAATTCTCCATTCGTATTGAAATGCGCCAGGTAGGTATCCGAAATCTGTCCAAACATGTGGGCGGTGTAGGGAAATGCGGCAGGGAATTGTGCTGTTCCTCTTTTATGCATACCTTTGATCCGGTCTCCATAAAAATGGCAAAGGAGCAGGGGTTAAGCCTGAACCCGACTAAAATTTCAGGGGTATGCGGCCGGCTGATGTGCTGTCTGACCTTTGAAGATGAGACGTACCGCCACTATAAAAAAAAAATGCCTAAACTGGGCAAAACCATTACAGTTGAAGATGTCAAAGGCAAGGTGGTCCGCCAGAATGTTCTGAGACAAAGCGTCACCGTCAGGCTTGATGACCGCATGGAAAAGGAAATATTTCTGTCACAACTGCAAAAAGAAAGCACAGGAAATTCATCTCAATGACTTGTCAATACTATACCACGCCCATTTACTATGTGAATGCCAAACCCCATCTCGGCCATGCCTATACCTCCATTGCAGCAGATGTCGCCACCCGTTTTAAAAAAATGGAAGGCGCAGACACCTTTTTCTTAACAGGGACTGATGAACACGGGGATAAAATCGTTCAGGCTGCTGAAAAGGAAAACACCACACCCAAGGCTTACGCAGATAAGATCAGCAAACTATTCCAGGATATTCTGCCCCTGCTCAATATAGAAAACAACCACTTTATCCGGACAACCGATCCCGGGCATATTGAGGTGGTAAAATCCGTTCTGACAACCATTTACGAAAAAGGGGAGATCTATTTTTCGAGTTATGAAGGCATTTATTGCTTCGGGTGTGAAAGATTCTACCAGGAGCGGGAGCTTGTGGACGGCAAATGCCCGGACCACGGTACTGTGCCGGAAACGATCAAGGAATCAAACTATTTCTTTAAAATGAGCAAGTATCAGGAGTGGCTGATTGAGCACATCGAAACCCACCCGGACTTTATCCGGCCAGAACAGTACAGAAAGGAAATTCTCTCATTTCTCAAGGAACCGTTGGAAGATCTGTGCATCTCCCGGCCCAAAACCCGACTGACCTGGGGGATCACCCTGCCCTTTGATAAAGAGTATGTCACCTATGTATGGTTTGACGCCCTGGTCAACTATATCACGGCCCTTGGATACCCTGATGGGGATATGTTTAAAAAATTCTGGCCCTCAGCCCGGCATTTTGTGGCCAAGGACATTATCAAGCCCCATGGAATCTACTGGCCCATAATGCTTAAAGCAGCCGGCATTGATATATACAACGGACTGAACGTCCATGGTTTTTGGAATGTTCAGGGCTCTAAAATGTCAAAAAGTATCGGCAATGTCACCGACCCTGTGGAGGTCACCGGCCAGTTCGGCGTGGATGCGTTCAGATATTTTCTTATGCGGGAGATGGTTTTTGGTCTGGACGCCAATTTCACCGAAGATGTCATTATTTCACGGATCAACTCAGACCTTGCCAATGATTTGGGCAACCTGTTCTCCCGTGTGCTGTCCATGAACCAGAAGTATTTCAAGGGCACTGTCCAGGGGCCGTCTCCGGATTCAGACAAAAATTTAAGCCTTGAACCCGAGGCTGCCGAAGCCTTTGACGCGTACACAGCCGCCATGGCAGAATGCCAGTTTCACAAGGCCCTTGCAAGCGTATGGGAACTGGTATCAGCCATGAATAAATACATTGTTACCAATGAACCCTGGAGCCTGGCCAAAGATCCGGCACGCACAGGCGATCTTGGTACAGTGTTGTACGAACTGCTCGATGGTATCCGCTTTGTGGCCGGTCTAATCTGGCCGGTCATGCCGGAAACCAGCGGTAAAATCATTACCGCCCTTGGCCTTGAGCTGCCTGAAAAAGGGTTTTTCACCCTTGATGCCATCCGGCCCTGGGGTCAGATGCCTTGCGGCATTACTCTGGCAACGCCCCAGATTCTTTTTCCCCGGGTGGACGTTGAAAAAAAAGCGGCTGAACTCCCTGCACCCAAACCGCTCAAACCGGCATTAAAAGAAGAAATCACCATTGATGATTTTTCCAAAATAGATTTAAGAGCCGGCAAGATTATCTCTGCTGAACGTATTGAGAAATCGGACAAATTACTTAAACTTCAAGTGGATTTAGGCACCCAGACCCGGCAGATCGTGGCAGGCATAGGCAAATCCTACACACCCGAAGAGGTGGTGGGCAAAGAGGTCATTGTTGTCGCCAACCTCAAACCCGTGAAACTTATGGGAGAATTGTCCGAGGGGATGGTGCTTGCGGCAAGTGTGAAAAAAGACCTTGTTCTTTCCGGATTCAACGGTAGTTCGAAGCCCGGTGGCCAGGTTAAATAGTCCACCATTCAAACATATTGATATTTTGAGATCAGCTTTTGCATTCCATTAAAACACATCGTTCCTGGCGAGAACTTCAGACAGACTATATTGAGCTAAAAAAGAAACAGGCCATGGCCAAGCGAATACGCCAAATGAGAAGGGTTCTCTGTCTTGGTGTTGCAGCCGCAGTGTTGCTCTGGTTTGGAGTGAACACGGTTTCCAAATTAAGTGATCGACCGCTTCCCGAAAAACCGGACAAAATTGTCAGTGAGCCGGCCCCGCCCAAGCACCTTGGGAAATCCCAAGTCAAAGCCCTGATCCAAAGCATTGATATTCTCAATTCAAAAACAGACGTATTATTTGCGGACTGCCCTTCCGGGGCATTTACCATCTACACCCAACTGGATACACGCCTTCAGGAAGAACTGATCAGAACACTGACCTATTTGAAGACATTGGACCGGGGAAAGCCCGAACTTATCGGCATGGTCGCCATGGATGCCGATACCGGATTCATAAAAGCCATGGCAGGGTTTGATCCGAACGATCCGACCGTAAACCCCTGCACACTGGCCGACTATCCGGCTGCCAGCATTTTCAAAATTGTCACCGCATCTGCTGCCGTGGAAAAATTAAATTATACCGCCACGACCCCCCTTTATTTCACCGGCAGAAAACACACCCTGTACCAACAACAGTTAGCAAACCAGAAAGGCAAATATACCAACAAGGTTTCCCTGGAGACCGCTTTTGCCGAATCTATTAACCCGGTATTCGGCAAACTCGGGCAAATTACCCTTGGCAAAGAGGCACTTAACGATATTGCCCAAAAATTTGGTTTTAATCAGAGCCCGGATACTGATTTTGATTTCCCGGCCCCCCATTTTGACACCACCGGCTCTGATTACCATATAGCAGAACTTGGGAGCGGATTTAACCGGGACACCCTTATTTCACCGGTATTTGCCGCGGCAATGGTTTCAGCGGCGGTGAACAATGGGAACATCCTTGTACCCCGCCTTGTTGACAGCATATCAATTTCAAACGGAGACCTGATTTACAAAAGCACCAAAGAGATATATAAAACACCTTTCAGTCCCCAAACAGCCGAAACCATGATGAGATTAATGGAAAAAACCATATCGAGCGGCACAGCCAGGAAACGCTTCGTTGGGTATTCACAGGATGACGTGTTATCCGATCTTGTGATCGGAGGGAAAACCGGCTCCCTGTCCAACAAAGAGCATACCATTCGATATGACTGGTTTGCGGGATTCGGACAGCATAAAGTGACAAACCGTACTTTAATTGTCGCCGTGGTGGTGGGTCACGGCAAATATATCGGGACCCGGGCAAGCATCCACGCAAAAAATATGCTGAAAACCTATTTCAGCGCCCCCACCCAAGAAAATAGAGACAAGAAACAAGAGAGTAGAGGATGAAGCGCCAGCGGCGCTCATTTAGTTTTATATATCGGTTGGTTATGGTTTCATTCTTTGTTGTGTCCGCATAGGACATAGCGCTATATGGAGGCTACATATGAAATGCCAGGACAATCTTTCAGCACAACTTTTTAATTATCTTAAACACATTACAAAGATAAATGTGGACATGGGCAAACCGCTGTCATCGGTTAAGGAAAACACCCTACTTTTTTTCCCCGACACCGGCTGCACCCTGGGCTGCGGGATCTGTGCCCTTGTGGCATTTAAAGGGCCTGCCTGTGAAAATGATCTGGAGTCCTTGTCCAAGGGCATTGAAACTCTTTCACAAAATCGTCTTAGCCTGCTGTCCAAAGGCAAAACCCCTATGGTTTCAAAAGATTACCTGGGTGGCGCAGACTTTTTATCCACCCTGTTTGACCATGCCCAGAACCTTAAGCAGGAAACGAGTTTTGCCTCCCTGTTTTATAACCGGGAAAAAACCCGCAAATTGTCCGGCATGGCCAAAGATATTGAAAAAATTCTTACGAATGAAGTCCGGGATTTCAAATCTGCCACTGCCGGCCTATCCACCCCCGAGGTGGAGATTGCCGCAAATTATATTGACCGGCTCAAGGATATCGCCTGGTGTCTGAAAAAAGAGATTATTGACAATATTGAGGCCATTGCGAATCTGGCCCCGGGCATAGAGAAACAAAACAACCCGGCAGGGATAGCGCTTTTTAAGCGGATCAATGCCGTACTCAACAGCCTTGACCGCCTGGAGGTCAGAGGACGCGATTCGGCAGGCATTTCAGTACTGTGCACCCTGGATGAAAAAGAATTTTCAAAATATAAAAGAGTTCTTGAAAAAAGTGGGCTCGACAAAGATTTGGAAAGCAGAAGAAACCGACAAATCCTGTCAAACAACACCATCTCAATTAATGAAGTTAGCGGTCCAGGTTCCCAGAACCGTATTACCATCTGTTTTGTATACAAATTTGCCGCAGAGATAGGTGCCCTTGGCGACAACATCGCCTTTATCAGGAATCAGATTAAAAAAGACCCCATACTCCAGGCTCTTGCCGAATTTTCACCGTTGACGTCATCGGTCTCGGCCCATACAAGATGGGCATCCATAGGTGATATCACCGAAGCCAACTGCCATCCTTTGGACAATACACCCACAGATACCAAGATACCCCGAAGCGGTATCATCCATGTCTGCCTTAACGGGGATATTGACAACTACCTGGAACTGAAAACCGAATACGAGGCCCGGTACGACAAAATTCATCCCCAGATCACCACGGATACCAAATTGATCCCGTTGCAGATTGAACACCATCTGAAAACGGGCGCGCCCATTGAAGAGGCTTTCCGCCTGGCGGTCAATGAATTCGAGGGGTCCCACGCCATTTCCATGCACACAGATCTTGCCCCGGGCAAATTGTTTCTGGCGCAGAAAGGCAGTGGACAGGCCATTTTTGTGGGGCTTGCCCCGGACCATTACATCGCAGCATCTGAATTGTACGGTGTGGTGGAGGAGACCCGCCACTACATCAAACTCAAGGGCGAAGAAAAGGGGCAGATCGTGGTCCTGGACCAGGAGGGTGCTGGCGGTATTGAAGGGGTGCGCTCCTTTTACTATGATAAGCAGCCCATCACCCTGACCCGGGATGATGTGCTCGAAAGCCAAATCACCTCCCGGGATATTGACCGCCAGGGGTATAACCACTATTTCCTCAAGGAGATATCTGAATCCCCGCTCTCCGTTGAAAAAACACTGGAAAACAAATTCAAAAAGAATCCCGGTTCAGGACTTCTCAAGGTTAATCTGGACAGGACAATTATTCCGCCGGACCTGGAAGAAGATTTACGGTCCGGAAAAATTAAAAAAATATTTTTCATCGGCCAGGGGACAGCGGGCATTGCAGCCCAGGGATGTGCGGATCTTCTCACCCATTACCTTGGGGGTAAATCCATTGACATTCGTGCACATAAAGCATCTGAGCTTTCCGGGTTCAGCATCGGCGGCAAAGGTGAAAATACCAGAGCCATGGAAAACGCGCTGGTTGTGGCCATCAGCCAGTCCGGCACCACCACGGACACCAACCGGACCGTGGACATGGTTCGGGCCCACGGTGGCAGGAGCCTTGCCATTGTCAACCGCAGGGATTCAGATCTGACTTTCAAGGTGGACGGGGTATTGTACACCAGTTCCGGCAGGGACATTGAAATGTCCGTGGCCTCCACCAAGGCCTTCTACTCCCAGATCACGGCCGGGGCTGTGCTCGGGCTGCACATAGCCGCCCTGCTCAATGCCAGAAGTGAAGGGTATATCCACGAGCAGATCCGGGCGCTGATGGAACTGCCGGCAAAAATGAAAACCGTGCTTGCCATGGGTGATGAGATCAGGGAATGTGCGGACAAGCTGGCCATCTCCAAAAATTACTGGGCCACAGTAGGGTCAGGTGCCAACAAAACGTCTGCTGATGAAATCAGGATCAAACTGTCGGAACTGTGCTACAAAACCATCTCATCGGATTTTGTTGAAGATAAAAAACACATTGACCTGTCAAGCGAACCACTGATCATTGTCTGTGCTGCCGGCACCCGGGAAAGCGTGCTTGGGGACATCATTAAGGATACAGCCATTTTCCATGCCCACAAAGCCTGTCCCATTGTGATCACGACCCAGGGCGAAGACCGCTTTGATCTATATGCCAAGGCCGTATTCAAGATACCCGAAGTCCAGGAACATTTTGCCCCTATTCTCAATACCCTGGTTGGACATATCTGGGGTTACTATGCAGCGCTTGCTATCAATGCCGGATCAAAATTTTTCTATGAGGCAAGGCTGAAAATAGAAAATATCATTAAAGAGTTCAGGCACATGGGCCATGATGATTACGAGGTGCTTTTAGAAAACAAATTCACGGAAACCGTGGCAGAGTTTTACAACGAGTTTTCCCAAAAAAGGCGCCGGGGAGAATTTCCCAGTGACATGGGCTTGACCACCGTATCCGATATCACCCTGCTGCTAAAATACCTGTCCGGAAGGCTGCCGGTATCGGATTTTGAAGTGGATTTTGGCGTCAAAGGGACCCCGCCCAATATGCTGTCCACCTTTTTTACCACCATGAACCAGGCCATCAATGTCATGGCCCGGCCTGTGGACGCCATCAAGCACCAGGCCAAAACGGTTACCGTGGGCACCAGCCGGATCAGTGAACGCTTTGAAGGCATTGTATTTGATGCCCTGGCCGAACATAAGATCCAGATTTCTTTGATTACCAATACCAATGTGCTGGTCCTTAAAAACCTGCAGGAAATCATATCCGAAATTAAAGGCGCAGTGCTTTACCGCATCACCGGTCTGAACCTTTTAGGAAAAGTGACATCCAATACCCGCATTGATGTGGTATCAAAAACAGGCATTCTGACCAATGAAACCTCAAGGGTGGAAACAGATCACCGTCTCAAGGGGACCAAAAACATCATTGTCAGAGAGGGTAATGTTTATATCGGCAAGGGCCGGAAAGACAACAGAAGCCTTCTTGTGATTCCGGTACTCTCATCTTCGCCCACCTCGCCCAACATCATCGAATTTATTCTATCTTTGAACATTGCCTTTAAATCCTCAGAAGAAGTCACCCTGCTGAAAAAAATCAAGGCCCTGGGCGGAAAATACACCCGGCTTAAGGACTGGATTCTTGAAAGTAAAAATGTGGCATGGGATGATAAATACCTCAACCTTGTGGACATTGAGACCCTGTTCGGGGCCACGGCTGAACGGGCTGTGGCGGAGATTGTTGCCAAATTAAGTTAGTGGAGAGACACTGTTTTAAGCCCTGGCCAGAACAAGGGCAGACACACCGGCAGCCCCTGCATTCATAAGGGTCTGGGCCGCAGCATTGCAGGTGGCTCCTGTGGTAAACACATCATCTACTAAAAGGATATTTTTACCTTGGATATAGTCCGGCTTAGGACAGGCAAAGGCCTGGGTAAGATTATTTTTCCGGGCTTTATGGTCTAAGCCGGTCTGGCTGACCGTTGCCCTGACCCGGGCAAGGCAGCGGATGTCAATGCACCATGGCGCCGGCCGGCCATAGGCATCCCTGTACAACCGGGGAAAATTCCGGACAAGCAAATAGGACTGGTTGAATCCGCGCTTTTTAGCCTTTGAGACATGGAGGGGAATGGGCACAATCAAATGAAAACCATTCATGTCAAAATGGGTGGCAAAGGCCTGGAACAGGTGACGTTCAAAGGGACGGGCCAGACTGAGCTTTGACTGGTATTTGAACAACCCCAGGGCCTTTTGTATTAACTCCTTATAGATAAATGCAGCCCGGACACTCTCCATCACCATGGGTGTTTTCAAACATGCTTCACACAGGTGATCAGGTCCGGATTCAAAACAATGGCCGCAGGCAGGGCAAAAAGGGTGATCAAATACCGGTAAAACCTCTCCCAGACATCTGTGGCAGAAACACTTGCTTAACGCGTGATCAGCGTTTTTTTTAATATATTTGCCGCATCCCAGGCATTTGTCCGGAAACACCAGTGCACAAACCCCTGCCCCGGTCGCTTTGACCAGTTTTTTTATCATCCGAAATTGATGCCCAGACGCTGACGGCGGGCCTCAAACATGGCAATGCCGCCTGCCACGGATGCATTCAGAGAAGTAATACGGGTCTCCATGGGAATGGACAGGATAAAATCACACGCGTTTCTAACCCCGGGCCGCAGCCCGGTATGCTCGCCTCCCACCACAAGGGCCAGGTTGCCGGTCAGGTCTGCGTCAAAAAGACCTTTATCGCCACCGGCATCCAGACCGGACACCCATGCCCCATATTTTTTAAGGTCATGAATGAGAATCGACAGATTGGTGGCTAAAAAAATGGGGGCATGCTCCATGGCCCCGGCCGAACTTCGGGACACCCCGGCGGACGGCAGGGCACAGCGGTCCTTCGGCATCACAATATAATCAACGCCGGCACACAGGGCGGTGCGGATCAACGCACCGGTGTTTTGAGGATCTTCAATACTTTCAAGAATAAGAATAAAAAACGGCTCTGTCCGGGCTTCAATCAGCTTGAGCAGCGCAGAGACTGATTGGACCGGAAAGGAAGAGACTCTGGCGGCAATGCCCTGGTGACGGCCAAATCCGGCCAACCGGTCCAACTCCTCACCGGAAAGGGTTTGGACAGCCACCTGTTTTTCCCCGGCCAGATCTACCACGGCCTGTAACCGTTTATCAGAGCGGTTCTCATATACCATGATGGATTCAAATTTACGGCGGCCTGCCTTCAGGGCTTCAAATACCGAATGGTATCCGTAAAGAATCTCTTTATCCCCGGAATTTCGATGTTCACTTTTTACTCCCTGGCCGCGGGGTTTGCGCCTCCGGCCGGGGGAACCTGATTTGCCGGCCATCAGCGTACCGTTTCCTGTTTAACAATGGCAATAAGTTCGGCAACCGCCTCATCCAGCACATCATTGACCACCACATGGGTATAAAAGGATTTCTGGGCAATTTCTCCTATTGCATTCTCCAGGCGCGTGCGGATCACCTCTTCGGTATCGGTTCCCCTGCCCCGCAACCGCTGTTCAATCACATCTAAAGACGGGGCCATGATGAATATGGAAACTGAATCCAAGCCGAAATCCATAATCTGACGCCCTCCCTGGACGTCAATATCCAATAGAACGCTTTGCCCTGCGGCAAGCTGTTCTTGAACAAAAGCGCCGGAAGTGCCGTAGCAATTGCCGTGGACCTGTGCCCATTCGAGCATCTGGCCGGATTCCACCATTTCCATGAATTGAGCCTTATTCGTAAAAAAATAATCTTTTCCGTGAACCTCCCCCTTCCGGGGGGCGCGGGTGGTGTGGGAAATGGAATATACCAGGTCCGGATACCGCTTCAAAAGTTCTTTAACAAGGGTTGTCTTGCCGACACCCGAGGGTGCAGAAACAATAAACAGTTTTGCCGCCATGCCCTATTCCTCCTGGGGTGCGCCGGGGTTTTGGATCAGTGCCTCAAAGCGTGAGGAAACCGTCTCCGCCTGAATCGCCGACAGAATCACGTGGTTGGAATCCGTCACGATGACGGCCCGGGTCTTTCTGCCATGGGTCACGTCAATGAGACGCCGATCCTCCCGGGCTTCATCCTTGACCCGCTTCATGGGCGACGAGTTCGGGGATAAAATAGCCACCACCCGTTCTGCCACCACCGTATTGCCAAAACCAATGTTCAAAAGTGGCTGTTCCATAGGTTTCCTCTTCTCAATTCTACTCAATATTCTGGACCTGCTCCCGGATCTTTTCCAGCTCGGATTTCAGGTCTACCACAGCATGGGACAAGGCTGCATTACCGGCTTTGGAACCAATGGTGTTAAATTCCCGGTTAAACTCCTGGATCAGAAAATTGAGCTTTCTGCCCTGGGACTCATTTTCATCCATGACCTCCCGGAACATTTTAATGTGGCTGTGCACCCGGACAATCTCCTCGGATACATCACTCTTATCCGCAATAAGCGCTGTTTCCTGGGCCAGGCGGACCGGATCAAAAAAATCCCCGTCCTCGGCAGTCAGGACGGCCAGGCGTTCCTTAAGCCGGGCCTTGTAAACTTCCGGTATGGTTCTGGCCTGTTCTTCAATACCTGCCATGCGCTGCTCAATGTCGGAAATACGACGGGTTAAATCCTGGTACAGGTTGTCCCCCTCGCTCTTTCGCATGCGGTCAATTGCCTGCGCCGCAGCCCGGGTCGTTTCACACAGCGCGGAACGAAGAAGCGCCATGTTGACTTCAGGCTTTGCAGCCACAATGACTTGCTTAGCGCCGAGCACGCTTTCCAAGGCAATGTCACCCGAAAGGGAAAGGGTCTCCCGGACCGTTTTCAGTACTTTATAATAGGCTTTAGCCTTGATCATGTCCACCTCAAACAGATCCTGGTCCAGGGACTGGTCCGTAAGAGTTGCCCGGATCTCTATTCTGCCCCGGGTATGCAACTGCCCCATGATTTTTTTAATCTCATCTTCAAAGCCCTGGCAGGTTTCGGGCAGATAGATCGAAAAATCAAGAGAACGGGAATTATAGGCGCGAACGGTCATCTCTACAGTCAGGGTATCCAGAGTATGTGACACTTTGGCAAAAGCAGTCATGCTTTTTATCATACAATTATCCTTTTATGGCATTTAATCATGAGCCTTAAGATCCGAAAGATATTTCTGCCTCACCTGGCCTAAAAATTTGAGCACAGCAGGGGACGCATAATCCGGATAAGTCCATTCCAGGGATTTAAAGCCTTTTTTGGTGTACATTAACGTCAGGTCGGCATAAATTTTCTGCCCTATGTAAATCCTGTGGGAATACTCCTTTCCCGTAGCCAGGATAAACCGGGAAGCCAAAAGATACCCCGGATCAATGTTGATGGTTCTGTTGTTCTGTTCCAGACAGTCCGATTCAATCCGGTTGGTGGCAAGTTTGATCGAAGCAAGGGCCTCCTGTTCCATGAGCGGCTTGAATGCAATCAGCCTGCGAAACAACGGCTCCCCCATTTCCCTGTAATAATAATCCGTGAAATCAAAATCCAGCCAGGGTGAGATCATGTCCACGGGACCGCCCACAGCTTCAAGGCGTGGGAAGACCGATTCCAGAACCGTCTTATCTTTCATGAAAACCGACATCACAAGCTTGGCCGGTACCGGTGCTTTAGGCGTACTCATTTTTTAACGGGGATTGCCTCATCAATAAGCATAATGGGAATATCATCCCTGATTTCGTATTTGAGGGCACAGGCGTTGCATACCAGACCGTCCTCTGTCTCGGTCAGTTCCACCGGACCTTTGCATTTGGGACAAACCAGAATTTCGAGTAGTTCCTTTGATACAGCCATGGCAGTATCTCCTTGAATGGTGTTAATTTTTTATAGTCTGCATGGACTGCAGTTTATGATAAAAACCTTTTGCAGCCATCAGGTCATCATGACATCCTTGTTCAACAATGGCGCCGTCTTTGAGTACAATAATCCGGGAGGCGTAATCTATGGTGGACAGTCTGTGGGCAATGACAAAGGAGGTACGGCCCGTCATCAGATTTTCCAAAGCCTTTTGCACAACTTTCTCCGCCTGGGAATCCAGGGCGGATGTTGCCTCGTCTAAAATCAGCACCGGCGCATTTTTCAAAAGCGCCCTTGCAATGCAGATTCGCTGCTTTTCCCCACCGGACAGACGAGAACCAAGCTCTCCGATGACGGTATCATACCCCTTGGGAAAACCGCAGATAAAATCATGGGCAAAGGCGGCCTTGGCTGCCGCTTCAACCGCTGCATCATCTGCATCCATTTTTCCATACCGGATATTGTCCCGCACGGTCTCGTTAAATAAAATGGGTTCCTGGGTGACAATGGAAATATGGTCCCGGAGGGACGCAATTGTCAGGTCCCGAACATCGCAGCCGCCGACAAAAACACCGCCGCCGGTCACATCATAAAGTCTTGGGATCAGGTTCACCAGGCTGGTTTTTCCGCCGCCGCTCATGCCGACTAGCGCCAGGGTCTCCCCGGGTGCGGCCTTAAGATTGATGTTCTTTAAGGCCAAAGGTTCGTCAGGACCGTAGGCAAAGGAGACGTTTTCAAAAACCACATCACAGGATGACGCCTCAAGGGGGCGGGCATCGGATTTGTCCTTCACATCATTCCGGGTTTCCAGCACATCAAAAACCCTGGATGCGGCAGCTACCCCCTCCTGGATGGTGTTGTTCAGATTGGACAGTTTCTTCACCGGGTCATAAAGCATCATCACGGCAGTCAAAAAAGAAAAAAACACACCGGGAGTGGACGTCCCGTTAACTACCCGCATCCCGCCAAACCAGATTACAAAAGCAATGCCCAACCCGCCTAAAAATTCCATCACCGGTGAGGACAATGCCCGTGTCATCACCTTTTTCATCTCCAGACGGAACAATTCTCTGGTTTTTTCCTTAAATCTGGTCGTTTCAAAGGACTGAAGGTTGAAAATTTTAATGATTTTTGCCCCGGAAAAGGTTTCATGCAGAAAGGAGTTAAGATCTGCCATGGTTTCCTGGGATCCTGTGGAAAATTTGCGGATTCTTTTGCCAAATATGACAATGGGATAAAAGGCCACGGGCAGGACAATAAAGGCGCCCAAGGCAAGTTTCCAGTCCCGGTAAAAAATAACAAACAAAAACGCCACAACGGAAAAAGAGTCCCTGAACAGGCTGATAACGGCAGTGGAGACCATGCCTTTAATGATATTGACATCATTTGTGATCCGGGACATGAGTGCCCCGGTCTTTTCCTTGTGGATATATGCAATGGGCAGGTTCATGATCTTTTCATAAAGAGTGTCCTGAAAATCGCGGATAATACGCTGCCCCACATGATTCATCAGGTATTCCGACCCGTATGAGCCGGCCCCTTTCAGGAAAAAAACCAGGACGGCAAGGCCGGGGATAAGCAACAATTTGGTATTGTCCCTGGCAATGAAAATATCATCAAGGACAGGTTTCACCAGCAGAGCCATGCTACCGTTGGCGCCGGCCACCATCACCATACATAACGCGGCCAGGGCAATCCTTTTCCAGTGTACAAACACCATCCGGATAATCTTTTGCCTGCGTTCTATAGACAAGCTGTTTTTTTTTGATTTCATGGGCGGGGACAAATGCTTTACAGATTCTATTGTCAAGTGTCAAAAAACATGAGAGCATAGCCTCCCATGACAAAGTGTGCTTTTATACCCAATTTTTTCAAATTTTACAATATGCTGTGGAGTGCGGCCCTGCCTTTTTTGAAAAGGCACCCAAGGCTTGCACCAACCTTTGACAGGCGCATCAATCCGGTTCACCTTGAACCGGCAGATATCTGGATACAGGCAGCATCGGCCGGAGAGGCTTACCTTGCCGTATCCATCATAAAGGCCCTTGACGTGGACAGGCCGGTCACCATCCTGTTGACCACAAACACGGAGCAGGGCATGGAGATTCTGACACAAGCGTTGTCGCAAAAAGAGTATTCACCCCATATCAGCCTGTGCTTTGATATATTCCCCCTTGACAGCCCAAAGGCCATGGACATAGCAGTGTACCAGGTCAATCCTGCCGTCATGGTTCTGCTGGAAACAGAACTGTGGCCGGCCCATCTTTATGCTTTAAAAAGAAATCATACCAGGGTATTGATCATCAACGGCAGGTTGTCCAGAAAAAGCAGCCGGTATTACAGGCTCACCAAAGCGTTCTGGCGCTGTTTTGCCCCGGAGCGCATCCTTGCCATCTCTGACCAGGATGTCCAAAGATTTTCCCAGGTGTTTTCCCACACCCATATTGGGATCATGGATAACATCAAATTTGACCGTATGAAATTTCAAAAAACCGATACGGATAGTGACGTTTCGGCTTTGGCTGCAATTGTACCCCGGCAACTGCCCCTCTCTATTCTTGCCTCCTTCCGCCGTCAGGAAGAAAAGCAGATCATTGACATGGTCAAAGGATTAAAAAAAGAGGTGCCGAACCAGGTGATTGCTCTGTTCCCCAGGCATGTACAACGGATAGCGCCATTATTAAAAAAATTGAACAACAACGGCCTCAAGGTTTACAAAGGCTCACAGATATCATCCGTTCTAACCGGCCCGGCAATTATCCTCTGGGACAGGTTTGGCGATCTGTATCAGGCCTACAAACATGCCGACGTGGTTTTTGTCGGCGCAAGCCTTGTGCCATTAGGGGGACAAAACTTCATGGAGCCTGCAGCATTGGGCATTCCCACAATCATCGGCCCCCACTGGCAGGATTTTGCGTGGGTAGGAAAAGAGATCTTCAATACGAGTGCCGTAACCCGATGCAAAAACCGGCAGCATGTGGTTAAAACCATGTGCAGACACCTGGTAAAATCAGGAAACCGGAAAACCCGTATTGATGCGGTGAGTCATTATATTGCACAAAAACAGGGCGGAGCACAGACCGCTGCAGAGACAATTCTGGCGTCATGGAAGAGAAACAGACGATATTACTAATCACACCGCTCTACTCGATTTCGTCCCTTTTCCTTGGCAGCATAAAGAGCTTTATCTGAACGCATGATTAAATCATCAGAGGTATCAACTTCAGACATGGTTCCCACCCCCATACTTATTGTTACAGATATGGTTTTTCCAGAAAACGTTATCTCCAGGTCTTCCACTGTTTTACGAATTTTTTCAGCAATGTTACTTGCTATGTTTACATCACTCTCAGGCAAAATAATAAGAAATTCTTCACCTCCCCAACGAAAGAGGATATCTGATTCTCTAATACTACGTCTTATCTTTTGCACTAACGTTTTCAACACCACATCACCTGTTGGATGGCCATAAGTATCATTAATTTGCTTAAAATAGTCTATATCAAACATTATGGCAGACAGGGGTTTTTTACTTCGTTTTGATTGACTATAGGCTTGTCGGAAGAGAACGTCAAACACTTGACGATTGGCTGTGCCAGTGAGTTTATCGGTTGTTGCCATAGCCTCGAGCTTTTGTTGGTAACTAGCAATAATGAGATTGACTAAAACAATAATAACAATTGAAATGACGATACTCACCCCCAGGTTGAGCATCAATGTGTTTTGAATTCGAAGCTCATCCTCATCCTCCTGCTGTGTGACAATAAGATACCATTCAAATTCAGGGACAAATCGACTATTGAGATAGTATTTTTTACCATTTTTTTCATACGTTATTGAACTACTTGGAGAAGTAAGAATTTTGGTGGCAAAAATCGATAATCCTTTTATTTGATGAATATTTTCCGCATCGTTATAATAAACACCACGCAGGGTAACTTCCCCTTTTCTATTGACAAAATAGACTTGGCGATCATAGCGGTTTTTATAATTTTCTATCAATGTTTGAACTGCATCGACGGCTAAGCCAACACCGATAGCACCAAGGTATCGTCCAACATAGTCATAGACTCTGTGATTGATAAATATTGTTAATGACGTTCTATCAGCGGTATCAGTATCAACATTAATTTCAAAATCTTGACGCATTTCCTGAACACGAAAATACCACGCATCGTTTTTATCAATTTGGTTGACCGTTTTCAAAACACCGCTAGAATGATAATATTTACGCGATTTCTCAGACACAAAGAAACTTGTGGCTGTTCCGTAATATATCTGAATTTCTTTTAAATAACGAACGATTGCTTCTTGATCATGTTCTCCGTTTAAAACCCAATCTCGGACAAATGTATCTTTAGCCATCATTGAAGAAATAAAGATAGGCCGTAATAAATCTCTCTGGATCTCAGAGTAAATATTATCACTTGTTAGTGGTAATGTAGTTTTTTCAACTTGTGTGATAATGGATCTACGGGCAGTAAAATAACTAATAAAACTTGTAAATAAAAACCCAAATATTAACAATATCGCCAGCAATATAATAAAACGTAATTTTCTATTCCACATCGAATATCCTCAATTTAAAGCAGAACGACGAACTATGCAGATTTCTATTCCAGTGTCTTGAGAGGTGGGGCCTTCAGGCAGAACCTCTCAAGTGCTAATCCAGGGACCGCTTATCTATTCTTCTTCGACCTGGCTTCTTTGGCCTGAGCCCTCTGTCTAAAAGAGTCTCCAATTGCTTTACAAAAGTGGTTTTTCCCAACGGTCGGCCGTTACGTTCATGCTTTCTGAACAATTCGATTTCAGATTCTTTTATGTCAGAGGATAAAAAATCTCCCCAGGGTGTATTAACAATCTCAAGCAAGGGTCTTGTTTTGAC
>Ga0209467_1000286_pt1 | contig 84039 bp, 64 predicted proteins | sample Higcelwee11metaG_FD_187175 | JGI IMG/M metagenome (GOLD analysis project Ga0209467, IMG submission 187175) | Freshwater pond sediment microbial communities from the University of Edinburgh, under environmental carbon perturbations - High... | ecosystem: Environmental > Aquatic > Freshwater >...
GCCAGCATCGAGCGCAGCTCGTCGACTTGGGCCGCCCCGGCGACACAGCAGGCGTGCGCCGAGAGGTCGTCCTTGACGCGTTGCGGCATGGGCTTCACCGCGACGACGTCCGAGACGACGACGCGGCGCCGTCGCCGAGAGCGTCGGAGTTGCGGCAGGAGTTTTTGCAACAGCTCGGCCCGCTTTTGGCGATCTCCGCGTAGCGGTCGCGGACGTTCTGTCGGATCTGGTCTTTCTCCACGGTCTGTTTTTGCATGGTCTGTGTCTCCTGGTTTAGAACTTTATGAGGAAATAGAATCCCGCGACGATCAATATCGGCCCGGCGGCCCAGCGGACAAGACAGTCCACTTTTTTACCCCCGAGGCTGGTCTTGCCCAACGAGACGCCCAGGAACACCGCCCCCAGCGGGAGGCTGAACCCGAGGGCGAACATCGCCAGCAACAACGCCGCCCAAACGACTTGTCCTTGCGGCGCCGCCGCCCCGATCACGATGAAGATCCCGGGATTGCAGGGTGAGGACCGTCCCCGCGGTGAAGAGCAAGGCCGCTTTGGCCGCCGGACGGGCCGCAGCCTCCCGACGCCGGGCCGCCACCGCGGCGTGGGTCTTGGCGTCGGCCGCCTCGCCCTTCGCGGTCGGGACGAAGATGAAGGTTGTCGAGGAGCCTGTTCATCTCTCCCCCCTATCGTGACAGGGAAACTTGCCGCGGTCTTGTCTTTCCGACGCGGAGCGTCTTTGGACTGCGGCGATTCTTCGCCGCTTTAGTGCGGTCATTGATATATGCCGAAGATGTTTCAGGGCTGGGGCTTGGCGCGGAAATGGCGACGTCCCCATGCTGAGGCGCGGCGTAAAGCGGCGAAGAATCGCCGCAGTCCAAAGACGCTCCGCGTCGAAGAAACTCCATTCGGAAGGTGTCAACCACTTCCAGGCGTTTTTCTGCATGACCCATCTCCTGTTTTTTCCCTGCCTTCTTCGGGATTCCAAAATGCCTTGAAAAACTTCGGGGGCTGGGGCGGCGCCACTGAGTTCCCCCTCCGCCATTTCCGGCGCTGCCCGTCACGTCCCCTCATGTTTTTTTATGTTGAGTTTGACACTGCCAACACGCCATCAAGTCCGATTGTCGCTAACACGTCCAACGTCATCGACTCCCGGGGATGTCAAGGCTCTTTCCGGGGGGGACAACACTCCGTCATCTGGCGGTACACTTTCCCGCACAACTCCCGTTTGTCCAGCGCCGCTATTCCATGCAGCCGCCCCTGGTCCGCCTGGATGGACAGATCGTCCGCCAAGTTGGCCAACAGCCATCCAAGCGCCCCGCTGGCCGTCTTGTCGGTGGACTCGTCGGCCAACCGGTAATACATCCATTGCCCGGCTTTGCGCGCCTCGACCAGGCCCGCCTGCCGCAAAATGGCCATGTGCTTCGACACCGTCGAGGGAGCCAAGCCCAGGGCCTCGATGATCTGGCAGACGCATAGCTCGCCGTCCCTCAACATCATCCGCAGCGCCTACGTCGGCCACGCCGCTCGCTGGGCGCATGTCCGCCGCAAGTTCTTCGACGCGTTGGAGGCAGGCTACCGGGACGCCGCGTCCGAGCCCGTCCTCGTCCTTCTTGTAGACCGTGCCGATGTCCAGCTTCACGCTCTTTCCCGCCATCTTCCGCCTCCTGGTTGAAAATAACCGTTATGGCCAATATAACAGGGAAAGGGGGCATTGAAACCGCAAGCGGTACTCAACGGCACCGATATAGCGGTATTTGAAGCCATAAATGGCATCCCCAGCGGGGGTCGAACCCGCGTCACGGGAATGAGAATCCCGGATCCTAGCCACTAGACGATGGGGACTTGGCTTGGGGGATAAGATAAACGGCCCCGCGAGAAAAACAAGCGCGGCAAAGGGGAAACTTCAAAAATAATTTTTATCTTGGGTTGGGCTTTCAAACGCCAGAAATCCAAGTATATTGCTCATAAAGCGTGGTTCCCAGGCGGAGTCGCGCGCAATCAGCAGATCAGGGAAACTCCTATGAGAATATTGGCGAGCGTGTTCGGCAAGCGCATGGGCTTGTGCGTCGCGGCGGTGGTGTTGGCGGTTGGCATGGTTGGCTGCTCCGGAAAAGGGAAAGCCGGGGCGGTGGAGGAGTTGCGGCTCGGCATGGACGCGGCGGTGAACCAGGGCAACTGGCGGGAGGCGAAGGCCCACGCCAAGGCGGCGCTGGCGGCCGACCCCGAGAACATCACGGCTATGACGCTGCTGGCGCTGGTCAACGAGAATCTGAGCGACAAGGAGGGGGCGATGAAGGGCCTGACCCAAGCGCTCAAGCTGGCTCCAGGAGATTTTCTGGCGTCCTATAGCCTGGGCCGGATGCAGTTCTACAAGAAGGACTATGAGCTGGCGTTCGAGAATCTCAGCAACGCCGGGGCGGCGCGGCCCGACGACCTCAACACCCAGGTGCTGCTCTTCCAATGCGCCGCCAAGCTGCAGAACAGCAAGACCTACGACCCGTATTTCAAGGCCCTCTGGGCGCGCGAGCAGTTCCGCAACAAGCCGGAGCTCTGCAACGAGCTGGCGCTGTTCTACCTCTCCAAGCAGCCGCAAACCCGCCAGGACTTGAGCAAGGCGGCGAAATGCCTGGGCATGGCGCTCAAGGCCGCCCCCGAAAACCCGACGGTGCTCGCGAACATCGCCGTGTTCTATGACACGGCGGCGGACAACCCCGAGAAAGCCAAGGTCATGTACCGCAAGTTCATCAAGGCGGCCAGCTTGAACCCGGCCTTCGAGGCGCGCGCCAACGACGCCAGAAAGCGCTTGGCGACCCTCGCCAAGAAGTAGGCCCGGCATGGGCCACATACCTGAGCAGGTGATCGACGAGATCAAGTCGCGTAGCGACATCGTCGACGTCATCGGCGGCTACGTCCAACTGAAGAAAGCGGGCGGCGCCTACAAGGCCTGCTGCCCGTTCCACCAGGAGAAAACCCCGTCTTTCACGGTGTCGCCGGAACGTCAGGCGTTCCATTGCTTCGGTTGCGGGGCCGGCGGCAACGTCATCAGCTTCGTGATGCTGCGCGAGGGGGTGGACTTCCCCAACGCCATGCATATCCTGGCGTCGCGCTGCGGGGTGCTGATCCCGGAGACCAACGACGACCGCTCCCCCGACGGGCAGAAAACCAACCAGCGGGAACGTCTCTTCGCCCTCCACAAGGGGCTGGCGGAACGCTTCGCCAGCATCCTGCGCTCGCCCGCCGGGGCGGCCGCCGCGGAATACCTGGCGCGCCGGGGAGTGTCGGACGAGTCGATCCTGAACTTCGGCCTGGGTTACTCGTTGGACAGTTGGGACGACACCCTCCGCTGGACGGCGGCCAAAGGCTTTAGCCAAGAAGAGGCGCTGCTCGCCGGGGTGGCGGTGGCCTCGGACGGCGGCCGGGTCTACGACCGCTTCCGCGGCCGGATCATGTTCCCGATCTGGAACGAGCAAGGCCATGTGGTGGCCTTCAGCGCCCGCTCGATGGAACCCAACCCGCAGGGTGGCAAATACGTGAACAGCCCGGAGACCCAGGTCTTCACCAAAGGCAAGACGCTCTACGCCCTCTGCAAAGCCCGCGAGGGGATCAGGGAACGCGGCCACGTGATCCTCTGCGAGGGGCAGCTAGACGTCGTCGCCATGCACCGGGCGGGCTTCACCAACGCCGTCGCCCCCCAAGGCACGGCGTTCACCCCCGAGCAAGCGGCGATGCTCAAGCGCTACACCGACAAAGTGAGGCTGTGCTTCGACGGCGACAGCGCCGGAGTCAAGGCGGTTCGCCGGGCGTTGGAGATCCTGCTGCCGCTGGGTTTCGACGTCCGGGTGATCAGCATCCCCGGCGGGGGCGACCCGGACAGCGTCTACGCCGCCAGCGGGGCGGAAGGCCTGGCGGCGGTGGTGGACGCGGCGGCCGACTTCCTGTCCTTCGAGCTGGAGAAGCTGGGCTTTCGGGACGCCTCGCCCTGGGAGAAGACGAAACTGGTGGACGGGCTGTTGGAGACCTTGGCGAAAATCGAGAACAAAATCGGCCGCGAGTCCTACGCCGCGCAGTTGGCGCTGCTGACGGGGCTGAGCCAGGCTTCGGTCTTCTCCGAGCTCAACAAGCAGTTGCGCCGCGAGAAGTTCAAGAGCGGCCCGTCCATGACGGAGTCCCAGGCGGCGGAGCGGCCGATCGCCCCCGCGCCCCCTCCCCCGCCCGCCAACCAGGCGGCGCTCAAAGCGGAGGAGACGTTGCTGGAGCTGGCGTTGCTGCACGGGACGGTGGCCAGGCGACTGGACGCCGAGCTGCCCCACGAGCTGCTCAGCCGCGGGGCGGTGGGGAAGGCGTTGAACGAAGCCATCTCCATGACCATGCTCGGGGAATGGGAAAACATCCCGGCCAAACTGAACGCCATGCTCAACGAGGCCCCCGACCCCGAATTGTCGCGGGTGCTGGCGAGGCCGACGCAGTTCCACAAGGATTTCGACCTGGACAAGGCGGTGGGCGACTGCGTGAAATCGATCAAGGCGATCAGGATCAAAGAGCGGATCGCGGAGCTCACCGCCCAACTGCCGCAAGTGACCGACCAGGAGGAGAAGGCCGCGTTGTTCGAGGAGATACGCGTCCTGCAGCGCGAACGGGCGAAATTCCCCGCCGCCCCGCCTCAGATGTAGTCGAGCAGGCTGGTCTGATTGGCGGTGGAAGTCACCTGCAACGAGGCGTTGTAGGCGGCTTGCCATTGGGCGAGCTCGGTGGCCACCTGGGCGACGTCGGCGCCGACCAAGGCCGTTTTCTGGGCGGTGTAGACGCCCGTGGCGCTCTTGCACCCTTTGGCCTGGCTTGTCAGCCGCGTCAGCGTGACGCCGTTGTCCACGTACTTCTGGATGACGTGGTCGAGGTTGTCCTGGGCGGTTTCCATGTCGGCCTCGGCGGGGATGTCCCCGGCGAGCAGCTGATCCCGGATGCTAATGAGGTTGGCGAAGATGTTGACGTCGGGGTCGGCGTCGGTGGAGGCGAAGAGGCCGTCGGTGCCGCCGCCGGTGAGGCCGTAGTCGACCTGATCGGTGGCGCTGTTGTCGCCGGTCTGGATGACGCGGCTCTCGTCGCTGGCGTTGTAGGTGACGGTGGCGATGCTGCCATCGGTGTTGTAGGTGGCGACGAAAGGGGTGTCCCCGAGGGCGGTGAGGGGATTGGCGGGGTCGGTGTTGACGCCCTTGCCGGCGAAGACATAGCTGCCGGCGTAGGTGGAATTGGAGGTCTGGTAGAGATCCTGGATGATCTGGTCGACCTCCTCGCCGAGCGACTTCATGGTGGCCGGGGACTGGGTGCCGTCGTTGGCCTCGGTGACGAGCTCGTTGACGCGCTGCATCCAGGTCTGGACCGAGCTGGCCTTGGCGTCGGTGAAGGTCGTCAGGTCGACGGCGTTGCTGACGTTGTCGGCCCACTGGGTGTTCTTGTTGAGGTCGCGCAGGACGCTGGCCGCCTGGGAGTTGGCGGAGACGCCTTCGTGGCGCGCCAGGTACTTCTCCCCCGACGACGCCTGGAGGATGCGCTTGGCGTATTCGTTATGGCTGTTCTGGATGTCTCCCAGCAGCGTGCCGTTCAACGACAGGGTTGTAACTCTCATGACACCACCTCACATCCGAGCAAGCCGTTGAGGAAGGCGAAACTTTCGTCCTCGCCCGCGGGCGCGCCCTGGTTTTTATGTTCGCGTTTGCGGTTTAGCTCCTCTTTGGCGAGCGCCATCTCGTCGTGCCTGCCGATGTCGCGCCAATATTCGAGGATGGGGAACGCCCCCACCTTCATGCCGGAGGATATAGCTTTGAGGATCAAGGAGACCATGTCGAAGGGCTTGTCCTTGGGGATGAGGTCGACGACGTGAGGCTCAAGCAGATAGATGCCGGCGTTGACGAAGCAGTCGTGGCGGGGCTTCTCCTCGATGGAGCTGACGCTCTCCTGGTCGCGGGAAAGGTGGACGACGCCGAAGGGGATGGTCTGGGTGTACTTGCGGACGCAGACGGAAAGGTCGTCATGGCGATCTTGGTGGAAGCTCCGGAGGGCCTGGAAATCCATGTCGGTGATAAGGTCGCCGTTCATGACCAGGAAGGCGTTTTTGGGCCTGGGGTCGAGGAGGGCGAGGGCGCCGGCGGTGTCGAGTTTCTCGCGCTCCTCGAGGAAGCTGATGTGCAATCCGCCCTTGTCCATGTGGTCGACATGTTCCTTGATCTGGTCGCCGAGGTAGTTGATGGTGATGACGATCTCGTTGAGCCCGCTGTGGCGGAGGCCGTTGAGGACGTTGTCGAGGATGGTCTCGTCCTCGCCGAGCTGGAGCAACGGCTTGGGGGTGTGGTCGGTGAGGGGACGGAGCCTGAGCCCCTGGCCGCCAGCCATGACCACGGCGTCGGTGAGCTCGGCTTTGCGCTCGAGCTCCTGGTAACGGGCCTTCAAGAGCTCGAGGCCGACGGGGCGGCCGTCGTCGTCGACGACGGGCAGGTGGCGGATGCCTTTGCCGAGGAGCAGCGAGCGGATCTGGCGCGGCGGAAGGCCGCGTTTGATGGAAAGGGGGTTGGCGGTCATGATCTGCGACACGGGGGTGTCGAGGCCCGCGCCGCCCAGGAAGGCGCGACGGATGTCGCCGTCGGTCACCAGGCCGCGGAGCTTGCCGTCCTGGTCCACGACCATGGCGGCCTCGCAGCCCATGTGCTTGACTGCCTCCTGGATCGAGGTGCCGCAGCCAATTACCGCATTGGTGATGTCCACCGCGCTATGTCCTGTCCTGTCCATCATAAACCTCCGTTAGGGGCGTTGTCAATATCTGCGCCCCTCCTTGGGCGCTGTTGCCTTGAGCGCGTCGAGATAACCCTTAAGATGCGCGCTCATGTCGCGGAGCACAAGTTCCACCGGGTTGATTTTCAAAAAATTCTCCGCCACCGCCTCGCTCTTGTCCTTTTTCATCGCTCGTTCTCCGGTGAATAGTTGTCAAACCATGTCCATGACGGTGCCCATCATGGAGTTGATCGTGGTCATGAGCTTGGCGGACGCTTGGTAGGCGCGCTGGACGACCAGCATGTCGCTGAGCTCCTCGTCGAGGGAGACGCCGGACTCCTCCTGGATGGCGGTGGAGTACATCTTCACCGCGGAGGAGGAGGTGTCGTAGAGCTCCAGGGCGGTGGCGGTGTCCGCGGAGATGCCGTCGACCCAACGGTCGGCGTTGTTCAACAAGGTGTTGCCGCCCAGGCCGCCGATGGCGGTGTTCATGGCGTCCCAAGTGGCGAGGGCGTTGTCGCCGTTGCCCGACTCGTACTGGACGTCGGCGGCGGCGATTTTGCGGGGATCGGTGAGGGTGACGGTCATCGCCCCCGGCGTGGTGGCGTCGAAGATGGCGGCGCCGGCGACGCTGTCGAGGTCGTAACCGGCGGCGTTGGCGGTGTTGAGGGCGGTGGCGAAGGTGGAGGCGAAATCCGAGAGAGCCGTCATCTGGGTCTTGATGTAAGTCCTGGCCTGCATGGCGCCCATGAGCTCGCCGCCGTTGGGGGCGAAGGGGGTGGCGGGGGTGGTGTCCCAGTTAACCTCCACCACGTCGGGGTCGGTGGCGTCCCAGCCTTGGACGAGGTGGTCGGCGGTGTCGTTGTTGGGACGGTCGCCGGTGATGGCGACATGGCCGGCGACGGTGACCTCGTAACTGTGGTTGTCTTTCTCCACGAAGGTGACGTCGACCAGGGAGCTCAGCTCGCTCACGAGCTTGTCGCGGCTGTCGCGGAGGTCGTTGGCCTGCTGCGCGCCTTTGAGCGTCTCATAGGAGCTGATCTCGCGGTTGACCGAGATGATCTGGTCGAGGAGGGTGTTGATCTGGTCGACGTCGGACTTGATGACGCCGTCGCCGGTGCCGGCCTCGGCGAGGTTGTCTTTGAGGTCGGAAAGGCTCTGGTACTCCTGGTTGAAGACGTCGGCGACGCCGTTGGCGTCGCTGAGCAAGGTGGAGCGGAGGCCTTCGTCCTCGGGCGAGGTGCCGACGCTCTGCCAGTCGGCGGCGAAAGTCTGGATGGCGTTGCTGAGGGGGGACTCCTCGTTGGTGGCGACGAGGGTCTCGGCCTGCTCCAGGTAGTTGGAGTAGATCTGGTTGAAGCCGTCGTCGGCGTTGGCGCCCTGCAAGCTGCCCTCGAGGGCGGCGTTGAAGGACCTCGTGACGTTGGTGACCTTGACGCCGGTGCCGTAGAAGCCCTCGCCGGACTTGACGATGACGCCGCTCTCCAAAACCACGCTCTGACGATGGTAGGAGGCGGTGCTGGTGTTGGCGACATTCTGGCCCAACACGCTCAACTCCTTGGTGCGGGCGTTCATCGACGTCCGCGCGGAGATCAGTGCCTGTGACAAGCCGACGCCCATTTCCTACCTCCTTTCACCCTACTCTGCTGATAAAGACCGACGGGCTCGCGCCGCCCCTGCGCCCCTTGGCGTTGTAGATGTCGCGCTTGGGGGCGTGGCTGACGCCGATATGGTTCAAAGTCTTGTTGATGGCGGCCAGGAACCCCTTGGAGAGCCTGGAGTTGACGCGCTCGGCGGACTGGAGCTTGGCGATGCCGCCCTTGACTTTCGCCCTGGCGGCGGAGATGGCGGGGTCGTCCCCGAAGTCGGCCTCGTTATAGATGCCGGTCCACAACCGCGTCAACTGGTTGAGCTCGGAGACCTCCTCCTCGTGGGAGGCCATCAGCGCCCAGATCTCGTCGATCCGGTGATGGGTCAAGGCGTCGCGGAGCCTGACGGCCAGGCCGGTCAGATCATCCACCTTGGCCCCGAGCTTCACGCAAAGCCCGAGCGGCCCGTCAAAGGTCTGTCTGTTGCGGTTGTCCATCTTCTTGCCCCTGTGTCATGGCGTTCTGCGACTGTTTCACGTTGTTATAAAGCATCTTGCCCAAACCCAGGAGCCCCTGGCGCCCCATGAAGTTGGCCATCTGCTCGTTGGCGATCTCCTGGTAGGTCTCGGAGCCCTGGTCGCTCTCCTCGCCCTCCACCTTGCCCATCTCCTTGGCGCTCTGCAGTCCGGTCTTCAGGATCAGCGAGGTCATGATCGACTCGAACTGGTTGCAGGCGTCCCAGAGGCGCATGTCCTTCTTGTCGACCTTGCCGTCCGGGCCCGGCTGCGGGCCGGTGGAGCGCAGGTGGTTTATCCCCACCATCAGACTGTTCATGCCTTCGACCATCGTCCGCGAGCTCCTTGTTCAGATAGCCTCTAACTCCGCATGAAGGGCGCCAGCGGAACGCAGGACCTGAAAAATTATCATGATGTCGCGGGGGGTCACCCCGAGGGTGTTGAGGACCTTGACCAAATCGGCGACCGTGGTGGTGTCGGGAAGGTCGAAGACCGGGACCTTCTCCTCGTCCACCTTGGTGGTCTGGTTGACCACCGGCTGGGTCTTGACCGCGCCGCTGTCGCCCACCAGTGTCAGGAAAGGCGACGGCTGGCTGACCTCGGCGGTGTTCTTGATGGTGACGTTGATGTTGCCATGAGCGACCGCGGCGCTGGAGATCCTGACATTGCCGCCGATGACGATGGTGCCGGTGCGCTCGTTGAAGACCACCTTGGCGGAGCTGTCGGGATGAAAGTAGATCTGCTGCATGTCGCTGATGAACAAGCTCACCTGCCCGTCCTCGCGGTACTCCTTGGGGACGCGCACCTTGATGGTGGAGTCGTCGACGGCGACGGCGCTGCCGAAGAACTTGGCGTTGATGGCGGAGGCGGCGTTCTGGGCGGAGGTGAAGTCCGGCTCGCGCAGCAGCACGGCGAGCACGTCGCTGTTGGCCAGGCCGACCCCGACGTCCTTGAGCAGCTTGACGCCGTTGTTAAGCATGCCGGCGTTGGCGTGGTTCTTCTGCACGGTCTCCGAGCCGTTGACCACGCCGGGCTGGCCCGGATTGGTGTTGCCGCCGCCGTACTTGAAACCGCCGGTGGTGACCGGCCCCTGGCCGTAAGCCCAAGGCTCGCCGTCCGGCCCGTAGAGGGGGGTGGCGACCAGCTCGCCGCCCTGAAGCGAGGAGGCGTCGCCGATACAAGCGACGGTGGCCTGGATCATGTCGCCCTTGTGGGCGCTGTGCTTGACCGTGGCGGTGACCGAGACGATGGAGATGTTCTGCGCTTTGAGGTCGGTCTCTTTCACGATGATGTTGTTGGACTGCAGCAAATTAGACAGGATGCGCTGCGAGAGCAGCTTGTCGCTGTCGCCCGTGCCGTCCAAACCGGTGACGATACCAATGCCCGTGAGGGTGTAGCTCTCCTGGCCCTCGAGCCTGGTCGCGTCCTTGATCCTGACCATCATCCTCGCCTCCTCCGCCAGGAGGGGGTAGGCCGCCGCGACGCCCAGCAGGGCGAGGGACAACACGGCGATCGTTTTCCTGATTCTCATCGCAGCACCTCTTTCGTCACGTCAGAATGGGTTCAAGAACTGGAAGGTGGTCCAGAACCAGCCGGGGTTGGAGCCTCGGGTGATCTCGCCGCTGTTCTCATAGTAAATGTGGGCGTTGGATATCTGGTTGGAATCGATGGTGTTCTCGGCGGAGATGTCACGGACGCGGACGAGGCCGCTGATGACCAAATTCACCGACTCCATCTTTATCTGGACGCGCCGGTCGCCCCGAACCACCAGCAAACCGTTGTCCAAGGTGTCCACCACCATCACGCCGTAGCTGGTGGTCAAGCGCTCGGAGGTGTTGCCCGCGCCGGCGCCCTTGAAGCTGCTGGAGGCCTTGATCTTGTAACTGGGGACGGCCACGTGGTCGCTGATGCTGCTGATCGACGGGCCGCCGTTCGGGAAGCCGAAGGCGCCCATGATCGGAGCCTCGGCCTCGGCCAGGTCCTCCTTGCTGGTGGACAGGTTGTCCACCTTGCTGGAGGCGGTGTTCTCGGTCACGAGCACCGTCAGGATGTCGCCCTTGCGGAAAGCGCGTTGACAGGAGTACATGTTGAGGACGTGGGTGACGTTCTCCACTTCCGCCACCGCCATGTCGCAGCCGCACGCGGCGACCGTCAGGATTGCCATCATCATCTTTTTCATGCGTCACGCTCCATCGCCAACACGGTTGACCATCACAATTCCACCTTGCCGCCCTTGTCCTCGGTCAAAGTCACGCTCAACACTTTCCCGGAGGTGAGGTTCCTCACCTTGACAACCTCGCCGCGGCGGCCGGCCTGCATCGCCTGCCCCACCGTGGTCACGGACATCGTCCCGAGCTTGCAGAAGACCTTCACCACGTCGCCGCGCTTGGCGCACATCGGATCGAGCAGGTCGTCGACGCTCAGGTAGTCGCCGACCGCCACGCGGGTTCTCAGCTCCTTGCCGTAGTGCTCGGTCATGTCGATGATGAAGTTACGTTTCTCTTGTCCTAGCATCACGGGCGCCATCTTGATGTCGGATTTGCCGATCACCTGGCCTTTCTCCAAACTGCCGCTCAAAACGGCCACCATCACTTCGCGCAGGACCACGGGATTGATGTCCAGCTCCGCCAGCCGCTTCTTGGCGGTGTCGAGAAAAACGACACGTAGGTCGATGGGGCCGAGCGTCGCCTTAGCGTCGCGGTTGATGATCTCCAGATGGTCGAAAGGGCCGAGCTTGGCGATCTTGCGCACGTCGTCGCTCTTGATCAGCACCTCGATCTTCCACTCGCTCCAGGGCGGGGACTTCTTCAGGAAAGCGGTGAGCTCCTCTTTGGCCTTGTCGATGAACTGGTTGTCGATCTCCCGGAACAACCGGATCTGCTTGGGGCCGCTGATTCTGAGGGCCATCAACTTGGGATGCCGCTGCAACGCGTAGGCGAGGTCGACGATGGAGATGGTCTTGCTGGTCTTCTCCGAGGGGGACTCCATGACGTCCAACGCCTTCTCCTCGTCGGTGAGGACCTCCAGGTTGTCCACGAAGTCGCGCAGCTTGAGCTCGGGGCTGGAGGAAGTGACCTTCTCCTTGACCGTGATCGTCCGGCGCGTCTCCGCCGCGGCGCAGACCCCCGCCCACAGGGCGAAGGCGGCCAGGCAAAAAACTGCGGTTTTGAATTGTGTCCTCATCTCGGCGTCTCCTAGGTCATCACTTGAGGTTGGCGACGATCTGGAGCATGTTGTCCCCAGTCTTGATCGCCTTGGAGTTCATCTCGTAAGCCCGCTGGGCGGCGATCAGGTTGACCATCTCCGTGACGATGTTGACGTTGGAGGTCTCCAAATAATTCTGGGCCAGGGTTCCGAAGCCGCTCTCGCCAGGGTTGCCCGTGGTGGGGGAGCCGCTGGCCTGGGTCTCGGTGTAGAGGCCATAGCCGTTGGCGTTGAGCCCCTCGGGGTTGGTGAAGCGCGTCAACGGTATCCGCCCCTTGTTGTTGGCGGTGCCGTTGACGTAGGTGGTCACGGTACCGTCCGAGGCGATGACAACAGACTCGGCATTGGTCTCGATCTGGGGGAAACCCTCCACCGTGTAGCCTTGGGTGGTGACCACCTGGCCGCTAGAGTTGAGGTGGAAATTGCCGTTGCGGGTGTAGGTCTCGGTGCCGTCCGCCAACAAGACCTTGAAGAAGCCCTGCCCCTCGATAGCCATGTCGAGCTGCGCGCCGGTCGAGGTGAACTCGCCCTGGGAGAAGTCCTTGGACGCCGCCACCACCTTGGCGCCGGTGCCGAACTGGATGCCCACCGGTGTCTCCGAGTCGGTCGTGGAGGCGCCAGGGGCGGAAATGGTCTGGTAGAGCATGTCCTGGAACTGCGCCACCCCGCGTTTGTAGCCGGCGGTGTTGACGTTCGCCATGTTGTTGGCGATCGTGTCGGTCAACGCCTGCTGTGTCTCCATGCCGGAGGCCGCAACCCATAGCGTCCTGTTCATCTTCTAGTCCTCCTAAAATATGTTAGCGTCATCCGGTTATCTTCTCATTGGCGGTCCGGCTCAACCCGTCGCGAGAGGTCAGCATCTTCGACGACATCTCGTATTTGCGCAGCGACTCGATCATCCGGGTCATCTCGGTGATTGGCGAGAAATTCGACATCTCCAGGCCGCCATTCACGACTTTGTAGTCCTTGTCGCTGGCCGTCTGCGCCTGGGCTGACCCGAGGCGGAAATAAGTCCCGCTCACCCGCTCCAACTGCGCGGGGTTGTTGAATTTCACGATCTTCAACTTGCCGAGCTCCTTGACGTAATTGTTGTTCTGCTCGTCGTAAATCCGCAGCGAGCCGTCCTGGCACACCTGCACGCGCTGAAGGTTGTCGTCCTTGTTGAACTGGAGTTTCCCGGTGCTGGCCACCACCTCGTAGCCGTCGGAGTTCACCAGCTTGGCGTCCTGGTTGGTCACGAAGGAGCCGTTGCGGGTGTAGAAGCTATTCCCGCTGGCGTCCTTGACCTCGAAAAACCCCTCCCCCATGATCGCGAAATCCAAGGTTCTGCCCGTCTCGTTGATCGGCCCCTGGCTGAAATCTATCTGTGTCCGGGTGTTCACCGCCCCTTGCAAACCGGCGGCTGTCTCCTGCCCGCTCGCCCGCCCCAGGATGGCGCTGAACGACTCGGTGTCCATGAATTGCCGCTTGTAGCCAGGGAGGTTCGTGGCCGACAGGTTCTCGGCGATGACCTCGGTCCGCGCCGTCTCACCGGCCATGGTGGACGCGATGCTGTAGGTGATGTTGCCTGACATTTCCTCGACTCCCTAGCTCTTAAGTTTCCTTGTCCAACGACGCTTGGCCGCAACTAGCGTGCCAACAGCCATAAACCCGACGGCTGGACTCCCCGGACATTGATTCGGAGCTAGGCGGCGCTATGTTAGGGCAGGTCGCATTGACGAGGAGAACAACCAAAAATCCGGACCAAGATGCTGAAGCAACTCGAAAGCCTGTTCAAGCGCCGCAAACTCCGGGGGGAAATAAAGAACCTCCGCAAGAACGCCCATAACCTCATGGTCATGAACAACGACGTCTTCAGCCCCTCGGCCATGCAGGAGATCGGCGCCGTCGTGACGGCGCTCGACGCCCTGCGCCCCGACGCGGCCGACGCCGCCTCCAAGATCCGCGCCCTGGCCAACCGGCTCGGCGACGCCCTCCCCGAGGTCAAGTTCGCCACCATCCGCGAATACGCCGAGATCATCGTGGTCGCCTTGACCGTCGCCTTCGGCATCCGTGCCCTCTACCTCCAGCCGTTCAAGATCCCCACCAGCAGCATGCAACCGACCCTTTTCGGCATCCACTACGTCAAGCAGGACGTCGTCCCGCCCGTCCCGCAGCCACTGGCCTTCGCCATCTACTCCGCCCAACGGGCCAAGCTCGAAGTCAAGCGGGACGGCCCCTTCGAGGGTTTCCAACGCCCCTACAACCGCTTCAAGCTCTTCCCCCAGACCCCCCTGGAGATCGGCGGCGTCAGGTACACCTTGCCGGGCGAGCCCGCGCAAGTGGCGCAATACGCAGGCATCCCGCTGACGACGGACAGTTCCGGCTACGCCAGAGTCCCCGACAACCTGGAGTTCAAGGCTGGCGAAACGCTTTGCGACGGCTGGCTGTCGTTGGGCGACCACCTCTTCGTCGACCGTTTCAGCTACCATTTCCGCGAGCCGCGGCGGGGCGAGATCGTGGTTTTCAACACCGTCGGGCTGGTCAACAACGACAGCGGCTCGCCCCTGGTCAGCCGCGGCTACTATTACGTCAAGCGCCTGATCGGCATGCCGGGCGACCAGCTCAAGATCCAGGACAACGGCGCGGCCGAGCTGCCGAAACGCTACAAGCTCCTGGTCAAGCCCAAAGGCGAGACGGCGTTCCGGCCGCTGGACAGTTTCGGCGTCCCGGCCTTCGACCGCGTCTACAGCGGCAAGGGCGGCTATCACGGTCATTTACCCTTCCACAACCAGGGCGGCGACTTTCTGCGCTTGAACTCCAGCCGGGAGCTCGAGGAGGTGGTCACGGTGCCCGAGGACAGCTATTTCATGATGGGCGACAACAGCGCCCACAGCTCCGACAGCCGTTACTGGGGCTTCGTGCCGCGGCGCAACGTGGTGGGCAAGGCTTGGCTGGTCTTCTGGCCTTACTCGCGGCGCTGGGGCCTGGCCGACCATGCCGAGCCGCTGGACGAACCGTCCCAGTACGCCCCCGAGAAAGGGGTCGACCTGCCTTCCATGAACCACCAGTGAGCCCCGGAGCTCCCCCCTAATGTTCACCCTCCAGCAGGACCATGCCAAGCGCGAGTTCAACTATCTCGGGCTGACCGTCGCCCTCTTCGCCTTCACGCTGGTATTCCCCTTCCTCTCCCAGACGCGGATGTCGACCGTCCTCATGGACGTGGCGATGACGGCGGTGCTAGTCTTCTCCGTCTTCGCCACCTGCAAGCGCATCGCCGCCGCCTTGGCCGCCACCGCCTTGGCGCTGCCGGCGGCCGGCTTGAGCTGGGCGTCCAACTTCATGGACCTGCCCCCGGCGGCGAGCATGGCCAAGGACTTGTCCTGCGCCGTGTTCCTGGGCTTCGTCATCGTCTACATGACCTACGCCATCACCATCCAGCAGCGGGTGACCTTCGACACGGTCTGCGGCGCCGTCTCCATCTATTTGCTGATCGGCCTGACCTGGACCTTCCTCTACATCGCCTTGGAGCGGACTAACCCGGGGGCCTTCCTCTTCAACGCCAAAACCCTGGGCGGCTTCAACAGCTTCGAGGGCAACGTCGATTTGTTCTGCGAGCTCAACTATTTCAGCTACGTCACCTTGACCACGGTGGGCTTCGGCGACATCACCCCGGTGGCCAAACCCGCGAGGATGCTCGCCGCCACCGAGGCCATCGTCGGACAGCTCTTCCAGACGGTGTTGCTGGCCCGTTTCGTGGGCATCTACATCTCCCAGCACAAATACGCCCACAGCGCCCAGGCCTGAACCGGCTCACCCAAGGAGCTTCTTGAGGTTCCTGACATGGCTTTGGTAACGGCTCCTGCCCAACGGAGTGAAGCTGTAGACGCTATGCGGTTTGCGGCCTTTGAACTCCTTCTTGACGCCCACGTACCCGGCATCCTCCATTTTTCGGAGGTGCGCCGCCAAGTTGCCGTTGCTCAAGCCCGTGGCACACAGAAGGAAATTGAAGTCGACCTCCTCGAACTCGCTCAAGATACCCGAGATCACCAGCCGCGCCGGTTCGTGGATCACCTTGTCCAGATCCAGGAAGGTTATTTTGTCATTCGACATCTTCGTCCGCCCCGCTGGCGCATTCACTCGCATCTGGGTATCCTCCTTGGATTCACAGCCCGGCCATGATTAGGCTGAGGGCGATGATATTGTTGAGCGAATGGATGGCCACCGGAGCCAGGAGCGAGCCGAATTTGCGGTATGCCCAGCACATCACCATCCCCACCACGAAAATCGGCAACATGAACTTCAGCTGCATGTGGAGAAGGGCGAACAGCGACGAGGAGACCACGGCGGCCACCCAACACGGGGTTTTCGCGGCGAGGCCGCGGTAGACAATCCCGCGGAAGACGAACTCCTCACAATAAGGTATCAGCAGCCCGCCGCACAACAACGCGCCGATCACCGCGGCGGCGGACGCCCCCGGCTTCGGCAATAACGCCACGATGAACTGGTTGTCCAACGACACGCCGAACGCCTCCACGACCAGTTGGTATAACATGCCGAAAACAAAGATGAGGCATAACGCCAGCAAGAGATGACGCCAAGTTTTATTGATCGTCAGGGGCGACACCGACACCACTTGCCTTGTCCGTTGCCCCCTTGCCCGGAAAACGGCACCCCAGAACAGGACGCTCGCCACGCCGCCGAGCCCCGCCAACAACAGCTCCAGGCGAGCGTCAAACACCATAAAAAAACCGAGCAGCGCGGAAAGAGCGATGAAAACAAAGAATCCCGCGAGAGCGTCGACGACTCCCGGCGACACCAAGTCGCCCTCCATGTACTTCCGCCGTTTCCTCCAGCCGACGAGAAGATAAACCGCGGTGAAAGCGCCCATCCCCGCCACCGCGACGACGTAAAGAATCCCAAGCAGGAGAACGACTCCGGTCTTCCCCAGCGCCTTGAACGCCTCGTCCGGCTTGCCCTGGAGCGCCAGGCTATGCGCGGCCAGAAGAGCGGAGAGCGTCTTGAGCTTCTCGTCATGCGTGGACTCGTTCAGCAGCCGCGAGTATTTCAGGCATAGCGCGGGGTCGGGCCTGGTTCCGTTGCCCATGCAGCTCCGCAGGGCGACTTCCAGCCGCGCGTCGTCGTCCCCCTTGTCGGCCGCCCGCAAAAACCACTGAAAAGCTTTTTCCTGGTTGGCCGCCGTCCCGAAGCCGTCGGAGTACATCTTGGCCAACATGCCCGGAGCCTCGACGACACCCGCCGCCGCCGCTTGCTCAAAGCTTTCCAACGCCGCCGCGGAATCCGGCTTCATCGAGTCGCTCCCGCGGACATAGAGCCCCCCCAGACGCATCAGCGCGTCGGAGTCCTTCGCGGCGGCCTGGCGATAACACTCAATCGCCTTGCGGCAATCCCGCCGCTCCACGGGGCCGACCAGATATGCGTCCCCCCGCGCGATCAGCGCCTTCGCGTCGCCAGGCGCGGCCGGCGCCTGGATCCCCCCCGCTCCCGCCGCCGACGCCATGAACGGCGCCGCCACCAACAACACCTTGGCTAAAACCCTTGTCCACACCTTCCGCGCCTCCACTGCTTAAGATGAAGTCTAGTTTGCTCTACAAACCATACTGTATATAACATCACTCGAAACCGCAAGTGGGGATGAGAATATTTTTGGAAGAAACGCCCCGGCCTGGGAAACAGAGAAACAGGCAAAGGCAACTCCCGGAGCAGGATGCTCCGGCCACTTCTTCAACTCCGAACTCCGAACTTCTTCAACAACTCCGAACTCCGAACTCCGAACTCCGAACTTTCTTCCAGAACTGGGCTTTCAATCCGCGGCGCGGCGCGCTATAATTACCCTTTCGTCACCATCAACCTGAGCGGAGGTTTCTCATAATGTTTTGGGACAAGCGCTTCGAGACCATGGACCGGCAAGAGCTGCGGCGACACCAACTGGAACACCTCAACATCACCCTCAAGGAAGCCGCCAAATCGCCGCGCTACGGCCAGCTCCTCAAAGAGCGCGGCGTCTCGGAGCTCAAGAGCCTGGACGAAATCCAGCGGCTGCCGTTCACCGGAAAACAGGACCTGCGCGACCACTTCCCCTATGGCTTCCTCAGCGTGCCGTTGGACAAGGTGGTCCGGATGCATTCCTCCTCCGGCACCACCGGCAACCCCACCGTGGTCTTCCACACCAAAGGCGACCTCGACAACTGGGCCGGGCTGGTCGCCAGGAACATGTACATGTCCGGGCTGCGCCCCGGCGACGTCTTCCAGAACATCATGGGCTACGGACTCTTCACCGGCGGCCTTGGTTTCCACTACGGCTCGGAGAAGCTCGGGGCCATGACCATCCCCGCCGGGGCGGGCAACAGCAAACGCCAACTCTGGTTCATGCGCCAGTTCAAGACCACCGCGGCGCACATCCTGCCCAGCTACGCCCTCAAGCTCTCCACCTACCTCGCGGAGGAGGGACTCGACCCCCGGAAAGACCTCCACCTGAAATACTTCTACATCGGCGCGGAGCCCCACACCGAGGCCATGCGCCAGGAGATCGAGCGGATCTACGGCGTCAAGGCCTTCAACTCCTACGGGCTTTCGGAGATGTGCGGCCCGGGCGTCGCCTTCGAGTGCCTCGAGCAGAACGGCATGCACCTCTGGGAGGACCACTACCTCATGGAGATCATCGACCCCAAGACCGGCGAGCTCCTCCCCGACGGCCAGGAGGGCGAGCTAGTCCTCACCAGTCTCCGCCGCGAGGCCATGCCGTTGCTGCGCTACCGCACCCGCGACCTCACGAGCATCCTCGCCGGCGACTGCCCCTGCGGCCGCACCCACCGTCGCATCGCCCGGTTCAAGGGACGCTCCGACGACATGCTCATCATCAACGGCGTCAACATCTTCCCGATGCAGATCGAGGCCACCATCCTCGCCATGCCCGAGGTCGGCAACCATTACGTCATCGAGGTGTTGAAAGAGAACTTCCTCGACCGCATCCACCTTAAGATCGAGGTGCGCGAGGCGGCGTTCTCCGGCACCTTGCCCGCCTTGGAGAGCCTAAAGGAACGGATCGCCGCCGCCTTGAACACCGAGCTCGGCGTCCATGTCAAGGTCCACCTCGTCGAGCCCGGCACGTTGCCGACCGCCGAAGGCAAGGCTGTCCGCGTCTTCGACAAACGCAACCAGCAATAGGAGAAGCCCATGGCCAAGCACCTTTCGATCTTCGTGGAGAACCGCCCCGGCAAACTTGACGGCATCACCGGGGTCTTCGCCCAGAACGCCATCGACATCCGCGCCTTCAGCATCGCCAGCGCCGGCGAGTTCGGGATCCTCAAGACCCTGGTCAACGCCCCCGACAAAGCCTACGCTTTGCTCAAGGCCGGCGGCCACACCGTGTCGCTGCGCGACATCGTCGTGGCGATCGTCGACGACGCCCCGGGCAGTTTGCGCCGGCTCCTCACCGCGCTCGGACAGGCCGGGGTCAACATCGACGACAGCTACGGCTTCCTGCTCGAGAAGGGCAAGTCCGCCGCCGTCGCCTTGGAAGTCGACGCCCCCGCCAAAGCCGAGGCAGCGTTGAGGCAAGGGGGCTTCACGGTCCTCTCCGACGCCGAAGTCTACGCATTGTGAAACGAACTTAGAGAAAAAAACCATCATGGACAAAATGCTGCTTTCCGGCAACGAGGCCATCGCCCTGGGAGCCCACGAGGCCGGCGCGACGGTAGGCGTGGGCTATCCCGGCACGCCCTCGACCGAGATCCTCGAGAACTTCAAGCTCCACCCCGGCTCCCGTTGCGAGTGGTCGATCAACGAGAAGGTCGCCCTGGAGGTCGGCCTCGGCGCCTCCCTGGCGGGCGCCAGGACGCTGGTCACCATGAAACATGTCGGAATCAACGTCGCCGCCGACCCTCTCTTCACCGCCTCCTACACCGGCGTCAAGGGCGGCTTGGTGATCATCACCGCCGACGACCCCGGCATGCACTCCTCCCAAAACGAGCAGGACAACCGCAACTACGCCAAGGCCGCCAAGATACCCATGCTCGAGCCCGCCGACTCCCAGGAGGCCAAGGACTTCACCAAGCTCGCCTTCGAGCTCTCCGAGCGCTACGACACCCCGGTCTTCTTGCGCACCACCACCCGCCTCTCCCACTCCATGGGCCTGGTCGCCCCGGGGCAAACCGCGACGCCCCCCCCCGTCGGCTTCGACAAGGACAAGAAGAAATACGTCATGCTCCCAGGTCACGCCAGGGCTCGCCACGAGCTGGTCGAGCGGCGCATGGCGGCGTTGTCCAAGGACGCCGACCACATGGCCGTCAACGCCATCGAGAAGGGCGACCCGAAGCTCGGCTTCATCGTCTCGGGCGTCGCCTACCAGTACGTCAAGGAAGCCTTCCCCAAGGCATCGTTCCTGAAGCTGGGCATGGCCTACCCCTTCCCTGACGGCAAGATCCGGGAGTTCCGCTCCATGGTCGAGGAGGCCTATGTTATCGAGGAGCTAGACCCCTTCATCGAAGAGCACGTCAAGGCCATGGGACTCAAAGTCCATGGCAAGGATGTCATCCCCCTGACCGGCGAGCTCTCCCCGGAGCTGATCCACGCCGCCGTCAGCGGCGAGCCCTGGGCATGCCCCCCGGCGCCCGCCTTCCCGGTCCCGCCGCGGCCCCCGGCCCTCTGCCCCGGCTGCCCCCACCGCACCGTCTTCGGCATCCTCAAGGACCTGGGTGCGCTGGTCACCGGCGACATCGGCTGCTACACCTTGGGCGTCCTGCCGCCCTTCTCCGCCATCGACACCTGCGTGGACATGGGCGCGAGCGTCAGCATGGCCCAAGGCGTCGAGCTAGCGCTCGGCGGCGGGGCCGCCAACAGCCCCATCGCCGTCATCGGCGACTCCACCTTCGCCCATTCCGGCATCTCCGGGCTCTTCAACGCCGCCTACAACAAACGCAACGGCCTGATCATCGTCCTGGACAACGGCACCACCGCCATGACCGGGATGCAGCCTAACCCCTTCACCGGACAGACCATCGCCGAGGAGCCCACCGTGGTCATCGACTACGTCAAACTGGGCGAGGCCGCCGGGCTCGCCCCCGGCAACATCCGGATCGTCGACGCCTACAAGAAAGAGGAGGTCGAAACCGCCATCAAAGAGCTCCGGGCCACCGGCAAGCTCTCGCTCCTGGTCGCCAAGGGGCTCTGCGTCATCCTGCGGCGGAAAAGCCACGGCAAGAAAAACTGAGGTCGAAACCATGAAAGTAACGAACATCCTGATGGTGGGCGTCGGCGGGCAGGGCATCATCCTGTCCAGCAACATCATGTCCCGCGCCGCCATGCATGAGGGCCTGGACGTCAAGAAGAGCGAGATCCACGGCATGAGCCAGCGGGGCGGCTCGGTCTTCAGCCACATCCGTTACGGCGCCAAAGTCTGGTCCCCGGTCATCCCCCGCGGCCAAGCCGACGTGCTCCTGGCCCTGGAGGAGCTCGAGGTCCTCCGCTGGGCCAACCACCTCGCCCCGGACGGCCAGGTGATCTACCTGAAAAACCAGATGCTCCCCAGCAACGTGGAAGTCTACCCCGAGGGCGTCGAGGCGGCCATCGCCAAGCTGCCCCATCACGTCCTGGCCCTCGACCCCGAGGAGCTCGTGGCGAAAACCCAGAACAAGAAGACGCTCAACGTCGCCGTGCTGGGAGCCCTCTCGCGTTTCGTGGCCCTCCAGGACAGCTCCTGGCGCGCCGCCATCGAGGACTCCGCCCCCGCCGGGACTTTCGAGCTAAACATCACCGCCTTCGAGGCCGGCAAGGCCTTGACGCGACAGGAGGAATCCAAATGATTTGGGACAAGAAGAACGAGACGGCGCGCCCCGAGGACATGCGGCGTGAGCAGTCCGCCAACCTCCGCGCCCTGGTCGCTAAACTTCACGAGAAGGTGCCGTTCTACCGCGCCAAGCTCGAGGGGGCCGGGGTGAAGCCCGAGGACATCAAAAGCATCGAGGATATCGCCAAGCTCCCGTTCACCACCAAGGACGAGATGCGCGACGTCTACCCCTACGGGCTCCTGGCCGTCGACCAGTCCGAGATCGCCGAGGTCCACATGTCCTCCGGCACCACCGGCAAACCCGTGGTCGACGCCTACACCCTCAAGGATCTCGACATCTGGTCGGAGACCATGGCCCGCACCCTCAGCATGGGCGGGATAGGCAAGGAAGACACCCTCCACAACGCCTACGGCTATGGCCTCTTCACCGGCGGCATGGGCGCCCATTACGGTGGCCGCCGCGTCGGCGCCAACGTCCTGCCGGTCTCCGGCGGCAACACCCAGCGCCAGCTCATGGTGCTGCAAGACTTCAAGCCCACCGCCATCACCTGCACCCCGTCCTACAGCCTCTACCTCGCCGAGTACGCCCGCGAGAACGGCGTCGACCCCCGCAAACTCTCCCTCAAGGCCGGCTTCTTCGGCGCCGAGCCCTGGAGCGAGACCATGCGCCAGGAGATCGAGGAGAAACTCGGACTCAAGGCCTACGACATCTACGGGCTAACCGAGATCATCGGCCCCGGCGTCGCCGCCGAATGCGAGCGTCAGGACGGCCTCCATTTCTTCGAGGACCACTTCTACCCCGAGATCATCAACCCCGGGACCGGCGAGCTGGTCCCCGAGGGCGAGACCGGAGAGCTGGTCATCACCACCTTGACCAAGGAGGGCACCCCGCTCATCCGCTACCGCACCCGCGACATCACCCACTTCCTCCTCGGCGACTGCCCCTGCGGCCGCACCCAGCGGCGCATCCACCGCCTGCTCGGGCGCACCGACGACCTGCTCATCATCCGCGGCGTCAACATCTTCCCCTCGCAGATCGAGCAAGCCCTCTTCAAATTCGAGGGCATCGAGCCCCATTACCAGCTCGTGGTCGACCGCAAGGACCATCTCGACACCTTGGAAGTCCAGGTGGAGATGAACGAGCAGCTCTTCTCCGACGAGATCCGCCGTCTCGCGGAGACCGAGCGCCACATCGAGGGCCAGCTCCACTCCGCCTTGGGCATCCACGCCAAGGTCAAGCTGGTCAACCCCAAGTCCATCGCCAGGAGCGAGGGCAAGGCCAAGCGCATCGTCGACAAACGCAAACTCTGAAGAGGAGGCCATTAGCATGCTCATCCAACAAATCTCAGTGTTCCTGGAGAACAAGGCCGGCCGCATCCACGAGATGGCCAAGACGTTGGCCGACGCCAACATCAACATCCGCGCCCTCTCGCTCGCCGACGCCTCCGACTTCGGGGTCGTGCGCATGATCGTGGACAACCCCGCGTTGGCGGCCCAGCGCCTCCGCGACAGCGGCCTCACCGTCGCCCTCACCGAAGTCGTCGCCGTCGAGGTCGATGACCGCCCCGGCGGCTTCGCGTCGGTCATGGGCGCCATGGCCGACGCCGACATCAACGTCGAGTACATGTACGCCTTCGTCGAGAAGAGCCGGAACAACGCCGTCCTCATCTTCCGCCTAGAGAATATCAAGGAGGCCTCGAAACTGCTCCTCGACAAAGGCGTGAGGTTGCTAAAGGCCGCCGAACTCCTCTCCCTCTAGACGAGAAAGAACCGCCATGCCGCCAGAAAACGCCGCGGAGCCCATGATCGAAGGCCGGGGCATCGTCAAAGTCTTCAACGACTTCTGGGGACGCCCCAAGGTCCACGCCCTCAAGGGCGTGGACATCACCGTCCGTCCGGGAGCCGTCTTCGGGCTGCTCGGCCCCAACGGCGCAGGGAAGTCGACGCTGATGAAGATCATCCTCGGCCACCTCTATTGCACCGAGGGGGTGGTCAGAGTCCTGGGCAAGAGCCCCAGGGACGTCATGGCGAAAAAACGCGTCGGCTACCTCCCGGAACGCACCGCCTTCTACCCGTCCTTGACCGCCCGCGAGACCTTGCTGTTCTTCGGCAGGCTGTTGGGCCTGCCTGACCTGGAGACCAAACGGCGGATCAAACAGCTGCTCAAAATGGTCGGGTTGGAACACGCCGAGCAACGCCTCGCCGGCGAGTTCTCCCACGGCATGCGCAAACGCCTCGGACTCGCCCAGGCCCTCCTCAACGACCCCGACCTGCTGCTGCTCGACGAGCCCACCGCCGGACTCGACCCCATCGGCTGCCGCGAGATCAAAGACCTGCTCCTCACCCTCGGCCGCCGCGGCAAAACCATCCTCATGACCAGCCACCTCCTGGCCGACGTCCAGGACGTCTGCGCCGAAATCCTCATCATCTACGGCGGCCAGACCCAGGCCTACGGCCCCGTCGGCACGCTGCTGGCTAAAACCGACGAGCTCCAGATCCGCTCCCCCCTCGTCCCCAAGGAGCTGGTCGACAACGCTAGACGCGAGCTGGAAAAAGCCGCCGGCGCCGGGACCGTCTCGGTCAGCTACCCCACCCGGACGCTGGAAGACTACTTCCTCTCGGTGGTGGCCGCCGCCAAGCGCGCCAACAAAGGCACCTCCGGCGCCGACATGGGCGACGGCGTCGCCGAATACCTGAAAGCGGGGGCCGACCTGGGCGCACCGCCGGAGCCCCCCACCATCCCCGCTCCGGCTCCAGCTCCAATTCCCGAACCCAAACCAGCTCCAGCTCCAATTCCCGAACCCGAACCCAAACCAGCTCCAGCTCCCCCGCCGCAACCATCTCCGATGGCCCCTGAACCACAACCGCAGCGGCCTTCCACACACCGCGCCAGCGTCGACAACCGCGGAGTGGACTCGGACATCCTCGCCTCGCTCACCAGGAAAAAGAAATAGGCGGGAAACGGCCATGAAAAAAACCCTAAGCGTCGCCTCGACCGTCCTGACCTTGCTCTTCCGCGGGGGCGCGGGCTGGGGGCTGCTCGGCCTGGTGTCAGCCGTGGCGGTCTTCATGTTCTTCTTCTCCAGGAGCGACGGCGTGTTGCTAGACGAGCTGCAAATCCGGGTGCGCTACAGCTTCTATTTCGCTGGCGGGCTCCTAAGTTTGGCGACCATGTACATCGCCTGCGTCACCCTCTGCCACGACCTCGACGGACGGCAACTCCACACCCTGGCCGCCGCCCCGGTCCACCGGGCGCAATTGTGGCTCGGCAAATATCTAGGAGTCCTCGCCTACAGCCTACTGGTGTTCCTAGGCGCCTCGCTAGCCGTGGCCCTTTGTTGCGCCCTCTACATCCACCGCTGGGACAAGCCCGAGGAGAAGGCGGCGTTGAAAAGCAAATTCTTCCGGGCCCACTACTGCCTCTCCCCCAGCCGCGGCGACCTGACCGCCAAGGTGGACGCCGAGCTCAAGCGGCGCCGCCAAGCCTCGGAACTGGCGGTGAACGAGCCGATATCCAGAGTCAGATACGAGATCGCCCTCGACCTCAGGCGGCAAGAACAGACCGTCAACCCAAACTCAATCCAAAAGTGGCAGTTCACATGGGACCCGTCCGCCGCCCAGGGGAAATACTTGGTCTTGCGCTTCAAATTCTACTCCGACCAGAAAAGGGCGTCGATCAACGGCGTCTGGACCCTCGACTCCCCGGACGCCTCCGGTTCGTGGGCGCAAGAGTTCAAAGGTTTCCCTTTCGCCTTCCACGAGCTGCGAATCCCCTTGTCCCAAGCTCCCAACTCCCGGACGCTACGCTTGACCTTCGAGAACAACAGCCCCTCCTTCATCATCTTCCAGCTCGAAGACGGCCTGTCATTGCTCTACGACAACGGCGGGATCGTCCAGAACTACGCCCGTATGGCGTTGGTCATGGCCATGCAGTTGGCGACCTTGGCCGCGGTGGCGCTGGCCCTCGCCTCACTCTTCACCTACTCCGTCGCCGTCTTCGCCACCATCGCCGTCTACTGCGTCGGCATGTCCACCGACATGTTCGCCAAGGTGATCACGGACCTCCAGCTCGACGAGGGGGATCTGGTATCCACGTTCTTCATCGCCGTCCTGAAACTGGGCGTCTGGCTCACCCAGGGAGTGAGGGCCCCCGACGTCGTGGGCATGTTCTCCGAAGGCGTGTCGATCCCGCTGGGCCAGCTTTTCAACGCCTGGGGCGGCAACTATTGTGTCTACCTCGCGCTGACCATCGCGCTGGGCGTGACGGTCCTGACCAAAAAAGAACTTGACAAGCTGTTGCGCTCATGATCGGCATCAAAAACAAATGGGGCGACACCCGCCCGGGGACAAAAGCCGTCTGGCTAATCGCCGTCGCCTTGGCGGTCCTGCTCTGGCTTAACCAGATCCTCGCGCTCGCCCCGGCCAAAGGCAAGGCGCAAGCGCTGGAGGGGAGTGGCCTGCCGCCCACCCTGGCGGTGACCACCATCGCCCTGGGCCCCTTGCGCGGCTTCATCGCCAACGGCCTATGGTGGCGAATCATCGAGCAGCAGGACGCCGGCAACTACTTCGAGATCATCCAGCTGGCCGAATGGATAACCGTGCTCCAGCCCCACAACCCCAAAGTCTGGACCTACCAGGCGTGGAACATGGCCTTCAACATCTGCGCCGAGTTCCCCGACCCCGAGTCGCGCTGGAAATGGATCTACAAGGCCCTCTGCCTGCTGGTCGACGAGGGGCTGGACAAGAACCCCGGCAACCAGACCATCAAGAACGAGATCGCCAATATCTTCGCCAGCAAGATCGGCAGCCACACCGAGCTCGGCCAGCAACTCTTCAAGAGGAATTGGGCCGCCCTGATGGCGAGATACATGCCAGACGGCAGCCAGGCCAACCTCAAAGCCCTCGCCGACGCCCCGTCCACCCAGGCGGAACTGCTCCGCTTCCCCGCGGTCGCCGCGTTGGTGGACGGCGAACGCAAGCTGGGCCTGAACCTGCTCCACCCCAACGTCCCCCCGACGGAGCGCTGGACGGCGAAGCAGCGGCGGCTGCTGGAGGCCAGCACGGAATCCAAGATGGCCTTCGCCAGGGTCAGCATGTTCTTCCTCGCCGCCGAGCTGCGCTCCAAATTCAAGCTCGACCCCAAACGGATGCTCTACATCGACCAGCAGTATGGCCCGTTCGACTGGCGTTTGCCCCAGGCCTATGTCGCCTACTGGGCCGCCACCTGCGGCTTCCAGGAATACATCGAGGACAAAGTCAACAGCCAGCCCCTGGTCAGACAGGCGATGCAGGCGTCCTTCATGGAGGGCCGGCTCATCTACGACCCGGCGAACGGCATCTTCATCACCACCCACAACTTCCGGATCATCGGCAAGTTGCACGACTACTACGACTATTTGATGGACCACCACTACTCCGGGCTGGTCAGCGGCATGCACAAGGGCTTCCTGGAGAACGCCGCCGCCGTGCTCTACTCCAGCAACGAAACCGAGGCCGCCAAGAAGGTTTTCGAACATTACCAGGCCGACTACGCCAAAGGCATGGACTTCGACACCTTCATCGCCTCGACCCTCTACAAGTCGCTGCACAACCAAAGCTTCAACAACCGCCGCGCCCTGATCGAGAGCTCCCTGGTCCAAGCCTTCAACTGGATGGCCTCCGGCGACGTCCAACGCGCCATCGGCTACGCCAACTTCGCCCAACTCATCTGGAGACGCAACCAGCAGGAGTTCGCCGACAAGCCCGGTTTGTTGCTGCCCCCCTTCGCCGACCTCAAGCGCGCCGCCTACGAGAAGGTCATTAACAGCGATATCGCCCCCGTTTTCAAGCGACGCCTAGCCACCCAGTCGGTATCCGACACCTTGCCCGGCGAGGACGCGGCCCCGGTCTACCTCGGCAACACCAACCCGAGAAACGACACCGACACGCAAAGCGGAGGACAGTGAGCATGTACAAATGGGTGGCCCAATGTTTCGCCTTCGCCCGCAACGCCTTCTCGGTGACGCTGGGCGATCCCTTCGCGCTGCTGATGAACCTGTCCTTCCTAGGTTTCACGTTGCTCTTGGTAGCCACGCCGGTCTTCGCCTTCGGCCAGCAAGTGGAGTTCGTGCGCGACCAAGCCTTGGCGCTCGCCTTGGTGGGCGGCTGCCTGGCGGCGACCCTGGCCGCCGCCAGGATCGTCACCGACGACATCCGCGACGGCATGGTCCCGACCATCATGAGCCGCCCGGTGAGCGCCTCGGCGTTCCTCTTCGGAAAATGGCTCGGCATGGCGGCGGCTTTGGGCGTGTTGATGACCTCCGCGGCCACCGCCTGCCTCTGGGCCACCCGGATAGCCAGCGCCGAACACTTCCTGGAGACGCTCGGCATGGTCGTCTACATCGCCACCATCGTCCTGGCCATGGCCACGCTCGCCCTCAAAAACTACCTTTTCAAAGGCCATTTCGTCCGGGACGCCAACTTGTGGCTGAGCGCGGTCTTCCTCACCGCCTTCCTGCTCCTCAATCTCTGGGGCTACGACGGGCAGCCATCCAACGGCTATGGCTCCCTGGTCGAATGGCGTTGCCTGGCGGCCTTCGTCTACATCGCCATGGCGTTGCTGGTCTTCGCCGCCATGGCCTGCGCCTGCGCCGTCCCCTTCGACCAGGCCGCCTTGCTGAGCTTCGGGGCGTTCATGTTCTTCTTCGGGCTGTTTTTGCCCTACCTCTGCGGTTTCATCCCTTCGGTCTGGGCGCGGGGGGCGGTCGAGGCGCTCCTTCCCAACTGGCAGACCTATTGGATCGCCGACCAGTTCAGCTCCCCCGACTTCGCCTTCTCCTACCGCCACCTCGCCTCCTGCCTCTTCCATTCGCTGGGGCAAGGCGCGCTCTACGTCATGTTCGGCGCCTGGCTCTTCAAGCGCCGCGAGATCGCCGGGTCCAACTAACGTCGGGGGGGCAAGGCCTCCTTCACCACGGCCCCGTTGACGTCCCCCAGCGCCAGGATCGAGAACTTGGCGACGTCGTCGAGCAGATTCGAGCTCAGCGAAGCGTAGTCGAAGCGGCCCCGGAGGTCGGTGTAACCGTCCTTGTAGAACTTCACCGAGCCGTCCTTCATCTTGGCGTAGGCCTTCACGTAGACCCCGGCCAAAGGCTTGCCCGTCCCCCTCGACAACGCTTGCAGTTGCCCGTAGTTGGCCTCCAGCAACACCGACATGCTGTTGCCATAATGTAGCCGGGAGGCGGAAACCCCCTCGCCAGCCAACTCCAACAAGAAGTTCCGGCTCAAAAGCTCGGGAGGGAGTTTGAGCTCCGCCACGCCGCTGTCGGGCAGGTCGAGGAACTCGGAACGGTTGGGCTCGACGAAATCGAACTGCCCGGAACGGTCCTCGGCGAAAGGGCTGCCGGAGAACAAACGCTCGATGTCGATGAAGTAATAGTTGACGGCGCAACGCTTGAGATTGCGGGAACGGACTTCCACCTTGCCGTCCGCCACCTCGAAATCCAGGACGGGCTGCGACTTGGCCCGCCGCGTCATCTCGACGTCGCGCTGGTCGCTCCCGGCGGTCTCGGCCGCGGGGCCGCGGCCTGACGCCGCCCCCTTGATCTCCTCCAGTTGCGCCAAAGCCTCGGCGAACTTGCCGCGCCAATGCTCGACGGGGTAGTCCTGATAGGTCTTGGCGACAGCCAGAGCCTTGTCCAAATCGCCCAGGTAGAAGTCCAGGTAGACACCCAGATAGTCGCGCTGCAAACGACAAGCCGGACTGGCCGGGTCGACCCGCTTGAAGAACTTGAGCGCCTCGTCGACCCGGTCCTGAAGCAACAAGTAATAGGTGACGGCCAAGAGGTCGTCGTCGTCGAACGTGGTCTTGTAGCTCAAGGTTCTGAGCAACGCCATGTACTGGTTGAACAGAACCTCGTTGAGGATCTTGCGGGCCTTGCCCAAGGGACAGACGCGGGCGTTGATGTAGGGCTTGTACTCCAGGAACTGCCAGGAGCGCCGGACCTCGGGATCGAGGGCCAAGGGCTCGCTCGCCAACCAGGCTCCGCAGGACGAGGCGAACGGCGAAGACTCCAAGTACTGCCGGACCACGGGCAAGTCGTCGTGGTAAATGCCGTAGGACCACAGCGTCGGGTCGAAGACGTGGTTGTCGGCGAGGAATTTCATGGACCGGTCGAAACAGGCCTTGTCGCGCATGCGGAAGGCGATCTTGGACAGTTGCGCGCGGTTGAGGTTGTGCGAAGCGAGGTAGGCGAACACCTCGTCGTCCGAGCCGAACTGCGAGACGTAGCTCCAGGAGGTTTTGTCGACCGTGGTGAGTTTGTCCACCACCGCCAGCGTCCGCGGGGCGCAGAAAGCCAGCAGGTCGCCCTCGCTGGAGGCGTGCGCCGGGAAGCACGGATAGCGCCCCGGAGCGGGGAAGTAGAAGAGGAACTCGAACTTCTGGGTGCTGTACGGCGCCAGCGACAAGTGAAGCGAGTTGGTGTAGAACCCGTTCTGGAGCGGCGCCGCCCCCGCCGGTATCTGCGCCAGCACCTCCACCATCCGGACGGCGGAGGTCGGGTTGGTGACCACCACCCGCGAACCATATGCCACATTGGTCAGGAACTCCCCGGAGACGTACTTCTCCAGCCGTTTGAAGCCCTCGTTGACATACTGGTCGTCGTTGCGGAAGAAGTCCTGGCTAAGCAGGATCGGCAACTTGCCCTCGGCGGGCGTGGCCGGGACGATGTCCTTGTGGAAGACCAACGCCGGCCCGGCGGGGACGATGGTCATGGAGCCTTTGTCGACGCTGAGTTTCACCCCCGGCGACTTGAAGGGCAGATCCAACGCCCCCAAGGCCAGAGCGGCGTCGGCGAAATTGTCGGCGCACTCGATGAACTCGCCCGACAGGAAGGGCCGCGCGACGCCCCGGACGGCGAAGTCGTCCCAGTAAGCGTTGACCTTGACCAACGCGGCGTCCTGCGCGGCGATGGGCAACTGGTAGTAGTTGTTCTCGGCAAACTCCTGGGTCTTGTCCACCGCCCGATAGTATTGGACTACTTTCTTACGGGCGGCCATGACGGACGCCTCCCGCAGCTCCTTTGCGGACGGCTTCGCGGCGCGCTTCTTCTTGCCATGCTTCTTCAACATGGCTTTGCCGGACATGGGGGCCATGGCGGGCATGGGCATGGCGGCCACCGCCCTGATGCTCTTCATCATCATGTCCGACTTCTCCGCCCTGTCCTCCGCCAAAACGCCCAGAGCCACGGAGTTCCCCTTTTCCTCATCCTTGACCATCGCCGGCCCCTCCCCGCTCAACGCCCGGAGGTTCAGCGCTGAGTTGAACAAGGCGTCGCGGGCGGCGGGGTCCGGCTCCAACATCTCCAACGCCTCGCGGACGTAACGCTTGGTGGAGAGCGCCTGCCCCGGCATCCGCGACGGCAACAACGCCTTCTCGGCCATGTTCAGCCTGCCGCCGTAGAGGTAAGGCGTCAGATAGGCGTCCAACGGGGAGCCGAGCAGCCAGTCGTCCAGGAATGTCTTCTCCCGCTTGTTCTTGAGGAAAGGCAGCACGACCGCCTTGAAGAACTCCGGGTCTTTTTGGTGGAGGAAGAAATTCAACTCGTGGCAGGCGAACTTGGAGTATTTCCCGCGTTTGTCGGCGGGGGCGAGGGAATCCCAGCCCTTGAGGAAGCTGAAACTGTCCATGGTGGCGGCCTGCCCCTTGGCGTCGAGCAGCGAACGGAGCAGGTCGAAGGCCATGCCCAAAGAGTCGTAAACCATGAACTGGCTGGCGGAGAGGTCCTCCACCTTGAAGGACTCGCCGGACTGGAGGGCGGTGATCCGCCGCTCCCGGACGAAATGTTTGGCGGGGTCGAGCCCCTTGGCGAGCCGTATATCCTGGAGGGCGCTGTCCCGCGGCGGCAGCGAGACGCGGCGGAACACGGTCTGGTCCTGGTCTACCACCACCACCTGGACGTCGCGGCTAGAGCCAAGCTTCTCCAAGGGGATGGACAGCCGTCCATCCTTACCGGGACGGAGGTTGAGGAAGACCGGAGCGGCGTTGGCGAGAAAATCGAAGGTCGGGAAGCTGAAGCCCTCGCCGCCGGCGCTCCCCCCGCCGTAACCCGGCGCGCCCATGGAGCCGGCCAACTCGGACGCTTCCGAGGAGAACCGCTCGCCGCCCTTGGCGTCGGACTCCGCTTTGGTCTCGGTCTGACGCAAGGCGAAGGGGTTGAGCAACAAGCCGGGACGCCCCAGCATATTGCCCGGGTACTTCGCCGCCGCGCGGCGCTTGATGATGTACTCGATCTCCGCGCCCACCGTCCGGCCCGACTCATAACGCGACTTGGCGGCGCCGAAAACCAAAGCTCGCCGCCCCGGGAATGGCAGGGAGTCCAACTGAGCGAAGGCGTCCTGGCCAGGCAGCCATTTCATGGCGAAGACGTGGACACGGGTGGCGTCCGTCGCGCCGCTAAGCTGGATGTCCAACTCGCCGCCCTTGGCCTCGACACCGAGCAACTGCACCGGATTCGAGTCGTCCAGCTCAGCGATCCGGTTCTTGCCCAACAACAAGTCGCCTTCCGCCTCGCCAGGCGAGACGTTCAAGTCCAAAACGACATCTTGCCCCTTCAGCAACAGGGTATACGTCCCGGTCGGCAACGGCTGGATGTGGACGAAGCCGTCCTTGAGCGACAACTTGTCGAAAAGGTTGGCGTAAAAAGTCCCGTCCCGGCGCTCCAACAGCGCCAAGTCCAGACGGTCGGAGACGGTCGCGGCGCCCATGTACGGCACCTTGATCCCCTCCCCCGCCTTGAAGTTACAGACGCCCAGGTAACCGCGGGCGGCGGCGAGCTTGTCCAACTGCCATTCCCGCCCTTGTCCAAGCTCGTAGCTAGCCTCGACTTTAACGATGTCCTTCAAGGCTCCGAGCGCCACCGCCCCCGCGGCGTCGGTCTTCAACATGAAGCACTTCACTTCCGTGAAATAGCGGCTCCAGAAACGGAACTGGACCGGGATGTCCGCCAAAGGCTCGCCGTTTTTGCCCTTGACGTTAAGGACGAAGCCGTCGGGACAACGTTCCAGCAGCAGCTCGTTGGTGATGGCGGTGGCGTTGACGCCGTTCACCGGGAACGGCTGGGAACGGGCGGACAACTCCAGCTCCTTGCCCTCGGTCAAGCTCATGATCTTCGCGGTCAGGACGAACTCCAGACAGTTGAGATTCTCGGGGACTTTGAACTCGAAGACGTTCTCCTGGCCGTCGGAGAGCTGGACGCCGGGGTAACTCCGCTCCACCGCCCCGTTGAGGGTGTCGTGGCAGACCACCCGGAACGCCACGTCCTTGAGGGCGGCCAACTCGACAGGCTGGCCGTCGACGAAGAGGGCGGGACGGACCACCACCTTGGCGTCCTGGCGGCGCACCAGACTCTCGCGGTCGAAACAGACTGCCATTTGCAGCGAGTAGTTCTCCGCGCCCTGCTCGAAGGAGCCGAGGGCGTGGAACGCGCCGTCGGAGAGGACGACCTTGCGTTCCCCAGGCTGGCGGGAGAACGGCAGCATGACCATGCCGTCCTGGTCGGCGTGGTACTCGTGGCCGTCGAGCCAGACGCTGGGGGCGGCGACTTTCTTGCCGTCGTCGTCGAAGACGTTGAAGGCGTACCCCGCGGCGGTGGTCCAATGGAAAAAGCGCAACGCGCCCTTCCGGACCAAGGCGCGGCTGGTCTTGCCATTGCCGATGAGCTCGACCACCCAGGCGCCGCGCTTGTCGAGCTCCGGCAGCTCGATCTGGCGGGGCGTCCGGCGGAACGGCGAGAGGCCGGGAAAGTCCAACGTCCGCTCGAAGTTAGGAGTCAAGCCCCCGAGCTCCAAATCGAGCCCGGGCTCGTTCTTGCGTTGCTTGTAGTAGTTCAGCAAATTGAGCTCGTAGACCTTCACGTGGAGCTTGTCGACGTTCTTGACGGCCACGCCCAGGGACACCTTGTCGCCGGGGTGGAACAACGTTTTGTTCTCGGGGGAGAAGTCGAGGTCGACCCGCTCGCGGAGCGCCTTGTAGCGCGCCGGGTCGAGCATCGAGGCCCAGTCCTCCGGATCGCCGACGCCATTGACGATCTTGGTCTCGGCGTAGATCTGCTTGAGGGTCGTGTCCAAAATGTATTGATCATAGACCTGCCACTCGACGCCCTCCATGAAGAAGAGCTGCAAATAGGCCTTGACCAACGCGAAGTCGTGGGCGGGCAGCAGGGGCAGTCCGGTCGACTGCTTGTAGCCACGACGGCGGTCAACCATGCCGCCGGGGCCGGCGGCGCGCAGAAACGCCGGGTTGACATATTTGCCGCGGCGCGGCAGCTTGACGTAATCCAGGAAGAGGCCGCGGTCATGGACGCCCCGGGAGAGGTCGAACTTGAGGCGCTGGAAGAGGACGCTGGCCTTGAGCGAGTTGTGGACGGGGGCGAGGGTCTTGGCGAAATCCCAGAGGCGTTTGAGATAGGCGTCGGTCTCGGCGGGGTCGTCGCGCCAGTCGACCAAGTCGGCGGGGCGGAGCTTGGCGAGATAGGCCTTGACGAAGTTCTCCTGGTTGAGCAGTTCCGGGGACAGCTCCAGGCAGCGCTTCAACTGCTCCAACGTCATGAGGGAATGGATGTCCAGCGAGCCGAAGCCGCCGCTGTATTTGTATTTGAGGTCGGCGACCACCATTTCCGGGAGTTTGGGGGCGTCGGGGCGTTTGAGGCGGCGCAACCAATCGCGGCGCCGGTCGGGATTGAGGTTCATGGTGGCGAGCAGGTCGAGGGCCTGGTCGGTGAAGCCGCCGAGGTCCTGGTAGTTGCGCAAAGCGACCTCCTGGTAGCTCGCGAAACTGATCAAGCCCTGGTTCAACGCGGTGGGGCAGGACAGCTCTTTCTCCAACGTCTCGCGCCGCTGGAGGAAGTTCAAGCCCAACTCGCGCCTGAGGTAGTCCAAGGTCTTTTTGTGGTCGAGGGGGTAGTCCAACAGCGCCTGACGATTTAATATCTCACGGGTTCGCTGACTGTAGTTGGAACGTTTGATCCATTTGGCCAGGCAGTCCTGAAACTTGTCCCGCTGGCCTTGGCTCTGATAGTGGAGACAGTGATAGTAATAGTAATCGTCGGTGCCCGGGACGAGCTGCCGCAACGCGGCGCCGCGGTCGTCGGCCAGACTGAAGTCCTCCAGGAACCCGAGCTCCCCGCCGCAGAGACGAACGGCGAGGAACACGGCGGAAACAACCAGAAAGTGTTTATATTTGGACATGATCGGCCTCCGGTTCGAAGTTGACAACCCCTTGCTTCCCCAAACAATATGCCGCGGCAGTTTGAAACGCAAGTGGCTTTTGCCAGGTCGGCGGACTAGATTAGTCCGACACCAACGGAGAGAAGTCCGCCCATGGGAATCCTTACCTGTCTTTGCGCCAACTCCATCATGCCGCCCTTGCTGCTGTTCAGCCCGGTGGCGATGCTCTGCCTCTTCATCCCGGTGATCCTGGTGGAGTCGCTGGTCGTCCGGGGCATGTTGCGGAAACCGTTCTGGCGGACGTCGCTGGTGGTCCTGGTGGCCAACATCCTCTCGGCGTTCGCCGGGGTAGCGTTGCTGCCAGTGGAGCTTTTCGGGGCTATCATCATTCATTCCGACAGCCCGGCGGAGCTGCTGGGACTGCTGCTGTTGCCCGGCAGCATCATCGCGGCCTTCTTCCTGACCGTCTATGTTGAGTACAAATGGTACCAACGCCGCTGGCCGGAGCTCCCGACGCCCAAGGCGCGACAAGCGTCGCTGGTGGCGAACGTGCTCACCTACATCCCCTTGCTGGCGGCCATGTGGTATTTCTCGTCCCTTAGCTTCGACAAGCGGATGGAGAGATCCCACCGCATCGCCTGCTCGTCCTACCTGAAACAAATCGGCCTCGCCCTGCGCCAATACGCCGACGACAACAAAGGTTTCTACCCTCCTGGCGACGGAGCGGAGGGACTGGAACTGCTGCGCCGTAATGACTACATGTACGACATGAAAATGTACTGCTGTCCGTCCGATCCACGTCCGACCAGGGACTACACCCCACCGCTGACCGAGGACAAGTTAGACTACGTCTACCACGGCGGCCAGACGACGAAAGACGGGCTTGCCCCCCTCGCCTGGGACAAGCCTGGCAACCACAAAGACTTCCGTAACGTCCTTCATTGCGATGGCACAGTCAGCTGCGAACGGCTCAGCGGCAACAGTAGTCGCTGAAGCCCACCGACTCCATGGCCTTGGCGATCTTGGCGTGGTCGGCCGCGGACAATTTCGGGAGCGGCAGACGGGCCTCGCCACAGTCGATCCCAACCAAGCGCATGGCCGCCCGTTGCGCCAACAACGGTGGGACTCCTTGTCCGAAAAGGGCGCGCAACATGGCGTGCGACTTCGTCTGCATAACGTTCGCCCCGACGATATCGCCGGCGTTGTAACGCTCGATGACCTTCAAGTAAAGCGGGGCGGCGAAGTTGAAAGTGCTGCCAACCGCCCCCTTCGCCCCAAGGGTCAAGGCGCAAAGCAACAACTCGTCGCGTCCGAAAAGCATGTCGTAACGCCGGTCCTTGAACTCCAGGCACTGCGAGTAGTCCATGAGGTTCTCGTAGGTGTACTTGACGCCCGCGAAGTTCGGGACGCGGCCGTCGAGCTCCTCCAACAGCTCGACCACCGGGAAGTTGACGCCGGTCATCGACGGGATGTTGTAGAAGTAGAGGGGCAGCTCGGGCGCGGCCTTGGCGGCCTCCGCGATGTAGTCGGCGAGCGCCTTGACCGTGGGCGGCTTGTGGTAGCTCGGCGCCAGGAACCCGGCGGCGTACGCTCCCTTTTCCTGGGCGTGCGCCAGGAGGCGCTTGAGGTCCGGCAACGAGTTCGTCCCGACATGTGCGATGATCTTCAAACCCTTCGGAGCCTCCTTGAGCCAAGCCTCAGTGAGGGCCATACGCTCCGCGACGTCCAGGGACTGCCCCTCGCCGGAGCTGCCACAGACGAACGCCCCCGCCACGCCGTTCCTGGCGAGCAACGCGGCGTAGGGGCCGACCTGGCTCAAGTTGACCTCGCCGTCCGCGGCGAACGGGGTGAACGGGGCGGATACCAAACCTTCGATCTTGACGATTTTCATAACGCTTGCCTTTCTATCAGGAAATCTGCAATGTTTAACGAATAGCCGCGGATCTGGCCCTTGTCCCAGGCGTCGTCGACGATGTAGTTGACGATGTAGATCTCGCCGTCGGGGAACTGGATCCAACCGGAATAGCCGGTGTCGCTTTTGGGGGAGCGGTCGAAGTCGATGGGCAATATCCGCGCCCAGGCCTCGGAACGTTTGGGGGCCAGGGCCGAGGCGTCGTCGGTGAGGGCGGCGAAGAGGTTCTGCGTCCAGCTCCCGAGCCAGCCCTTGCCGCCCTGCATGAAGCGGTGGGTGACCAAAACGCGGCCATCGTTCAGATGTCCGGCGACGGGGCGGTGGCAACCAGGGAGGGGAAAGTCGATGACTTCGCCCCAGGTCTGGCCGTTGTCGAGGGAGATGGTCTTCTTGCAGTCCCAGCCCTGGCCGGAGTTCTCGCGCATGAAGGCGACCAAACTCGAACCGCCCGCGGGCAGGATCGAGACCTCGCAGAGGTTCAAGCCCTGCTGTTTGCCGACGGTGATCCGGTCGCTCCAAGTCCTGCCCTGGTCGTCGGAATAACGGAGGAACTGCGTCAGGAAACCGTCCTCGGGATGGTGGGCGGAGATGATCCAACGGCCGTTCTCCAGCTCCAGCAGTTTGTCCGGGACGATGCCCCGCAGAGGCGTCTCCACGGCTTCGCCCCAAGTGGAGCCCTCGTCGGAGGAGAAGTAAAGAAGGTTCACAGTATGCGCCGCGGTGTTCTCCTCGCCGCCGTTAGGGCAGCGGTCGACGACGACGCAAAGGCGGCCGTCGCGGAGCGCCGTGATCCGGGCGCAATTGTAATAGTAGGGCAAGCCCCGAGTCCCTTCAGCGAGCGGGCGCTTCGGCGTCCAGGAACGGCCGCGGTCGGTGGAGTCCGCCAGCATGATCCGGGTGTAGTCGCGGTTGCCATGGTGGGTACACTCGCTAAACACGCAGACCAGCTTGCCGGACTTCGTCAGCGCCACGTCGGGCCAGGCCTGGTAAATGTTCGGGTCATGCGACACGGTGAACTTCTCGATCATTTTCTCATCTCCCTGTATTTTCAAAACGTTTGAACAGGCTTTCCCTGCCATGTCGCAGGTGCGAACGCATCCGCTCGGCGGCGGCCTCCGGACTCGCGGCGGCCAGCAAGTCCTGGAGCAACTGACAGTGCGGGTCGCCAACACCGCCGGGGCTGTCCAGCAGCCGCAACTCGTCGAAAAGGACTTGCAAACGGAGGCGCTCGAACTGCCCCAGCAACACCCCGACCTCCGCCAACCCCACCAACTCGCGGTGAAAAGCGGCGTCGAACTCGCACCGCTCGGCGTCCGCCGCCTGGTCGGCCTCGGCGGCAAGAACTCCGAGCCGCGGGGCGGCCTCCCGAAGCCGGGGGAGCGCCATGCGCGCCGCCTGGCACTCGATCGCCTCGCGGAGCACCAGGTTCTCGTAAAGACGCCGTAGATCGCAGGGCCGCAACATCGTCCCCTTGCGCGGCAACGTCACGATGAACCCGTCCTCCTGGAGCCGCAGCATGGCCTCGCCCACCGGGGCGACGCTCACGCCCAGCTCCTTGGCCACGCCGCGCCGGTCGAGAAGCTCGCCCGGCCGCCAGGAACCGCTCATGATCCGCTCCAACAACGCCCCATAAACTTTTTCGGCCAAAGGTTTCGCTTTCATCAGATCCATCCCGTTGTGATATATCACGTATAATATCACTAAGCCGTGAAAATGTCAACGGCCCGGCGTTGAAAAAAGCGCATCGGAGTTGATTTCGTCGGCGTTGGAAACTAAAGTCATCATAGAGGATTTCCACGGAAGAGGAGCGCTATGAGCAAAATCTTGACGTCTTTATTATTGTCGCTGTCGTTCGCCTGGTGTTGCTGGGGGCAGCAGGAGAAAACGGCGCCCATGGTCTTTTTCAACCAATCCGCCTATAACGGCCATTGCTACAAGATCATCGGGCCGGAGGAGCTCCCGGACACATCGCGGGCGGACGGGCTGACCGCCCTCGACATCTTCAAAAACACGACGCTGCCCTGTTGCCAATGGCAGGACAAACTGGTCGTCTGCGTGCCGTTGGAGGCCTGCTCCGGCCGGGGTGTGAGGTTGGAGACGGGCAGGAAGCCGGAGCTGCTGGACAAAACCGCGCTCTCCCTCGTCACCACGCCCAACGGCGACATCGTGGCGCGCAACCAATATTACGCCGCCATCTTCAGCAAAGCCGACGGCTTCGCCCTCACGTCGCTCCGGGACGTGGAGTCGGGCCGGGCGGTGGAAGGCAAGATGTTGTCGCCGCGGCTCACGCCCCGGCAGCCCCTCCCCCCCTTCGCCGCCGCGGACGCCCCCCTGGCGCGACTGTGGCAAGCCCAGGCCAAAGACGTCACCGCCGAGATCACCATGGACTCTCCCCTGATGGCGAAAGCCACCTTCCGCTGGGAACGGCCGGGCTTCAGCGTCATCGAGAACTTGGTCTTCTACCATGCCCGACGCGATTTCGACGTGACCTACGAAGTCAAATGGACCAAGCCGCTCGAAGCCCTGGCCGTCTGCTCCGCCATCGACGCCCCCGGCTCCAGCGACGTGGTGTTCAACCCCGACGACAACATCCAGGCCGGCCCCGTGCCAAGCCTCTACCAAAGCCGCGGCTTCCCCACCTGGACCGCCTTCGACAAGTTCAACAACGTCGGCTTCGGCATGGTGGCGACCGCCGCCGAAGGGGCGTCGGACGCCTCCATCAGCCTCTCAGGAACCCCTGGAACGGCCACGCTGGACATCTTCGCGCCCCCCCCGGGCCAAGCGCAGGGCAAAGCCAGCCTCGCCCTGCACCCCTACGTCTGCAGCAACCTCTATGAGGTGGACGTCGTCTCCAACCAGCTTGCCTACCCGCCCTGCCACGTCGGCAACGGGTTCGTCTTCCCGGAGCGGCTCTTGTCCGCCGAGCTGCCCGTGATCGTGGGCAGGCCGGAGAAAGTCGTCTTCACCTTCCTCAACACCTCGATCAAATGGGAAGGGGTCGTGGCGGAGCTCAGCAGCCAGAACGGCTGGAAGGAGAAACGCCGTTTCGAACTCGCCCCGGAAGCCGCCGACACCTTCATCTTCAGCCCGCCCGCCGACAACCTCGGCAGCCAGTTCACCCTCTCGGTGAACAATTTGAGCATCCCCATGCCGAGGCTGTCGCCCGCTCCGGTGGTGGACATCCGCGGCGTCTTCCCGGAGAAACTCATCTGCGCCCCCGACAGCGACAACAGCTTCCTGGTGAAGCTCAAGAGCAACTCCCCCGACCCCGAGCAAGTGCGCCTTGACTTCTCCCTGGTGTCCGGCCCCGGAAAGAAGGAGCTGCTAGTCACCCGCAACATCGAATTCTCCCCCGAGGAGCAGAAGGAGGGCCTGCTAAAATGGGCGCTCGGCGGCAGGCGCGACGGCTTCGAAATCCTGGTGGAGGCCATCGACCAGGGCCATGTGGTCGCCTCCGACCGCGAGTTCTTCGTGTCCAGCGACAAGTTCTATCAAGTCGGCCAGATGACTTCCTTCAGCTCCATGCCCGGCAAACCAGCGGCGAACAGCGACGCCAACTGGATCGTCGGCAACGCCAAACGCGCCTACGCCTCCATCATCGAGTTCGACGCCTGGGACGACACCTTGTTCGACGTCATCCCCAACGGCGTGGAATACTACTACGCCAAGAAGAACAACCCCGACGCTAGCTATCAAGCCAAGCTCTCGCCGTCCTGGGTCCCAGACTTCAACCGCGCCGCCCAGAAAGCGGGGCTGAAGGTGACCGCCCGGATGAGCACCGCCGCCAGCCTCGACGGGGCGCAAACGTACCCCCTCCTCGTCCGCTACAACATCAACGGACAGCCAGACTTCCGCCAGCCGAACGCCATCAACAGTTATTTCAAGGACAAAGCCGCCATCTTGAAGTTCGCCGACAACACCGCCAAAAACCTCGGGATCTTCCACTGGGACGGAGCCCGCTTCGACCGCTGCCCCTTCGACCTCTTCGACGACTCGGCCAACCCCGGACGCCACCGTTCCCCCAGCTCCGGACAGTACGAGTTCTCCGGCTCCCCCCTCCCCCCGCCGGACGCCTCCACCGACAAGGCCGGGGCCCGGCACGCCGCGCTCTGGCTGAAGGCGGTGCGCGAGACCAGCCCCGGTTTCATGCTCGCCATCGACGCCCGGACCACCTTCAAGACGGACTCGGAACGCGTCGAGATCTTCCCCGCCACCCCCGGCCCCTACCGCTTCGGCAGCGACAAGGACATCGCCGAAACCCTGCGGGCCACGCTCAAGGGTTCCATGCTCCGCCTCGCCCACGCCGTCGACGTCGCCCCCGACGGCAAATGGCCCACCTGGGATCTCTGGGCCAGGGCGCTCTACGTCAACCGCCGTTTCTTCGAGAGCTACGGGTGCTTCCTCTACGCTGGCCCGATGCCCTCGATGCCATCAGTCTCCACCCGCACGGCGATGAACCTCTTGACCGCCTCCGAGTATCATGTCTGGCAGAAGGTCGGCCAACGCCGGCTCCCCAACGAAGGCGACGAGATTTTCCAGGCCAACCGCTACGCCACGCGCTTCTGCGAGTACCTCTACGCCGACAACCTAAAGACGTTGGAGACCACTCAGGAACAAATCGCGATCTCCTCGCCCTCGGCCCGGGTCCTGTGGAAATACTTCGTCTACCGCCGGGATTTCCCGGAGCCGGACTCCCGCGTCCAACTGGTCGCGAACTTGGTGAACCTCCCCGTGGGGGATATGGTCTACGCCCGCCACGAGGAGCCCGTCCCGGTCGACGGCGTCACCGCCAGCTTCCAGATACCCGAAGGGCACAAGTTCTCGGCAGTCTACGCCAACTTCCCCTCCCCCATGCCCCACAGCGAGAAGCTCGACGCCACGGCCACGGCCAACTTCATCCAAGTGAAGTTGCCGCGGCTCGTCAGCGTCATGAACGTGGTCGCGGAGTTCACCCCCGTCGAGGAGTGAGCGCTCAGCGCGCCCCGGCCTTCGCCTTCTGGATGGTTTTCACCTTGTTGAGCGGCTTCTGCTTGTCGCCCGGTCGTTTGTCATCGCCATCCTTGTCCTTGTTGAAGTCATGGCGGTCGTCCTGCGGCCGGGGGGGCGGCGGCGGCGGATTGTCGTGGCGCTTGTCGTCGCCATCCTTCTTGTGGTCGCGGCGGTCGTCCCGGTCCCGGGGCGGCGGCGGCGGATTGTCGTGCCGCTTGTCATCGCCTTTGTAATCGCGGCGGTCGTCCCGGTTCCGGGGATGATTGTCATGGCGACGGTCATCCCGGTCCCGGTAGTCATGGCGTCGATCCCGGTCCCGGGGCTGCGGCACGGGGACGTAAATCACCTGTGGCGGCGGGGCCGGCTGAATATAGACCGGCTGCGGCTCCGCGTAGACCGGCTGCGGTTGCATTATCACCTGCTGCGGCGGCGCGTAGACCGGCTGCGGCTCGACGTAGACCTCCTGGGGCTGAGGCTCCAGGAAGTTCATTTGCAAGGTCTCGCAGCCGACGGCGCAGAACCCCAGCAACGCCGCCCCGGCTCCCGCCTTGGCCGCCAACGCGGCGAAACGCCGTCCATCCATTGAATCCATCATCTTCCATCCCTCTCTTTTGTTGTTCATTCCTGGGACTGCCCAGGAATGGCGGCGGCCTGTCTCCGGCGCAGGTTGTGCTCGAAACGCATTTGCAAAGCCTGCACGAAAAGGGCGAAACCCATCGGCAGGTAGATGTATTGTTTCGGAATGTGCTGGTGCATGCCTTCGAGGAAGATCGTCACCCCGATGGTCACCAGGAAAGCCAGGGCGAGGATCTTCAAGGTTGGACGCGCCAGGATATACTCGCCCACCGGGTTGGCGTAGAGCAGGATCACCAAGTACGACAGCACCACCGCAACCACGATGATCCAGAGATTGTCGGTCAACCCGATCGCCGTGACCACGGAGTCGAACGAGAACACGAAGTCCAGGAACACGATCTGCCCGACGATCTTCGTCATCGCCGCATGGTTGTATCCGGAGAAGTCCGGCTGCTGGTCGCGGTGCTCGATGGTGTTGCGGATCTCCTCGACCGCCTTCCAGAGCAGGAAGAGGCCGCCCCCCAGGAGGATGAAGTCGCGCACTGAGAAGCCCATGAGCACCGGGTCGCGCAGCGTGGCCAGGCTGACGATGAACATCAGGATCAAGATGCGGCACAGCAAGGCGAACAACAGGCCGATCACCCTGGCTTTGTTGCGGATCTTGTCCGGAAGATGGCTCACCAGGATGGTGATGACGATCACGTTGTCGACGGAGAGCACGATCTCCAACCCAAAAAGCAACAAGACCACCGGCAGTGCCGCGAGGACAGCTTCCATTTCACATTCCTTCCGTTTTGAAATCGATAACGACCTCGCGGCCGGCGAGGTTGACACCCGCCCCATGGCCGCGCATGGTCAGCTTGAAGAACTCGGCCAGCTCGGAACGCAAGGCGTTCCCAGCGGCGTCGCCGTCGGCCTTTACCCGCAGCCGGGGGCCCGGCTCCACTGCGAGCTCGATCTTCTCCGCCCCCGCGGCGGCGATGGCCTCCACGGCGCTGGTCAGAGCGTCGCCCAGGCGCTGGGCGTCGAAACGCGCCCTGGCGGAACCGCCGGAAAGATCGAGGCTGACGACCTCGCAGGAGGCGAACAAGCCGCGGCTCACCCCCAAGTTGCCGACCAGGCAATTGAGGAACGCCTCGGAGTCTCCCGCCACGTCCAAGTATTCCTCCGGGAGCTCCGGGCCGGAACCGAAGGAGGCGACCAGACCGGCGACGAACGCCCCCAGATCATGCTCGGCGCCATCATGCTCCATCTGGTGCCCCTGGATGGCCTCCATGAACCAGGAGAACAGCCGTTTGAGCCGCTGGACGAGCTTGTCGTCCACCCGCCGGAGCCAAAGCTCGTCCTGAAACAGGGCGTCGATCTTCCGCATGAGCCGGACCGCCCGCATGGCGAGCTCCGTCCGGAGCTTGCCGGTGGCCTCGTTGCGGGCGAAGGAATGGAACGACGCGAACACCGCGTCGACCTTCCGGAAATCCAAAGAGGCCAGGATCTCGGCGGCGAGCCGCTCCTCGCCCAGGAGCTCGAGCTGGCAGCCCACCCGCATCATCTTGGCGGCGAGCACGCTAAACAGACGGTCGGCCTCGCCCAGCAACACCTTGGCGTAGAGATTGACGAACTCCGCCCGTTCCGAGTCCAGCGTGGCGAGCTCGCCCAGGTTCGCGACCGCCTTGTCGAGCTTGGGCAACAAAGCCAGGACTTCGGCGGCGGACAACGGCGGCCCGTGACCGGGATGGCAAGTCCATCCGGGGTTGCGCTCCAGCAAGCCCCGCAACCGCTCGATGGAGCCCAGCAACGCCGCCCGGTCCCAGCCCGGAAGCCCGACGACGCCAGGCAAGGTGGCGAAAAGCACGTCTCCCAAAAACAGGCAATCCCCCGCGTTGACGGCCACGCTATCGGGGCAATGCCCCGGCAAGGAATAGAAGGTGGCGGACGGCTCAGAGCCCACGAAAAGGCGGCAGACAGCCTCGTCCCGCTCCAACCGGAACGGCGCGGGGAGCTCGCGGTCCACCCCGAAAAGCGGCACGGTGACCTCCGTGGGCTGGCTGTCCTCGAAATAAAGGAAAGCGACCGTGCGGTCGTTGTCCCCCGTGGACAGCGGCTCGGCCGCGCTGTGGTGGGCGACAAGCTCGACGGCGCCAGGAAAAAGCGACCGCAAGCGCTCGACGTTGGCGGAATGGTCCCAATGACAATGCGTCAGGCAGATCATGACCGGCCGGCTCCGGCGCTCCAGCTCGGCGCGGACGGCCGTGGCGATCCATTCGATCCGCCGCTTGTCCGTGCCAGGGTCAATGACCATGACATACCCCTCACCCGCCAGCACGAAACTGTTGGAAGTGAAAACATCATCCCTGCCCCCGAGCAGCGGGCAAAACGCCACGCCCTCAGCCCCAGGCAGACTCCGCCAATCAGCCATAACCCATCTCCCAGTGACAAAACGATTGGATATTCTATTGCCCGCAGCCGGAAATTCAAGGCAGGACGCGATGTAAAGCCCGCCGTCGCTTACAGCGGCGCGGCGAAACGCTCCATGGCGAAACGGACACGCTCCGCGGCGGTAGCGTGCCGGACGGGGAGGTCCTCGATAGCCTGGAGCCGCGGCAGCAAGGGCGTCCGGTTGGCGAGCTGGATGTTCAGCCCCGGCCGGGCGTTGAGCTCCAGGATCAGCGGCCCCAAAGTGGCGTCGTGGGCGATGTCCACCCCGACGTAGCCCAAGCCGGTGAGCTCGTAGCAGCCCGCCGCCAGCACCAGCAGCTTCTCCCACTCGGGAATGCGGATGCCAGCCAGGGGGTTGCCCAGGTCGGGATGCTCGTCGACGGTCTCACCGCGCAAGACGCCCCGCCCGGTCACTCCGGTGGCGATGTCGATCCCCACCCCCACGGCGCCCTGGTGAAGGTTGGCCTTGCCGCTGGACGCCCGGGTGGGCAACCGCCCCATCGACATCACCGGGTAGCCCAGGAAGACGATCACCCGGATGTCCGGGACGCCTTTGAAGGTGACCTTCTCGAAGATCGGGTCGAATTTGATGCGGTACTCCACCAACGCGATGTCCGGCTGGCCGCCCAAGCTGTACATGCCGCTGAGGATGTTGGAGACATGGTAGCGCATCTCGTCCTTGTCCATGAGCTCGCCGGTGCTCAACCGGTAGCGTCCCTTGACGTGCTCGGTGATCACCAGGATGCCGTCGCCGCCGCTGCCGCTGGCCGGTTTGACCACGAAGTCCGTGAAGCCCAGGAGCACGTCCGGCAGCAGCTTGGCCTGGCGCTGGGTCTCCACCACGTGCAGCAAGTCCGGCACGGTGATGCCCGCCTTCTGGGCGAGCCGCTTGGTCAGGAGCTTGTTGTCGACCAGGGGGTAGAACTTGCGCGGGTTGTACTTGAGGATAAAGTCGGCGTTTCGGCTGTTGATGCCCAGGATGCCCGAGGAGCGGAGTTTGAAGAAAGACATGGCCGCTCACCCGCCCAGCAGGCTTTTGAAACGGAACAGCTCGGTGAGCCGATAGCCGGAATAGCGTCCCATGGCGACGGTCCCGGCCAACAACGGCAGGAGCAGCTCGGGGAACACGAAGAAGAGGTTCTCCACGAACTCGTTGGTGATCAAGGGATAGGCGCATACCGCCACCACCAGGCTGCCCGCCCCTTGCAGCAACGACTCGAAACCGCCGCGCTCCTCCCAGACCACCGACATGCGCTCGATGGTCATGGTGATGATGATCATCGGGAAGAAGGCGATGTTCAAGCCGCCGCTGAGGCCCATCAAGTTGCAGCTGACGCTGGTGAGGAACATCAGGATGACCACGATGATCAGCAAGGAACCGATCCGCGGCACCATCAGCAAACGCAATTTGGCGAGGTAGAGCCTGGCCCCCATCCCCAAGGCCACCAGCCAGAGCAGCAGAAACACCCCCCAGAACAAGCCGGTGTTGAGCATGGCCAAGGCGATCAGGGCCGGCATGAACGTGCCGTAGGTCCTCACCCCGACGAAATTCCTGAAGACCGTCAGGATCAGCACCACGATCGGCACCATCAGGATCAGCCGATAGACGGACTGGGCGCGGATCGGCAGGCTCAGCGCCGAGAAGTCGAAGAGCAGATGGTTGGACGCCCCTTTCTGGGCGAAGACCGCCTCCAGCGCCGGGGCTTGGTTCTTGCTCACCGAGACCTGGATCACCAGGCTCTTGCCGCCGATGAGCTTGTAAAGCCCGTTGTTCGACTGGCTCAGTATCAAGTAGTCGTTGGCGATGTCCACCTCCCCGGTCAGCGGGTTGTAGGAATTCCACTTGCCGTCGTGGAACACCTCGATCCAGGTGAAGACCGGCACGTCCCGCTTGAAATTGGCCAGGGCGATCCCGGAGACCACCCGGGCGGGCATGCCGGCGTAGCGCAACAGGTTGACGGCGGTGGCGGCCTTGGCCGTCACCGAGCTGCCGGGTTTCATGAACACCCCGACGTTCTCGTCGCGCCGGGCCGAGCCCTCCAGACGCTTGAGCAGCTCCGTGACCAGCGACTCGGAGTCGGCGGACTTGGCCTTGACGTCCTCCAGCAGCGCGTCGGCGGCGATCTTGTAGATACCGCTGTACTCCACCTTCTTGGCCTTGCCCTCCACCTGCGGCTCCTCCGCCCCGGCGGCCCCGCGCTTGCCCACCACCACCCGGTAGAACAACGTCTGCTTGCCTTTGGCCTCCTGCAACGCCCACTCCGAACGCCGCGGCCCGCCCCGCGTGACCCTCCCGTACTTGCCTGAGACGAAACACTCGCTCATCACCTTGTAGTCCGGCTGCGCCCCCGGAAGGTACAACGTGAACTTCGCCGGACCGCCCTGCGCGGTGAACTCCACCTCCGCCTCCACCGTCCAGACGCTCACCTCCGCCTCCGGCATCAGCGGGAACTTCAAGTAGAAAAACTTGTAGGCGAAAAGCCCGAAACCAACGAGCAGCAGGAACGCCACCAGATAGTGGACATGGTTACTTTTCAAGCCCCACCCCTTCCGCCCGCGCCAGGGACGGCTTGCGGGTAAAACGCGCGCTGGCGTCCACCACCAGCCCCGCCCGCTGCAAGAACGAACGCCCCAACAATAGCGGATAGATGAAATTGCTCCGGTCGACCAAATTCACCTCGACCTCGTAACGCCTGTCCCCCAGCACCATCTCCAACATGACCACCGGACGCGCCTGCGCCTCGGCGCCGTGCTCCTTGATCTTGGAGAACCGCAGCACCCGCCGCTCCAGCGTGCAGGTGAGCTTGTCCTTGGCGACGATGACGAACTTGACCCACTTGGCGCCACCGCGATCGAACAGCTCGTAGCTGCGGGTGTTGATCGAGGAGGTCCTGGCGCCGGTGTCGAGCTTCGCGGTGCAAGGGACGTTCCCCGGCAGGACAAGCGCCTTCTCCAGCCAACCCACCGTAGTCTTGGCTGAAGCCCCCGCGGGGGACGCGGCCAGGGCGGCGCGACACAGACAGATCACGGCCACAACCACCGCCACCAACGTCAACGAACGTTCCATAGACCTTCCACGCTCCGTCCCGCATTCAAAAAAAAACGAGGGGGAAAGGCCTAACCCTTCCCCCCGCCACACACTCGTCAAACGGCAAAATCCCGAGGGCGCGGACGCCCCCGCGGCCGGTTCGCTCACCAGCCTTCCTTGTCGTCGTCGTCCTTCTCGTCGTCCAGGTCGTAGTCGTCGAACTCCTCGTCGTCCTCCTCCTCCTCGACCTCATCCTCGAAATCGTCGTCCAGATCGTCGTCCAGATCGTCCTCGTAGTCATCCTCGTCGATCGGGTTGACGTAAATGTCCTCCGCGCCGCACTCCGGGCACTCGAACTTCTCGCCGTCCACCACGTCCGCCTCGAACCCGCAGAACGGGCATGTCACTTTGTACTCCATCTGCTCTTCTCCTGTATTATGATTGGGTTTCCACTTTTGTCCATGACAACACCAACGGACCAAACGGCGCAACCCTGTTTCCACATGCGCCGCAATGTCCGCCTATCCGTTTTATCATCTTTAGCCTTTCAGACGTTTTTTTCCAGTGCCCCAAGCGCCCATTTCCGCAATTTTTTCAAATTTTCCCCATCACGGCGGAAACACCCCGCCCCGGCAGGTGAGACATAATAACGCGAAGCGCCGCCATGTCAACCTCCCGGAACGGCGTCGCGAGGACAATTCTCGCTTGACACCGCCGCGTCCAGCGGCCATCTTACCATGCCATCACAAAACAAGGACAGCAAATGAAGACCAAAACGGTTCTACTCTGCCTTCTCTCTTTCTGCGCCGCATGGGCTCTACACGCCAAGGATTTCGAGTTCCAGTTCACCAACAGCCTCGACCATACCCCGCAACTGGCCGCGGGCTTCGTCCCCGACGGACACGACGGGAAACGCCCCCTCCCCTTGCTGGTCGAGGCCCATTACATGGGCGGCGACCGCAACACCGCCAAAAGCCAAGGCTTCAACGCCGAATGCCAGCGACGCGGCTGGCTGCTCGTCTCCCCCGAGCTGCACGGCGACCGCGCCCCCGGCCCCTTCTCCATGGCCGCCCTCCCCGCCCAACGCGACATCCTCGACGCCATCGACTACATGAAGCAAAACTACCCCGTCGACAGCTCCAGAATCTACCTCGACGGCCGCTCCATGGGCGGGATGATGGCCATGCTCATGGCCGCCAAACACCCCGAGCTCTTCGCCGCCGTCATGGCCGGCCAAGGCGTCTCGGACGTTAAAACCTTCATGGAGCAAACCGTCTGCGCCGGCGTCCGCGACGGCGTGGCCAAGGAACTCCCCCCCTTCGGCCCCGACAGCTTCTTCGAGTACGCCCGCCGCTCCGCCGTCAATTACGCCCCCAACTTCCAATACGTCCCCTTCATGCTCTGGCACGGCACCAACGACACCTGGGTGCCTCCCGCCCAATCGCAAGACCTCCACGACGCCATCAAACGGCACAACCACTACCAGCCCGAGGTTTTCTGGCTCGTCGGCGCCCCCCACTGCGCCGACAACTACACCCCCGAATGGATCTGCGGGAAACTCCAATATTTCCAGAACAACCCGGAGGCGGGGATGAGCGTCTCCACCCGCTTCTACCCCAAACTGGAGTTCGTCGCCGACGAGCCCCTCGACTTCTTCTGGCTCCACGTCGAGCCCGCCGCCCCCAAACAATTCTGCCGCGTCAAGGCCGGGATAGCAAACGGCAAGCTGACCATAACGGCCGAGAACGTCAAAACCCTCGCCGTCCTGGCCGACAAGATCGACAAAGGCAGCCCCTTCACCAAGGTGGAATGCGCGTCCGACGTCCCGTTGACCTTGACTATCGTCCATGAGGGCAAGGTCACCGCCAAGGCCGCGGGCAAAAAAACGGAGCTGGACAACTAACGGATGCGCAGCATCCATAGCGCCCAGCGTTAGGCTGGCCGTCTCCAGGCGCGGCAGCCTGGCCGCCGGAGGCAAAAGTGGCGGAGCCACCATCACAAAAAAACCTTCCGCCTACGGCGGCCGCCTCTGTCGCCGGCGGAGGCGACCAGGTCTCCGACCTGGACCATGGCCGCTCCGCGTCCCTTAGGGACATGGAAGTTGCCAAGATACCGTTTATCCCTGAGCGCCAGGCTGTTGGCGGCAAGGAGCGAGAAGTGAGCATGCCGCGGCATGTGAACGACGAGCGACGCTGCCGCCGACGGCCTGCCGCCAGGGAGAAATGGTAGATTGGAAAGTTCCGTGTCCCTTATTCCGCGGTGCGGAACTTGCCGGGCGACACGCCGTAGGCGCGCTGGAACACCTTGCAGAAGTAGCTGGCGTCGGGGAAACCGCAGACGGTGGCGATCTCCTTGACGTTCATCCGCTCGTTCTGCAGCATGCGCATGGCGGTCTTCATGCGCATGTCGGCGACGAACGCCGCCGGGGACAGCCCGTAATAGGCCGTGAACAGCCGCGTGAAGTGGAACTTGCTGTAACCCGCCACCTTCGCCAAATCGTCGACGCTGATCCCCCCGCCCAGGTTCCTGGAACAGTAGCTGAATATCTTGTCGGCGAAATCCGGTTTGGGAGTCAACATCCCCCCCTGCGAAGCCCCCGCCTCCCTGGCGAGGTCCATGATGAAAGCGTAAAGCAAACTGGAGGCGTGGAAGGGGTCGTTCAACCGCCAAGCCACCGCCCGGTTGTAGATCTCGACGGCCTTGCCCACGGCGTCGCCGTCCGGGGCCAACTTGACCAGCGGCCCGTGCTTTTTCTGCAAGTCCCACCACAGCCGCATGGCCTCGCGCCCGTTGAAGCCCACGTAGATGAACTCCCAAGACTCGACATCCTCGGTGAAGAAATAGCGGTGCCGTTCCGGGACGCGCAGAAGCATCGCCTGGCCGGGCTCGACTTTCATGACCGCGCCGCCGTCGTGCTCCAAGTTGCCGCGTCCGGCCAAGGTGTACTGCCAGATGGCGTACTCCTGGTTGCCGCGTTCCATGCCGTTCAAGTCGTAGGCGCGGCTCGTGACCCGTTGGTACCCGCAATGCGTCGGCAGCGCCCGCAGCGGGAAATCCCGCCCCGGGAACATCGTCAAACACCCCTGGAAGGGCTGGGTTATCTCTGGAACCTTCAACATGTCCTCACCTCTTTAACATATATCCACAATGACTGCGCCTTCCGCTCACTTCGTCCACCTCAAACCGCACATGGACGAACGGGGAACCTGCATCAAAACATGCATTCGCCCCCCCTTTTTAGCTTCAGCCACCAAAACAATCTCCGGTAATGAGCGATAGGAATACCCCTTCCGAATGAACGTCAGAAACTTTCCGCAAGGCGAGACATCAAAGACACCGCCAAAAACGCGGCAATACGGAATGAACTCCGCGGGGACGTCAAGCCTCCTGACCGCAAGGTTGCCTAAATCCAAGGAACATAGTTGCCAATCTTGTATGAAGACAATCTCGCCGATATCGGCAACCAACCTCGGATAGCTTCCCCTGACTAGGCGCCGCATGTTTCCGGAAGGCACGGCGATCTCAACCAGCCAGCCCTCTACGTCAGCTAACACCAGCGATGCGGAGCCTTTTGTCCAGCACGGCTTGCCATTGACGCCACTATCGGCAGGCGCGGGCATCCAGATGGCTCCCCCTGGCGCACGAGTGTCGACCACGCCAATATGTTTACGCCCCCAATTCGCCACCGCAAGTTTACTGCCGTCCGGGCTGAGGGCAACGGCATTCACATCACCGAAATCATGTTGGGACAACAACTCATGCTTGTCCAGCGAATACAGGCTAACGCCTGAACCATCTTGCACCGCCATAAGCCCGCCGCCAACATCAAAAGAGCGGCTCCATTTATCCGCAAGAGACCATTCCGCGCCCCCATGACCAAAGACATAACATGCTTCCGAACTATAATAAATTTTCCCGGCCATGCCGGACAGCATCTCCGGATGGTAGTTGGCGGCACAAAAACAGGCGTCGCGGTATTCAACCACAACCGGCGAGAGAAAGATGTCCCCACACACATACAGGACAAACATCACGGCAGCGCCCACGACAAAACCCCGAAATGTCATCGCAGCCTTCTTGACGCGGAGTTGCCGGCACATCGGCCAAGCCACCGCCAAGGCGAACGGAACGCAATTGAAGACCGCACCGATCAATACATGACCCGGATAAATGAAGCTGAAAAGCGCCCACATCCGCAACACATGTACGAGCACCAGAGACATATAGACCATCCCCGCGCTCGCCAAAAAGCCGCATCCTTTGTTGAATGCCCAACGGAATGCCAGGTTTGCCATCGCGCCATAGGCGGCGCAAGCCAACAGCGTCGAATCCCCCAACTGCACAAAATCGTAATTGCCGCCTTGGTTGAGTTTGAACCAGAGGATCGCCCCGCCGGCCAGCAACCCAAACAGCCCCCCAATCACGCAGGACAGGAGCAATTGGAAGCGTTTCAGTCCCAACATGCCAACTACGCAGCAGGCGGCGACAATGCAGCCCCCGAGGATCGCCCCCCTGGCCATTGCCAGCCCCCCGCCCATGCAGGAGGCCCCCAAGCCGCAAAGCGCCCCGAGGAGAATGTTGTCAACAGCACTCACTGACTGATTCTTCAACATCACTTTGTCCATTTCAAACTGAACGATGAATCATCGGTGCTGTCCAGGAGGTGCATCTTCCCGCCCGACTTCGCTTCGGCGACCATGACCAACCACATGGCAGTGGAATACATGTTCATCCCCCACCGCTTGAACACCAGGAACTTGCCGCACGGCGAGACATCATATAAATAGTTCCAGCCCAAATGCCCCTCATCGATGGCCGCGGTCGACACACCAAGCCTCCTCACGGCAAGAGAGCGCAAGTCCAAACAACAAAATTCCTCCCCCCGAACAAATACGATCTCCCCGGTTTGTTCCACCAGTCTCGGCATTCTGCCCTTTACCAAACGCCGTGCGGAGCCGCCGGACACCGGCACTTCCACCAACCATCCATCGATGCCACAAGTCACCAGCGACCTGGAGTCCCTAGTCCAGCACAGCCCTTCCTTCATGCGCCAAGCCCTCCCTGGCAGACGGACAACACCCCCCCGGGCACTGATGTCGATGACGCTGAGATCGTCGTCATTGGCGTTCACCGCCAACTTACCCCCGTCCGGACTTATGGCAAAGGCATCCACACTCTTGAATTCGTGCGTGGACAGCAAAAAACCATTGTCCAATGAATACAAACCCACGTTGCGGCCATACCCCACCGCAATGACCTTGCCGCCAATGTCGAAGTAGCATCTCCTTCCCCCCGAAACAGGCGGCTTTTCTTTCCCGCGCCCAAGAACATAGCATTCCTCCAGCCCGAAATATATTCTCCCGGAAAGGCCGGACAATATTTCCGGATGATAATTCTCAAATCTGTAACGAGCCTCCGGATAATTGATCGAAAACCCCAGAAGGCAAAAGAAGCCCGGAAACGCCAGAAACAACGTGGCGATAAGCAAATACTGGACGAGTCCCCCCTTCCCCATCTTGCCAACCGAGAGAAGTCCACACATCAGGCATCCCATTGAAATGGCAAACAAAGCACAGTTGCCAAACGCCCCTCCCACCACCAACAACGGCTCCATGAACAGAAAGAGCTCCAACCGCAGCAACAGATGGATCGCCACCATGGACAAATAGACCATTGCCGTTATCGCAAACCAGCCATAATCCTTGCCGTACCCCCAGCGAAACGTCATGTTGACCGCCGCACCATAGCCTGCACACGCCCAAAGGACGGACAATCCAAGCTGCGCCAAGCCGCCATGCGCCGTGCTGTGGTTGAGATTGAAGCTCATGATCGCAAATCCACCCAACAAACCCAACAATGCCCCAACCACACCAGCCAACAACAGCTGGTGACGCTTCACGTCAAATTTGCCGATGAAATAATTGATGAGCCAGCAGGCGGCAACTATGCAAACGCCAAGGATCCCCCCCCTGAGCATGGCGTCCCCGTCCCCAGCAAAAGAACTCGCCCCCCCCATCATCGCGGCGGCAAGAACAGCGACAACACCATTCGCAAGCAAACGCTTCATTTGCCCGCCCCCTTCCCCGCCGTGATCATGGCGAAATAGTCGGGCAAGGGTTCGGAGCCAGCCTGTTCGCAAACTTGACAGCTCAACTCGGGCGGCAACGGGTATTCACCGGAACGGGCGGCGAAGTCCTGGACCAACTTGTGATGCCGCTGGATGAAACAATGCCGACGCGGGTTGTCGCCCATCGCTTGGTTCATTTTCAGCCAGATGGGCTCCAAAGGCGCGGCGAAGGCGTTGCCGAAACTCAGGGGGGTGAAGTCGCAGGGACAAACCTCCCCCGCCGCGTCGATGAACAGGTGCTGCGTCCCGCCGCCACAACCGAAAAGTTCCGGGCTCTCCACGTGGTTGAATGCGCAGACTTTCGGCGAACCGCCCTTCCGGTTGGTCTCAACATGGAAACGGCGCAGCTCGTCCACGTGGGCGGGCGTCAGCAAGGCGTCGGAATCGGCGTCCTTGAGCTTGCCGCAGGGCATCGGCTCGACAATCCGGAACTCTTGCACCCCCAGGCTCCGGGCCAGGGCGTACAAGGGCAGATAACGCTTCTCCTCGACATAGCCGCAGCTGGCCACCGAGGCGCTCATGGTGTAGAAACCCGTGGCGCGGGAAAGCCGCAACGCCGCCACCGCCGCGTCGAACGCCCCGCGGTGGCCGCGGCCGCGGTCGTGCTCCTCCGGCACGTGGGAGTCGAGGCTCACGCACAACGCCCAAAGCCCGGCGTCCTTCAAACGCTTCGCCAGCGGGGCGTCCAGGCCAAAGCCCGTGGTAAACAGCATCGGGGCGGCCCCGCGGGAGGCCGCCGCCGCCACCAACTCCGGCAAGTCGGGACGCGTCAGGGGCTCGCCCCCCGTGAAACCCACGACCGAGACGCCCAAATCCGTGAGTTCCCCAAGCAAACGTAGCCAATCTGCAGTGGGACGCTCGCCCCCCGCGCGGGTCTTCATGCTGCAATGCCAGCAGTCGTAGGGGCATTCGGAGGTCACGGCGAGGAAGGCGGAGACCGGGCTCAAATGCCGCCCGGACAAAAGGTTCTCGAAAAGGCGGTCGAAGGCCTTGCCCGGAAAAGGCGGCAAAAAGGAGTTTATCACCCACTGCCCGCGGTGTCGGGTGATCAGCTCGCCGTCGAGCCAGGCTTTCGCCAGCTTCAAGGCGCGCCAACGCCCGGCCCCGGGCGTCTCCAGGCTGGACAGGGCGCGCTTGCCGGAACGGTTCAAGGAGCGCAGCACCCGGACGGGGACCCGGGTGATGGCCGGATTGAGCAGAATCAGCGGCAGCTTCAGCGCGTGCAGCCTCATCGCCTTTTCCCCAGATAAAGGGCGTAATGATGTTTTAGCGGCTCCGGGTCGGCCTGGAACTCCGCCTCGAAAAAATCCCGCAGCTCCGCGTCCTCAAGCAACGGCATGGCTTGGTCGAAACCAGCCAGGACGCCGGTGTCCAGCAGCCAGGGCAAAACCCGACCAGCGGCGTCGCGCCGCGGGGTTATCTCGACCTCGCCGTCCTCATGCCACAGCTCGGACATCCCCGCGGCTCGCAACCAGGCGTCCAACGCCTTCCAATGAGGCGGGAATTTCGGCCACAAAGCGAAGTTGAGCCGCTCGGGGAAGGCGTTCATGCAGCGGCGGTAAGCCCGGAAGACCGGTCCGAGGGTGTCGGCGTAGTTCACAACGAAGGCGAAAACCCCGCCCGGAGCCAGGACCCTGCCGACCTCGGCGACCACCCGCGACGGCGTGGAATAACCCAACGCCCAGGCGGAGACCACGGCGGCGGCGCGGCCAGCCGGATAGCTCTCAAGATAGGCCAGAAGATCCTCCTTGACCAATTGGCAGGAGGAACAGACCTTGGCGGCTTGCCGCAACATCCCCGCGGAGATGTCGACCCCCACAACCGAGGCGTCCGGGAACCGCCGCTCCAACCAGGCGCAGCTGTAACCCGTGCCACAGCCAAGGTCGAGAACCTCGCCCTGGAGCTGGCAGTCGTCCAGGCGCGACAGCAGGGCGTCGGTAACGGGGCGCAAACTGCCCAACCAGGCGTCGGCGTAGGCCTCGGACAGGCGGTCGTAACTGGCCGCGACCTCGTCCTGACCAAGCCACCTGCCCCCCAACGCGAGGACGGCGGCGCGGCAGTTCAGCATGGCGCAGTTAAGATACCTGACAGCAAATCCTGACACGCCCCCTCCCCTGGTTCACAGACTCATTTGAGCAGACCGCGCAGTTTGGCGAAATCGAGCTTGCCGTCCGCCGGGAAAGGCGACGACGCCAAAGACCAAGTCTCGGTGTAGGAGGAGCTTTCCCCAGGGGCGATACTGCGCTGTGGACCGATGGGCTCGAGCTCGCAGAAGGTCTTGGTGTAGCAGACGCACAGCGTGATGGCGCAGGGCTCGCCATAGGCGAGGTCGGGGTAGACGGGATATTCCTTGGTGAAGACCAGGTTGTCGGGTGTGAGATAGGCGAGCTTCCCGGCGGCGCTGTCGAAGCCTAGCTTGGCGTGTTTGGGTGCGCCGGTGACAAAAAGGACGTCGTCCTGGATGACGATCTTCTCATCCTGCGGTTTGATATTTAGGCCGCCCGGCTCGTAGTCCATATAGCGGCCGGGGAAGCGGCTACCCAGAGTCAAGGGGATGACGCAGATGCCGCCGGAGGGGGCGAAGGTACGGCTCCAATGAAACCAGCGGACGGGCTGGGCGGAAATGTTCTTGATGGTCTGGGTGACCTTGAGGGTCGAGGAGTCGGGGGAAAGGACGAAGTCGCGGACCAGCTGGACGCCCGTGGCCTTGTCGGCGACGCTGGTCATGCGGGCGGAAAGCGGGCCGGTGCGCTCGGTCTTCCAGGCGCCCAACCAGAGGTCGGGGTGCTTCGGGATGGTGCACTCCGGGCCGATGTCCATGCGGCCGCCGCAAGGATCGACGGCCGGCTGCCCAGGGGTGTAAGTCCAACCGTCCTGGACGGGAAACAACAAAATGGCGTTGACACCGTCGAGGGAGTACTCCAAGACGCGGCCACCGCAAGCCCCGGACAAAATCACCCGGGTGGTCTGATTCTCCAGTTTCACGCAGTCGCTGTAACCATGGAATTGGACGGGGCCTTCGTCTTTCATTTTATCTTCCGCGTTAAGGGTGGACGCCGCCAGGAACAACAGGCATAAATACTTCCGCATGAACATTATCTCCGATCTCATCATCACACCGGCCCGCAAGCGCTGAGCAAGCAGGCCAGGGCGAAGGCGGCGAGAACGAAAAGAGTTCTCATAGCCGTCTTCATTTGACCAACTCGGCCAACTTGGCGAAGTCGAACTTGCCGTCCGCCGGATACGGGGAACCGCGCAAGGACCAAGTCTCGGTATAGGAGGCGCTCTCCTCGGGAGCGATGAACTCCTGCGGGCCGATGGGCTCAAGCTCGCAGAATTTCTGATGGTAGTAGATGCAGATGGTGATAGAGGAGAGCTCGCCGTAGACGCGGTCGGGGTAGACGGGGAAATCCTTGGTGAAGAGCAAGTTGTCCTGGGTGAGGTAGGCGAAGCGACCGGCGTAGCTGTCGAAGCCGAGCTTGGCTTGCCGCGGGCAGCCGGTGATGAACAGCGTGTCGTCCTGGATGACGACATTGTCGTCCTTGGGGCGGAAATTGACGAGGAGCCCCGGCTCGTAGATCACATATTTCTCCGGGAAGCGGCTGTTAGGGGTGAGCGGGATGATACAGACGCCGCCGGTGGGGGCGAGAGTGCGGCTCCAATGGCACCAGCGGACAGGCTTGGCGGAGACGTTCTTGATGGTCTGGGTGACCTTGAGAGTCGAGGACTCGGGGGCGAGGACGAAGTCGCGGACCAGCTGGACGCCCGTGGCCTTGTCGGCGACGCTGGTCATGCGGGCGGAGAGCGGGCCGGTGCGCTCGGTCTTCCAGCTCCCCAACCAAAGGTCGGGATGCTTGGGGATAGTGCATTCCGGGGCGATGTCCATGCGGCCGCCACAGGGGTCGATGGTAGGTTGACCGGGGGTGTAGGTCCAACCGTCCTGGAGAGGGTCGAGATAGATGGCGTTGACCCCATTGAGGGAATACTCCAACACACGCCCCCCGCAAGCCCCGGAGACGATCACCTTCGTGGTCTTGTTCTCCAGCTTGACGCAATCATTGTAGCCGTGATACTGAATGTAGCCGTCGTCTTTCATTTTCTCTTCCGCATTCATGTTGAACATTGACACCAATAACAAACCTAAAACCGTCCGACCCAACATAATCCCTCCCTTTGTAGATATGCACCCCGCGAAAACAATGTCCCCCAGGGGTGAGACTCAGCTCTGTCCAGTTATGGCGCGGTTGATCTCATTGGCCAAGTTGACGATGGAGTAGGGCTTCTCCACGAAGCCGCGCCCCCCCAACGCCAACACCTCCTTGATGTCCTCATTCATGGAGAAGCCGGACACCACGATAGCCCTGACGCCAGAGTCGATCTTCTTCATCTCCACGAAGGCCTCCTTGCCGGACATCTTCGGCATGGCCATGTCCAACATCACCAGGGCAATCTCCTCGTGGCGCTCGCGGAAGACGTTGACGCCATCCTCGCCATCCTCGCCGAAAATCACCTCATAGCCGAGTTTCTTCAGGATGCTCTTGGCGGTCTTTCGCAAGATGGCCTCGTCATCAACCACCAGGATGAGCCCGGAACCAGTCGGGATGGACGGCACGGCGGGCGGCGCCTCGGACGGCTGGTGGACTTGCGGCGGCACGACGGGGATGCCCTTGACCACCACGCCCATGAGCGGAGCGGCGGGAGCTGCCGGGACGGGAGCTGGCTCCACAGGCTCGGGGGCGGCCGGGACGGATGCGGGCTCCACAGGCGCGGGTACGGCCGGGGCGGGGGCGGGCTCCACAGGCGCGGGGGCGGGCTCCACAAGCTTGCCCATAAGCGGAGCGGGAACCACAACCTTGGGGGGCGCCACAAGCTCGGGCGCGGCCTTCGGCGAAACGAGCGCGGCCTTCGGCGGAACTAGCGCGGCCTTCGGCGGCTTCAAGGGGGGGGTAGCCTCGGCGCTAGGCTTGATATCGAGGGCGACTGGAGTAGCGGCAGCCATGGCGGCCGCCTCCTCGATGGCTTCCTCCAAGGCGAGTCCGGCGGCGGCCTCCTCGACCAGCTCGGGCAGGTAGATGTTGAATTTGGTGCCCTCGTTGACGACGGAGCTGAACTCTACGAACCCCTTGTGGCGCTCGACGATGTCGCAAACCATGGTGAGCCCCAGTCCGGTGGAACGGACTTCCTCGCCGCGTTTGGTGGAGAAGAACGGGTCGAAAATTTTGGCGGCGATCGTCTTGTCGATGCCCTTGCCGGTGTCGGCCACGCAGATGATCCAGTAGGAGCCCTCGTTGGCCTTGGGGTGCTCTTCCTGGAATTTCCGGTTGGCGAAAACCCGATCGATGGTGATGGACAACGTGCCGCCCTGCAGCTCGCCATCGCCGCGCATGACGGTCATGGCCTGGGCGGCGTTGTCGCAGAGGTTCAGGAGCAACTGCTCTACCTGCATGGGGTCGGCGACCACCAACGCGGGCATGTCGTAAACCTCGGCGACCAGCTCGATGCGCTTGTCGAGGGTGTTGGCGCAAACGTTGATGACATGCTCGATGGCGTTGTTGAGGTCGACGGTCTTGAGGTTGATGACATGGCGTTCGGATAGCTTGACCAGCTGCTGGATCATGACCACGGCGCGCTCGGCGGAGGTCTCGATCACCTCGATGTTGCTGCCCACGTCCTCGTCGCCGGTGAGCTGATGGTTGTCATAGGCGTATTTGAGCATGGAGACGGTACCGGTGATGGCGCCAAGGACGTTGTTGAAATTGTGGGCCATGCCGCCGATGAGGTTCTCCACGACCTCCATCTTCTGGGACTGGCGGAGCTGCTCGTCCTTCATCTCCTTGTCGGTGACATCGTCGACTCTGATGACGACGGCCTTGATGCCGGAGCTGAAATTCATGTCGATATCGAAGACGCGCCCCTTGAACTGGGAGCTCTTGACATGGTCGACCCGAAGCGGCTGCTTGGAGTGGAACACCTTGAGGATGTCGGACTTGAAGGGCTCGAAGAAGGGGAGCATCTCCCAAAGGATCTGCTCCTTGGCGGCCTCCTCGCTGAAACCGAAATAGTCCTGGGAGACGGAGCTCCATTGGATGACCCCGCCGATGGAGTCGACGGCGATGATGCTGGACTCGAGGGAGTTGATCACCGTGCTGAGGTTCTCCTGCGCGCCAAGGAGCTGCTCCTCGGCGTCGCGGCTCTTGTTGATATAGCCGCGGAAGGTGTGGAAGGTGAACCAGAACAGGGCCAGCACGTTGACCAGCAACGCGATGTAGAGCACCTTGAAGACCAGCATCTTGTCCTCGACGGACTTGGCGATGCGCAGCTCCAGGTCGTCGGAGGAGGCCAGGAGGCCGTCGAAGGCCTTGCCGTACTCCTCGCGGATCCTCGCCAGGAGGACGCCGCGGTCGGTCTTCTCCTTGTCGCCGCCCAGCTTGGAACGGGACGCCGTGGATTCAGACTCGGCGACGTCCGACTTGAAGAACTTGTAGCTCTTGAGGACGGCCACCCTGAAATTCTCCAGCTGCCCCATCATGGCCTCGCCCTGGCTCTTGAACTCGAGCTTCGCCATCAAATGCTTGCTGGCCTCCATGAGCTTCCAGACCTCGTTCATGTCCTTCTGGGACTGGCCAGAGATGATCTCCTTGAACATCAGGTTTGACTGGAGGATGTTGAGCTTGATCCTCATCGAGACGTTCTGCTGGGAGGTGTAGATGGCGTTCATGCGCTCGATGGTGTAGTAGGCGATGGTGTTGATGCCCATCATGCACACGAAGGCGACGCTCAAGGCGACGTAGGTCCGGAGCGCCGTTTTGGCATGGTGCCCGGCAGCTCTGGAATGTTGCTCGCTCAACTTTTTTCTCATCGGTCACCCTGTGGCAAAGTCGTTAATTCACTTGGCCGCCTTGACGGCGTCCTGCCCCCCCTCGGCGAGCTCCGGCAGGTAAACGTAGAAAGTCGCGCCGTTGCCCGGACTGGACTTGACGTCGACGAAACCATTGTGCTGCTTGATAATGTTGTAGACCATCGAAAGCCCCAGCCCCGATCCCTGGCTTTTTGGCTTGGTGGTGAAAAACGGGTCGAAGATTTTGCTCAATGTCTCCGGACCGATGCCGACGCCGGTGTCGCTGACCGCCAAGCGCAAGTAGGAGCCTTCCAACGCGCCCGGGATGGAGTCGCAGAACCGCTTGTCCACGCTGCGACGGTCCACCGCCACGGTCAAACTCCCGCCCTCGCGCTCGCCCTCGCCACGCATGATGGTCATGGCATGGCCGGCGTTGACGCAGAGGTTCAACAACACCTGCTCCAACTGGGAGGGGTAGGCCCTGACCAGCGCCTGGCCCGGCAGGTAGGTGGTCGTGATCTCGACCGACTTGGGGACGGTGTTCTGGCAGAGCTTCATGACGCTCCGCACCACCTCGTTGAGGTCGACGTCGGCGAAGGCGAGCTCCTGTTTCTTGGAGGAGAGGTTGAGCAGACGCTTGATGAGGTCTTGGCCGTTCTTGGCGGACTCCTCGATGATCTCGATGTCGTCGGAGAGGCTGGTCTTTAACTCCTCGAGGCCGGGCTGAAGGTTGTTGTCGAGGGAGAATTTCATCGAGGACAAGGTGCCCATGATCCCGCCGATGACGTTCTTGAAATCGTGGGCCAGCCCGGCGGCGAGCTTGCCGACGGTGTCCATCTTCTGGGCCTGGCGCAGATGGTCGCTCTTGCGCTCCAGCTCGGTGACGTCGTCGATGCGCAGGACCACGCCCTGAACCCCGCCGTCAGCGTGTTCGTCCTTGTAGGTGATCGGGTACATGGAGATGTCCATGAAGGCCCCGTCGGCGCCGCCGACGTTCTTGCGGCGCAACTCCTGCGGCTGGCCGTTGCGGAGCACGGTGTCGAAGTTGCCGCGGTACTCGTCCAGGAACGGCAACAGCTCCCAAAGCTCCAGGGAAAGGGCCTGGTCGGAGGGGATGCCGGAGAACTTCTCGGTGGCGGTGTTCCACTGGGTGACGATGCCGCGCTGGTCGACGGAGATCAGCATGGACGGCAGCGACTGGAAGACGCTGTTGAGGTAGTTGCGGGTGTAACGCAGGGCGTCGCCGATGCATTCGCGCTCGATGATCTGCTGCTGGAGCTCCTGGTTGATACGCTTGAGCTCCAGCGTGCCCTGCTCCATCTCGCTGGCCATGATGTGCTTCTCGGTCAAGGCCAAAGCGAGCTGGGAGACCTCGGCGACGTCGAACGGCTTCTTCAGTATCAACAGGTTGTCGCGCTTGCCGACGCGCTCGACGATGTTTTTCCAGGAATAGTCGGAATAGGCGGAGCAAAGGACGACCTGAACCTTGGGGTCGGCCTCCCAGACCTTCTCCATGGTCTCCAGCCCGTCCCAACCAGGAGGCATGCGCATGTCCAGAAAGATCACCCGGTAGGGCTTGCCGCCAGCGACGGCCAGCTTGACCAGCTCGTAGGCCTCCTCGCCCTGCGAGGCGGTGTCCACCAGATAGTTGTCGTCGTCGTCGCCCACCCCGGCCATGTCCGCGGGCTTGACGCCCAGGAGCCTCGCCTTGGCCTGTTGCACCAAGCTAAGGGTCTTGTCTTTCTCCCCAGAGCGGCAGATGTATTTGGAAAGCTGCTCGCGAATGCCTTCCTGGTCGTCCACCACCAATAGTCGCCTAAGGTGTTTCATGGTACCCGCGCTGAATATGTTGACATGACCCGCTAGCCTCCTCTATAAATTTAGCCCGCCTACCGCCGGATTCAAATGGCCAAGGAAAGAAACGGGAAACCAGGAAAACAAAGAAGGGAAACAGATGAACAGATGAACAGATGAACAGATGAAGTGAAAGGCAGGAACAAGGAACAAGGAACAAGGAACCCGCCGGTCTTTCTAACTCCGAACTCCGAACTCCGAACTCCGAACTCCATCCCGGCGCCAACGCCGGATCTCCTCCAGGAAAGGAGGGATGACGGTCTCGGCGCGGCGCGGGCCTACCCCTTTGATACGGGCGGCCTCGTCGGGGGTGACCGGAGCTTTGTCCGCCAGCTCCCGCATGGTCTGGTCGTGGAGGATCACGTAAGCCGGGACCAGCTGTTCCTTGGCCATGGCGGAACGCAACTCTTTCAGACGCAGGAAAAGGTCGTCGTTGCCGCCGTCATCGCCGGGAGCGGCATGGGGGACGCTAGCCGCGGCCTTGGGCGCCTTGGCCTTGGGCTTGGACTTTTTCTCCGGAGCGGACGGGAAGGACAGCTTGGGAGCCGCGCCGCGCCCGGCCAACAGCCCGCGCCCCTTGTCGGAGACGCAAATACAGGGGTACTCGCCCCGCGTCACGCGCTCCAGGAAGCCGGACTGCTCCAGCGACTTGAGGAAATCGACCACCCGCGGCTCGCCGAGCTCCCGCAGCCGCCCGAAACCGGGCTGCTTGTCCAAGCCGGCTTTGCTGATCTCCGGCTTGCGGGAACCGGCGAGGAACATCGCCAGCTTCGCCCGGCCAAAACGCCCGTCGAAGTCCAACGCCGTCAGGAGCACCTCCCGGACGGTCTCGATCTCCTCGGCGCTGGCGTCGCGGTCGAGGCCGCCGATGGAGCCGGAGCAACGGTCGCAACCGCCGCAAGACCAGTCCCCCACCTCCTCGCCGAAATAGGACACGATGTAACTTTGGCGGCAACGGGAGCTCTTGGCGTAATTCAAGACCTCCTCCAAGCGCCCGAGATCGTAGTCATGCTTGGTCTTGAGGGCGACGAAGTCGATGTCGGCGAGCTCCGCCTCGTCGTGGCGCAACAGCTTCGTGGCCTTGCCGGCGAAGGGGGGCGTCCATTCCAGAGCCTCGCCGGAGAGGGCGCGGAGGACGTTCTTGACTTGCTCCACCCGCAACCCGGCGATGCCCGCGAGGCGCTCGTAGGACATGGGGTTGGGACGCAACGCGCCCTCCCCCAACGTCTCGAGGTAACGATAGAGGAAACGGGAACGTTGGGTGGACTGCTGGCAATGCAACCCCAGCAGCCGCTGGACGTCGCCCAGGACGCGGAGGGTGCCGCAACGCTGCCCATAGTCCCTCCCGACGTAACCGTGCTTCTCCAAGATGTTCAAGGCTCCGCCCACCTGGGACTCGCTCTTGGAGCCCTCCAAGCGCTCGTGCAACTCGGTCAGTTTCAGCTCGAAGGAGTCAACCCCCTGTTGGCGGAACATCCCTTGCAGCAAGCCGTAGAGCCCGCGGATGAGCTCCTCCGGCGGGTTGCTCAAGTCCACCAGGAACTCCTGGATGAACTTGTCCTGGTAACTGTAGAGCAAGGCGCAGTCGGCGGCCTCGCCGTCGCGCCCGGCGCGCCCGGCCTCCTGGTAGTAGGCCTCCAGCGAGCCGGGGAGGTTGTAGTGGATGACGCGGCGCACGTCGGGACGGTCGATGCCCATGCCGAAGGCGCAGGTGGCGGCCAAGGTCGGGCACGGCTCGGACATGAAGAGCTCCTGGGCCTCGCGGCGGGCGGCGTCGTCCATGCCGGCGTGGTAGCGGACCAGCTTCAACGAGTCGGCCAGCTTGTCGACGTTCTTGCGCGTCGAGGCGTAGATGATGGTGGGCTTGGGCTCGCGCAGCAGCCCCGCGAGCTTCTGGAGCTTGTCCTGCTCGTTGCGGCAGTCGTGCACGGAGAAGGCCAAGTTGGGGCGCTGGAAACCGGCGACGCGGATCTCCATGCCGGGGCGGCGCAGATGGAGCTTGATGTCCTCGCGCACCTGGGGGGTGGCGGTGGCGGTGAAGGCGCAAACCTGCGGGATGGAGTTGTCGGCGATGACGTCGCCCAGCCGGGCGTAGGCGGGACGGAAATCATGCCCCCACTGGCTGACGCAGTGCGCCTCGTCCACCACCATCATGCTGGGGGGCTGGTGCTGGGTCAAGTTGGTGAAATCGCCGGAGCCGAAACGCTCCGGGGCCACGTACAAAAGCTTGATCTCGCCGATGGCGGTGCCATGGACCACCCGCTGCTGCTCCGAACTGGACATGGTGCTGTTGATGAAAGCGGCCGGGACACCTTTGCGGAGCAAGGCGTCGACTTGGTCTTTCATCAGCGAGATCAGCGGCGAGACGATGATGCCGTAACCCGGACGCGCCAGGATCGGCAACTGATAACACAGCGACTTGCCCGCCCCCGTCGGCATGATGACGCAGAGGTCGCGCCCGGCCATGACGTCGGCCACAACCTCTTCCTGGTTGTCCAGGAAGCTGTCGAACCCGAAATACTGCTTGAGCAATTGGAGGACGTAAGCGCGTTGACCTTGCATGGACTAAATATACCCCGCCAGCGGGCGAATGCAAAAACTAGTTCGGAGTTCGGAATGCCGGAAGCCAACCAAAAAACAAGCGCCGAAACTTTAACTCACATGCCTGAGCTTAGCGCTCGCGCCAAAGAAAAAGGCGGCAAGAGCCCGGAACTCCGAACTCTTGCCGCCTATAAAACTCCGAACTCCGAACTAATTTTTAGCCGGGGAACTCCGTCCACTTCTGCTCGCTCTTGGAGCTCTTGACCACGGTCTCGACAAAGAGCATGCCGCGGAGGCCGTCCGCCACCATCGGGAAGTCGCAGACCTCCGGGGCGGGTTGCTTGCCAGCCTCTTTCGCCAGGATGGTGTCGGCGAAGTTGGCGTAGTTGTTGCTGAAGGCCTCGAGGAAGCCCTCGGGATGGCCGGCGGGCACCCGGGTGCCGCGCGCCGCCGCCGCGCTCTTGGCGCCGACGTAACCATTGCCGCGGCTCCAAATCTGCACGGGCTGGTCGAGGGGCTTGAAAAGCAGCTGGTTGGGGTGCTCCTGGTGCCACTCGATCCCGGCGTCGACGCCGTAGACCCAAATGGAGAGGCCGTTCTCCTCGCCGATGGAGATCTGGCTGCAATGCAGCACGCCCTTGGCGCCGTTCTCGAACTTGAGCAGGACGTTGCCGTCGTCGTCGAGAGGGCGGCCGGGGATGAAGGAGGTCAAGTCGGCGCAGAGGGCAGTGACATGCAAGCCGGTGACGTACTCGGCGAGGTTCTCGCAATGGGTGCCAATGTCGCCGACGCAGCCGCCAGCGCCGCTCTGCTTCGGATCGGTGCGCCAGGAGGCTTGCATCTGTCCGGCCTTCTCGATGGGACGGGCCAGCCAGCCCTGCGGATAGCAGACCACCACCTTGCGGATCTGGCCCAGGTCGCCCTTCTTGACCATGTCGCGGGCGAGCTTGACCATGGGGTAACCGGTGTAGTTGTGCATCAAGCCGAAAGTCTTGCCTGACTTCTCGACGACCTTCACCAGATCCTCGGCCTCGGCGACGGTCATGGTCATGGGCTTCTCGCACATGACGTTGAACCCGGCCTCAAGGAACGCCTTGGCGATGGGGTAATGCCAGTTGTTGGGGGTGCAGACGGAGACGAAGTCGATCCGCTTGTCGGCCGGCAGGGCCGACTCCTTGGCGATCATCTCCTTATAGTCGTTGTAGACGCGGGAGGGGCAGAGGCAAAGCTCCTTGCCCATCTGCTGGCTCTTCTCGGGGTTGATGTCGAACGCCCCGGCCACAATCTCGACCCGCCCGTCCAGGCGCGCCGCTTTGCGGTGGACTTCCCCGATAAACGCCCCCGGGCCGCCGCCCACCATGCCCATTCTCAGCCGTCTCTCCATCTTCCGTCTCCCTATTGCTTTGATTACCTAGGTTACTGGCGAACGCCGCCACTATACCACGGCTAAAACGCAAAGTCCAAGGGGAAGCGAAAAAAAGTTCGGAGTTGGAAAGGCAAGTTCCTGGTTCCCTGCCTTCCACTTCATCTGTTCTTCTGTTCTTCTGTTCTTCTGTTCTTCTGTTCTTCTGTTCTTCTGTTCTTCTGTTCTTCTGTTCTTCTGTTCTTCTGTTCTTCTGTTCTTCTGTTCTTCTGTTCTTCTGTTCTTCTGTTCTTCTGTTCTTCTGTTCTTCTGTTCTTCTGTTCTTCTGTTCTTCTGTTCTTCTGTTCTTCTGTTCTTCAGTTCCGAGTGTAAAGAACCGTCCTCTGCCCCTCGGCCTCCTCCTCCTCGGGGAACATGACGTGGAAGTACCAATCCGGATCGATGCCAGGGAGGTTCTGGGCCATGGACTCCATCAACAAGGGGAAGCCGCACACCTCCTCGTCAACCTTGAAGGGGCGCTCGACGCCCTGGAGCTTGAAGGCCAAGAAAATGGTGTCGTAAGTGAAACAGTCGACCTTGTAGGCGACGACCTCCTCCACATCGTTCCAAATGACGCTGTCGACATAGTCCGTCCCGTTGAACAGCGAAAATCCGGCATCCCCCTGCAGGATCTTGACGTTGCGCTCGGCGACCGGTGCCTTCTTCCGCTTCAGCAATCCCAGTAAGCTCATGACCTGGAGTCCCCCTATAAAAGTTGACCACTCCCCTGCATAATATAGCGGAACCACTAAAAAAGCAACGGCGGCAACGGCGGAATTCCGGAGCCCGAGGCGGCGTAGGCAGCAAAAAACTCCGACATTTCCCCCAAATGGGCATTGACACACCCCGACAATTGATATACTATTGGTCTATGCTAAAGAGGTGTGCGACGATGATGAAGGACAAGAAAGAGCTCCCCAAGTACCTGAAGATCGAAGGCGACTTCCGCGCCCGGATCGAGAGCGGGCGCTTGAAGGACGGGGACATGTTGCCGGACGAACGGACGCTGGCGGGCCAGCTGGGCTGCAACCGGCTGACCGTCAACAAGGCGTACAACCTGCTCAAGGATAAGGGCTACGTCCACAAGGTGCAGGGCAGCGGCGTCTACGTCGGGCGCCGCGCCATCGAGGAAGGGTACGCCGACTTCTTCGCCGGGACACGGAAGATACTGGGAATGGCCCTTGGGGAATGCCTGGAGAGCTCCTCGCCCATGGTGTTCAGGAAGCATGCGTTCGAGGTCTTCCGCGCCAACGCCATCGAGCCCATCGGCATCAGTTACATCACCCAGGCGGAGCTGCGCCAGAGGCTCCTCCTCTACCGCAGGTTCCTGGATGGAGTGATCTTCTACAGCAACAATTTCGAGCGCATCGCCGACAACTACCGCCTCTTCGCGAAAATGGGTCGTCCCGCGCTGGTGGCAGGGCTGGAGCACGTCGGCCAACTGGAGCTTTTCACCGGCGACACGGTCTTTCCCGACGGCGCGGGGGGCGGAGCCCTCGCCGCGAACTATTTCCTCCGGCGCGGCCACAAGCGGATCGCTTTCGTCGCCATGCCAAACGAGGCGAAACGGCACAAGCGGCTTGTCGGCTTCGTCGAGCGGCTGCAGCGGGAAGGGCTCGCGCCTGACGGCGTCACCCCGGAACTCGACAAACGTCAGGCGGAAGACTTGAGAAGCTTCTCCGCCATGCGCATCAAGCTGACGGGAGCCAAGGCGGCGGCCACCGCCATGGCCGGAACCGCCCCGCCCACCGCCCTCTTCTGCTTGAACGACTCGCTGGCGGTCGGCGTCCACGAACAGTTGAAAGCCATGGGCGTCAGATGCCCAGAGGACGTGGAGCTGCTCGGCTGCGGCGGCGACCAGGAAGCGGCGTTCTTCTACCAAGACGGGGTGGTTCCCATCTCCACCGTCACCATCTCCCATGAGCAAACCGGAGAGATCGCCGCTAGGACTCTGCTCGCCCGCCTGGAGAATCCGGCCGCGCCACGGCAAATGATCGCTGTCCCCATGTCCATCATCCATCGCCAAACAACATATGGTGAATACCCTAAGACGCGGAGCGAGCAATGAAAACTAGGCCTCACCTCCCGGCGCCCGACGTCAGCCCACGGCGCGCCAGCTTCACACTCGTCGAACTGCTGGTCGTCATCTCCATCATCGCCATCTTGGCGGCGCTGCTGCTGCCGGCCCTGGGCAAGGCCAGGCAGTCGGCGACGCGGATAGCCTGCAACAGCCAGCTAAAGCAAATTGGGGTGGCTTGCTTCAATTACGTGGACGACGCCAACGGCTATCTGTACTACAAGTCAGGAACGGCGATCTGGCAGTGGTGGATCGACACTGATTTCGGACTCTGGCAATATTTGAACGGCAAAAACTCGAACAACTGCGCCGCGTTCATCTGTCCCTCGGGCAAGCCGTTCGTCGACACCTGGACAGTGGCGGGCTTCACCAACGTCAGCGCCTCCGACCTCCGCTACCGCTTTGGCTACGGCTTCAACGCCGAGCTGAACTATGCCCTCGGCATCCAGCCCATAAAGCTGGCGCAAATCCGGAAACCATCCCTCGACGCCATGGCCTTCGACTGCAGCAGCGGGCACGCCTACAGGATCGATGCCATAAAATCGTCCAGCCTCGCGGTGCCGGACCGACATCTGAACGGCCCGAACATCCTCTTCTTCGACGGGCACGTGAACTGGATCAGCCGCCAGGAGAAGCTCGCCGACACAGACAAAATCTTCCTGCTCAACGACTAAATCAGACAAAGGAGCACACGTGATGAGGGCAACATCTCTTTTGGCCGCGCTGGCGACCAGCATCGCCTTGGCCGGGATGGCGCAGGACGACAACCTGCTGAGAAACCCCGGCTTCGAGGACGCGGCCAACCAAAGCTGGGTTTTCGTGAACCATGGGCAGGACTTCGCCCGCGGCGAAATCCAAGCGCAGAACTACCATGGCGGCCTGAAGGCGGCCAGCGTCACCGTCGCCGAGAAACCCAGGGTCTACGCCTCCTGGTTCCAAGACGTGAAGTTCGACAGAGACAGCCCCGACGAGCTGTCCCTCTGGTACTCCGCCCCCGACAACAGCTTCGAGGTCCTAATCGGAGCGGAGAGCTTCACGGTGGAGAAGTCCATCAGTTGGCGCCAGGCCACCTTCAAGCTCCAGCCCATGCCAGACACCCGCCAACTCCGTGTGGAGTTGCGGGTGAACCAGCAGGGGAAGTACTTGTTCGACGACCTCCAGCTCGTCCGCCGGGACGCCCCGTTCTCCGGCAAGCCCGACCGGCTGCTCTTCGTGGACGGACGCGGCGGCGTGCCCCAACAGGAACGGCTGCCCGCCCTCATGCGGGAGGCGTTCGCCAAACGCGGCTGGGACAAGCTCTCCTTCGTCGCCTGGGACAAGCTCTCGCCCAACTTGCTGCGGCGCTCCCAAGCGGTAGTCTTCGTCGGCGTGCCAAGACGCCCGGAGCTGACCGACGCCGACCACGCCACCATCAAGCTGCTCCAGCGCTACGCGGAGGCGGGCGGCGGCGTGTTGCTCACCCAGAACACCGCCCAAATGGCGGTCACCGAGCTGGCCATACCCGACGCCCTGGCCCGCGCCTTCGGCACCAGAATACTCCTGGAGACCGTCGTCTCCGCCCCGGCCAACACCAAGCAGATCGGCAAATGGCCGAACGACACCTACACCTTCACCGACCAAGTCATGCCCCCCGTGAACCAGGGGATCAAAGGTGTCTGCTACCACTCCGACATCGACTGGCTATGCCTCTACGGCGTGTTGCCGTTCCTGCCGGAAACGCCCTGGCAGGTTGTCCTCTCGGGCGGCCCGAAGTCCCACAGCGTCCCGGGCAAGATCGGCCTGGAGCAAATCGACAAGGAGGCGCGGCCAGAAGGCTTCGCCAAGAACGTCCCGCTGGCTGGGGTTAGAGACTACGGCGCCGGCCGCGCCGCCTACGTGGGGCTGATGGCGTCCAACATCTTCGCCCGCCCGGTCTTCAACGACGAGGGACGGGAGACCTACGAGGTTTTCATGTCCAAAGGCTGGGATGGACACCCCAGCGACCTGCTGACCTTCTACGCCAACGTGATCGCCTGGGTCTCCGCCAACGCCGACAAACTGGAATCCGCCGACTGGAAAAGCTGGCCTAACCCCGCCGCCAACGCCACCAAGCGGTCGTTCGCCTGGAAGCTCCACAAGGGCGTGGTCGGCCCAAGGACCATCTACTCCACCGGAACCAGTTCACCGGAGGACTACGTCAAGAAGGCCAAGGAACTTGGCCTCGACTTCATCGTCTTCCTGGAGGATTTCGCCGCGCTCAAGCCCGGCGGCTTCGAGAACCTCAAGGCGGACTGCCGCAAACTCTCCGACGCCAAGTTCGCCGCCATCCCCGGCTTCACCTACACCAACACCGACGGCAACCACGAATATGTCTTCAGCGACTCCGTCAAACTGCCCTCCATGGAATTGCTCGACCGGACAGGCAAGCGCTTCCGGGTCTACACCGCGCTCGAGAACGGCCAAGCCAACTACGTCGGCCTTCACTACCTTTACGCGCTGTTAGCCTTCGAGAACACCGCTGGCTGGTACGACTTCGCCAGGAACCCCTATCCCAGCCACGACGCCCGCAACGTCAACAGCATGGCGGTGATCACCCAGGAGGGCGGCAAAACCATCGACAGGGAATTACCTGGTTACATGGTCAACAACCGCAACAGCCAGTCCCTCATGCCCCTCGCGCTCACCCTCATGACCGACGCGAAAGAGCTTGACAAGCTGAAAGACGGCTCATACTACACCAACGTCGTCGGAGCGGAGGGGATCGAGCAGATCGTCCAAACCTTCACCACCATCGGCGGCCGCGCCATCTCGCACCTCTACCCCGGAGCCCCGCCCTTCGGCGCCACCTCCATCACCCAGGGGCCGGTAGTCGAGCTAACCATGCCCCGCGCCGACGTCGACGCCGAGGGCGATATCTACAACAAAAAACTCCAGGAATGGGACTTGTCCCTTAATGTCAGCTCCGACACCGGGCTAAAGGAAGTCTTGGTGATGGACGGCGACACCCCCATCCGCCGTTTCCTGCCCGGCGGGGCGAAGAACTTCACGTTCAACACCTCCCTCGGCAAGGAGCGCCAGAAGCACCTCTGGATCCACGCGCGGGACATCCAGGGCGGCGAGGCCATCGGCCGCGCCATCAACTGCAACTCCTGGATACTCCGCGAGACCCAGTGCGCCGACCGCAACAACCAGTTGCTCGACAGCCGCCAGCTCCGCCCCGACGGCAGCCCTTTCTTCGTAGGCTACGGTGGCGAGACCACCATACCCGACAAAGGCCCATGGAACGGCCGCGTCCGCCCGGTCGGCTGCTTCGTCTTCGACAAGAAGCTCGGAGTTGGCGGCGTCCAGTTCGACGGCTCCCCGGAGAACCATCCGACCTGCCGCCTCAACCCCTGCCTGATCTACGACGGCCAGCCGATGAAATCCATCGGCTGGGTGAACCAGCTCGTGGCCGGAAAAGAGGGCGGGCCGCACGTCATGCCCCGCCGCGTCGTCGCCTCCTCCGAGGCGCTGGTGGGCGAACGGGTACTCGACGGCGTCTTCCCGCTGGACGCCAACCCGGTCATCCACGTCTGGCAGGCGGTCTACCCGGTGAGCCCCAGCAAGTTCCTCAAGACCACCGCCCGGACCACCTTCCACCTAGTCAAGCCAGACGGCGTCAGCGCCTACCTCTGGGAGCAGGACTTCGAGCTCCTCCAGGACATCCCCACCAAGGACAATCAACCCTACTTCATCAAACTTGGAACCATCGATAGTTCCGGGGCGCAAGAGCGGCTGCTGGTGTCCGGGAAGACCGTCGCTTTCCAGGGGCCGATGAAAGCCCTGCCCGTAAAGGACTACCCTTTCAACGACGGCGACTATGTGGCCTTCATGAAGAACCCCTTCGGGTCCCTGGCCGTCTACAGCCTGACGGATGGGCTGGTCATCCAGACCGACGGCATGAATTGCGGCGTCGGGATCAAGCCGTCCGCCGCCGTGATGAAGGCGGGGACAAAACTCCAGGCGCGGCTGTTGCTGGTGGGCATGAACAAGCTGGTGGAAGACCCGGCGGCGCTGGCGGCGCGAGTCGCCAAAGACTATGGTCTGGCGGGCGCGCCAAGCTACACCGTGGAGGCGCGGCAAGGCGAAGTCCTCGGGACAAAGTACCGCCTCGACCTCGCGGCGAGCCCCGAGCGCTGTTTCGTTGGCGCTGTCGCCGGGCTGGACAAGCTCCCCGGCAACCTGGGCTGCCACGTCTCCGGCCTGAACGACCATTGGACGGCGTTCTTCCAGGAACAGGACGGGAAGCAACTGAAGACCCGGATCCTGCCTGTCGAGCAGGGGACGGCGTACCTCACGTTGCGCGGCGCGGACAACGCCAAGGAATTCTTCGCCGGGCATCCGGTGGTGGCGGACAACCAGGACATCGTGTTGAGCGTGGCGCGGAGCCAGGACTGGAAGCGCTGGCTACTGGAAGTCCACAACCCCACCGACCAGTCGGTGACTACCTGGGTCAGGAGCTCGCCCCACGCCCTGGGCTTGAAGTTAGCGGAGCAGTTGGAGCTGAAGCCCGGCTCCTCCCAGTTCCGCGACCTGGGGCCGACGAACGACTGAGCAGAAAAACCGTCCGCTTACGCCGAAGCCGTCCACCGGGTGTCCTGAGACACCCGCATCGCATGATGGAACGTCTTCCCGTCCCCGACCACGGAGAACTTCTGGGCCGGCCAAAGCCGCAGAGGCTCAAGTTCCACCCAGACATCCGAGCCATGCGCAGTCAGGCATGATGCCTATACCGCAACGGCGTGAAGCCGGTGGCCTTCTTGAACTGTCGGCAGAAGTAGTTGCTGTCGTTGAACCCGCAGGCGAAAGCGATGTCCGTCACCGAAAGTGCGTTGCCCCTAAGCAAAAGCATCCGCCTAGCGTTGTCTACACGCGCGTTTATCAGGTAATCGATCGGAGAGGTGCCATAGGCCTTCCGAAAAAGTCGGACGAACTGGCATTCCGACAGCCCCGCCATTTTCGCCAGCGCCGCCAGCTTGAGCGGCTTCTGGAAGTTCGCCTCGATGTGCGCGGCCACGTCGTTCAGCCGCGCCAGGGAACCGGAGCTCCCCTCGCGCTCGGACTTGAACCGCGAGAGCTGCGCCACCAACGCGCCAAAGCATGAACGCATGAGCGTCTGCCAGCCAGGAGCTTTGGCCGCGAACTCCTTCAGCATGAGATCCGCCAGCCCTTTGATCTCATGGTGTTCCGCATGGGTTAGGCGGATATGGGCGGTGGAGTGGCTCTCCGGCTCGAAGAGCGCGCTGAAGCCATCGTTCGCCTTCAGCTCGGGGGCGACGAGCCCCGGGGCGCACCGCGTGCAGGCGACAGTGACATGCTCGAAAAGGCTGTGGAGCCGCAGCTCATGCGTCCACCCCGGATGCAGGACATAGACGTCGCCAGCCTCCGCCGTGGACAACTCTCCATTGACGACGTGCTCGCAGGAGCCTTCCAGGCAAAGCACGATCTCGATGTAGCTGTGGCCGTGCTCCGGCGTGGAGTTCGGCGGCTGCTTCCTGTAGAGGTTGACATCAAAGATGAGCTCATCCATCTTGAAGGCCGGATGGATGGTCCGCACGAATTTGTCCATGGCGATTCCTCCGTTGTCCACTTGATGCAATATATAGGCCGCTCCCCCCACCGCAAGAGCGAAATCAAAGGAATGACTGGATAATGCTGTTTTTTGCTTGGATAGTTAAGGGCGAAAGCAGTGGATTCGCATATAATAGAAGAAAAAAGGATATCCCAAATGCTGCTGCGAAACGCATACTATAGGATCACGCTCGACGACCACGACGGCCGCCTGCTGTCGCTCAAAAACGCCGCGGGCAAGGAGCTCGTCCGCTCCGAGAGCCGGAGGCCGTTGCTGGAGTTTCGGCTACGTGACAGCGAGGGAAACCCCATCGTCGTCAGCTCCAACTCGTCCAGGGCGGTCTTCGAGGAGGGCGCGGCGGGGATGGACGTCGTCTTCCGCAACCTTGGCGGCCTGCCGCTCGACGCGACCGTCAAGATCAGGCTCCCCGTGGGCGAGGCGATGAGCTATTGGTCGCTTGAGGTCGCCAACGCCTCCCCCCATGCGATTGAATGGGTCACGCTTCCGGTGGTCGCGGTGCCAAACGACCTCGTCGGCGCCGGGGGCGACGCGCGGATCGTCTATCCGATCTGCGAGGGCGTGCTCGTCGAGGACGCGGCGTTGCGGAATAAAATGGGACATCCATTCAGTCCGGTGGAATATCCCTGCCGGGGGCTGGAGGGCCTCTACCCCGGCTCGGTCGCGTCGCAGTTCATGGCTTACTACGGGGACGGCGGCGGTTTGTACTTTGCCGCGCATGACCCGACGTTCTCCACCAAGACCATGGATTATCACGCCGACGGAGCGGGCGTCGAGCTGGAATTCCGGCTGTTCACGAGTGGCGAGTTCGGACAGGGCTTCAAGCTGCCCTACGAGATGGCTCTGGGCGTCTTCGACGGCGACTGGCATGACGCCGCGGAGCTCTACCGCGACTGGCTCGACTCCCAACAACTGCCCGCCTGCAAACCGCTCAAGGAGGACACCACCCTGCCAGCCTGGCTCTGCGAGCCCACGCTCGTCGTGACCTATCCGGTCAGGGGCACCCACGACATGGACAAAATGGAGCCCAACGAGTTCTATCCCTACACGAACGCCTTGAAACACCTCGACCACCTCGCCGCGGCGGCCAATTGCTCCCTGCTGGTTCTGCTGATGCACTGGGAAAGCACCGCTCCCTGGGCTCCGCCGTACGTCTGGCCCCCCTATGGCGACCAGGAGGATTTCAACGCCTTTGTCGAAGCGCTGCACCAGCGTGGACACAAGGTCGGCGTCTACGCCAGCGGCATCGGCTGGACGCTGAGAAGCAAGGTGGTCGACTACCAGGGGCCGCCGCTCCCGGACGGGGCGAAGTTCGAGGACACGATGTGCGTCGCGCCGGACGGGACGCTCCCCTTCTCCAAAATCTGCTGCGGCCACCGCGACGGCTTCGACCTCTGCCCGGCCAGCGAACTGACCTCCCAAATCGCCCTGGAGGAGATACTAAAGATGGCGGAGGCCAAACTTGACTATGCACAGTACTTCGACCAGAACATGGGAGGTGGCGGATACTTCTGCTACGCGAAAAACCACCAGCATCCCCCCATGCCCGGCGAATGGCTGAGCAGCTCCGTCGCGGACATGGCCCGGCGGATCACCACCGCCCTAAGCGAGCGGGGCAGCCCGATGCTCGTCGGCTGCGAGGGCGCCGCAGCCGAGCCCTTCATCCCCTTCATGCGCTTCAACGACTTGCGTTACAATGTCGGCATGTTCTACGGCAAACCCATCCCGCTTTTCTCCTACCTTTATCATGAGAAGGCGGTGAACTTCATGGGCAACCAAGTTTGCTCCGGCCAGATAATCGACAACATCGCCACCCCTGGAAGCCTCCTCTTCCGCATCGCCTACTCCTTTGTGGCGGGCGACCACCCCACCGTGGTGTTGAAGGGCGGCGGAGAGATCCATTGGGCCTGGGGCACGAAATGGGAGGTGCCGGCCCCGGCGCAGGAGCCAATCGTCACGCTGCTGCGGAACATCTCGGAGGCCAGGCGCGGCCCCGCCAAGGAGTTCCTTTGCCATGGCCGCATGTTGAAGCCGCTTGAGACCAGATGCGCGTCCACCGCCACAATCAAGCTGAATTCAGGCGACACGCTGGAATATCAGCCCGTCCTCTCGACCCGTTGGCGCGTCGAATCCGGGGAGGAGGCGCAAATTTTCGTCAACCACACGGAATCGCCCCAAACAGTGGAGCTGTCCCTGCCGGACGGGACGGAGGAACGTTTCGAGATCGCACCCTTGGCAGTCCATTTGCGCCACCTGGATGACGGCGCGACGGCCAAGGTTGCGAAAGCCGGGCGACACTTCACCTTGGTGGAAATGCTCGTGGTGATCGTGGTCATCTCGATTCTGTCTAGCATTTTGCTGCCCGCCTTGTCCAAGGCCAGGGAGAGCGGCAAGCGCATATGCTGCAACTCCAACATGCGCCAAATCTACCAAGGCTGCGCGATGTACGTCAACGACAGCGACGGCTGGATGCCGCCGACCTTGTGGAGCTCCCAACATCTCTATCATCTCAGGGACTATATCGGGTTAAGCCCAGAACGCGGCGGGGGGTACACGGATCACGTAATTCAACTGCTCTGTTACAAAAAGCCTGTCGGGGTTCTTTTCTGCCCGTCGCTCAGCTCCATTCCCCAACGTTCCGCATATTGGCAAGCTGGCGCCGGGGCCACCGCCTCATATTATCTCTCCAGTTACATGCAGACGCTGACGACCTCGTCCAGCGATCCTGGCTGTTGGACCCATTTCTCGGAGGGTTTTCACCGGCGTTTCGAGCGGATCAAGGATAACTGCGTGATCATCGCCGACAAGGACTGGTGCGGGGTGTCGTCGATGGGCAACCCCATGTACGTGTGCGGCGTTACCGCCCCTGGCTATCTCGCCCCCTCCGAATTTTCACCCGGGTGGATTCATGGCGGCACGGCGAACTTCCTGTTCAAGGACGGCCACGTGGCCAGCTATTCCGCCCGAACGACTTTCGATAGCAACTATGTCCCCAGAAACTGAAAGGCCATAAAAATGAGACTTGCTCCGCCCCTTTTGTCCCTTTTGCTAGTCGGCCTCCTCATGCGTGGCGAAGCGCTGAATAACGCCTCCTCCTCTCTCGACTTGACGCCGCATGAAGGCTTGGGACGATGGCGGATCGGCGAATCGAGGTTCGAAACGGCGATAACCGACGACGCAGGCGTCATCCATCTCAAGGACTCCGACACTGGCCGCAACAACGGTCTCTTGACTCTCGAGTTGAACCAAAACGAGTTGAACTCCATCAAAGGGCGGCGGATCCGTTTCGTCACGGAGATCAAGAAAAGCTCCGGAGACTGCGGCTTGCGTTTGCAAGCGCGCGGAGCCTCCGAGGAACTCGTCCAGGAGCAGGAGGAGCTGAAACTTCCTGGCGAGACGCCTTGGGCGCAATATGCCGTGACTCTGGAGATTCCTCAAAATGCGGTGAGCGTGACGGCGGCTCTGCTTTGCGCCAACGGTTGGGGAAAAGTGGGCGAAGCCTGTTTTCGCGGCATGCGCATTCATTCCATCGCGGCAGCTTCCCCTCCCGCGCGTTCCAAGATAGAGGCCAAGCATGGAGCCATCCTGGAGCTCTTCCATGACGCGCCCATGCCGCATTGGAAACTCTATGGCGGGTTGGAGGAAAGCGAGCTGACCGCATTCCATGGCTCCAAAGGCTTGCGTTTCACCGCCAGCCGCGACATGCGCTCCCATGAAGTCAACCTTGCGATCGCCAGCAATTCGGACGACGGCTCCATCGCGTCACAATGGAACGTGGCCAATCGACATCTTGACCTCTCAGACTTCCGCGGTTCAAACGGCTGGCTGGAATTCCATGCGAAGCCGCTTGTCCGCATGAACGTTTGCGGCGTCCCCCTGGACCTCGCGGCCGCCACGCCGGAGGCGGACGGCTGGTTCCGCCATCGCGTCCCGCTGGAGACCATGGACAAAGCGTTCCATTGCTCCAACGCCGGACGTTTGACGTTCCAAATCGCCCAAGAGATGAAGAAAGGCGAAAACCTATCCTTGGATGAGATCGTCTTCACGACGAGGGCGGAACCGGGAACGCCACGTTTCGTGTTCGCTGATCAAGAGACGGAAAACTTCGTCGCCACGGCCTGCGCCACGGAAGGTGGCCTGCCACCCGACCGCTTCGTCAGACCGGAGATACAGAACGGCACGTTCCAACTCGACGGCAAACCAGTCTTCCTATTGGGCCCGCACTACTGCGACATGCATTGGGGGTTGAGCGCGGCGGGGCAGTTCTTCAAAGATCCGCTCAACGCCAAATCGTTTTATTTCAACTTGAATTTCGACAAAGCCGTGGCCAAAGACTTGGGCTTTTCGTCCCTTCAGCTCAACTCCTACCCGACAATCCCCATGCAACAAGCGTTGGGCCTGCCCATGATCCACGTGGACGCGTTGCGGCGTTTGCCGGAGTTCATGCGTGGCCTGGGTGGCATGCCCATCGTCGTCGACTCGGCGTTACTTTCATGGCGTTGCGGAAGTTTGGAGGAACAAGACCCAACTTTCCCCAAAGACGCCTTGCAACAGAATCCCGATTGGCACGCCTTCATCCCCTTCTGCCCGGAACACCCGTTGGGCAAAAGGATATACGAGGAGTACTTCAAACGGGGAGTCATGGCCATATTGAAGGCTGGCGGCAATCCGTATGTCCACGAGATATTCAACGAGTCAGCCTACGACTGCCGTTGCGAATTCAACAAGCGCGCCTTTTTGGAGCGGTTGAAGGAACGTTACTCCGACATCGCCGCCGCCAATTCCGCCTGGAGAACGGCTTTCCCGTCTTTTGAGGCGGCCGTGTGGATGAAAGGCAAATACGAGTCCGTGCCCGGCTTTTGGGTCGATTGGTGCGAGTTCTCCGGCAAACGTTATGTCTCGGTGTTGCGGGAGATGATTGGGCATGTCCGTCAAATCGACCGGCGGAAGAACGTTTACTTCACCGAGCAACTCCATGTCCCGAAGATCTTGGACGTGACGGGCGCGGGGATGGATTACCTCGAGATAGCCAAGACGTTGGACGTCCTCTGCATCGAGGGAGCTGCGGGCAAATTCGGCAGCCCGCCGCCCCGGGAGGCGGCCAAGGCGAACGAGCTGGTCGAAGTCATGGACACCGAATCGCATGGACATGGCTTGATTCCCGACTTGTTCACCGCCCTATCCAAGGGAAGGAAACCGGTCATCGACGACGAACTTTACATTGTCAGGCAATGGCTCGGGGAACGGGTTCCCTCGAAACGCGAGGACATCTCCAGTTCCCTCTGGCACGAGGTTTTCCATGGAGTCTCGGCCAGTTACGCTTTCACTTGGGCTGGCGACGCCTGGGCATGGGACGGACTGGAGGGCGCCAAAAAGTTCGCCACCGATGGGCCGGATAATTCCGGCAAAACCGCCACACTGCTCAATCCCTACAACTACCCAGTCGAAGCGCTGCGCGGGTTCAAGGATTTCCAAGAGGAACTCGCCCCCCTCCGCGAAATCGCATTGCCCATGCCACGGCTGAAAGCCGCGACGGTGGCGCTCGTGTATTCCTATCCCACGTTGCGGCTCTCCACCTTGACCGTCCCCCATGTCGACAACGGCAAGAGTCTGACCACCTGGCACTCCGCCCTGCTTTACGGCCAGTGGCCTTTCGAGATGCTTTTCGAGGAGGACATCGCCTCCGACAGCGACCTTATGCGCTATCAAGCAATCGTGATCCCTTGCATGAAAAACTCCTACGCCGCCACGCTCCCAGCCCTGGAGAAATACCTGCAGGCTGGCGGGATAGTGGTTTGCGGTCGAGCCTCGTTCCTCCAAGACGCGCGGGGCGCCACCCTCGACTCGCGGCATCTACTTGGCCTGGAACGCCAACCACTCAAGGTCGGGGTGGACACGCGCGCCGACAGTTTCCAAGCCTTGCGGATAGAGGATGTCAAGCTCATCACGGCCCAACCGCTCGTCAAAAGCGAAACTGGAGCCACGCTCGTCTGCGCCAACCAGATCGGCGCGGGACGGTTGTTTTATTTCGCCTGCGAGCTCCCCGTCAAAGCGTTGAGGGAGAACCTCGACAAGCTTCTGTCCAAGAGCGGAGTCGCCAAACACCTCTCGCTCAAACCAGAGGACGGACGCCCCCTGGACAACGTCGAGGCTCAAATCATCGACCGTGGAACGGAAAAATTGCTGCTCTTGTTGAACTGGGCTGACGAAGGCTCTCGCCTAGTCCGCTTGGAATTGGCGGGGGGGCTCGCGGGATTCCATGTCATCGACCACGTGGAGAAGCGTCTCATCGAGCACGACGGACGAGGCGTTTCGCTCTGCCTGCGCCCTCAGGCGCGGCAATTACTGGTCCTCGCCAAAGGGACGCCGCCACAAAACATGGAAGTTCTGTCCGCCACCGCCATACGGGAACGTTTCCATCGCGAACGCGAACGCGAATCCGTAGAGGAAGACGCCAAACGGAAAGCCTTGGCGGAGTTGTTCGCCAAACGCAACTTCGCCACCGTGGACGAGGAGAAGTGCCAATTCGTCGATCTGCGCCGCTTCGCCAACATGGGGTTCGCCGACGAAGTGGCGGATGACGGGCGGGGCGGCTGGTTCGATCAAGGCGCCAATGATTTGCGCACCATGCCATGTGGTCGGCAGCGATTCTCCAACATACCGTTCCATATAATCGACCCGGACAAAAATGGGGGTAATGCGGCATTGGTCTTACGGGGCAATCCCAAACCGCTGTTCCCGGGACGAATCGAGGGAATTCCAGTGGAGTCAACGGCAAAAAACATCTATTTCCTGCACGCCATGGGATGGGGTGACAAGCCTGGAACCACATGCTTGAAATACGTCCTGCGGCACAATGATGGAGACGTCACCGAAATACCCATAGAGTTCGGGAAACAAATTGGCGGTTGGTGGTGGCCAAGAATCTTGCCGGAAGCAAAGGTGGCGTTCGTTGGGGCGAATCCCATTTGTCCCAACGTTGGCTTATATTGTTTCCGTTGGAACAATCCCGATCCCGGCAAACGGATCGTATCACTCGATGTCATCTCGGCGGTCTCTGGCGCCGTTCCGGTTGTCGTTGCCATAACCGTCGAGAAACCCTAAGGGGCTGTAAATAAATAAACTTTACAACTACCCGGCGAAGCCGGAGAAGGAAACGAAGTTTCCGCGGCGCCCAGCGTTAGGCTGGCCGCCTCCAGGCGCGGAAGCCTGGCCGCCGGAGGCGAAAAACTGAAGACCTTCCGCCTGCGGCGGCCGCCTCTGTCGCCGGCGGAGGCGACCAGGTCTCCGACCTGGACCCGGCTATTTTTGGGGGATCAGCCGGACTCGCAAGGAGACGTCGAGCAGCTCGCAGCTCGCCCCGCCCGCCAACGACACCGGGCCGAACAACGCGCAGTACTGGGCGCGCTTCTCCTCGGACAACTCCCCCAGCGGCGCGCTCTTGCCCGGTTGGACAAGCGCCTTGGCGGCCAAAGACCGCAGCTTGACCCGTCGCCGCCCCACCGGAAAAAGCAACTCCGGACAGACTTCGATCTCCACCATGCCGTTGTCCAAGAGCCGCGGCGTCGCGCTCAGGAAAACCTCGGCGCCCCGCGTCGCCGCCAGCCCGCGGCGCCGCAAATCCACCCCATTCGCCTGGCAAAAGCTGTCCAACCACTCCGGGTCGGGACGCCGCGAGCCCGTCCATAATGTCACCGCATGGCCGCTCATGACCGTGATCAACGCCGCGCTGCCGCCCCTACTGGAGGCCTTGGGGCTGGCCAGCTTGATGGACGCCTTGTCGGGCAACTTGGCCTCGGCGCCAAGGGGGCGGCCGCGCCAGTCGACGGCTCCTGCCCCCTCTTCCTTCGCGGGCGGCTTGAACTCCAGCTCGATCTGGATGACGGCCGGCTGGACGTCGAACTTCGCCAAAGCGTTCTTGATCCGGTCGATCACGCTGCGCTTGTCGAAGACCATGATGGCGCCGCGGGCGGGCAGGTAGGTCATCCGCCCCTTGGACGAGAGCATCGGGGAACAAAGGGCGTCGACGGTGGAGTGGTCCACGGAACGCAAGGGGATGAGCTCGGAGGCCTCCTTGTCGGCGGGGTCGTAGTAGAAAGTCCCCTGCGGCCCCTTGACATAGCCCCGCGGCTTCGGGGCCTCGTCCGCGGCGACCAGGCGACCGGAGGCGAACAGGAGGAAACAGGCGATAAAACACCTGGTCATGGCGTGGCGACTTTGCCCATGCGGTCGACCATGACGCGGAAATAGTCGCCGACCCATTGGGGAGGGATGGCCAGAGGCACGGAGGAGAGGAAGCTAGCGTAGGAATCCTCGTGCTCGGGGGCGAAGCCGTGCATGCCGGGCAAAGCCTTGCGGCCCATGTCGCAGGGCTCGATCTGCCAGCCCGGGTCCATCAGCAGGATAGTCTCGCCATACATGTGGTCGGGGAAATCGATGCCGTAGCGGCGCTTGTCGCCCTCCAGCAGGACTTTCGCGTGGGGTATCTGGGGCAAGACCAGGCCGATGGACTCGCGGGCGGTGTTGTTGAGGTACCAGATACGCGCCATGGTCGAATCGTAGACTGCGGCGTAATCCTGGCCGAACACCAACCCCAACGACTCGATGATCTTCTTGACGTCCACCACCCCGGCCAGCGTGGTCATGCCGTGATCGGACATGACCGAGATGGTGAAATCGTCGTAGCGGGACTTGATGGCCTTGACGATCGCCCGTAGCCGCCGGGCGTACCAGTCGAGCTTGAGGGGGATCTCGACGCCGTCCTTGGTGACCATGTGCAGCAAGCCATCCATGGCGGCGGTGTAGAGGAAGCCGAAGCGGATCTCGCCCTTGTCGATGTCGGCGAGCAAAGAGTCGACGTTCTGGGTCTCGCTGAGACGCCAGTTGGAGATGTGGTAGGGGATGCGGCGGGCGACCAGCTGGTCGGCGAGGTTGGGGACGGGGGCGAGGCCGCCAGGGACGAAGATGTCGTTCTTCTCGATGTAGTCGAAGTAGCGGAGGCGGTTGAAGGGCATGGCGTACATCTCGAAATAGCCGGTGTACCCCTTCAAATGGGCGATGATCTTGGAGAGGATGTGCCGGACGCGCCAACGGTCGAAAACGTTCGGCATCCGCTCAAGCATCAGCAGTTGCAGAAGCTTGAAGGGGGAGAGGTGCGGCGCGTAATAGTAGAAGCTCAGGTGCTTGTGGACGGTCGGCGGCTGCCCGGTGAGGATGGTGGGGATGGCCGTCGAGGAATAGCCGAACTGCATCTTGACGCGATGGCGATAAGGCAGCAGGTCTTCCAAGAACCCCTTGTCCTTGATGACCTCCCAGCCAAGGGCGTCGATGAAGACGAACAGATGAAAATCCTTACCCATACTCTCCTTGCGCGTTCGCTGGCCCCCGCCGGGCCGCCCCTCGCTATTAAACTTTAGCCGAGGCGCCCGCAAAAGTCAAGGCGAACAGATGAACAGATGAACAGATGGTAACTGCTCAGCACTTTTGACTACTCGTTGAATGGCCGCCTCTTTGCCGGGTGCGACCCGAATCTGAAAAAAGTCGCGAAATTTCTCCACAACCACGCGACATGAAAAAAACAGTGTCTATATT